>ENA-ORBV01004873-ORBV01004873.1-microbial-mat-metagenome-genome-assembly--contig:-NODE-4873-length-25282-cov-5.269510_pt1 | contig 25282 bp, 24 predicted proteins | sample MGYA00237777_ERZ505514 | MGnify/ENA primary metagenome ERZ505514 (study PRJEB26160, sample SAMN06269048) | microbial mat metagenome | isolation source: Oligotrophic lake microbial mat | place... | reverse complement strand
CCTCCCGTCCCCCCTTCCGCACCAGCCAGTACGAGCCCAGCAGCGCCTCGCCTTGTGAAACGGTTTCCTCCTCCGCCCCCAGTTTGCGGCCGTTGACGGTCACCGCCCCCTGTTGCAACTGACGGCGGGCTTCTCCCCTCGATTTGACCAGACCGCAATCCACCAGCGCGTCAATCACCGACACCTCACCCTCGCCCACCGGTACCGCCGGCGCATGCGGCAACTCGTCCGACAACATCTCCAATACATCGCGCGACAAGTCCCGCGGGTCCGCCTTGCGGTCGAACACCACTCGCGCAGCCTCACGAGCCGCCCGCGTCGATGCCATGCCGTGGACGCGGGTCGTCACGTCCATCGCCAACGCAGTCTGTGCCTCCCGCTGCTCCGGATGCGCCACCATCGCCGCCTCCAGGGCTTCGATCTCCTCGCGGCTTAGCAGCGTGAACATACGAAGGTACCGACCCGCGTCGCGATCGTCGGCGTTGATCCAGTACTGGTAGAACTTGTACGGCGACGTGCGCGACGGGTCGAGCCAGACACTTGTTCCCGCTGCCGTCTTGCCGAATTTGCTGCCGTCGGTATTCGTCACCAAGGGCAAGGTCACGCCATGCGCCTCCGCGCCTAACGAGCGGCGGATGAGCTCCGTTCCGGCGGTAATGTTGCCCCATTGGTCGCTCCCGCCAAGCTGAAGCGTGACCCCGTCGCGCCGCTTGAGCTCGAGAAAATCGTATGCCTGCAGCAGCATATACGTAAACTCGGTAAACGAGATGCCCCCGTCGAGGCGTGATTTCACCGAGTCCTTGGCCAGCATCACGTTCACGCTGAAGTGCTTCCCCACGTCGCGCAGGAAATCCACCATTCCAAGAGGCATCAGCCACTCGGCGTTGTCGCGCATTCGGGCGCCGAGTGGCCCCTCGAAGTCGAGAAAGCGCTCCAACTGTTCGCGAATGGCGGTGGCATTGATGGCCACCTGCTCAACCGAGAGCAGGTTGCGCTCGTCGCTTCGCCCGCTGGGGTCTCCAATCATTCCCGTTCCGCCCCCAACCAGCGCCACCGGGCGATGCCCGCTCCGTTGCAGGTGCACCAGCCCCATTACCGGTACGAGATTTCCGATGTGGAGCGACGATGCGGTGGGGTCGAAGCCGCAGTATCCGGAGGTGGACGTGGCGGCGAGCGCGGCATCGGCACCCTCCGTGCTCTGATACAGCAGCCCACGCCACGACAGCTCTTCAAGGAAAGATTGGCTCATGTCGGGTAAGATAAGGTTGCATCGTGGCCTTTCTGAACCCGTACGACCCACATCAGATTACTCGCGCATGGCGCGTTTCCTCAGTCGCTTCACTTGGCCGTCTCGGCATCCCCGTCTCGCTCGCGCACTCGCGATCGCGGCGACCGTTGGTTTTTCCGCCGGAATCGGCGCTGCGTACGCGCTCTGGAGCCGTATCTGCGGTGGTACGCGCTGCCCCTCTATTGCCGTGCTGGAGAGCTACCAGCCCAAGCAAACATCGAAGCTCTTCGCCGCCGATGGCCGCTTCGTCGCCGAGTTAGGGCTCGAACGTCGCACCCTGGTGCGCATCGCAGAGATCCCGAAGGTTGTTCGTGACGCGTTCATCTTCACCGAAGACAAGCGTTTCTATTCGCACGAAGGCATCGACTGGCTGCGCATTCCCGGTTCGGTGTTTCGGAATATCCGGGCGGGGTATTACGCGCAGGGGTTCTCGACCATCACGATGCAGTTGGCCCGCAACATCTTCCCCGAGCACCTCTCGCGCGAGAAGTCGCTGATTCGCAAGGTGAAGGAAGCGCGGGTGGCAATCGACATCGAACGCAGCTACTCCAAAGACCGAATCCTTGAGCTCTATCTCAACCAAATCAACCTGGGGAGCGGGGCATACGGCGTGGAAACGGCGTCGCAGCGATACTTCGGTAAACGTGTGCGCGACCTCAATCTGGCCGAGGCGGCCACGCTGGCCGCCATGCCCAAGGCACCGGGTCGATACAATCCGCGTCGTTTTCCGGAGCGTGCCATTCAGCGACGCAATACGATCATCGAGCTCATGCGCCGCAATGGCGCAGTCAGCGACGCCGATGCCTCGTTGGCCAAGGCCTATCCATTGCAGCTGGCGAGACGCGTCGAATCGGGCGACGTGGCGCCGTACTTCGTCGAGTGGGTGCGCCGACAGCTCGATGCCAAGTTTGGCGAACGACTTTATGACGAAGGGCTCAAGGTTTTCACCACGCTCGACCTCGACATGCAGACGGCGGCCGACCGCGCGCTCGAGAATCAGTTGCGCGCCATCGAGAGCGGCAAGTTCGGCAAGTGGAATCACCCCACGTACGAGCAATACATCGCGAAGAACGCTGCGTCGGGCGACGTGGCAACCGGCGAGTCGCCCTACATTCAGGGTGCAGTCGTGATCGTCGATCCGCGTACCGGCGGCGTGCGCGCCATGGTGGGTGGACGCGATTTCGACGACTCCAAGTTCAATCGCGCCACGCAGGCGCTGCGGCAACCGGGCTCCACGTTCAAACCGATCGTCTATGCGGCGGCCGTGCAGAACGGGCGCTCCCCCGCCCACCTCGTCGAAGACGTCCCCGTCTCGGTGCCACAGGTGGACGGATCCCTCTGGACGCCGAATAACTACGACATGAAGTTCGAAGGGGCGATGACGATGCGCCGCGGGCTCTATCAGTCGCGGAACCTCGTCGCCATTCGAGTCGGCATGGAACTCGGTGAGCAGACCATCATCGACGAGGCCAGGCGCTTCGGCATCGCCACCCCCATTCCTCCGTACCCTTCCATCTTCATCGGCTCGGCCGACGTCTATCCCATCGACCTCGTGTCCAGCTATGCGACCTTTGCGAACCTCGGTGCGCGCACGACGGCGAATGCTATCGTGCGGGTGGAGAATCAGAATGGAGACGTGATCTGGGAGCCGACGCCTAAACGAGTGCAGGTACTGTCGCCGGGCGAAGCCTGGTTGATGGTGAACATGATGAAGGATGTGGTGATTCGCGGAACGGCGGCCGGGAGCGTATGGGGCGCCGGCTTTCGCGTGCCGTCGGGCGGCAAGACGGGGACAACCAACGACGGCGCCGATGTGTGGTACGTGGGGTACACCGCCGATCTGGTGGCCGGCGTCTGGATGGGGTTCGACAAGCCGAAAAAGATCATGGCCAACGCGCAAGGCGGGCGACTGGCCGCTCCGGCGTTCACCCAACTCATGCTCGAAGTGTATCGGCGCAAGCCTGCGCCACCCGATTGGCCGCGACCAGAGTCGGTCGTGATGGCCACGGCCTGTGCGCCCACCGGTCCGTATCAGGAATACTTTCTGTCCGGGACCGAGTCCGACAGCGGCTGCGACGGAACGTCGTCCAATCCATTTCTGATTGCACCGTCGGTCGATACGCTTTCCTCGCGAGGGGCCAGCGTGGGCATCAGAGCCCCGGTCCCGATACCGCCGACCCTAAAATCGAAAAGCGACACTGCCAACCCGTTCAAGATTCCGGACCATCGATGACGTGGACCCCGCTCGATTGCCACGCGCACTCCACGTGGTCCGACGGGCAGCTAAATCTTGATGACGTGCTCGTTGCCGTTCGCGCGCGCGGCGTGAGACCCTCGATCTCCGATCATGTCTCACGCGATGTGATGGGCGCGGTGGATTCTCTCGAACAAGTCGAGGCGTATCTGATCGCGCTCGAGCAGCAGGACACCGGGCGATCCGCCGAGTTCTGCTGGCACGACTCGCTCTGGCGCGAAATCCCGCCCGACGTGCTGGGCCGGTTCACGCATACCGTGGGTTCGCTGCATGCCGTGTGGCTCCCAAACGGCACGCTGCAGCGCGTATTTACCCGCAGTTGGCCCGATGGGCTCACGCCACATAACTATGTCGTCGCACTGCTGAACAACCTCGAGCGGCTCGCCGCCGAGATGCCGATCGACCTCGTGGCACATCCTACGCTGCTCCCCATTCCACTACGCGCCATACCGGCCGAAGAACTCTGGGCCGAGGCCGACGAAGCGCGCATGGTCGCGGCATTTCTCGCGTCCGGACTCGTCTTCGAGGTGTCGTCCCGATATCGCCCCCATGAACGGCTTGTCCGTCGCGCGGTCGAGGCCGGGGTGCGGCTTTCGCTCGGGTCCGATGGTCACGCCGCCGAGCAGGTGGGAGTGATCACCTTCTCGCTCGCGCTCACTCGCGCGCTCGGTGTGCCCGACGAGGATCTCTATGACCCCGCCGTACACGGGCGACGCGGTCTCTGATGCGCCTGTACGCCGCGCGCTGGGTCGTACCCGTTTCCACTCCGGCAATTCAGAATGGCGTCGTAGCCGTGGAGGGAGAGCACATCCGATTCGTCGGCGCGCGGAGCGACGCGCCTGTCGGCGACTTGGTCGATTTGGGCGATACAGTCCTCCTGCCGGGACTCGTCAACACGCACACGCACCTCGAACTCACCGCCATGCGCGGTTTTCTCGAGGATCTTGAATTTCGCCGCTGGATTTCGCGCCTCACGAAGGCGCGACAGGCCGTCCTGACAAACGAACTCCTGCTGGCCTCGGCCAGCGCAGGCATTGCCGAAGGGTTGCTGGCCGGCATTACAACCTACGCCGACACGTGTGAGTCCGGTGTGGCGCTGCAGGCGATGGCGGAGATGGGCGTGCGGGGCGTGATGTACCAGGAAGTCTTCGGGCCCGATCCTTGCCAAAGTCAGATTTCACTTGCTGCCTTGCGCGCCACGGTCGACCGGTTGCGCGCTAGCGTCACATCGCTCGTGCGGCTGGGGGTTTCACCCCATGCGCCGTACTCGGTGAGCGACGAGCTCTTCGCCGAAACGGCTCGTTATGCGGCGGACGAGTCACTTCCGGTGGCCATTCACCTGGCCGAGAGCGACGCCGAGACGGCGCTGATACGCCACGGCCGAGGGCCGTTCGCCGACGCCCTTCGCCTACGCGGTATTCCGGTAGCCCCGCGCGGCGCGAGCCCGCTACAACTCCTCGCCTCGCTCGGCGTGCTCGCCGTGCGGCCCCTGCTCATTCACTGTGTCACGGTGGACGATGCCGATATCCGGGAAATGGCCGCACACGATTGCGCGGTCGCGCACTCTCCCGCGTCCAATGCCAAGCTCGGACACGGCATCGCCCCACTCGGCAAACTGCTTGATGCCGGCATTCGCGTCGGGCTTGGCTCCGATTCGGTCGCGTCGAACAACCGGATGGACCTGTTGGACGAAGCGAGGTTGGCCGCCCTGTTGTTGCGCACCGTGGAGCGACGGCCGGACGGGTTGCCGGCCCACCAGGCCCTCGAACTCGCGACCCGTGGCGGGGCCCGAGCCCTTGGGCTCGACGCCGACATCGGAACCCTCGACGTCGGGAAGTCGGCCGATCTCTGCGCCTTCTCGTTAGGCTCGGCGCGTAGCGCGCCCGCGTATCGCCCGGAGGATTCGCTCATCTGGGCCCTCGCTGGACGCGAGGCCGTGCTCGTCACGGTGGCGGGGCGTGAACTGGTGCGCAATGGCTGTCTGGTCACGCCCATTCCGCACGCCTTCGAGCAGGTGCAGGCGGCGGGATCCGCCCTGGCCGACTGGCAGCGCGAAGCAAGCTCATAAGATCGAGCGTCGGGCGACCTTCCGCCGCCTCCCGCGCACTGATTATCCTTCAGCAACCTTGACGGAGACCTGCATGGCGAACACTTCGTCCGGTCGCACGGACAAGATCTGGCGCGACGGCGAACTCGTAAACTGGGAAGACGCGACCCTCCACGTCATGTCTCACGTGGTGCATTACGGGTCGTCCGTGTTCGAGGGAATTCGCTGCTACAGCACACCGAACGGCGGCGCGGTGTTCCGGCTGCGAGATCATATGCGGCGCTTGGTCGATTCGGCCAAGATCTACCGCATGCCGCTGCCCTATACCGTGGACGACCTCGTGCAGGCGACCGTGGACACGGTTGCGGCGAACGAGCTTCGTGAGTGCTACTTGCGACCCCTGCTCGTTCGTACCGGACAGCAGATGGCGTTCAATCCTATCGGCATTCCGGTGGAGTGTTTCATCATCGCCTACAAGTGGCCCACCTACTTGGGACACGACGCACTAGAGAAGGGGGTCGATGCATGTGTCTCGTCGTGGCGTCGCGCGGCGCCGGACACCTATCCGACCATGGCCAAGGCAGGCGGGAACTATCTCAATTCGCAGCTCGTGAAGCTCGAAGCCGCGCAGAACGAATACAGCGAAGGGATCATGCTCGACTCCTTCGGTTTTGTGGCTGAGGGCAGTGGCGCGAACCTTTTTCTCATCCGCCAGGGGGTTATCTACACGGCCGGACTTGGTGCGGGCATCCTGCACGGTATCACCCGCGATTCCATCATGCGCCTGGCCGGCGAGATGGGGTATGAAGTGCGGGAGCAGCAGATTCCCCGGGAAATGCTCTATATCGCCGACGAAATGTTCTTCACCGGAACGGCCGCCGAGCTCACCCCCGTTCGTTCGGTCGACAAGCTGCCCGTTGGCGATGGAAGGCCAGGGGAGATCACGAAGAGGTTGCAGGCCGAATTTCTGGGAATCGCCAAGGGTCGCATCACCGACCGCTTCGGCTGGCTCACGCACGTGCCCACTGCGGCACTGGTGCGGTAACAGTGTGGTCACCAGCGCTGCAAATGGTGTGCTCTCAATGGTTCGCTTTTCCGAGTAGACGGAGGCCCTGCCGTGTCGCGCGGCAGGACCCTTCATGGTCCATCTGTCGTTCAGTGTCCGTTCGCCAATAACTCCGCGACTCCCGCCCGACTCCGTTCGGCGGGAGTTTGTGCACCTACGTGTGGGAGGGCAGCGTGATCGTCGGTTGTCTCGCACTCAACGCGTCGTTCGAACCACTCACCATGGTTCCCATGAAGCGTGCATTGCGCCTGGTGATCGACGGCAAGGCCGAAATCGTCGAGGCAGACGATGGTCGCATCGTGCGCTCGGAGCGGATGACGGTTCCCCGCCCGGCCGTGATTCGCCTGATGAAGTTCATTCATGTGCCACGCAAGTTCCGTCGGCAGGTGACGAACACCTTTCTCTTCGCGCGCGATCGATACAGGTGCCAATACTGCGGGCGGCAAAGCTTCGAACTCAAGCCACGCGAAGCGCTCACGCGTGACCACCTGATTCCACTGTCGCGCGGCGGCACCAACGAATGGACGAACGTTGTGACGGCGTGCTCGTCGTGCAACACGCGCAAGTCCAATCGACTCCCCAGTGAAATCGGCATGTTTCCGCTGCACTCGCCGGTGGAGCCTCACTTCGTGCACCTGAGCTGGGCGGTGCGTCGTCTCACGCCGATTCAGGCGCGCTACATCCGCTTTTTCTATGGTGAGGCGACGCTGCACCAGTTGGAGGTGCTCGAGCAGCGCACGCATCGGGTTACCGCGGGCTGATCGAATCGACAGCGTCAGGGGCGGAAGGTCGCGCTCCTCGCTTCGAGTCGGCGCATTTCTCCGCCCAGCACCTTCGCCAGCAGCGTGCGCATTCCGCGGCCGACGGCCGTGCCCGGATTGCGCTGTCCGCGCACAGCCGGCTTGAGCTCTCCGCGCAGCCACCGCTCGACCTCGTCGAGATCGGAGACGGAGAGCATCTCCAATTCGAGCGTGACGTCGTAATACATCGGAATGCGTCGCGACAGCGGCTTGATGGGCGCACGCATGGGGCGCTCGAGCTCCGACGCCACGTCGGCGATGTGCGCGAAGCGACCCAACGGGGTCGCCGAGTCGCCCACCACCCGCACGGCCTCAAACTGCTCGCGTAGCGCGTCGTAGCGCACAAGCACGTCCCACTCCGCACTGCGCAGCATGGAATCGAACAACCCTCGCGTGGTCCAGAGTTCAACACGGAAATGCAGCCGGGCGGGGAAGCCGTTGCGCAGCAGATCCGCCACGTAGCGCTCGGTGAGCACGTTGCGGGCGCGAATGGTCGGTGCCTCCTCGCCTAACGATCCAGGCGCGGGAAGAATGACGTCCAGTGCCGGACCGCGCTGCGCCGCGACGGGGGTACCCGTGACGACCAGCGCGACACTCAGCATGAACCATCCGCGAAGCAGACCGCTCGTCACGTCCTAGAACCTGGGCTGGAGGCGAACGAAGATGTTGATGGGGGCCCGGCCATCGCTCACCGACTTGGAGGCATACACACCCACATTGTCGAGTACGAGTCCGACCCCGACATCGGTGCGAAAGGTGGACAACTGCGGGAAGGCGCTACTCCGGTAGAACAGGTGCTGGTCGGGCACTCCCACCAGCCATCCCCGGCCCGCGTCGGCAAAGAGCACCCACTGCGTCCCGCGTCCCCAACCGGCGCGCCGGCGGTCGCGTTCCTCATCCAGTACGCCGAAGGGATCCACGTGTAGATCGCCACGAAATTCCGCTTGCACCATCGCAAACCGCTCGCACTGCGCCGGACGGCCTCGAGGGCGCTCTAGGCTGCTGGTCGTGGGCTGCGGCGTGGAGCACTGCCATACGTCGGTCGGCCCGAGGGTTCGTCGGAAATCGTAGCCTCCCAACGTGCCCGGTCCACCGACGGAAAACCGGCGCTGCAAGGGGAGATCGTCGCCGGACAACCATCCACCCGCTACGACGCGGACGTTGAGCTGGGCGTCGGGCGAGATACGGTTGTAGCGACGCAGGTCGACGAAGAGTCGGTCGTACGACGTCTCACCCGTGAGTGATTGGTCGCGCACGCCCGGTGAGGTCGCCGCATACCGGTCTATGACACCGGTGCCGTATTCATAGTCGGCCACGAGATACCAGCCGGACAGCGGATTCGACGGATGGTTGCGCGTGTCGTATCGAGCGGTCGCGTTGAGGAGATGCAGGTTGCCTTCGTCCATGGCGGGATTGTCCCGCCATTGGTCCTCGTTGCGAAAGAGTGTCCACGGGTCGCGCGTGGGGCGAGCGGCCCATCGTTGGTCCGAGTAACTCAGGTTGAAGTCGACATCCTTGCCGCGGTACAACGATGCGTAGACACTCCCGCCGTGCCGGTTGTAGTAGTCGCGGAAGTCCCGATGCAGGACGACGGCGGCGAGTCCGACTTCCGGGTCGCTCAAGTGCCACGGCTCCACCGCGTCGACCACGTCGAAGAGCCGTCCGCCCACGCGCAGGCCCCCCCTCTCGCCCAATTGCAGCTCCCCCTTGAGCGAGTGCCCGACATTGTCCGGCTTCCATTTGAACCCCTCGGCCGAGCGCAGCACGCCGTAGGCATCGATCGTTAGGCGACCCACGCCCGTCTTTCGGCCGACGGAGGGCCCGATAAAGACCGGCAGCCCCTCGACACGATTGTACGTGCGCGCCGAGACGAGACGCAGGTCCGACCATCCTCCGCTGCGCCATCGCTCGCGCCGCCGCCACCAACGCTGCGTGTCGTCGGTCTCGTCGCGACCGCGAGTGAGCCGGTCGCCATCTCGCGTATAGTCCATCCGGGCGCGATAGACACGAATTTGTCCACCCACCGTCGCCACGTCGCTCCCCGTCACTTGCCCCCCGACGGCCAGAATGTCTCCGTCCACCCGGGCACCGCTCGACAGGCGCACGTCGGCGTTGATGGACACAATACGTCCCGATACATGGCCGGCGATGGTGAGGTCGCCGCCTAGGACCGCGATGTCCCCGCGCACTTCACGCGATGCTTCAACTAGGTAGGGTCCGGTAACGCGCAGGGTACCCGGCGCATTCCAGAGGCGCAGCACCTCGTCCGCCACTTCTCGCGGCAGCACCCGCTCATCGAGCTGTTGCGCGCCAAGGTCGGTGGCGATGGTCTGGGTGAGCGCGAGGCCCACAAGCAGCGAACGACGTAGCATTTTGGCTCCAGGTCGGTGCATTGCGCATCGCGCAATAGCACATCGCGTACCACACCGAACGATTCACGCGGGAATCTCCGCGCACAACGACTTCAGTGCCAGTCGTTGGCATTGCAGGTGCGGTACTGTCCGCGTTCGAGGTCAGGCGGGGTGTGTCAGATTGACGTCTGAGACAATGCCGAGGCGCTTCATGCGCCGGTACAGATTCGGTCGATCCGTTTGCAGTCGGCGGGCGGCTTCGGCGATGTTTCCGCCCGACGCGGCGAGGGCTCGGGTAATGAGCAGTCGCTCGTAGCCGTCCAGCATGTCGCTCAGGGGAGACTCCAGACCGGACGGATCGGGGAGAAGAAGGCGGACGGCCCCTTTCGACTCTGCATCGTCCACCGCGATGACCCGGCGCACGTCGTCGGCCGCAATGAACTGTCCGGGATGCAGAATGACCAGCCGTTCGACGATGTTGGCCAGTTCGCGCACGTTCCCCGGCCACCGATAGCGCTCGAAGAGGGCGATGGCATCGTCGCTCCACGCCGGGAGGACCCTCCCGGTACGGGCGCGGGTGAGTGCCGCGAAATGCCTAACGAGGGCGGGGATGTCTCCCGGCCGCTCGCGCAGCGGCGGGAGGGCCAGCGGGATCACGTTGAGCCGAAAGAAGAGGTCCTCGCGAAAGGCGTTGTCGCGCACGGCGCGAGCCAGGTCCTTGTTGGTGGCGGCCACGATGCGTACGTCCACCGGAATCGGTTTCCCGCCGCCCACGCGTTCGATTTCGTGGGCCTCGATGGCGCGCAGCAGCTTCGCCTGCGCCTCGCTCCCCAAATCGCCGACCTCGTCGAGAAAGAGCGTTCCGCGGTGCGCGAGCTCGAATCGCCCGATGCGCCGGTCCGTGGCGCCGGTAAAGGCACCCCGCTCGTGGCCGAACATTTCGCTTTCTACCAGGTCGCGAGGTATGGCGGCGCAGTTCACGCGCACGAATGGCTTGTCGCGTCGCGGACTTCCGGCGTGTATCGCCGCAGCGACCAACTCCTTACCCGTTCCCGACTCGCCGTTAATGAGGACGCGGGCGTCGGTGGGCGCGATGCGTGCGATGAGGGCGTTGAGGGCGCCCATGGCCGCGCTCTCGCCAATCATTTGCCCATCGAGGCCGAGGTCGGCGCGCAGCGCCTGGGTCTCGCGCCTCGCCAGCCGCAACTCGAGGGCCGAGCTCAGCGAGAGGAGGACTCCTTCGGGAGTGAGGGGCTTCTCCAGAAAATTGAAGGCGCCGAGTTTGGTGGCGCGCACCGCGTCGGCGAGTCCGGCGCGCCCGCTCATCATGATCACCGGGAGGTCCGGGTGCCGTTGACGAAGCGCGGCCAGTACCCCGATGCCGTCCAGCGTGCCTGGCATCATGAGGTCCACCAGCGCCACGTCGGGCTCGCTCTCTGCGGCGAGCGCCACACCAGCGGCGCCATCCGGTGCGTCCCGAACTTCGTACCCCTCCGACGACAACAGGGCGCCGACCATGCGCCGGATGTTGGCTTCGTCGTCGATAATCAGGATGCTGGGCATTGCCTAACGATCACCCGCGATCGACAACGGGGACCGCCTCCTTCTGCGCAACCCGGGGCCATTGCTCGAGCGGGTTGGGCGCCGGGAGCGCGCGAATTTCTCCCATGAGTCTGTTGGCGAAGCGCTGGCCTTCGGACACCCGCTCCACTTCGATGGCAATGGCCTCGATGGCTTGCTCGATTCGCTCGAGACGAGGGTCCGTGTTGGATGGTGCCGCCGTCGCGACCGCGATTTGTCCCTTTCGGTCCATGCGCCGTGCGAAGGCGCGGGCAAGCGGCAACCCGATCGCAACCACCGCGATGGTGAAGAAAAAGGCGAGGCCGAGGTCCACCGCGCTCTGCGGCATATCGTCCGTCGGACGGAACGGAGGGAACGGGGGAGCTTCGCTCGACGTGACGCGCACGCCTAACGCCTGGTCCAACTGAACCTGAAGTGAAGACAGTCGCTCCTGCGACGCCTCAATCTGGCTGGTGAGTACCGACTCGCGTGCTTTCGTGGTACCGCTCACCAATTGCTTCGTCAGTTGATCTATTGTCATCCGTTCACCGGCAATCTGCACACTGAGTGCGTCGATGACGGCCTGTGGCGCGACGACTCCCTGTGCAATCGCCGGAGCTCCGCCAGCCCCCTGTTGCATGCCATCGCGGGTGCCGCGTATGGCGTCGCGCACCGCGTCGCGTACCTGGTTCTGCACCTCGGTTCGTGCGGCATCCCTCGCCTGCGGAACCGAGAGCGCCAGCTCGAGTGAAGCATACGCTGAACTATGTTGCATGAGCGTCATCCCTCGTTAGGATCAATGAACCGGTGGAAGCACGCGCCCGGCCGGCGAAAGCCGTTCGGCGATTGGTTTGTGCATTCGCTGGCGGGTACACGCACGTCTTCGTTCGCGATACGTTCTCGCGATGGCTGACGAGCCGCAGCACGATGTCAGCCCCCCCCTTGCAGATGTCGAGCACCTTCGCCTTGGCTCGGACGGTCGGCCCGCTCGGACAACAATCGGGTGGTAAAACGCTGCCCTTCCGAAATGCGCTCCACCTCCACCGCGATGGCCTCAATCGCCTGCTCGATGCGCTCGAGCCGATTGGAGATCTCGCCGCCCATGGGGGAAACGCCCAGTTGCTGGCCACGCGACCGTTCCCGATAGCGCAGCACCGACGTGACGATCGTCGTGATCATGATGAAGGCGGCGATCGGTACGATCACTTCCGGTCCCATTACGCAGTTCCCGCGTGAGAGAGTGCCCCGTCATTGACGGGGATGATGAAACGTATCGTGGTCCCGACTCTAGGCGCGCTCTCCGCGCTGACTGTTCCATTGTGGGCCAGGATGGTCTGCCTCGCGATGGCGAGCCCAAGCCCGGTGCCGCCTGCCTTGTGCGTGACGTAGGGATCCCAGATGCCCGGCAGCCGGTCGGCCGGTATGCCGATTCCCCGATCCGTCACGCTCACTCCCACCGCGTCGCGCCCACGTAACTGCTCGCGTGACACGGTGACCGTGATACTCCCCGTGCCGTCGCAGGCGTCCACCGCGTTGAGCAGCACGTTGCTCAGGGCTCGCTGCAGCGCGTCGTGATGTCCGAGAATCATCGGTAGCGACGACTCCGTTGCCACGTCGATCGTGATGTTCGGCGGCACGATGGCGCGGGCGGTGTAGCGCGCCAATTCAGCTAGGTCGACGTCGGCCGTCGGGCCGGATGGAAGTCGGCCAAACTGCGAAAAGCTCTTGGCCAGTACATCCAGTCGTTTGACCTCGGTCTCGAGCACCTCCAGCGCGTCGGCCTGCGCCGGGAGGGCGTCACGCTTGAGGCGCGACAGTGCGAACTGGATGGGCGTCAGGGGATTCTTGATCTCGTGCGCCACGCGCTGCGCTGTCTCGCGGTAGGCACGCAGCCGCTCGGCTTCAAGCGCACGTTCGCGCCCAAGGGCCAGTTCGTACGACATCCCGCGCATCCGTTCGCGCAGTACCTGGAACTCCGGCGCCCCACGCAATGGCGTCCCGTCGGGAAGGGGTGCACCGCGTTCGATAAGTCCCGTCCAAATCACTAATTCATCCAATGGCCTGCTCATTTGTCGACTGAGATGTCCGGCCACGCGCGATGCAGCGACCCACAACAGCGACAGCGTCACCAGAGCGCTGACGAAGAGGACCGGGACTAAACGCGTGGCGAGAAAGCGAAAGCGACGGGCCTGCGTAATCGATTCCTCGAGTTCCAGTTCGTGTGTTCTGAGCGCGGCGCGCTGTTCGTCCGAGAGCGTCGCGCCGCGCGCCGCACCCATCGCCTTCTTGCCCGACTCGGCTAATCGCTCCCAGGCTGCGCTCCCAGACATGAGGGGGAGTGCACGAGACGCTGCCACTCCCCAGACAAGCGTCAGGGCCAGCGAAGGCACGAGCGCAAAAAGGGAGAGGATCGTAAAGAGTCGAGTGCGAAAGCCGATCGAATGCACGTACGAAGGGGACGGATGGGGGTTTCGTGACAAGATGCGACCCGGGGATACGTGGTGGCGAGGTGGGCGGGACCAATTCCCAGCCTCGACTCTGCTGCACGCCATCGCATGAGAAGGTTGAAATTTGGCAGGCCGCAGGGACCGGGGCTGACAGGTGGGGGTAACTCTTTGCGGACAAATGCACTACATTACCGCGTCCGACGGCTGTGCCGCCCTCGAGGTGTTGGAGTATCTAGTGATCACTCCCACGAGGCCAGCACTGGCGACGTCGTGCGACATCGGTGTCTCCGCGTCGTCGTGGGGAGTCGGTGCGCGCGCGGCCCGTCATCCGGTGGACGACGACTAAAGTGCGGCTCGCGGCGATAGAGTGCGCGACCTTCACCCGAGTCAAATGTCATTCACCTGACCGCGCCTGACCGTGACAAATCGCGGCTCGGAGCGGCACACAAACCCGGGGCGCGGTAGTCGCGCCCGCACACCCGTTCCTCACAACATGAACGTACGCCAACCACGGCACGCCGTACCCCGCGCGCCCATCGCCCCGTTGCACAGGGGACCGCAAGCGCTGCCGCCCTCGGTGGCCACCGCGACCTACGGCGCCCCAATGCAGCACGCGCCTAACGCAGCCCTCCTCATCGACTTCGACAACGTCACGATGGGGATCCGATCCGACCTGGCGGCTGAACTACGGTCGCTCCTCAGTTCCGACATCATCAAAGGAAAGGTCGCCGTCCAGCGCGCCTACGCCGACTGGCGCCGCTATCCGCAGTACATCGTGCCACTGGCCGAGTCGTCGATCGACATGATCATGGCGCCCGCCTACGGGTCGTCCAAGAAGAACGCCACCGACATCCGACTCGCCGTCGACGCTATCGAACTGGTCTTCACCCGCCCCGAGATCGGCACCTACATCCTGCTCTCGGGCGACTCCGACTTCGCGTCGATGGTCACCAAGCTCAAGGAGTACGGCAAGTACGTCATCGGCGTCGGTATCCGCGAGTCGTCGAGCGACCTGCTGGTCATGAACTGCGATGAGTACTACAGCTACACTGCGCTCGCTGGCCTGGTAAAGCAGAGCGAAGAAGATGTGCAGAAGTGGGACCCATGGGAGCTCGTGGTCGAGGCTATCGGTCGGATGAAAAAGAACGGCGACGTGATGCGCTCCGATCGGCTCAAGCAGGTCATGCAGGACATCGACGCCACCTTCGACGAGAAGAACTACGGCTACTCGAAGTTCTCCAAGTTCGTATCGGACGCGGCGGAGAAGGGGCTGGTGGGCACTACCAAGCTTGAGAACGGACAGCTTGAAGTCGGACCGTCGAGTGGTGTCGCGGCTGGTACAGGCGCGGGCGACTCGTCCCGCCGTCCTGCGGCATCCGGCGACGATGAGTCGCCGCGCGAAGAGCGCAGCGGACGTCGGGGACGTCGTGGTGGACGCGGTCGTGGACGAGAGCGCGAAGATCGTGGCGTCGTGACTGCTTCGGCGCCGGAGGATGAGGACACAATCGCTGCCGAAGTTGAGCCGACCACGGCGGAGGCGGAACTCGCCTCCCGTCCCTCCGACCCCGCAGCGCGCAGCGAACACCGCTCTGCGCATCGCGAAGTTCGGCCGGAATCGCGACCGGAATCGCGACCGGAGTCGCGACCGGAGTCGCGGTCGGAGTCGCGGTCGGAGTCGCGTCAGGATTCGCGTTCTGATTCGCGTTCGGAATCGCGGCCTGAATCGCGTGCAGATGCGCGACCGGAACCGCGTTCGGATGCGCGACAGGAATCGCGCACCGACGCTCGGAGCGAATCGCGTCCCGACGCGCGTTTGCAAGGTCGTTCCGAACCGCGCGCCGAGCCGCGCGCAGAGCCGCGCGCAGAGCCGCGCGCCGAAGCGCGAGATGACATCGGTCGAAGTGGCGAGCGCCTAACGCGACAGGAGGCCTTCGACCTGGTACGTCGCGCTACGACCGCGCTGGTTAGCGGCGATGCCGCCGCGCCGTCGCGCACGGTTCGTGCAAAGGCCTTCGACCTGCTCGGCCGCGACAGTGAAAGCCTGAGCGAGCGCAACTTCGAGCGTATTCTCAAGGATGCGCACGACCAGGAAGTGATCGATTTGCGTCGGCGCGCGGGCGACTTTGAAGTCGCTCTGCCAGCCGAGGTGGCGCCGGTCGCTGAACAGCTCAACCGCGCCGCCGCAGCGCATACCGCGTCGGTTGCAGCGGCTACACCCGCAATGCCGCCCGTTCCGCGCGGCATGGTACCGCGCGGTGCACCGCCGCGCGGCGGTCGTGGTCCGACCCGCTCGTCACTCGGCCCGCCGCCAGAGCTTCTCATGGTCGGCGTGGTGGACGACGTGCGAGAGACTCCGGTGATTGTTGCTGCGCCGTTACCCGTCGTCGTGGCCGACACACCTGATGTAAGGGTGCCCAAGGTACGTGCTCCACGCGGGCGCGCCAAGCCAAAGGCCGTAGCGCCTGCGGCTGCAGTGCCCAAGGTTCCCGCAGCGAAAGTGAGCAGCCCGAAGGCACCCGCCAAAGCTCCGGCCAAGCCCCCGACAGCCAAAGCGGCCAAGAGAGCACCCGCCGCCAAGGAAGCCAAAGAGAAGGAAGCCTCGCCGCCCGCCGAAGTTCGAGAAGGAATGCGTGGCGGGCGGGCCGGAACGGGAAAGAAGGCCGTCGCTCCATAATGTCCCCGAACGCCGCGCGCCGAGCGCGGCGTTCGCGTTTCGGGGCGCCACTCCCGACGTCATTCTTCGATCGCCCCACCGAGTGGGTCGCGCGTGACTTGTTAGGCGCGATACTGTCGTGCCATGCGAACGGTACGGTGACCAACGGACGCATTGTCGAAGTCGAAGCGTACCTCGGCCCAGACGATCCCGCCTGCCACGCTGCGGTGGGGATCACGAAGCGGAATCGTCACCTGCACGGCCCGCCGGGCACCGCCTACGTGTACCGGATATACGGCATGCACTGGTGCGTGAATGCCGTCACGCGCGAAGTGGGCCACGGGAGTGCCGTGCTCATTCGCGCCCTCGAAGTGGTGGACGGCCTCGAGACTGCGCGTGAGCGGCGGAGGGGGGTTGTTCGCGACCGCGATCTGGCCAATGGGCCGGGCAAGGTGTGTCAGGCGTTAGGCATCACCGGCGTGCACGACGGCCTGCGGCTCGAGCGCGGGTCGTTGCAGCTGAGGAAGGGGGCACCGGTGAGCGACGACGACGTGATGGTGTCACCCCGCATCGGCATCAGCAAAGCCATAGACTGGCCGCTGCGATATTTCGTGCGTGGAAGCGCGAATGTCTCGCGTCCGCCGCAGCGACTTGAAGAGTGGCCGCTGGCCACGGTACCTAAAGCATTACGACCCTCGTCCTGACCTACTGCAACCGGTCGATCGCGCGCAGCAGGTTGTAGCGGATCCCCGCCTCGAGCATGAACGTGTTGGCGCCACCGTTGATGAGGAAGTTGTTCCGCGTCGGCATCGTCGCCACCTGGGCGAACAACGACGCACGCATCACCTGCGCTTGCGCGCCCACCGTGAACACCGGCGACGAGCGGCTGCTCTGCTGCTCGACTGCGGTGAACACCGAACTCTGCGCCTCCGAGCTGCTAAACGTCCCTTGCGGTTGTGCGCTCTGGATCACGTTAAGCGCGAGTCCGAGCCCCGCGTAGGGGCGAAGGGCGCCGTACTGTACTGGGAAGAAGAAGATGCTCGCGTTATATCGCCGGAGGTCGCTAATGCTTACCCGTCGTACCGAGCCGGTCGACGTCGCGTCGAAGACAGACGCGGTGTTGTCGAAGAATGCTTGTTCGACAGACACGTTAAGCGCGACATGCGACCGGGTGATGAGCCACTCGAAGCCGACCGTCGGCGCGGTGACTTTCGACGCTCCCGCTTCGCCGGTGGTGAACATGGTGGAGCCTCCCTTCACCCCCCAGAACCACGAGTCGTCAAAAACGCGCGCCGCCTTGGAGGGCGGCAATGATGTGGCCTGTGCGTGAGCCAATGCGGGAAGGGCAGCGGCGGCAAACAGAGCCAAACCGAACGTGCGAACGATGCGCATACGCAAAGCCTCGGGAAACGCGCTGAGTGAAAGTCAGCGCTGCCCGGGCGTCCCTCCAGCGAGCAGCGCATTGAACAACAACTTGAACGTCCCAATCGATAACCTGCGGTACTGCGGGCGAAACCCGAACGAAATCACCCGCCCGCTGCGCGACTCTCGTAAACTCATGTCAGAGACGAGGACCACATCGAAGTGGTCACGGAGGCGCGAGGACATGAGCACCGAGTCGCTCACGTTTGTGAAAGGAGTGGCATGCTGATCGAAGAGCCAGCGCGTCCGACCCTCATCCATGAACGCAGTTTCTGGGCGAATGCCATGGGCGATAGAGGGCGATTCGTGGCAGGCGCAACAACGCATTGGTGCGCCGGATCACGTCGTGCGAACTAAGGCAATTTATCGCTTGATCGACGGAGGGCGGCGATGTCGCGGCCATGGGGGTGGAGGCGCGGGGGTCCCCCCCGCGTTTGACGTACACGGTCTCCTCCGGATATTCCGTACCCTTCCATAGCATGAGTCGCGCTTTCGTTCCAACATTCATCCGACGTCCCGCGCGCACCGACTGCCTAACGAGTCGTTAGGCGGCCCACCGCACAGTGACATGCGCCTTCCGAACGCTGAACGAGCGGTGGTGGATGAGACGAAGGTCGGCGGGTATCTGCTCGCGGCCGAGCATCCGGTTGGCCGCTTCACGATCGCGTTCTTCCGGACGCCGCACCCTCGCATGGTACGCCACCGTGACTGCGCCACGCTGGCGTCTATTGAGTGCGGCGCGGCAGAAGATTGTCGTTAGGCGTCAACGATGACTCCCGTTCTTCCTTGGCGCTCTGGCAGCGAAATCGGCGTGCAGATCGTTCTGAACGGCCTCGGGGTTCGATCAGATGCGTCGACCGGAAGCTCACGCCGAGTTCGGGAAACACCTGCTACCGGTGGAGTGTCAGCGTTTCCTCGAGCCCTTCGGCGACGCTCGCCGCCGCCGATTCGTTCAGCACGCGCAACTCGTGAGACAGGCGATCGAGAGCGCGCTTCGCATCCCCATAGGTCGGATGCGCGTTCGCAGCTTCCAGTTTGCCCCGCCACGCCGGCTGGTCCGGTTTCGCGAGAAAACTCACGACGTTCTCGCGCTTGTGCCACTGGCAGCGCTGTACCGTCACGTCGCCGAACACGTCCCGCACGGCCGACCGCAGTCCCTTCGCGCCGTCCGGCACGACGAGCAGCGGCTGGTCCAGCGGAAAGCCGCGGTCCCCGGGTGCGCGGAGCAACATCCCGATCGTGCGCTTGTTCTCTCTGGCCGTCTGCACGAGGCCGGGGATGCGCTTCTCGCCCGTCGCCGTGTCCCATCGTCCAGAGGGATCGATCGCTGCGCCGCCGAGCCCGTGCCGCGCTGGTCCTTCGTCTGCTTCGGTCGTACTCTTCGCATGGGTGGTTTCCTCGGAAACGCGTGGAGATCCTTGGCAGGATTCACCCTCTCGTACCGTGGCACCACCTGTATTTCAACTAGACTTGGGACTCACCGGGAGATTAGTTGCACGTACTGCTAGTCGTCAAACGCGCCGGCGCCAATGACGCGGGTGCCGCCGAGTGTGCGTACACGCCAGAACCTCCGGCCGATCATGCTCGAACATGTAGAAGACGGCGTATCGAAACCGTCTGAGGAGGCGGCGGCGGACTCAGCGTTAGACCATTGGGAAGCCCAGTGGTGTCGCGGCAATGGCGTCGAAAGCGACATCCACAGCGCGTTGGAACTCCACGCCCAAGCTATGGCTTGCGATCTGCACGATCCAAGTACTTCGCGTAGTCAAAGCCACCGACTCGGAACTCAAAGACAGGCTCTCCTTCCTGGTACACCGTCGGCTGAATGCGCACCAGGTCCGACTTGCGCAGCTTGGCAATGAAGCTGTCGTAGCTGCCGAGGAATAGAATTTCGCTGCTGTTGGAAGACGGGGGATTGGCGTGCCAGCGCTGCGGCGTTGTTCATTGTTGCCTTACCGCACGCTCTGATCATGAAGTCGAACGCCGAGGGCATGGAGCGACAACAGGCTTCTGACGGAATGCAGAAGTGCCCCCACTGCGCGGAGTTCATCAAGCGTGATGCGAACGTCTGCAGATACTGTGGGCGCGACGTCTGAGTTCTTTCCGGCAAAGTGGCGTGCCGATGCGGGGAGCGTGACCGCAGGATCGCCGGCACGAAGGTAGGATTACTCTTGCCTCCTTGCGCGCCTCGACACGCACACGAATGCGCGGGCCGCATAACAGAGGGTTGCACCAGACAGCCGCACTAGCGTGTGCTCGCTTCGCTCGCTTTTATTGGACGCGGCTGCAGGTGAACCCAGGCGTTCGGCGGACACGAAGTATCACACTCTTCCAAGGCAGCGATGACAAGCAGCACGCCTTCACGATGGTGGACGCGCGCGGCGCTGCTCGCCGCGGTCGCCACCACATCGGTGCCGTGGCACTCGCTCCGTTCGCAGACCGACGGGACCTGTATTCCGGTGAGTGAGCGCGCCAGCCGCTCGTTTGGATGTTTCATTACTGCACGCCAGGAACTGGGCCCTCTCCCGTCGCAGCCTCCGCTCTACTGGCACTTGGACACGTACGGCACGCGACTCGCTGCCGACCGCGCACGGGCTGCCCGCTCGATCGTCGTGGAATCCCTAGGACGGGTCTGGCTCTTCACCATTGCTCCCAGCGACTGGCGGCCGTCGGTGCTCGGAACCCGTGTGGCCCAGATCGGGCCCTTGCCGCTCGTGCCCGCTGACTCCCTCGCCGCCGTGTACATGGAAGGCGTGTTCGAGCCCGGCATGAATTCCGTGGTCCATCGGCACGCGGGCGCCGAAGCGTGGTTCACCCTCGAAGGCTCCATGTGTCTCGAAACCCCGGCGGGCATCCTGACACAGGCGGCGGGCGACTCCGGCGTGCTCGTGCCGGCCGGAGTGCCGATGATGCTCACCGGGACCGGCAAGGGCCCGCGGCGTTCCGTCGTGCTCATCCTCCAAGATGCGACGCAACCGCGATCAACGCCCGCGATGGACTGGACGCCACAGGGCCTGTGCGCACGGCAGGCGCTTCGTACCGGACGTGCTGAACACGCGCTCGATCGCGGGCCGCCGAACATGCGCTGGAGCAGACAGCCAAGCTATTGAATGCTCGCTCCGCTCGCACTATTACCATCGTCTGCAGCTCAGCTCCAGCGTTGGGCATCATGCAAATCAACCGGAGACTACAGATGAATATCATGCGACTGCTGATTGTTGGGGCACTATTCGCTGTTCTCGGATGCACGCCTTCACCACCGCCACCACCGTCCACGACACAGTGGGACGAGGCCGCGGCACGGGAAGTCCGTACCCAAGTAGAGACGACGATGGGCGCGTTCGCCGCAATGGATGTCGAGCGGTTTAAGGCCGGCCTGGCTGAGGACGTCGTCGCGTTCGAGATGGACCTGGAAAACAAGCCCGTCCGCTTTGCGTCACGCCAAGAGGTCATGGCTTGGGCGGAAGGAACATTCGCAGAAGTGAAGAAGATGGGGGCGAGCCTGAAACTCGAGTTCCATTCGAGCAACTGTCGGGCGACCCTGACGCTCGCCTACTGTACGGTTGAATTCGACTTTATCGCGACGATGCCCGATGGAAATGCCATGACGCAGCCGTCGCGCAATTCCGTCGTCGTGCGTAAAGGCGATGATGGCTGGAGGTGGACGCACTGGCACTCCTCGCTCGCAACTGCACCGGCACCGGCGTCACCATCCGAACCAGGTCAGAAGTGATGCCCAACCAACGGTTCAAGCGGACGCACCCGCCTTGCGGCGGGTGTTCCCTCGCTTCGCTCGGCGCCGCTTAACCTAGGCGTTAGGCTTGCGAAGGCAAACTCTGCCATTGACGCAAGGTATCCATACGGATACATTCACGAATGTGCGTCTTTTTTCGCACCACCGAGTTCGATGAGTGGCTGAAAGCGCTCCGCGATCCGATCGGGAAAGCGCGCATTCTTGCCCGCGTCCGCGCGGCAGAACTGGGTCACTTCGGCGATTGTGCGCCCGTTGGCGACGGCGTCTTTGAGCTTCGCATTCATGTGGGGCCAGGGTATCGTGTGTACTACTGGCGCCACGGCGCGGTGACCTACTGGCTGCTGTGTGGGGGCGATAAATCGACGCAACGCCGCGATATCGGTAAAGCGAAGGCATTGCGCATCCGCGTGGAGAACGAAGCATGAAAAAGCTTGTCGCGTTTGATGCCGCCGAGTACCTCGACAGCGAGGAGGTCATCGCCGAGTACCTCAACGTCGCGTTAGCGAGCGAGCATCCAGATCTCTTTCTCCAAGCGATTGCGGACGTGGCAAAAGCGCGCGGCATGGCGCAGTTGGCCAAGGATACGGGGCTCGGCCGCGAGAGTCTCTACAAGGCGTTGACCCCGGGCGCGAAGCCCCGCTACGATACCGTACTCAAGTTGATAAGGGCGCTGGGAATGGAGATGCACATGAGCCCATTATCCGCGAAGCCTAACTGAGCATTGCAGACTGACAGCCGCGCTATTGATTGGTGCGGCTGCAGCTGAACGCAAACGTTAGACACCTTAACGGAGGATGATGCGAAATCAATCGTCGGGAACTTTCTACGATCATTGTGCCGTCTTGGGTCTCAACACGGTTGGCAGTTTGGCAGAATTGAAAGCAGCTTACCGCCCACTCATTTTGCGTTGGCACCCTGACCGCCATCACGGATCAGCCGATCAATCGACCGCATTGGAGCTCGCCAAGGCAATCAACGCGGCGTACGAATACTTGTCCGAGATACTCGAGGCTGGCCTTGCACCAAATGCGAACCAGCGGGCGAATTCCTCATGGAGGACCACGACGGACGCGTATCGAACTCGCCGTACGTATCAAAAACAGACATACCATGAAGGCTTTCCAGATCTGTCGGTTCTCGAGGTTTTTGTAAAATCATCAAATCTCATCTCGGCCGGGTATGATAGTCGAAAGCAAATCCTGTTCCTGAAATTTCAAGGTGGCGGAGTCTACAAATATTTCGAAGTGCCACCGATCGTTTACGAAGAGCTGCTCGCGGCAGAGTCACACGGGAAGTTTGCGAACGCAAACATTTTTCGCCAATATAGGTACGAACCGTGCTGAGGCGCGGGCGGTGTCTAACGAGCGTTAGCTGTACAATATCAATGGCCACTTGACGGCGGACTTTCCGATGGCCAGTCTTACTGGTAAGGATAACTAGGAGATCCGATGAGTAGTGCCTCAACAACGACACTGTCCTCGAAAGGACAGGTGGTGATTCCGGAAGAGATCCGAGTGCGGCTTGGCCTCGAGCCGGGCGCGCAGTTTGTGGTCATCGCTGATCGCGATGTAGTGATTTTCAAGCTACTTGAACCGCCGTCGATGCAGGACTTCAAAGCGCTCGTTGGTCAAGCCCGGAAAGTGGCCAAGCAGACTGGCCTGACGCGCGCGGATATCGCAAACTCCATCAAGAAGGTGCGTCGAGCGCGGTGAAGGTCGTCATTGACACCAACGTGCTGATGTCCGGGATCTTCTTCGGTGGAGTTCCTGGTCGCGTCATTGAAGCGTGGGCGGATGGGTTGGTCGAGTTGGTGCTTTCGCCTGAGATCCTTGACGAGTATCGCCGCATCGGTTCTGATCTTGGGGGACGATATCCTGAGCGCGCTACGGCACTGACCCCAGTCTTGACCCTGATCGCCGTGAACGCGACCATCGTTCATGCCAAGCCGTTGGCCGTGCCAGTCAGCGCTGACGCAGCCGACGACATGTTTCTGGCTGCGGCCGTGGCAGCGAACGTAGGCACGATCGTCTCTGGCGATCGGCATTTGCTCGACGTGACCGGATGGCGGGGCATCGTGGTCGTGACGCCGCGTCAATTCGTTGATCAACACCTTCGTCGCCGGTGACAGCTAACAACAGGTTGCAGTTGACAGCCGATCTATTGAAGGCGCGCTTCGCGCGCTTGATTTGATTCGGCTGCAACTGAACCTTCGGCGATAGGTGGCCTTGTGCGCAAGGCGGCGAGAATACATGCGGTAAAACTACGCGGTGTATTTACCGCATGCATTATTGCCAGCGAGTGCGGCAAGGTGCCGCGGCTGCGCGTCGCGGCTGCTCATCGCGGACGCCCGCCATTAGGGAGCGTGAATAGCGCCACATCCAGTCCGAGTTTGCGCACGATCGTCGCGAAGCGCGGGCTGCCACGGAGCACATCATAGCGACGGTGCGCGAGCGGCATGTTCACCACGCCGATCTCGAAGCGGTCGGCGGCCCGCTCCATCGCGGTGAGCGCTTGGGCGGTATCGCCGGCAGCCAGCCAGCCGGAAGTAAGTGCTGAACGGATGCGTGGATGACCGGCGAACTGCACCGCGAACTGCCGCGTGAGCGTTGCGGCACGCGCGGTATCTCCGGATGCGCCAATGACGTAGACCGCACCGGACATTTGCGTTGGTTCACGTGCGGCGCGCACCACCGATTCGGCACGCCGCACGGCCACCGACACCTGACCGCCATCGTGCTGGGCCAGCAGGGCATAGCTCGTCACGCCGGACACGGTCGAGTCGATCTCCCACGCCCGATTGGCGACGGCCATCGCCTCGGCGTGCTGCCCCGCGATGGACAGCGTGAGCGCCAGGTAGCCGAGCGTGACGGCGTTGATCGGGTCGAGCTCGACGAGGCGCCGCGCGGCGGTCAGCGCCTCGTCAACGCGGCCCGTGACCAGCAGCAGCCGAGAGCGATACTGGTGCGCACTGGGGTTGCCGCCATCGACGCGTACGGCGTGCTGCGTCGCCTCGTCAGCCTCACGCCAGTGGTGCTGATAGGTGCGCGCCAATCCGATCGCGGCCCACCCTTCCGCGGAGGTCGAGTCGATCGCGACCGCGCGTTCGCCGGCCGCCAGCGCCCTCGGTATCGCGTCGATCATAGCGACATCGGTGTAGATCGCGAGCGCAATCCACGCAAGTCCAAGTCCCGCATGAGCCCGCGCAAAGCGCGGATCCTTCGCGATGGCCTGCTCGAGGTACTCCCGAGCACGAACGAGCCCCGGTCCGCGGCGCAGGTAAAAATACATGCCGCGCTGGTACAGCTCGTAAGCCTCGAGATCGTCGGTGCCGCGGCCCGTAGTCGCCGCGCCGGTGGCGCCATTGGTCAGCGTGACGCGCAAGGCCCCGGCAATCGCCCGCGCGATGTCATCCTGCACCGCGAAGATGTCCGTGGACGCGCGCTCATACGTCTCGCTCCACAGCAACAGCCCTGTCGTGGCGTCGGTGAGCTGCGTACTCACCCGCAAGCGGTCGCCGGCGCGACGCACGGTGCCCTCGAGCACCGCGCCCACCTTCAGGGCTGCGCCAATCGCCTGCGCGGACATTCCCTTGCCGGCGAACGCCGCCGCGGAACTGCGCCCGACCACCTGCAGCTCGCTC
>ENA-ORBV01004871-ORBV01004871.1-microbial-mat-metagenome-genome-assembly--contig:-NODE-4871-length-25301-cov-7.359301_pt1 | contig 25301 bp, 13 predicted proteins | sample MGYA00237777_ERZ505514 | MGnify/ENA primary metagenome ERZ505514 (study PRJEB26160, sample SAMN06269048) | microbial mat metagenome | isolation source: Oligotrophic lake microbial mat | place... | reverse complement strand
CCCGTCTGCCGGAGCTGGTAGTAGGCCCGGCCCCCGACGCCCCCACCAAAGTCCGCGAAGTCGTACGAGAGGGGGTCCTCGGTCGTGACGAAGTCCGCTAGGAGCTGGGCCCCCGCCGTCTTACCAGGAAGCCATGAATTGCCAGCGAGGTCATTGACCCGCAAGTCGCTGTTCCAGGAGAGCGTCGTGGCGTCGCTGTAGTGCTGGACCCCGGAGAGATACACCGTGGGGGCCAGGGCGTTGTTGAGCGACGCTGTCCAGCTCGCTATCGAAGGGTATGTTGTGGCGAGCGCGTCTCGGAAGACGTACCTGCGGTTGATCGCCTGGACGCCCTGGGAGTCGACCGGTACGGCGTCGAAGTCGCCAGGGACCTCGGAGTAGCAGTTGGTCGCGTTCAGATTGGCCGCGAGGCTCGCCGGGGCGATGAGCAGGTTCGAGACCGCGTAGGTCTCCTTCCAGTGAACGATGAGCCACGAGTCATTCGACCCATCCACCGTCGCCGGGAACGTGATGATGTGCCGGGCGATCTGGTAGGCGGAGAAGTTCGCCGTGAAGTCATCGAACCCGGTCCCCGTGGTCGAGTAGTCCTTCAGGTAGCCAACGCGGTCGTCGAAGTCGATCTTGTCGAGCCCCACCCCCGAAGAGGCGTAGCCCAGTTGGACAGACGACCGAAGCGTCTCGTCGAAATTGGCCGACGGGCAGGTGAGGGCGACCGGCTGCTGGGCCGTCGGGCCGAGCCACAGAGCCGCGTAGAGCGTCGTCGTGCCGGCGTTGAGGTAGTCCCCGTCCGTCGAGCGGTAGACCGCGAGCACGCCCCGGTCAGCGGGGTAGGTGATGGCCTCGTACCCCGTGGGCAGGGTGATGGTGTCCTTCAGGATGAAGTGCGAGAAGACCGCTGCCCCCCCGTTCGTCCAGGCCCCACCCCAGGTGAAAGACGGGTTCGCGAGGTTGTCCCAATTGGGGATGCCCGTGTTTGGGGTGAGGGCGTTCTGTCCGAGCCGGTTCGCCCGATCAGGGAAGAGGTCTTTCACCTGGACGATGAAGTCGAGCACGCTCTCCCCATCGACCGTGCCGCCTGCCGAAGACAGGACGGGCAGACCCGTCGCCGGGTTGAGCGGGTTGACGCCGATGGCCGAAGCCATGTGCGCGTCCACCGGGTCGGTGATGTGGGCCAGGAGCGCCGCAGAGCTGCCCCCGCCTCCGCCCCCACCGGGGAGAAACGAGCTGGCCGACGCGACGCCCGCCGGGAGCTTGCCAGGACCAGGGTTGACGGTGGAAAGAGGATCTTTCGGAGACGGCATCACGCACCCTTGTTCAGAAGACGGCCCTTGAGATGAAAGACCGCGGCGGTCGTCGTGTTGGCCGCGAGCGGCTCGAACGTGATCCCGTTGGTGGCGTCGAAGAACGCCTCCCGGACGAACAGGATGAGCACGAGCTGGCCCTTGGCTCCGACCAGGGTGTCCGCCGCCAGCTCCGCGATCATCGGGACGATGTTCCGGTGCCGCTTGGCATCGGCGAGCTGCTGGGCGAAGGCGTTGGGGATGTACACCCCCGGCGGGACTTCGTTGAAGTAGGTCCGGCCTTCGATGTCGGTGTCTCCCGGGCCCCGAAGGAACGTCACTTCTTCCGGTGCAGGGACATACCCCACAAAGGCCGGGAGCCGCAAGAGGCCGTTCGTCGAAGAGAAGTCGGTGACGGCGAGCTGAGCCGAAGCAGACAGCTCGTGGTCCCCGTTGAAGACCCCGACGGCGCTCGGGTAGATGCCGCCCATCTGGACGTAGCCGGACGGGAAGGGGTAGCCCTCGTCCTCCGAGCCCGAGCCCACAGCGAGGCAGTAGACCTCGTTGCCGACCAGGCGGGGGATGACCGTGAAGCTCGGGGGTAGAAGCGCCGTCCGGACGGTCTGGGGAGACCTGGCTTCGTAGTAGAGGGTGAACTGCTCGTCGTTCTGGGGCAGCGGGCGAACGGCCGTGTAGGTGACGGTGAGGTCGTCGCCGGGGACCGTGTAGTCGGCCGGGTTGGCGAAGATGCCGTACCGCCCGTCAGGCCCCAGGCTGACGGCGCCGATGACCGCGACACCGTTCTTCAGAACCGATACGATGCTTTGGGCTCGCTCGGGTAGGAAGAAGTTGTCGTGACCAGGGGGAGCAATGGGCGTCCAGTTCGCCTCGAAGCTCAGGGTGATGGGCAGCGTGGTGTACTGGAGCTGGACTTCCCGGTGGGGGTGGTCGAAGCCCGTCCCTACCACGCTGAGTGCCGCGTAGTTCACCGGGGCTACGGCGGGGAGCTGGGCGGGGTTGTTGACCGTGATAGAATCGGCGAAGGTCGCCGTCGGGGTCATGGTGAGGCCCTGCCCGCGGGGGTAGGCGACCATGATGCTAACATACAAGGGCTCGTCCGTGAGCCCCAAGCCGCCGATGGCCCCGACGGTCAAGGTGACGACCCCGATGGGCATCGTCCCGAAGCCCGTGGCTTGACTCAGGAGGATCTGGCGGGTCTTCTTGAGGACGGGGTCCCCAATCCACCAGCCGTCGAGCAAGTCAACGAAAAGCACGTCCGCCGGGTTGTATGCCGCCCAGTTGAAGGGGGCGTAGGGCGAGATCTCCAGGGCCGAGGGGTTGATGGTCACGACCGACCCGGGCAGCCAGCCGCCGCCCGGAGCGTTGATCTTGACCACCACGGTCTCGTACGTGGCCCGGTCGGAGAAGAACCGCCGCGTCGCGTCGAACTGCCCGATGAGGTTGGCGCCCGGGGTATCGCCCGTCGTGATGCCGTCGCCACCGTTGGCGTTCGAGATGCCGATCTCGTCCGCCATGAAGACCGAATGGCCGTTGTAGCCGCCGCCCTGGAGGACGTTGGTCCACTCGGTACGGAGCTTGTTGTCGAAGAGGAAGTTCAGGTTCTTGGCCAGCACCTCCTGGAGGTCCCAGCCGTTGGGCGAGACCCCATGGCGGAGATCGCCCACGTCCCGCGCGTCCACCACGTCGCAGAACAAGCCGTCAGGCCGGTCGGTGGGGCCGGGGAAGGCCACGCCGCCATTCTGGTTTGAGTTCCGGTCATAGGCCGTCGTGTTGCGACGGAAGATGGCCGTGAGGGGGATCGCGTACATGTACCCGTCCACCGTCCCCAGGGTGTTCGTCGGGATGCCGTCTCCCGCAACCCATAGGCCGGGGTCCCCCTCAGGCGACTGGTTCGCGTAGGTGAAGAGGGTGGCGACGCCGTCGGGCGTTGCTGCGATCGGGGGAACCGTGTTGGCGACGACCGTGGGGTCATCGAGGCCGTAGGGGTAGGCGAAGATGTCCACGCCCTGGATGACCCGGAGCCGGTACTGGATCTGCACCCGCTTGGTGCTCTCGACCCCCAGCGTTCCATCCTGGATGTCATCGGGGAGGTTGAAGAAGGCGTCATTAGCCGCCCCGATCTTCACGTTGCCGTTGTAGAAGATGCGGCCCGAGGGGCTCTTGCCGTCCAGGCTGGGGGCCGCCGAGAGCAGCCGCCGCCAGACTTCAAGGATCACGATGTCCGTACGCTTGACGCCGGCTCCTACCGGCCCGGCGCCGAGGTCCACGATGTTGACAACACCGCTCTCGGTGTTCTGGACCCGGACCATCCACCCGTTGACGTGGGCCAGAAGGCTCGGGAGGTGGTAGTTATTGGCGTTTGTCGTGGCGACGAAGATCGCTGACGACATATCGCTCGTCGACAGGAAGTCATCAGCGAGCCACCCCGAGGGCATGGTTCGCCGGAGAGCGAGCTGGCCCGCACCCCCATCTACGTCTTGCTGAAGATTCAGCTCCTTGTCGAGGACAGCTTTGCCCGCCTGGAAGACGGTGGTCTCCCAAGCACGAGCGTCGGGGTTGAGGTAGCCGGAAACACCAGGACCGAGGTTCTTGGAGCCCATGCTGCCCTCAGAAGGTCAGGCGCCAGACGATGGTAAGCGTCGAGGTCGCCGGTTTGTTGATGACCGGGAAAGTCAGGTAGTTCACCATCGTCTCCTTGGTCGTGAGGTCCAATGTCGCGTTGTACGGCCCGTTCGGAGGCGAAACGGGGTTCTTGGTGGCCAGGTTCGTCGAGATATTGCCCCCCAGGAGCCCCATCTCGACCAGGGGGCCGACGGCCTCACTCTCGGTGTAGGTCGTCTGGAAGTCCACGACCTTGGTCGGGTAGGCGACTGGCAAGCCCCCCGCGTCGATGAACTGCGTGTTCGAGAAGGTCTTGCGGGCGATCTCAGCGTAGAGGGCCCGCTGCGTGTTCGTCGGGGCCGGGGGGGCCATCGGGTTCCAGCCCACGTCCCCCGTCCCCATGGCCAGGCAGAAGATGCTGAAAGGCGGCTCCTGGTTGTCCTTCATCAGCCGGGCGATGAGAATGCTCGCGTCGAGAACGACGAGGTTTCTCTTCTCCCACTCGTGCTGAAGCTCTCCTGTTTGCCCGTCGTTCATCCGGATGAAAACGTCACCTCGGATGTAGTAGTGGGCGTCTTCCTTGAAGCGGGGCGCCAGGGCCATCCCGAGCCCGCCTTCCTGGGGCGGTCGAACCGTCTCAGCTTGTTTCATCTGTGATCACCTTTCAGTCCGAGAGCCGCGGAAACCCCCTCCTTGAGGTGGGGGAGGAGCGGCCCTTCGGACGAAGACTTCTGGTTCTTCCATTGACGCGACATGTGCCATTGGTTACCTACATGATCGTGTTGCTGACCAGGACGGTGCGGGTGGAGATACGACCGAACGCCTCCCAGGCGGCGGCGTTGCTCGACCTCGTGCCCCTCGTCACCACCGCGTACAACGTGGCCGTTGCCTACGCGTTCGAGCATCCGGAGGTGGGGGGCGCGGTGCAGTTGCACCATGCCGTCTACCGACGACTGCGCGCCGAGACGGGGCTGAAGGCCCAGTTCATCTGCAACGTCCAGCGCCTCGCCATGGGCTCGGTCGCTGCGATCCGAAAGCGCCTGTTGGACGGCAATGCTGCGTCCTGCCCCCACAGTGACAGGTTCCCCATCCCCTACGACGCAAGGACGATGAGTCTCCGACCCGACAGGCGCAGCGTCACGCTCAGTACCATGAGCGCTCGCATCGAGGTGCCGGTCCGCAAGCACCAACGGCTCAAGCACTACGCCGACTGGACGACCGACAGCGGCAAGGTGACGTTCACCAAGGACGGCCGCTTCTGGCTCTCTCTCACGTTCACCAAGGACGTGCCCGAGCCCGTTATCACGCCCGACGCCGCCGTCATCGGCTGCGACCGCGGCATCGTCATCCCGGCCATGCTCTCCGATGGCCGCGCCATCGGAGACCCCAAACACCACGCCACCGACCGGAGGTACTACCGCACCAACCGCAGTCTCCAGCGCAAAGGCACCAAGTCCGCCAAGCGTCGCCTGAAACGACGTGAGGGGAAGTGGTCTCGGTTTCGCGCCTGGCAAGATCAGAACATCACGACCGAGATTCTCAAGGCGCTGCCTCGTGGCACCGTGCTGGCCCTGGAAGACCTGACGAACATCCGGACGCGAGGTCGCCGCTTCCGGCGCGACACCCGCCGCCGGCTGCACGCCTGGAGCTTCCGGCGACAGCAAGAGATGCTGGAGTACAAGGCGCCCGAGCACGGGGTGAAGGTCGTCTACGTGGACGCACGGTACACCTCGCAGCGATGCTCGGCCTGTGGTCACACCGAGAAGGCGAACCGGCGCAGTCAAGCGCGCTTCGTCTGTCGAACGTGCGGCCATGCGGAGAACTCGGACCTGAACGCGGCCAGGAACATTGCCGCGAACTGGACCACCTCCCAACGTACCGGTGGTCCTCCGGTGGCGCCTCGCAAGAGGCACGTAAGCCCGCCGCATGTAGCCGACGCAGACACCACCGCCCAAAGGTTGGCAGGGCAGGTCACGGTGAGTCGAGTTACGAATAAGGGTCTGCATCGTCAGGCTCTTACAAAGCCCCGCCCTTCAGGGCGGGGTTGCTTACGTCATCTCCTGTGGGGCTACCCAGAGGCCGCCATAAGAGGAACATGGCCTGTCAGGGCTGAAGCACGATGACGGTCGTAGGCCCGGGTGGGATGGGGCCCAGGTTGTTGGCGCAAATGAACATCGGGGGCGTCGTCGGCGTCACGCCGTCGAACAGGACCCAGCCGGGGCTGTTCAGGTAGGCGACGAAGGCCGGGTCGAAGGGCTCGGTAAGCGTTGCCGTCGCCGGGCCGTCTACAGCCGCCGGCATCGGCTCCTCTTCGAGCTGGCCCAGGTTGTATTGGGCCTCGGAGAGCCGGGGGAAAGCACCCCAAAGAACGGAGTTCAGGGAGTTGAGCGTCCCGAACGGCGCCGCCGTTCCCCCGTAGGTGAAGAAGGCCGGTGGGTCCGGGGGTGATGGGAAGGTGTAGGTGTCGTACGCCTTTGAGCAGACCTCGACCGAATCGATCTGGATGACCGACCCCGACACCGCCGCATCGAGCGCCGGGCTGAAGTAGATCAGGCCCCCGTGCAGCCCGAGGATTCCGCCCGTCGCTTCCCCCGAGAATTTCGTGATGGGGATGGCCGTGTTCGGTGCGATCTGCACCCACTGGAACTTCTGCGTCGCCGGCAAGACCGGCAGGCCACCCTCCGCCGATACCACCCCCTCGCCCACCGTCACGACGTACCACTCCGCCGAGAGCATCGTCGGCGACACCCCCAGAACCACCGCCCGCGGGTTGCCCGCTCCCTGCTCCGAGACCACGGTGAGAACCGAGATCACATTACCGTGGATGTCGGTAACTGTGTACGTCAACGGGTCTACGATGGCCCCGTTGAGGAGCATGGGCTCGGTGAAGACGAGCCGGATGGTGTTGGGGCTGACGCCGACGGGCGTGTAGACCGGGATGGTGGGCGAGCCGGTGAAGGTCGCCGTCCGGTAGAGCGGGTCGAGCGGGTCGCCACCGGCACTCTGGCCCTGGCCGACGGTGACGGTGTAGAGGGTGTATGCTTGGGGGCTGGTGGTCAGCCGGATCGTCGTGGCGTTGTAGATGGCCGCGCCGACGACGGTGAGCCCGGGGATGCTGTAGTTCGCCGGGCTCGTGAAGGGTGCGAAGACAAGGTTCAGCGGGAAGCTGAAGACGACAAGCACGCTCGTCGAACCCGGCGTCGACGCCCCCGTGACCTGGAAGGACGTGGACTCTGGCGCCGAGCCGTAAGGGCTCGCCCCATACACACCGCTGCCGAATGATCCCGCCATGGCTTAGCTATCCACGAAAACAAGAACCGAAGCGCTCAGGGGGTCTCGTACCATGCGGTAGTCGTGGAAGAGACCGTCATACCAGTTGAAGGGGATACCCCCCAAGACCCCGAGCGTGTTCTGGTCTACCAGAAGCACGTACCGCTCCCCAAGAGGCGTCGTCACGAAGGCGAGCGAAAGGGTGAAGCCGGCCGACGACGAGAAGCCCAGCCGGACCTGTGAGTCGCCGAGGCCGAGCGTCGCGTCCTGCAAGACCCGCATCCGGACCTTGACCTCCGTGGTGAGCGAGAGCGAGTCGGGCAGGGAGGTGGGGTTGCGGTAGACGGTCTTCGTCGGGCCCGTCGTCTCGTACGTGAGGACGCCCGAGAAGGGCTGTACCGAGACGTTGGCCGGGATGTCCGACACCAGCGTCCAGGGCGTCGGGGCGCCAGAGTTCTCTGGCAGGACGGAGCCGTCGTAGGTGAGGCAGACTTCCTTCGTCCACTCGAAGGCCCAGTTGGAAGGCTCACAGGTGTCGCAGAAGGGGGCCACGAGACTCTGCGCCCCCGTCGTGGTCTCGATGACCACGAGGCTCGTGTAGAGCACGTCGTCAGGGACCAGCAGGATGTGGCGTACCGAACCGTCGTTGAACGTGAAGTCCCCGTCGGAGTTCATCAGGTCTTCGGGGCGGTTGAAGGACGAGACGAACTGCGTGGTGGGCGTCGGGACCTGAACCTCGGTTGACTGCGTGCTTGGGACCAGCGGCGTACCCTCATTCAAGAGGGTGTAGGCCACGAGCAGGGGGTTCATCAGGAAGTCGGGGGCCGTCTGCGGCGGGATGCCCGTGTCGCTCGACCAGAAGTCGGTGTGCGGGTGCGGGATGGTCGTCCGGAGGTGCTCCGGGCTCGCCATCACGTTCCTCTGGTTCAAGATCTGGTGGTGCGGCGCGATCCGCATCTCGGTCGGGCTTCGGGTGATGCCGTACCGAACGAAGTCCCAGAGCGAGGACGAGAGGTTCTGGGGGTCGTACGCCCCCCAGGTGATACAGGGCAGACCCCCGGCGATGATCCGCGGGAGCCCCACGCTGGAGGGGGGCAGGTCGATCTCGTTGTACCCGATCGTGATGAGCGGCTGGGTCTGGCTGTCGAGAAGGAGCGTGGTCGACCCGTCCGGCGAGCGGACCATCCGGTACTTGTGCGGCAGGGTCCAGTCGACTTCGAGCGGGATGCGGTAGGTGACCAGGCTCGGCTGTACCGGCCAGGCCGCTGCGATGGTGAGCTGCGTTGGGGCAACCGACTGAATCTCGTACGTCCCCTTGTTGCCGCCGGCATCGACGACGATGACATCGCCCACGAGGACGCCGGCCGTCACGAAGTTCATCGCCGTGTCCTGGAGCGTGTTGCCGATGACCACCGCCCCCCGGCCCGTGGTCTTCAGGGGCAGGTGGTAGCCGGTGAGCTGATCGGGGTCCGTCCCCTTCCAGAAGCCCGCGTAGTGCCTGAGGCCCGAGAGCACCCGCCATGCGTTGGCGTAGGACCAGTTGACCTCAGAGCGGGCCATCATCGAAGCCACCGTGGACGAGCCCCACGAGACCGTCCCCGCCGCCGGGCCCACGACGCCCGTGAAGCTCGCGTAGGCCACGACGCCGAGGAGCTGGCCGTCGGCCAGGATGGTGATGTTCACCCCCGTCTTCACCATCCGGTAGGTGTGTGCTGCGCCGTCATCCCACTCGAACGCCCACTGGATGGGCCCAGGGAGCAGGTTGCCCTCCGAGTGCGGGGCCACGTACCTCACGCCCCCGATGTCGAGAAGCAGAAGGCCCAAGATCCGAGACCCGTCGTAGATCTCCCCCATCACCCCCGAGAACCCAGCAGGGTCGGGGATGTGTGAGAGCACCTCACACCGGAACTCCATGATGTAGTCGGTGGTGGTGGCGACGATGCGATCATCGGACCCGAAGGCCGCGTTGTCGTCCCGGTAGTAGACCCGGCCGTCGGCGATAGAGTCGTCGGTGATCCGGAGCGTGCGGCCGAACATGGCCACCGGTGCGGTCCCGAGCGACGACCACGGGGTCGGCTGGAAGTCCCCGGGCAAGCTCCGGCCGCCGTAGCTCATCTTCGGGGCGGGCTTGTCGGGGAAGAAGCTGAGCTGAAGCAGCCGCGCGCCATCGTCGATGGCGGCCATCACGGCGTTCGGGGCGATGCCGTGCGTGTGGGTCAAGAGCTGGACGTTCACGTCCAGGATGACATCGGACGATACCGCCAGGAGCGGCTCTTGCCGGAGAAAGCCCCGGAAGTCCCCGCCGACCAGCTCTACGGCGGCCTCGGTCGCGGCATCGGTCGCCGAGGTGGAGTCCACCTGGAGAGCCTGGCTCGCGACGACTCGCTCAGCTCCATGGTACCCGATGGGCGTCCAGGGAGGCACGGCTTCTTCGGGGAAGTTGTTCCCCTCGTAGGAGACGTAGATGCTCGGCGCCGTCTGGAGTGGGTTGAGCGGCAGGACGAGGTAGCGAACGAAGTCCCAGGTGGATTGGTTCTCGGCCGGACGGCTCAAGCTGCCAAAGTAGACGTTCTGGGCCTGGTTGAAGGGGTCATTCAGCTCTTCAAGGAAGGGCAGCTCGTCGTCCAGGGCACGAAGGCTCTCAACAATCTCCCCGTCAAAGAAGACCCGAACGACGCCGCCCGACTCGAAGATACGGACCCCGTGGAGCACCGACCAGTCAAAGTCGGTGGGCAGGCCCGTCGAGCCGAGCGCCCCAATGCCGCCCGTCCATGAGGCGAGCTGAGAGGGGTCGTTGCCAAAGCCCTTCTTCAGGATGCCGATCTGGCGGACCCCGGCGACTTCAAGGTAGCCGATGACGATGGCCTTGCGCTCGTTCGAGAAGCCCCCCGCCACACCTGTCCAGACGCCTTCAAACGTCTTTGCGTCGACCTGGCAGCTCCAGGTCGACGCAAAGACGTGCGGGAAGGTCAGATCGATGGGCCGGGTCCAGAAGATCGGGTTGCCGCCCGGGAAGGGCCCACCGGTGTTGTCGCCCACGACCAGCCGGGTGAAGTCCAGCACGGCCGTCCCCGAGCCCTTCCGGGTCCAGGGCGTCACCGGGTAGGCTTCTGGCAGCGCGGTCGGCTGGTAGTTGATGAAGGACGACTCAACCGTCCGCTGGAGAAGCGGGTAGGCGATCTTGTGGTGCGGGCTGTTGAAGAGCAGGAGGTTCGGGTCGTTCATGAGGGCCGAGTACGCCCTCTCGTAAGCCCGGTACTTCAGGTCCCGTTGAAGCGGAGCGGCAAGCGTCGCCTGCATGTCGGCCGCGACATAGTCGGACGGCGTGATGAGGACGTTGTTGTAGCGGTAGTGGTGGCCGCTGTAGTCATGGGGGTAGCCCTGGTCCCGGTTCCAGGCGTTGAACCGGAACTCGGTGGAGTTCATCCGCCGAATCTCGACCGTCGGGTTGCAGAGGAAGGAGTAGTCGACCTTCACGTCATCGGTGGGCAGGGGGGCCACTGGAAGCACGACCTGGCCTTGAAGCCCGATGACCCCATCCGGGACCGTGGGCACCCCGTTCAAGCGAACGACAACGTCGGCGGGGTCGTCGGCGATCTCCCCGTTGCGGGGGTCGAAGACCTCCCAGGTCGTAACCCCCTGCTGGCCGTCTGGAAGGTGCAGGTTGGCCTTGACCCGGATCTGGGTCGGCGAGAGCCAGGCCGTGATCTGGAAGGTGCCCGCGTTGGTCGTGCTGACGCCGAGGGTGAGGTAGAGCCCCACCACCGTGGGGCCAAGAGAGCCCAGCGTGAGCGTTATCGTGTTCGGGTCGTTGATGGCAACGCCCGTCCCCGTAGCCACCGTGAGCGGCGGCTTGGCAATCGGCCCACGGTCCACGAAGATGCTTCGGGCAACAATGGCCGGGTCGTTCGTGTAGATGGCCGGGTCGAACACAAGTCCTCCTAAGACACGCCGCACAAGGAGCCTAAAAGTCGGCCGAGTGGTCTTCGTTCACAACCGGCTGGTTCGCCTTCACCCCGAGCCGGTCCCGGTCTCGGATGCCGTCGCAGTACTTGCGGAAATCGTCGTAGTGGTACGACGACATATACCACCGCATGGCGTCCAGAATCTTGCCCAGCGGGTCGTTCGGGATGTACCTGTCCTGAAAGATGTACCGGAGGCGGTATAGTGTGTGTGCAGGTCGCACCACGTCCAGGATTTGCCGGATGGCCTTGTCGGCGAGAAAGACTTCCGAAGGGAAGCCGCCGCCGAGGGGGATGATCACGTCAAGGTCGAAGCCGAACTGGTCGCTGATGTCGAGCCCCGAGGCGCCCCGGCGGAGCAGGAGGAAGTTCTCCCGGACGAGGATGTTCCCGTCGATGAAGAGCTTGGCCACGTCGCCCATCGACTTCGGGATAGACCCCTGGAAGTAGATCCGGATGAGGTTGATGAGGACGTTCCTGAACTGGTCGTCATTCCAGGTCAGCGTCGGGACGCTGCCGTTCAGGAAGAGGAAGTAGCCGATGATCGAGTAGAGGAACTCGGGCCTCGTGGTCGTGACCGTCCTGTCCCAGTCCACGTCTTCAAGGGCCAACTCCAGCTTCGCCAGCTCGACGGCCACGGCCTTCAGCTCGTTGGTGTACTGGGGGCCCTGGGTCGCCGAGATGTAGTTGCTGGCCAGCAGGTTCAGGAGCGTCGTGAAGATGGGCTGCGCCCGCTGGAGCAGCCGGAGGTTGTATTCTTTCCCCGACTGGCTGACCGTGTAGTTGACCCGGGAAGGGTCGCGTTCAAAGCGTGCCATGCTGCATCACGCACACGCGGGGGTACTTCGCCACGTCCTTGGGCCATTCGGTCCAAGGACGAACGACGCCCTTGATGACCGGAAGGGCCCTCTGGGCCTGGCCGTGCTTCTCGCAGTCAGTCGTGATGTTCATGGGTCAAGCGTACGTGATGGTGAGGTTGCCGAGCGAGAGGAACTCGACCTCGGCCGCTGCGAAGTCCTTCGCCCCGCTATCGCCCCTGACCACGTAGGAGCAAGCGTAGCTGTGGTTGCCCGGGTCGTCTGGCGGGATGCCGATGGCCGTGAGGGCCACGATGACGTGGTTGGCCGTCCGCCGGAGCCGCTCGACCTGCCTGGTGGTCGGGGTGACGAAGCCCAGGGCCGTCAGGGTGGCGTCGTCGGAGTAGCCGAGGATGATCGCCCCACCCGAGCCGATGATGTACGCCTGGTTCGGCGCCGAGGCCACCGTGGAGAGCACGGAAACGAGGGTCATTGCCACGTCATCCTGGAAGACCCCCTTGTGCTCCGTGACGAGCCCGCCGCCCTCTGTCGTCGGGCTGGTGAGCGGGTTGGTGAGGATGTAGGCGCGCTGCCCGCCGATGTCGAGCGTGGTCAGGTGGGCGTTGGTGGAGAGAACGCCCTCGCGGATACGGCGGGCCCCGTCGGCGTATGCCATCTTCGCGAGGGGGACGATCTCAAAGTCCACCCCGTCGGTCGAGTCCACCGCGTTGATCACGTCCGACTGGGCCGCTCCCTGGCCGATGAGCCGCTTGTCCAGCTCGATGCTGACGTTGGAGCGGATGGCAGGGTCGGCCCTGTCCTTGGTGGCACCAGGCTTGAGCTGGACGGTGGTCTCCAGGTCGATGGGGTTGTCGATGGCCTGCTTCACGAGCACGTCGGCCGTGACGTGCCGCCGAATCTCGACGACCTGCTGGAGCTGCTGCAAGAGGTCGTTGATCACGTAGGTGACCGTGAAGTTCTCGTCCTTCACGTAGTCCACCGACACTGCCTGGCCGTTCTTGATGGTCGAGCTGGCCGTCCGCACGATCTTGGCCGGCGTCGTGGCGGAGCCCGCGATGATGTCGAAGTCGGGCAGGGCTTCGGTGGGGCCGCTGTACTCCACCGTGCGAGCGGCGTTGAAGACCCGGATGGTCTTCGTGTTGACGCCGATCGAATCGAGGGGCTCTTGCACGAAGCCGATGAGGACGTGGGCCTCGTCGTTGACCGGGATCTGGCTACCCGAGGGCAGGCCCCCAAACTGCGTCACCTGGAGGAAGTCACGGGCGATGGTGCTCTCGCCTTCAAGAAGCGGGTCGCCGGTCTTGTAGAGCTGGTAGTTCGTCGTGGGCGCCAGGGGGCCGGCGACCTCACCGACAACCGAGATGACCCGCCGGCAGGGCTGGAAGGTGAAGAAGAACTGGTTGATGCTGCGGAAGCGGTAGTCGGCGAGGACGATGTCGTCGATGGCCGTCACGGGCTGGGGGATACCCGTGTTGATCCGGAAGGTGTTGTAGTCGATGATGATGACGCCCGTGAGGTCGTAGTCCTGCCCGAGGGTCGCGTTCCTGACCCCGAGCCCCTGGGGCGGGTTGTTCAGGATCTCCAAGATGGGCGTCTGGGGCGTGACACGGGAGTCGAGAGCGCGAAAGGTGAGGGTGCCGAGGTCCACGATCTGACACAGGATGTCCCGGGCGATCTCGAACTGGAAGGCGAAGTTCTCTGTCACCTGCCGCTCGCGAAGGCCCTGAATCCAGATGTCGACCTTGCCGCCGATGTGCTTCTTTCGCACCTCGTCCCAGTCCCGCATCATCAGGTCGTCGCCCGACTTGACGATCTTGGCCTTGATGACCCCGACCTGCTCGGCCGCCGTTGAATAGTACCCGCCTTCGGTCCCGGTATCGACCGAAGCGAAAGCGAGGATGCACCTGGCCGCCAGCTCGGCGTTCGACTCGATGTCGGTCCCGAAGATGGTCGACTCGGTGTTCGTCACCTGGAGCCCAGAGAGGTCCGTGGTCTTGATTGAGTCGGCCGAGCGGTTGCCGACCGAACCGATGACCTCGCAGGTGATGTCGACGACCAGCTCGTACCGCTTGGTGTCGAAGTTGTAATAGGCGTCAGCGTTGACCGCCGACATGATGTAGGTCCCGCCGATCCGGAAGCGCACCGACGGCAAGCCGTTTTCAGTGTCGGAGTCGGTCGAGACGAACGTGCCCGCTGGGATGGGGATGTCGGCCGTCGGCCTGGTCGTCGTGAAGAGGACCGCCTGGCCCACCGCCGCCCGGCCCGGGAGCCTGGTCTTGTGGACGTTGGTGGCGAGCTTCTCGAACTGCTGGTTGATGAGGTTCTGGGTCGCCTGGTCGCTCGTGAAGCCCAGGGCCGCCCGGAGGGCCGTCTTGTACGCGCTCGATACCACCGGGTCCGAGATGCCGTCGCCGTTGGCGTCGTCCACCTGGAGCAGGGTGAGGAAGCCCTGGCTCCGGTGAACGAAGTCGAGCAAGAACCAGAGCCGCTCGGCCTCTGACGAGAAGGGGTCGATCGACACGTCACGGGTCGTCGAGCCTGGGATGAGGCTGATGGCCGTGTTGACGCGGACGATGGCCGTCACGTAGTCGGTGATGACCTGGAGCCGGTTTCGGCCGGGGAGGTCCCGGAGCGTCGTGTCCAGGACGAGCGGCTGGCCCAGGACTTCCTGGCTGTAGGGCGTTTCGATCTCGGTAGAGGTCGAAGGGTCGTAGTAGACGCCCGTGAAAACGTAATAGAGGGGCTGGCTCGCATCGACGTTGACGAACTGGTCGGCGTTGATGATGCCGGCGCCGCCGTTGCGGTCGTGAACGAACTCCAAGAACTGGGTGATCTGGTAGCTCTCCAGGGTCGCAGTGAGCCGCACCCGGTCGAAAAAGCCTTGCACGTTCTCGACGACATTGAGCCGCTCAGCCAGCTCGTCCCCGAACTCGTCTTCTTCGCTGACCCTGATCCGCAAGAGCTGCTGGTTGCCATCACCCCAGGTCACAAGCTCCTGGACCGTCTGAAGCACGTCCTCCTGGAAGGTCGTGGAGGCCGTGGTGATGATGGCTTCGTTCACCCGGAAGTAGCCCGTGTCACCCGCGGCGCTCGTTGAAGCGTAGAGGTGGAAGCCCAGGAAGGTGGGCGTCGTCACGATGCCGCCGAGGCCGCGGAGGGGGGGCGGCAGGGCTGCCAGGAGCGTGACCGTGTTACGGTTCCGGTGGGTCCTGATGCCAGAGGGGATGAACGCCCCTGTCACGCCAGCCAGGGTACGGACGCGGGTGACCTGGGCCGTCGCCGGGGCCGAGACCTTGCCCACAATGTCGATGACCCGGATCTGGATGGTGTTCTCGCCGACTTCGAGCAGGGCGCCTTCCGGGTAGACCGCCGGGTTCGGGTAGGTCCAGTCGTTCAGGTTGAGCTTGACGAGGTCGGGGTCGGTGACGAACGGGCCGCCGTTGACGCTGACCTGAATAGCCGCCGTGTTCAGCTCGACGGTGCCGTACAGGAAGATCGATTCCTGGTTCGTGGTGAAGACGAGGTTGGTCGTCGTTCCGATGCCGTCGCGGAGTTTGATCTGTGGTGCTGTGGCCATGCGTCACCCGGCAAGCGTGTACTTCGAGAGGGATTCCCGGAAGATACCCTGGGCTTGTGTCGAGCCCATAAGATCCACCGGCTGCGGCAAGCGGATGCCCCGCTCGATTTGAATAGGCTCGCTCGACCTGTTCTGGATGGTGATCGAGATAAACAGGACCGAGGGGTCCTGCTGGCTCTGCTGGAGGTTCACGGCGAGGAGCCGGAAGGGGTACTCCCTGTCCGACACCTCCTGCCCCACGTTGTCTTCCTGCTGCTTCTTGATGCTCTGCCAGCGGCCGAAGGCGGCGTAGATGTCTGAAACCAGGGTGTTCTGGAGCAGGCCCCCCGACGTGACCTTCTTGCCGATGCTGTCCAGGATGCTCGTGCCGTACCAGAGGTGGAAGGAGTTGCTCCCCTTCGACGTGTACATGAGCTTCTGGATTTCCTGGATGAGAAGGGCCTCATCCACGACCTGGATGACCTCGCCCGTAACGCCGTAAATCCAGTCACTCTCGACGCCCGTGCCGCCGCACCGACGGCACTCCTGCTGGAGGGTGACGTAGTTGACCTCAACGTAGTCCGAGAGGCCCCGGAGCGGCTCGTCGAAGATGATGAGCTTCGTCGGACGGTCGAGCAGGGTGTTTGGGTCGTTGACCAACGACCACCCGGGCACGATGGTCTTGCCCCGCCAGTTGCGGGGCTTGGGGATGCCCAGGACCGGAGCGAGGGTCGAAGTGCCCGTCACGAAGAGCGTGGCGTCGGACCCCTGCCGGTCGGTGTACATCCCGATCCTCCGGTTCTCGACGTAGAACCGGACGCCCTGGAACGCCAGCGAAAGCTGCCGGACGATCCTGTCGGGCGGGATCTTCACGCCCCCTGGAATAACGACCGTCTGCTCGGCCTCGCTGTTCACCCGGAGCCGCAGAGTGTCGTTCACGCCCGGGGTGATGGTAAAGGGCCCCTCTCGGGAGCCCAGGACCCGGGCCGGCGTGTAAACACCGGGCGACGGCACCCCAACGGCACCGTTGAGCCGGACCTCTACCGAAGCGACCGACGAGATGGGCCGGAGCGGCCGGGCGATAGAGGACGAGGCGTCGAGAAAGAGCGCCTCTTCGGTCACCCGGTGGGGACAGACCTGATCGATTTTGCGGTCGTAGCTCACGCCACTGTCTCCCCGGGGTCGAGAGCCCCCGTGTTGTCACGGCCATAAAGGTCGTCGGGGGCGCGGTCGGGGCCGGCCGAGTACGGCTTGAAGGGCGCGTTGACCTTCTTGCCCATGGGGTCCTTACCCTTGTCGTCGTAGATGGCCCGGTACCCCGGGTCCCCGATCAAATCGACGATGCCCTGGTAGACGTTCTCGAACGAGCCCTCCGTGTCCGAAGCCGAGACAACGAGGATGATGTAGTTGATCTCGTCGTCGAGCTGCTCGGCGTAATCGACAGCCCGGCGGATTTTCCGCTCCAGGTAGTCCCGCTTGTAGTCGATGGAGTCTTCGACCCACTCCCGGGCGTTGTCCATCAGCTCAGCCGAAGCTGCGTCCGCCTGCCCTGGGAGGCCCATGATCTCCCCGTTCGACATGACCTGGGCCGGCGTCGTTTCGTCCCCCGCCCGAACGAAGACCGCCTGGCTCTTCGTTCGGATGTTCAAGTCATAGAAGGGGTCCCCGCCCAAAACTTCGTAGGCCGCCACGAGCTTGGCGATGTACGAATCGTCGTCGGGGATGTAGGTGGCAGGCACCCCATTCGCGTCGTACGCGAACGAAAGAGCCCCGATACGGAGCCGCTCGCTCACCAGATGGATGACCCGGCCCGCGAGATCTGGCTTCTGTGCCCGAGCGAAGGCCACGAACCGGTCGAGCTGGCTCTTGTTGAACGTGCCCTTGAAGTCCCAGGCCATGCCTTACGCCCGGCACAACTAGAAGATTGCTCCGAACGCGGTCTCAAACGCCGCTACGTCGATGGCCAGGTACGCGAAGGCGATGGCCGCCGAGTAGCCGGTGTAGGTGCTGGGGGGTTCGTTCTGGGCTGTGTCCAGGGCCTCGAACCACTGGTCCACGTCCCCGTCGAGCCCCGTGACCTTCAGCAGGTAGAAGCCCACCGACAGACTCTCGATGTAGTTCAAGATCTCGATGAGGAACTCGATGAAGCGTTCCATCGTGTCGATCTTGCGGATCAGCAGGTCGATGAACGCCTTCAGCTCTTCGATGACACCCTTGAAGGCGTCGAAGAGCGCCTGAATCTTGGCGAGCAGGTCGTAGAGGATCTGCCCCGACCATGGGATGATGTCCCGGAGGATGCTGAGCTGAATCCAGTTGGGCGGCACGCCCTGCCCCGCCAGGGCGAGCAGGTAGTTGATGCCAGCCAGGAGGTTCCGGCGAACGATGGCGTCCGAGAAGGCCGAGCCGTACGTCGCCACCGTGTTGTGGTCGACCGTGGAGTCGCCGAATATGTCGGTCGAGACGATGTCCGTCTCCAGCAGGGCAGAGGTCGCTTTACCCACCGCGTTCTGGGTGAACTCAACCTGCGTCAGGGCGAAGACCATCTCCTGGAGCGTGGTCTTGCCGATGAGCGTCCCGATGTTGCTCGGCCCCGCCGGCAAGGGACCCTGCATCATGGCCCGGAAGCCCTCGACCACCGAAGCGGGCACGTCAAGGAAGAACGCGGCGAACTTCACCGTGTTCCTGGCCGCCGCGAACCGCACCCGTCGGAGCTGCCACGGCATTTGAGGCAGCTTGCCTGTGGCCTCGTTGACGTTGTACTTCTGCCCCGCGAAGGAGCCCTTCAAGCTGATGTACGGGATGGCCGCGAACGATGCGATCGACCCGGAGAGCTTCGTCAGCGACCCCTTGCCGATGTCCTCCACGGTCGTCTGCGGCGGGATGGGGTCCCCAGCAGGCGTGAACTGGGGCTTGTAGACGATGTTCTTTTGGGCATCGAGCACGTCCTTACCCTGCACGTCCTTCACCGGCATCGGTGGCGGCAGGGGGAGGTGGAAGTTCATCGAGAAGGCCGCGAGGAAGAGCCGGCGCAAGACCTCGATGACATCGAACTTGGGGTTGAGCTTCGGAACCTTCCCCCGGACGATGGCCGAAGGGCGACCCATGACAACCGGGCTCGCGGGGTCCGCGGCTGGCCACTGGAAGTACGGCGACCCCCCGTCGTTCATGTTCGACTTGATGTCGGAGGACTTGAACTGAAGAGCGCCGATTTCCTGGTCCTGGAACGAGAGGTTACCCGAGTAGGCACGGACCCGGTAGAAGTAGGTCTTGTCCAGCTCGATGCCGGTGTCGATGAAACGGAACGTCCCGAGCTGGCCGAGAAAGAAGCTCGCGGGGTTGTTGCCAGGCGAGATGATGGCGTAGGACTGGAACTTGATGAACGGGTCGCCGTTCTGGTCCTTTACCTTGACCTTGCGCTTGACGATCTGGTTGGCCGCGACCCCAAACGTCGTCTTGGGGGCGATGAACTGGGTTGGGACGGTAGTGACGACCTGCCCCGCCTGGAGCGCCTGCCCGATGTCGGCGGCCTGGACTTCGTTGTTCAGGGGCTTCTCCGACCGCTCAATGAGCCAGGACGGCGGGAAGAACTCCTGACTCAGCTCCGAAGCGAGCCCCTGGAACGCCGGGTCGTCCGACGGTACCGTGGTCGGCAGCGACCACTCGATGGCGAGCGCCGTGACCTGCTCCTTGAAGATCTTGGTGACCGCCAGGATGGGGTCCCCGTCGGTTCCCACCGGCACGACCCGCACGTTCGATGGCGGCTGGTACTTGGGCTTGAGGAACTCTCCCCCGAAGAACTTGAGGAGCGTCTGGACGAGGGCGATGAGCCGGGCCGGGCCGTTGGCATCAGCCACGATCATAAAGTAGCCGCCCTGAAGAGCCCCCTTGATGGGCTGCGGCCGGTTCAAGTCCTGGGCATCGACCAGCGACCCCTTGAACCGCTGCTTGAGCGCCTGGAAGCCGCCGACGTGGCGAAGGAGCTTCGGGTCCGTGAACGGGTCGGGTAGGTCGTACAGGGCGTACACCCCCGTACGCTTCAGGGCTTCGATGAGCGTGTTGATGAGGTTCAGGAGAGCTTCAAGCAGCGCCTTCAGCGGGTTGCCGAAGTCCACAAGGAACGCCTTGATCGTCTCCAGGAACGCCTTGACGACCTCCATGTAGACCAGGAGGGTCTCCAGGGCGTTGCGGGCCTTCTTGAGGAGGTCCTTACCCGGAATCTCGATGGCAAAGGACTGCCAGTTGGGCGCTGCCATGTAACATCAGCTCCCGTACGTCAGCCGGTCGAGCTTGCGCTTGAGGCTGACGATCTCTGCACTCGAAGCATCGATGGCCTTGTGTACGATGTCCCTGAGCTTGGTGTTGATCCCAAACTCGGTCTTGTACTCCCACTGGGGCTTGGCCGGCTCTTCGGGCGTCTCTGGGGCCTTGGGTTCGTCGCTCATGTGGCCTGTACCGAAAGGATCTTCAGAAGGTCATTGTAGAGCTTGACGGTGGCGTCGATCCGGCTCTGCACCGCCCGCTGGATGACGAAGAGGCTCCCCGACTGGACGTTGATGCGGGCGTCGATCCACGCATACCGCTTGTCGTAGAGCTTGTCGCGGGTTTTCACGATGGCTTCGACCGCCGCTACGGTACCGGTCGAAAGGCTGGTCAGGGTAGCGAGCCGAGCTGCAAGGTCGGCCTGCCGGGCCGTGAAGTCCGCCACCAGGAGGCTGTTGGCGTAGATGTCCGGGTCAGCGGGGGTGACCGTGACCGATGTTTGGGCCCACACGAGAGCCGACCAAGAGGTGCATACCCCTGACCAGACATCCGCTTCTCCCCGAATGGTGGTGAGGTCCGCGAGGGCCTGGGGCCCGACCATCCCAGCAACCCCCACGAAGAAGCGGTCGATGGCCACCACCACGGAGTCCACCACCAGGGGGTTCACGAGGTGGTCATTGAGGGTGGTTACGGCGATCTGCTCGTCGATGGCCGTCTGGACGGGGGTCCAGTGGGAGTAGGTCCGCAGGTGGTTCGATACCCGGTAGGTGCCGCCCCCGAGGAAGGGGACCGCCGCGTCGAGCTGGAGCTGCGTCGCCGAGAGCACGAACACGACCTGCCTTCGGACGCCCGTGTTCGCCCCCGAGGTGATGATAATCGTCTGCCCCGGTGCAACCGCCGGGCTGAGAAGCAAGTCCTGGAGCGTCGTCGGCCCCGGGAAGGTCGCCGTCCCCGTCGCCACGTTCGCAGTCGCCGTTATCACCACGCTCCCGCCGACGCCGGGGCTCGGGAAGGGCGTGTCTACAGTCACCGTTGTTGCGCCCACCGCCGAGATCCGCCGGAAGCCCGTCAGGGTGTTGGCCCCGGTCGTGAATTGCACCAGATCGTGGAGCTGGGGCACCGGGGCCGGCCACACACCCGGGTTCGTGATGATGGTCCCCGTCACGTCCAGGGTCACACCAGGCCGCGTCACCGGCGCTGTCGTCGCCAGAAGGGCGGCTGCGATGGCCGCCGCTTCCTGGGCGTTGCCCACGGGCTCCTGCTCCTGGGTCGGGGAGAGGATGGGTATGCTCTGGTCCCCGCAGTCGGAGGCGGTCAGCCCGTCGAGAGCCGGGAAGCGGAAGGGCGCCATCGCCGTCTGAAGAATGCCAACCCCATCCATCTCCAGGACCTCCCCCGGCCCGGGGGGCTGGACCTGAAGCGGCGCCGGCACCAGCGGGACGGTCCCGTCGAACGGTGGGTACGGCTTGATGAAGATGATCTGCCCTTCGTTTGCCTCCACCGCGACATCGAAGCCGATACGGTAGGTCTTCGCGTACACCGTATCCGGCGTCGCCCCTGTGGTGCAAAGAAAGACGGTCGAGCCCGCAGGGACCTGGACGGGCAAGGGGCCGACCTGGAGCCGGTCGGGCGCGGTGAGGACGGCTGCTACGGTGAGGGGGCCGGCGTCGGACACGATGTCCGTGCCGTCGGGGGCCTTGATGACGACGGCCATGCCCACGTCGAAGGGGGGCCGGAAGAACGTCGGGGTGCCCGAAGCGTTGTCCACGGTCAGAAAGAGTCCCCCCGTGGGGGCGTCCGCCAGGACCATCGCGCGAGGCAGCCTTCGGTAGGCCACGCTGGGGAGGGAGGTCAGCGACTTCTGGCCGAAGTCTCCGATCTTCTCTCCGCTCTCGGCCGTCGGTGTCCCGTTCGTCGTGATGGCCGTGAGGTGGGCCTTGGACGTGGGGTAGAAACGTGAGACCGCCGACGCCTGATAGAGCGCCTGGTAGGTGCCGAGGTAGGTGATGACGAGGGGGAAGACCGACGTGACCTCGACGGGGAACTCGGAGATCTTGAACACATCGTCGATCTCGTTGGTCACCTGGCTGTAGGCCGTGCGGACGGGGTTGCCTATCACGCCGTCGAAGCGGAAGCGCCCGTTCACATCGCCCACGACCCGGCCGTCGGCGTCCTGAAGCACGTCTTCTAGGTGATGCGTCTTGTCGTTGAAGAACGTGAGGAACTGCCGGGAGACGTAGTCGACGTTGGCCGTGTGCCCTTCGGTGAAGAAGAGCGATTCGCGCCCCTGCTGAAAGAGCGTGGGGGACGAGGCGTTCGAGGTCGTCGGGCCGCCGGAGGGGGAGCTGCTCTTGGCCGAGGCTTCAAGCGCTTGCAGGACTTCGGCTGAGAAGTTGGTGAGGGTCTCGACCCGGTAGTAGAACGTGTCGGGCGACAAGAGGCTGTAGTCGGCTTTGAGAATCTGCCCGAGAAGCCCGTTGCCGTCCGTCGGCGTCACGAGCGACGTGTAGCTCGTCTGAAGGCGCGTCCCCGCCGCCACCATCCGGTAGCTCGAATAGCAAAGGAGGATGGCCTCGTTCGGCTGAAGCGGCTGGGCGTACCGGAAGACACCGCTCGCATCGAGGCTGTAGTCGTCCGGGCTGGCCATGAGGACGCCCACTTGACCTTCGACCCGCCGGTAGGCCCGCACGCCCTGCTGGAGCAGGGGGGTGTCCTTGGTCGTCGTCTGGGTCACCCCGTCTTCGACGATGGGGCGAACGCTTCGCTTCAGGACCGCGCCGTCGCCGTACTGCTGCCGGACGTTCTGCTGAAGGACAATCGTGGTCTTGCCGTCCTTGAACGTCGCGCCCGAGACCAAGTAGAGGTCGAAGTACGTGGCGTTGTCCGAGAAGAGGGCGACGGTGCCTGTTGGGTACGACAGGCTGGCATCCCCCGGGAGCGAGAACGTGTTCATCCCCCGGGGGATGACCCCAAAGGGCGCCATCTCGGTCACGAAGTAGCTTGACTGGGGAAAGAGCGGCGTGAGCGGAACGGCGCCCGAAGAGACGTAGAGCTTGGGGTTGGTGAAGTCGTCCTGGAAGGAGGTCCCGTAGGCCAGGGTGATGGTCGTCAGGTCCGTCGCCGGGCTGTAGACCGACGTGCCGATGAGGTAGACCTGCTGCTTCTCGATACGAAGCAGGTAGCCCGGCGGAAAGAGCGCCGTCTGGTCCCCCACCAGGACGAAGGTTGAGGCGCCCGCCCCGATGAGCACCTGGGCTGCGTAGATCGGGGGCTGAAGGACGTTGAACGACTTCTCCCCGCCCACCGCCTGGTAGACGAAGTAGTCCACCAGGACGCGCTCGTCGGGCTCAAGAGAGGCCCCCGACGGCAAGGCGTCCGACATGAAGCCCTGGTTCGGCTGGAAGACGATGGTCGAGGTCGCGGTGTTGACCTGGACCTGGCTATCGTCCTGAGGCCGTCCGCCGCGGTAGACATCAGGGGCCGGGGTCGAAGCCACCGTCCGGCCCGCGGGGTTGAAGGCCACTGTGTTCGTGACGGCAACCCTCGGCCACGGCTGCGTCAGCTCTTTCCGGATGAGGAAGCCAACATGCTCGGTGATGACCGGCTGGACCCCGGCGCTCGTGACCGGCTTGTACGTGACGTAGATCTCATCGTTCGTGAGGAGCCGCTCGCTCAGCTCGATGAAGCCCAAGTCCTTGCTGACCCGGAAGTCCCCCGGCGTCCGAAGGGTGAGGCCCCAGTATGCTTGGGGCCCGCCCATGTCGAACACGGAGAAGTTGAGGTCGCCTGTCTCCTCTGAGACTTCTACCTGGCCCGCCGGCAGAAGCACGGAGAGCGTGAAGGCCGCGTTGGTGGGCTTCGTGATGAGGGGGACGAAGGTCTGCCCGATCCTGACCCGGCTCCGGCTGATGAGGGTACGGGGGATACGGAGCCGGCGCTCGATCCAATAGGCGGCGCTCGGGAACGTGGTGAACGCTCTGTCAACGGTGAGCTGGGTTGGCTCAACGATGAGGATCGTCCGGCAGCTCAAGGAATCAATCCCCGACATGAGGCGCACCACATCGCCGGGCAAAACGCCGAGGGCAACGAAGTCTACGGAGGTGTCGGTGAGCTGGGTCGGTGAGTTGAACTGCCCGTCGATAGGGCTCAGGTAGATCTGCTGCTGGCTCTGGACGGCCCCGAGCTGCCGGATGCGCTCGACCTTCGTGTTGGGGTCGAGCGGTGTGGTCTCCGCGAAGTACCGGTCGGCCAGGGTCTCGCCTTGCGTGCGGACCTCATAGCTCACCCTGCTGACGGCCACGGGGGCAGCCACATCGGTTGCGAGCTGGGTCGGGGCGACGCCCGTGATGGTGTAGACACCCGCCGCCGAACCCGAAGGGATCACGAGCTGGCACCCGGGCAGGATACCCAGGGCCACGAAGTCTTTCGTGGTGTCGGTGAAGATCTGGCCGACGAAGCCCCCGGAGCCCTCGGTGATGAGGCCGCCATGGGGGCTCATCAGGGTGACGAGGCCCGACCCCTTGTCGAAGAGCGCAGACACCCCGAAGATGAGCGGCGTGTAGATGCCCGTCCCCGGGGCCGACTCGACGGAGACCACAAGGTGCTCCTCTTGCACGGCCACGTCCCCGATCGGAAGGGCCGCTCCTGCCTGGGGGAAGGGGATGAGCTGGTTTGCCTTTCGCTGGGCGTAGTAGAGCCGCCTGGCTTCATAGTCGATGAGGTAGCCCAGCCCCACGGGGGGGATGGCCACGTTCAGGTCGAGCAGGGGGCCGGTGAAGCTCCCTGTCCCCTGCTCGACGTAGACCGAAAGCGGGTAGCCCAGGTCTTCGATGGGCGTCGCGGGCAGAAAGACGAACGGCACCTGAATGACAGGGCTCGCCCACACAGCCTGTTCGGTCGTGTAGACGGCCGTCACGTCCTTCACCGCCGGGTTCTGGCCGTCAAGGTTCACCGGCGAGCGGAAGAACCGCACCGCCACCCCATGCTCGATGGTCAGGTCGCAGGTCGTGACGGTTACGGGCGTCGCCCCGAACGTGGCTTGGTCAGCCGCCGAGTACAGCACCGCACCGTCCGAGCGAACCTGAACCTCGCCGGCTGTCCCAGCATCGAAGCTCGTGACCCGCCGCACCTGGGGGAACTGGTAGCCCGCAGACGTGCGGAAGATGATGTCCCCACCCGCCACCGGTACAGACGCGAGGGCCGCGGGCCCTGTGACCGTCCCGCCGGCCGCCGAGGGGAGGGCGGTCTTCCAGGCGAAGAGGGTCCCGTCGTAGTAGACCGGCTTGCCCGCGTAGGCCGCGAGGTCAGCCGCGTTGAACTTGAGCCGGCCCGTCGTGAGCGCCCACTCGACCGTCCCTACCCCGGGGTTCACCGAGAAGCTCGCTTCGTCGGGTACCTGTACGGGCGTCAGGTGGAAGCCGAACCCGAACCGGAGCATCGGGTACTGCCCCGAGCCCGGGATGGGGTTGAGGAGCAGAAGGTCTTCCTGTCTCTTATACACATCTCCGAGCCCACGAGACTAAGGCGAATCTCG
>ENA-ORBV01004870-ORBV01004870.1-microbial-mat-metagenome-genome-assembly--contig:-NODE-4870-length-25305-cov-7.681861_pt1 | contig 25305 bp, 18 predicted proteins | sample MGYA00237777_ERZ505514 | MGnify/ENA primary metagenome ERZ505514 (study PRJEB26160, sample SAMN06269048) | microbial mat metagenome | isolation source: Oligotrophic lake microbial mat | place... | reverse complement strand
CTCCACCGCCGTGTCCCAGAGTCCCCCCCACTCGGTCCAGCTCCCGTCGTACACCGCCGCGTTCGACACCCCCAACACGTCGAGTGCCAGCACAACCGCGCACGCGGTAACCCCGGTCCCACAGCTCGCCACAATCGGTTGCGCAAGGTCAATCCCGGCAGCTGCAACAATCGCCCGCAGCTCGCCAACCGAGCGAAGCGTGCCGTCCTCGCGCACCAGCCGCGCATAGTGCAGGCTCACGCTCCCCGGGATGTGCCCCCCTCGAACTCCCGCCCGCGGCTCGGGCTCCGTAGCCGCGAAACGTCCCGGCGAGCGCGCATCGACCACCTGCTCGCCATGACTCGCAAGGTTCGCCCGCATGTCATCGAGCGTGCGAACCCGCGTGGCATCGAGTCGAGCCTCGAACACCGCCGGCGTTACCGTCGGTACGGTCGTTTCTATGGGGCAACCGTCCTGCGTCCAGCGATGAAGGCCACCATCCAGTACCGACACCCGCTGGTGACCAAATATTCGCAGCATGAACCAGAGCCGTGGCGCACTGAAGTTCTGCCCCGAACCGTCATACACAACGATTGAATCTCCCGTCCCGATACCGAGCGAGCCGATGCGCTCGGCGAAGGCATCGGCACCGAGAAGTGTGTGGGGCAGCGGGGCCGTCTGATCACTCAACCAGTCGAGGTCGCCGAACACTGCGCCGGGAATATGTCCCGCGAGATACTCGGCGCGGGCGTTGCGCCCTGCATTCGGGAGGTAGGTGCTGGCGTCCACCACTTTAACACTCGGCGCGGTGAGGTGGCTCGAGAGCCAGGCCGTGGAAACGAGAGGGCTTGGAAAGGTCTCGATCGACATGGGACGCTACTCCTTCTTCACCGTCAGCTCGGCCAGCGCCTGCTCAAACCGTTTCCGCTGCTCGGCGTCGACGCTGATGGCGCGCGTCATCTGCCGGTATAAGGTTTCGGTCAGCCCCTGCTCCTTGAGCACCTGCGCGATTTGGGCTCTCAACTTCTCCCGAACCTGTTCCTGCACCTCTCCCTTCTTGGTTGTCGGGTCAGCCAGTTCGTTCTGCGTCCGCCCCCGGACCAGGGCGATCGCCGCATAGGCGCGCACGTACGCTGCCAGGGAATCCTGACCGATCGCAGCGGCGCTCGTCTGCTGTGCGTATAGGGCGGAAGGGGCGGGCGCCACCGATATCAGTAGAGCCAACCCGATTGTAGCGGCGAGTCCCAGGTGGCCGACTCGGCACCGGAAGGTGAGGTCGCAGAGACGACGAAAAACGGGCGCGTGCCGCATGAGGAATTCCTTGGCCTGTGACAGGGTGCGCGCTTTGGAAAGTTGAGCACTGTTTCGTTATGCAGCGTCAATGTAGAACTTGGTTGTAGGGCGTCAACTGATGCTCCAGTTCGCCCTCGAAGTCATCCCTAGCTCATCCCTAACTCATCCTCAAGCCCGCCTTGCGGATAGCCTCACGAGCGACGCAATTTCGGGACGATGACCAGTGGGCCCAGGCCCTTCATTTTGAGGCTTAGCATGAAGACGTTCTTCGCCATCGCGGCGACGCTCGGAACCCTCGTCGCGCTTCCCGACGGAGGGGCGGCCAGAACTCCTCCGAGCGCGCGGCCGCGCATGTCGGATGGCGAGCTGAACGCAGTCGTCAAACAATATTGCGCGCGGTGCCACAGCGATGGACTTAGGCGCGGAAATCTCTCGCTGGTTTCGTTTGACGTCGCGACTGCGCCTGAACGCGCAGAGATCGCCGAGAAAATGATCGCCAAGCTGCGCTCGGGTATGATGCCACCGCCAGGCTCGGCGCGGCCCGCTCCCGATACCATCGCCGCTCTCATTGCCAGCCTGGAAGGTCAGCTCGATTCTGCCGCAGCCGCCCATCCAAACCCCGGCAGCCGCACGTTTCAGCGGCTCAATCGCGCGGAATACAGCGCGACCATTCGCGATCTGCTCTCGCTCGATGTCGACGCCGCCCTCTTCCTGGTGCCCGACACCAAGAGTGAGAACTTCGACAACATCGCCGACGTGCAGGCCCTTTCGCCCACGCTATTGGACGGCTACCTGCGAGCGGCGAGCGAGATCAGTTGGCTGGCGGTGGGCAACCCCACGGCAAGCGCGGTCTCGACGACTTACAGCGTTCCCAAAACGGCTTCGCAGGTGGAGCATGTCGAGGGAGCGCCCTTCGGAACGCGCGGCGGCACGTCGGTGGTCCACACCTTTCCCGCCGATGGCTCGTACGCCTTTACGCTCGACTTCTTTCACGAGACCACCGGAGCATTTGCCGGCGGACTCGCCCGTCGTGAGCAGATCGAGGTGTCGGTGGATGGCGAACGAGTCGCGCTGCTCGACATCGATCGCTTCATGCATGCCTCGGACCCTAACGGCGTCAGCATGTCGACGGAGCCCGTACGGATAACCGCCGGTTCGCACCGGGTGTCGGCTGCCTTTATTGCGCCGACATTTCAGGGCGTGGTGCAGGACCTTATCTCTCCCCTCAAGTGGTCGCTCAACAGTACGTCGAACGCCACGGCGTACGGCTTTACGTTGCTGCCACATCTGCGCGACGTGGTGATCAACGGGCCCTTTAGTCCTACCGGAGTGTCGGAGACACCTGTTCGGCGGAAAATTTTCACCTGTCGGCCTGCCACCAGCGCAGCGGCGCGTACCTGCGCCGAGTCGATTATCATGCGACTTGGAACCCAGGCGTATCGCCGCCCGCTCACTGCCCATGATTTGGGCGGTTTGATGTCGTTGTACGACGGCGCATCGAAGAGCGTGGGCGGATTCGAGGCCGGCGTTCGCACGGCGCTGGAAGGAATGCTGGCCAGCCCTGACTTCGTCTTCCGCTTCGAGCGTGCGCCAGCGTTGGTCAAGCCGGGCGCGAGCTATAAAATTCGCGACCTCGACCTCGCGTCGCGCCTCTCGTTCTTTCTCTGGTCGGCGCCCCCCGATCGGCAACTGCTGACGGTTGCGTCGCGCGGCACTCTGTCGCAACCCGCGGTACTGGAGCGCGAGGTGAAGCGCATGATGGCCGACGCGCGCGTGTCGGCCCTCTCCACCCGATTTGCCGCGCAGTGGTTGCGACTGCAGGACCTCGACAAGGTGCAGCCCGACGTTAGGCAGTATCCCGATTTCGACGAGCAGCTTCGCACGTCGATGCGGCGCGAAACGGAACTCTTCTTCGATAATCTGGTGCGCGAGGATCGCAGCGTGCTCGAGCTGTACACGGCCGATTACACCTTCGTGAATGCCCGACTCGCCCGGCATTATGGAATGCCGAACGTGGCGGGCAGCGACTTCAGACGAGTGAAGTACACCGACAACCAGCGGCGGGGATTGCTGGGTCATGCCAGCATCCTCACCCTAACCTCGCATGCGACCCGTACCAGCGCCGTTGAACGGGGCAAATGGGTGATGGAGGTGATGCTCAACAGTCCGCCGCCGCCCCCCCCTCCGGGCGTGCCCGACCTCGACGCCACGCCCGCCATGCACGCTGGCCGGCAGTTGACAGTTAGAGAGCGGATGGAAGAGCATCGGAAGAATCCAGCCTGTCAATCGTGTCACAAGATGATGGACCCGATTGGCCTGTCCATGGAGAATTTCGATGTTACGGGTCGTTGGCGCATTCGTGATAACGGCATGCCGATCGACTCGCGAGGGGAATTGTGGGATGGGAGCAAATCGCAGAGTCTCACCGAGCTTCAGGTCGCGCTGCTCAAGCGCCGCGAGACCCTGCTCCGCACGTTTACCAGGAATCTCCTCGCCTACGGGATTGGCCGACGGGTGGAAGCGTTCGACATGCCCACGGTGCGCGACATTGTGCGCGCCGCCGCCGCCAAGGACGACCGCATCTCGGCGTACGTGATGGGCGTCATCAACAGCCCGGCCTTCCGCATGCAGCGCGCAGAAAGCCTGGCAGAGAAGAAAGGCATCACCAACTAAACCAGCGCCAGAGGACATGCAGGATGGCACACATCGGAAAGCAGCCGCTTCCCCGCCGGACCTTCCTCAAGGGAATGGGAGCCATGGTGGCGCTCCCCTACCTCGATGCGATGATCCCCATGCGGGGCATCGGGAGGGCAGGCGTCGCCGCCGATCCCACGCGCCTCATCTGCATGGAGATGGTGCACGGCGCTGCGGGGTGCAGCCCTTACGGTCTGACCCAACACTACTGGGCGCCGGAAACCATCGGGTCGGCCTTCGACCTGAGCCGGACGTCGCTCAGCACGCTCGAGCCGTATAGGAAATACCTCACGATTATCAGCAATACCGACGTGCGAATGGCCGAGGCCTACAAGTCGGAAGAGATTGGCGGCGATCACTTTCGTTCGAGTGCCGTATTTCTCACGCAATCCCATCCTACGCAAACAGAAAGCTCGGACATTTTTGTCGGCACGTCGCTGGACCAGATGTATGCGCGCCGGTTTGGTCAGAATACGCCGATTCCATCGATGCAACTCTGCATCGAACCACTCGACAGGGCCGGGGGCTGTGCCTACGGCTATTCGTGCCTGTACACTGACACCATAAGCTGGGCCTCGCCCACCGACCCGCTGCCCATGATCAGGGATCCGCGGGTTGCCTTCGAGCAACTCTTCGGCACCGGGGGCACGGCCGCCGAGCGAGCCGCTCGCACGCGGAGCACGAGCAGCATTCTCGACTGGATTACCCTACGGGTCGCTGAGCTCAAGCGGGAACTGGGAGCAGGCGACCGCCTTCGCATGGATCAGTATCTGGAAAACATCCGGGAGATAGAGCGCCGCATTCAAAGAATCGAAGCGCGCAATTCTAGCGGCGAAGAGCGCGAGCTGGCTGGTGCGCCCAGCGGGGTGCCCGATTCATTTGGCGAGCACGTGAAGCTCATGATGGACTTGCAGGTGCTGGCCTTCCAATCCGACATGACGCGGATCTTCTCCTTCAAGCTCGGTCGAGATGCATCGGCCCGCGTCTATCCCGAGAGCGGGGTGATGACGGGGTTCCATCCGGCGTCGCACCACGGCAACAATCCGGCGCGGGTAAGCGAGTTCGCCGAGATCAATCGGTATCACGTCGGCTTCCTCCCGTACCTGCTGGAGCGGCTCAAGACCACGATGGACGGCGACCTGTCGCTGCTGGATAAAACGACGATCGTCTACGGCTCGCCGATGGCCGACAGCAACACCCACAACCACCGGCGCTGTCCGCTCATCCTCTTGGGTGGAGGTAACGGCAAGTTGGCTGGCAACGTACACCTCAAGGCGCCCGACGGCACGCCCATGGCGAATGCGATGCTGAGCCTCATGCACGGACTCGGCTTCGACGATCTGCAGAGCTTCGGCGACAGCACGGGCGAGTTTACGTTCTGACCCTGCACCACGGGACTCGAATGATGAAATACTCTGGCGCAGCGCGCGCGTTCCGCCTCCTGGGTGCGACGGGACTGATGGCGTCGTTAGGCGGGGTGGCGCCTGCGACGGCGAGCGCAGCTTTGGGTGCGACAGTGGCGGGTGCGACAGTGGCGGGAGCGCCAGTTGCGGGTGCGCCGGTCGTGAGCAGTCCAATTGCGCGTGATCCGGACGCCCGTGCGCCACTCGCTGTGCCTCGGCGCGTCGTGCATTCGCGCGTGGCGGCCGCACCCCTCGCCGACGCGGCGATGCGTCTCGACGTGGTGAGCGTGCGCGCGCTGCTGAGAAAGGGCGTCAACGTCAATGCGCCGCAGGGCGACGGCATGACCGCGTTGCACTGGGCCGCGAGTCACGGCAACATCGAATTGACCACACTCCTCGTTCGCGCGCGGGCCAACGTGAAGGCGATCACCCGCATTGGCGCGTACACACCGCTGCACGTGGCGAGCGAAGTGGGGAATGGGCTGGTGGTGGTTGCACTGCTCAAGGCGGGGGCCGACCCCATGGCCGCTACCACGCTTGGGATCACGGCGCTGCACCTGGCGTCGATGGCGGGGAGCGCGGAGGCGGTAACGGCGCTGGTGGAGCGCGGTGCCGACGTGAATGCGAGAGAGCCCGGATGGGGACAGACGCCGCTCATGCTCGCGGCGGCGAGGGGGCGAACCAGCGCGGTCGCGGTACTCCTCAAACGGGGCGCCGACCCTGCCATCACCGCCCGGACCGTACACGTACTCGCCAGCGCTGCGCAGGACCGGCAGGCGAAGCAGCGCCGCAACCAGGTGCTGGCGCAGTTGCGCGAACAACAGGGCGCGACGGCCAAGGTGGGCTGGCTGCCTAACTCCCGACAGGTGCAGCAAGCGGTGCACTCGGCGCTCGAGGTGGAGCAGGCCTCGGCCACCGCAGCAGCGCTGGAAAGTCACGCCACCGAAACCGCCGCCGAAGAGGCGCGCCTTGCGGCTGCCGGCGGCGCCGGTCAGGACGACGACGCTCCCGGATACACCGATCTGATTGGCGCGCAGGGCGGGCTGACCGCGCTCCTCCTCGCCATACGAGAAGGGGAAGCTGGTACCGTGGTCGCGCTACTGGACGGTGGGGCCGACATCAATGCGGTCAGCGTCGGCGACCGAACGAGTCCGCTCCTCATGGCTGCCATCAACGGCCAGTACGATGTGGCCAAGCTCCTGATTGCACGTGGCGCCAATCCGAACCTGAGGAGCGATGCTGGAGCCGCGCCACTCTACGCCGTCCTGAACAAGGAGTGGGCCCCCAGCTCGCGCACGCCGCAGCCCACTTATCAGCTGCAACAGAAGGCCACCTATTTGGAGATTGTGGCGGCGCTGCTCACGGCCAAAGCCGACCCCAACGCGCGGCTCAAGCGAAGCTTGTGGTACACCACCTACAACCGCGACAACCTGCGCGTGGACTTCGCGGGTGCGACGCCCTTCTTTCGGGCCGCCTACGCCACCGATGTCGCGGCAATGAAATTGCTGCTCGCCGCCGGTGCCGATCCGCTGGTCGCGACCATACGGCCGCCAGCCCGTCAGCGTCGTGGGTCGCGCGAAGACGGATCGGGTGGTGCCGCCGCGCAACAGGCGGTGGTTCCCGCGCTCCCACCGATTCCCGAAGGTGGGCCCGGGGTGTGGGCCATCCACGCCGCGTCGGGCGTGGGATACGGGCAGGGGTTCGCCGCGAACGATCACCGGCATGTGCCCGAAGGATGGCTTCCTGCGGTAAAGTTCCTCGTGGAAGAAGTGGGCGCCGACGTGAATGCTCGGGACTTCAACGGCTACACCCCGCTCCATCACGCCGCCGCACGCGGTGACGATGAAATGATCCGCTATCTCGTATCAAAGGGCGCTGACGTGACGGCAGTGGCGCGGTCCGGACAGACAACCGCCGACATGGCAAATGGTCCGGTGCAGCGCATCTCACCCTATCTCGATACGGTGAAGCTGCTTGAGAGCCTTGGATCAAAGAACAATCACAAGTGCGTTGCGTGCTGAGGCAGTGATTCCATCTCGGTAGACCACGGCAGGAGAAGAGAAGGGCCGACGACTGCGGAAATTGCATATCGCGAGTGGCAAAGCGTGCCCGTCGTGGTGGCGCGTAGATCGTATGTTGTGGCGACAAAGCCAGGCGTCTTCGCCCACGGTCATCACGATCCTGCCCAAGTGCTGCTGGTGGAGCATGCTCAGGTGCGGGCGGGCGATGTGGTCGTGCATATGAACTGCGGCAATGGACTGTTTGGCGCCGCGACCGCGTCCACGGGCGTGGCAGGCCGAGTTGCGCTAACGGACCGGAACATCATTTCAGTTGAAGCCGCGCGGCGCACAATTGTCGCGAACGGTGTCACCGACGCCGAGGTACGGCTTGGGCACGGCGCGTATGCGCTACCAGCCGACCTCAGGGCCGATGTTGTGGCTATCAGAATTCCGCACGAGAAGCTCGCCCTCCTCCAGTTGCTGACCGACGCGTTCCGAATTCTGCATGTGGGTGGCCACTGCTACGTGGCGGGCGCGAACAACGAGGGAGCCAAGAGCGCGGCCAAGGCGTTGGAGCGACTCTTCGGAAACGCGGGAGTGACGGCGGTGGACAGTGGTCACCGCATCGTTGTGGCCACCAAGCGGTCCGAAACGCAGGGCGACGCAACAGAATTCAGCAGCCCCTTTCTCGACAGCGAGACCTTCAATCAACTCCCCGTCACGCTGCGAGGTGCCCCGTACACCCTCTACGCCAGGCCGGGCGTCTTCTCCTGGGATCATGCCGATGAAGCGACCGAGCTTCTCGCGAACGTGATGCAGGTGCAACCCGGCGACTCGGTACTCGACTTGGGCTGCGGTGTCGGCGCCCTCGGCGTCGTGGCCGGAACGCTGTCGGTGAACGGGCGTGTCTGCATGGTCGATGCCGACGTCGAGGCGGTACGGTGCGCGACACTTACGGCGGAGCGGAGCGGCCTCAGAGACTTCCAAGTCCTCTCCAGCGACGTGGCGTCGGCGGTGATCAACGAGCGCTTTGATGTCGTCGTCACCAATCCTCCCTTCCATGTGGGCAAGGCGACCGACCTGAGCGTGCCGAAACAATTCATTCACGACGCGTGGGAGGTGCTGGTGCCCGGCGGCCGCCTCTTTCTGGTTGCCAACCGCACGCTGCCTTATGAGCGCATAGTGCAGCAACGCTTCGGCAACCTCACCACGGCGCACAATGGTCAGCGCTTCAAGGTGTTGGCAGCTACCAAGGCCTAAAGGTTGTGAAGAAATAAGTAGCCCGTCGTGGGTCACTCCACGACGTGGCAAGCCGCCCGGAAATCAATCGGTTGTTGCGTCACGAGTCCTTAGCCGATCGTGATTGGACGTGGGTCGCGTAGCCGCGTCAATTCCTCTGCGGTGAGTGCCCTCCAGTCTCCCAGTGACAAATCGCCGAGTGCAAGAGGGCCGATCGCGTAGCGATGCAGGGAATCCACATGGTTGCCTACGGCGGCAAACATGCGGCGCACCTGGTGATAGCGTCCTTCGGTGAGCGTTACTCGCACCCGTCGCGCATCGACCACTTCGAGTGTAGCGGGTCGCAGCGGCTGGCGCTCGGACTCGAGCATCATCGTGCCGCTGGCGAATATCTCGCCCTCGTCGCCTCGAAGGTCGCTCGCCAGCGTGGCTTCGTACACCTTGGGGAGATGGGTGCGCGGCGATGTGATGCGGTGAAGTAGCTGGCCGTCGTCCGTCAGCAGCAAAAGTCCCGAGGTATCGCGATCCAGTCGGCCGACGGGCGATACGATAGGCGAGCGGCGACCGAAGCGCGGTGGTAACAACTCGTAGACCAGAGGGCTGGTGTCAGCGGTCGAGCAGACGTAGCCCACCGGCTTATGCAGCATGACCACGACCCCAGGCGCCGGGTCGAGCGGTTCGCCATCGATGCGCACATCGTCATGCGTGACGAGCGCATCCGGTGAAAGCACGTCGCCGTTCGCGCGTTGCACGCGACGGTGGTCGCACAACTGCTTGACCTCCTTGCGCGTGCCGTAGCCCAGACTGGCGATGTACTTGATGAGCTTCATTCGCACGTCTCACAACAAATCCAGAGGTCCATCACCTACGGCACCACTTTCCGCAGAATCGCCCGCGCCGGAGCGCCCTCATGGCCGACGACCTTTAGTGGCAGCACGATAATATCGTACTTCCCTGCCACAACACCCTTGAGCTGCAACCCTTCCACAACCAGGATTCCCTTCCCAAGCAGAATCTGATGTGTCCTCGGCGCTGCTGCACCAAACTTCTCTGCCGAGATGTAGTCTATGCCAACCAGCTTGACTCCGGCATCGGCAAGCAACTGTGCCGCGTCCGGAGCGATGTAGGCGAAATCGCGATGAAATTCGGGAGACACCATCCAGCCGCGCAGCGAGCTCCGGGTCCGGAAGAGCACGCGTTCGGCACCGGTCCACTCGTGCCGGTTGAGTTCTGCGGCGTCAATGGCCTGCACACTGTCGGCGATGTCGATTACCAGCGCGGGTCCGATGAGCGGTTCCAGGGACACCTGGTCGATGGGCGCGCCTCCGGCGACGAAGTGCATGGGTGCGTCTATGTGAGTTCCGCTGTGCGCGCCTAACGAATAGACGGAAAGGGTGAGAATGTCACCTTTCCGCATGTCTTTCAGAAACGCGAACTTCATCGGCGCATCTCCTTCGTACACCGGGGACTTGGCTGGGTCGAGAGCGGCCGACACATCAATCCATCCCTGTGCACTCATCGCGTCTGGTGCCGCGACACGAGGCGTCGCTTGCTGTTGCGTGCTGCAGGCCACCAGTCCGACGACCATGATGGTGGCGATGGTCCGTCTGCTACGAGCTCCGATGTCTTCGCGGTGCATGTATCCTCCGACTGAGTGGCGAAATAGCACGATGAGATGTTGCGCCGGACGGACGTCGGGCACCGTTGAGAATACGTGTGCGGCTAGAGCACGAGGCTCAGCAGCATGGTGAATCCCAATCCTGCGACACCAATGATCGTCTCGGCCACCGTCCACGTCTTGAGCGTCTGCGGGACGGTCATGTTGAAGAACTCCTTGATGAGCCAGAAGCCGGAGTCATTCACATGCGAGAGCACGAGGGACCCGGCGCCGGTAGCGAGCACCAGAAGTTCGGCGGGTGTGCCGGGTGTCGCGGCGGCGATGGGCGCGACAATGCCTGCGGCAGTCGTCATCGCCACTGTTGCCGATCCGGTGGCCACGCGTATGAGGGCCGCCACGGTCCATGCGAGCAGGAGCGGCGACGCTTGCGAGCCGAGCGCCACGTCGGCGATGGCGCGCCCGACGCCGCTCTCGATCAGCACTCTATTGAATCCCCCACCCGCACCAATCACCAACAGGATGGTCGCGGTAGGACCGAGGCAGTCGTTGGTGAACTTGAGCACCTGTTCGCGTGTGAAGTGGAGCGCGTACCCCAGCGACCAATACGAGAAAAGGAGGGCGATCAGGAGCGCTACAATAGGGTTGCCGATGAACTCGAGCCCTCCGCGCCATGGGCTCGCCGATTCGAGTGCCACGCTTGCCGTGCTGGCGAGGAGCATGAGGATCACAGGAATCATGACGGTAAAGAGCGTGATGCCGAAGCCCGGCATGTCGCGCACCGTGCCGCCTTCCAGTTGCGCAGCCAAAGGGTTCTCGGATGGCAGCGTTATTCGAGGAGCGATCCACGTGGCGAAGATGGGTCCGGCCAGCGAGGCGGTGGGGAGACCGACGAGTAGCGCATAAAGGATTGTCCGCCCGACATCGGCCTTGTAGGCATCCACGGCGAGCATCGCAGCCGGATGCGGGGGCACCATTCCGTGCACCACGGAGAGACCGGCCACCAGAGGGATCCCGATCTTGATGAGGGACATCCCCGTGCGGCGCGCGATGGTGAACACGAGCGGAATGAGCAGGACGAATCCCACCTGAAAAAAGACCGGAATCCCCACAATGAAGGCGACGCACATGATGGCCCAGTGCACGCGTCGTTCGCCGAAGAGGGCAATGAGTGTAGTCGCGATGCGCGTGGCCCCACCCGACTCGGCCATCATTTTGCCGAGCATGGTGCCCAGCCCCACCACGACGGCAATGAAGCCTAACGAGGTCCCCACGCCATCCTGGAACGCCTTTACGGCGGCGCTCAGCGGCATTCCGGCAGCCACGCCCAGCCCAATGGAGACGGTGATGAGCGCTACGAAGGGGTGCAGCTTGAAGCGGGCAATGGCCACGATGAGTGCGATTACCGCACCCAGTGCGTAGAGGAGCAGCAGCGTGTTTGGACTCATGCCGTCGAGTGAATCAGTTGTCGTGCATTCATGTCACAGGGGGAATGGGGGCACCGGCGACGTGTGCGACGCGAAGGCGTCGCGGGCTACGCGGGCGACGAGTGCTGCGATCAGATCCTGCGGCGCTTCGCGAATGTCACACACCCACGCCTCCTCGTCAGGCGACGGTTCCTGCAGCGTGGCGAGCTGGCTCGTCAGCAGGGAAGGCGGCATGAAGTGCCCGCGTCGGTCGGCCAGTCGCTCGGCGAGCAGAGCTCGGCTTCCCATGAGATAGACGAAGCGCACGTCCTGCGCCCCCGTGCGCAAGATGTCCCGATACGATTGTTTGAGTGCAGAGCAGGTAACTACCAGCCCGGTGCCGCAGTCCTTTGCGTCGCCAAGACGAGCGGCGAGCGCGCGCAGCCATCCCACTCGATCCTCGTCGGTGAGGGGAATGCCTCGGGACATGGTTTCCACGTTCGACGCGGGGTGGTAGTCATCGCCTTCGACGAATTCGACGCCCAGAGCGCGAGCGAGGGCCGAGCCAATGAGACTCTTGCCAGAGCCCGAGACGCCCATGATGACAAAGATTCCTCGGCTGATAGTCACGTTACCAAGATGCAGGAGGGCGGTTGGAATCCATTCTTCCCGAGCCGGACATGCAGCCGAACACTCTTTTACGTCACCCCAGCCCCAACTCCGCCACCACTCCACCAAGCCCCGGCCACGCCTCGCCATTGTACACGGCAATCGTGCGCAGATACGCACGAGCGTTGTCACCGTATTCCGCCACCAACGCCAGCGCCGCCTGGCGCACCGTGGCTGCATCGGCGAACGGCGTCTCCAGGTCGTCAGCAATGATCGCCCCCTCGCGCCTAACGCCCGCCGCGTCAAGAAAGGCAATCTGCAGCGCTGGCTCCAACTCCACGTAAAGCGTCTGCAACAGCCCGACTTCGTCCGCCGACGTTTCGAGTCCGAAGCGCACGATCTCCCTCGCGAGTTGCTCGATGCTGCGCTTGCGAACGGTTTCCAGTCGAAAGCCGCCCCCGCGCGCCACGATAAGCCGCACGTAGCGCTCGCGCGAGGCCGGACTGGATGAAATGTCATGCGTGACGAGGGCAACCCGCTTCTCGGCAGGCAGTGCGCGATAGGGAGACAGGGGCCTCACGGGGTGGTAGCTCCGTCGGGGGTAGTCGGCCCTTCGCCGGCAGCTCCGGTCGCAGCACTTCTGCTCAGCCCCGACCGAAGCATCGTGACCGACGTGTAGATCACGACCACGATGACCAACCACCGCACAGTGTCGAGCGGAAGTGACTTGACAATGAAAGCGGCCAGCAGCACCGCAGGAATACCGGCGAGGGTGAAGCCTAACGCTGCCTTCCAGTCCACCTTGTCGGCACGGGCAAAGCGCAGTGCACCAATCGGCATCAGGAAAGCACACGACCCCATCATGATCGGAAAGGCCGCCGTGGGATTCATGCCCAGCAAGCTCACCAAAATCAGGCACGGCGCGTAGAGCCCGATGCCGACGGTCATGAGTGTACCGAGGACGAAGTTGCCGGCCAAGCCAAGGGCAAGCCTCGTCCCCTCGATCTTGAGCAGCTCGCCGCCGCCCGGCATCACCTTGAACTGCGCGAGGAGCATCAGCGTCGCAGCCGCCAATAGTGCTCCCCCCATCCCTAACTGAATACTGCGCCTCGACCACCCCGACACGAATCCGGCGCCCACATAGGAGCCGAGCACGGCGGCGATGATCATCAGGACAAGCGTGGTCGGGTCCACCGGGACGAGACGAGTGTAGATGAACGCCTGTGCAATCACCGGGAGCGCATGCCCCATATTGAGCGTTCCCGGCAGCAGTTCATCCCTCGTCAGGCGCCACTGGCGCACGATGGTGGTTGTCGTGGCGAAGGAACCAATTCCCAGCGTATCGAAGAAATTCGTCACGAAGCCGATGGCGAGCAGCACGGGCGTGGGCTTGACGTCGGTGCCGGCGGCTCGGCGTTTGGCGACGATTCGTGCCAGCATCACGATGAACCAGACTGTGACCAGCGACAGCGCGGTGAGGAGAGCGATCTTCGGGTCGAACCACGAGGACGGTGGCGGCGTTTGCATGCAAATCCTTGTTGGATGATTGTGATCGCAGCGGAGCGCACGTCATGCGCGCCCCGCATCGTGCGGCCTCCGCCCTACCGCACCCCCGCTCCTGTCTCGCCCGGATGATACGTTCGCTCCGCATGTGTGGTCACGTCTTCCTTGTAGAAGCGTACGTCCTTGAACTTGCCCTCGCTGTACATCTGCGCCTGATCGTAGAAGTGCGGTGACTTGGCATCGCCACTTACGCCGCCGGCCAGAATGCTCTTGGCCGTGATCCGCTTTCCGAACTCCACGACAGCAACGAAACTGTTTCCGCTGGTGCCATAGAGCTTCTTGGTGCCGGGGTACGAGCGCGCACCGAATGACGCCAGCGAACCCCACGTTCCCGACGCAAAGCCGACGGGCAAACTAGGCGCAGCATCACTGAAGGGCTGCTCAATGTCTCCGGATATACGTTGGAAACGATTCACCTCGCCCCACGGCGTCTTCCACGTGCCGAAGTCCGCATCCAGCTGCGTGACGGCGACCTGCAGGGCATCCAGCCGCTGCGAGGGCGCCATCTTCCTGGTCATGTAGTCAAACACCGGCCCGGCCTCGTAGTCCTCGGCGGTGCGGGCCCGTGTCATCAGGTCCAGGCCCCAATACATGGCCAGCGTGGTTGGAACCGACGCGACCGACGAACGGAGATCCCACGCTCGCAGCGAATCGATGGGTTCCTTCAGTGCCGCTTTGCGAGCGTGCGCTGCGGGAAGTTGGTCATACGACGTTAGGAGCGCGGGAATCAGCGCCTCGAAGCCGGTGAGGTAGGAGTCGTACGCCGCCGCGATTAGTGACTCGAGCGTGAAGTCCTTCTTGTCCTTCAGCACGCGCACGGCGTGCAGCCCCCGCGCGTTCTCGTCGTCGGGTGCCATGTACGCGGGATAGTTCTCGCGTTTGGGGCTCGCGCTTCCCGAGGCCGTGAAGGGGGTGGAGTTCGTGTTCTGGATCCACCCGGTGGCCGGGTTGTGTATCTGGACGATGTCTTCCACTGCATGCAGCCCCTGCCACTCGGTGGCCGGATTGCTCCCGTCCACGACTCCCGCCCACTTGAACCTCACGTCTCGCTTCGGCATGAAATTGCCGTGGAAGTACGCGATGTCTCCGCCGGCCGAGGCGTAGACGGTGTTGTTCGACGAGTTCGTACGTAGCTGCATCACGCGCTTGAAGTCGTCGTAACCGGTGGTCTTCGTACGTTGATACGACTGGGTGAGCGCCTTCTGGTGCTCCACCATCAGCTTGATGCTGATCCACTTGTCACCCTCGGCACGGATAACGGGACCGTGTGCGCTGGCGTAGATACTGAAGTCCTTGAAGGACATGGATGCACCGTCCTTGTAGGGAAGGCGCAGCCTCCGTACGGTGAAGGGCTTGAGTTCGCTCCCGTACTTGTAGAAGTATGCACCCTCCTTGTGGACCACCGACTCGGCGTAGTGGTCGATGACGTCGGCGGCCGTTGTCGTATGCATCCAACCATTGTGCTCGTTGAAACCCTGATAGATGAAGAACTGCCCCCAGGTCACCGCCCCGTAGGCGTTCAACCCTGCCTCGCTCACCACGTGCACTTCGGGTCGGAAGTAGAAGGAGGTGTGCGGATTGATGAGGAAGAGCGGATTCCCGTTGGCGGTGTTCGAGCCGGCGATGGCGAAACCGTTCGAGCCGCGCGGTTCGAGATCGGGGTTCTGTTCAACCGATGCCACCTTTCTCACCGCCGCGCTGTCATAAAACGCTTCGAGTCCGGCTACCGAGATGCTTTCGATGTCGCCGCCAATGCTCCCCTCGCTAAAGGTGAGCGCCATCCACGGCTCGAAGCGCATCAGCAGCTTGGGCTTCACCTCCGGATGTGTGTGCAGGAAATAGTTGATGCCGTCGGCCCAGGCGTTCATGAGCACCTTGAGCGAGTCCGGGCTACTCTCGTACTCCTGCTTCACGACGGTGGTGTCGATAAAGAGCTGCATGCGCAAGTCGCGATAGAGCGCAGCTTTGCCCTCGACCTCAGCCATGCGGCCCATGGCGTTGATGAAGTTCACCTCGACCCGGTTGAAATCATCCTCCGATTGGGCGTACAACAAACCGAAGACGGCGTCGGCGTCGCTCTTTCCATAGACGTGCGGAATGCCCCAGTTGTCGCGGATGATGGTGACGTTTTGTGCCTGCTGCTGCCAGCGTGCGACTTCGGGAGAGGGGGCCGGGGGGCGACTGCAGGCGACAAGGGCGAGTGCGAGGATAGCTAGGAGTCGTTTCATGGGCGAATGATGGTGAGGTGGCGGCGGAAATGGTTGTCTCCGCTGCGCAATTTCGCTAGGGCGAAGTTGGGCCAATCCGATGTTCCGGGCGCGACCTACGGCACGCCACCCACGCAACCCACGCCACCCACGCAGCCCACGCAGCCCACGCCGCACTCGGACCGGCAAGTAGCTTGAACTCCAGACAATGCGGCGCTCACTTGCCTTGTGCGGTCTGTCTGCCACACGCGCTGCTTGACGCCCCCCAACGCCTGACTCCCCCTCGGAGCGTAGCATGCATCGTCCCAAAGTGATCATCATCGGCGGCGGCTTCGCCGGTATCGCTGCGGCACGCGTCCTCAAGAGTGCAGACGTTGACGTCGCGCTCATCGACCGCACCAATCACCACGTCTTCCAGCCCCTCCTCTATCAGGTGGCGGTGGCGACGCTGGCGCCGAGTGATATCGCGGTGCCCATCCGCTGGGTGCTGCGCAAGCATCAAAATGCTCGTGTGGAGATGGGCGAGGTCACAGACATCGATGTCGAGGCGCGCCGAGTTGTCATGAACAATGGGGAGTTCACCGAGGACTACGACTACCTCATTGTTGCAGCCGGGGCGCGGCATGCCTACTTCGGGCGCCCCGAGTGGGAAAGATTGGCGCCGGGTCTCAAGTCGCTCGAGGATGCGCTGGAGATCCGCCGCCGCTTTCTCGAAGCGTTCGAACGGGCAGAGACGGCCACTACTCACGACGACCGAGCGGCCTTGCAGACGATCATCATTGTCGGCGGTGGCCCGACCGGTGTGGAACTTGCCGGTCTCATGGCAACGATTGCGCGAGACGTCATGCCCGACGACTTCCGTCGCATTGATACTCGGCGCACTCGCGTGTTGCTGCTGGAAGGAGGTCCCCGCCTCCTCCCGGCCTTTCCCGAGCATCTGTCAGCCGTGGCGCTACACGACGTGGAAGAACTGGGCGTGGAGGTTCGCCTCGATTCCATCGTCACACGAATCGAGGACGACGCCGTGTACGTGGGTGACGAACGCATTCCGACGTACAGCGTCTTCTGGGCGGCCGGGAATGCGGCGTCACCGTTAGGCAAACAACTCGGCGCTCCCCTGGACCGGGCGGGGCGCGTGCTGGTGGAGCCGGACCTCTCGGTGCCGGGTCACCCGGAAATACTCGTCGCGGGCGATCTCTCGGCCATCGTGCGCGAGAATGGCGAGATGGTGCCCGGCGTTGCTCCGGCCGCCAACCAGCAGGGAGCGTGGGCGGCGCGGAACATCCTTCGGACAATCCGCAACGAGCCGCGGAAGCCCTTCAAGTACTTCAACAAGGGTGATCTGGCGACCATCGGCCGCCATCGAGCCGTCGCCGACTTCGGCAAGATCGACTTCACCGGGGTTCCGGCGTGGCTGCTCTGGCTCTTTATTCACATCATGTACCTCGTCGGCTTCCGCAATCGCATCACGGTGCTCATCCAATGGGCATGGGCGTACTTCGCGTACCAGCGTGGGTCGCGGCTCATTCTCGGTGGGGAACCGCGTGCGAAGCGCGTGGCGGCAAACCACGGCCTCGTGCGTGCCGTGATTGCCCTGCTTGCGTTTGCGCCTTCACTCGGCGCGCAGTGGACCAATCGCTACCCGAAGAATGCGGGTTTCAATCATCACGTCTATCTCGAAGGCTATGAACTTCCCATCATGGCGAACGGGGCGCTCGACGCGGCTGCCTCGCGCGCCGGTGGTCTGGTGGTGGCATCGCGCGGATGGCTCTGGCGACTGGATGAAGGAAGCGGGGTAGCGACCCGCCTAACGTCGAGCGCGGGCGTCGATTCTAGGCCCGCGTGGTCGCCCGACGGACGCCGGTTGGTTTTTGTTCGTGATGATTCCGAGTCGCTGGCCGTGATGGTGCGAGACATGGAATCGGGGCGCGAGACGGAAGTTGACCGGGGCATGGCGCTCGACCCGGTCTTCTCGGCAGACGGCAACTCCGTGATCTATGCAAACTCCACCTCGGGCGACCTCGATCTCTGGCGCGCCGACCTCAACACCGGAAGCAAGAGACGCCTAACGACGGAGGCAGGGCTGGAACTCCGGCCGCAGCTTTTCCCGGACGGCGACCGGATCGTGTACACCTCCAAGACCCGCGCCGGCGGCGACCAGGTGCGCCTGCATCGCCTTTCGGACGGCAAGGAGAGTGTGCTGCTACAGGGGAACATCGTCTCGCAAACCCGGCCGGCGCTGAGCCCGGATGGTACGCTGCTCGCTTATAACTGGCCCGGGACCACTGGCTGGGAAGTCCGGCTCATGTCCACCGAGCGTCCGGGCGTGTCGATCTTGCTCGCCGCGCACGATCGTGGCCGCCCCGTGAGCCCGGCGTGGAGCGCCGACGGCTCGACCGTTTATTTCAGCGAAGCCGACGCGCGACAGGTCATGCGCCTCTATCGAGTGTCCGCCACCGGTGGGCGCGTGTCGGAAGTCGCCGTTGGGCAGTGGAACTGGGGCGTGCCCATGGGGCGGGTGTCCATTCGTACCACGTGCGCCGAGTGTGGCGGCCCCGCTGCGGCGCGGCTCAACGTGGTCGACGCCACGGGGCATCCTCTGATGCCCGCCGAGGGGATGGTGCGATTTGATGGGCAGAATGGCGTCGTCTATTTCTACTCGTCAGGCATGGTCGAGGTGGAAGCGCCGGTGGGGGAGGTGACGGTGCGCGGGGTTCGAGGCCTGACCACGCCCCAAGCCATCGGGCGCGTAACGGTCGGAGCGGGAGAGTCGCGGGCCGTCACGCTCGACATTCCCGCGCTCTGGAATCCGGCGCACGCCGGCTACTACTCGGGCGACCATCATTTCCATCTCAACTACGGCGGCCAGTTCGATCTCGCCCCGCGCGACCTGCTCCCCCTGATGGCGGGCGAGGGGCTCGACGTGACGACGCCGATGCTGGCCAACCTGCACAATCGGTTCGAAGACCAGGCCAGGTTCGAGTGGCAGTCGTTAGGCAGGACGCCCATCGTCCGGTGGGCGCAGGAGGTGCGATCGCACTTTCTCGGGCATGTGGGGTTGATCGGGACCGATCAGCTCTTCTGGCCGTGGGTGTGGGGGCCCGGATATGAGGTGTTTGGCCGCGACGATCGATTGAATGCCGAGCCGCTGGCATTCGCGCGCGCGCAGGGCGGGGCGGGGCTCTACGTGCATCCGGTCCCCACAGCCACTCCCTTCACCGAGGCTGGGCTGGCATCGATTCCGGTGGCGTTGATAGCCGACGCCGCCCACGGTGCCATAGATCTGCTGGAAATAGTTTGTCTCTGGAGCAGTGCGGTGGGGACCACCGAACTCTGGTATCGACTGCTCAATGCCGGCTTTCCCGTGGCCCCGTCGGGAGGCACGGACGCCATGACCGATTTTCACCGCACCATGGCGATCGGTTCCACCCGCGTCTACGTCCGTCCCGATGGACCGCTCACCTTCGAGCGCTATCTGACCGCGCTCACGTCGGGCAAGTCGTTTGTCACCACGGGACCGATGCTGGACCTTACGATCAATGGCGACGCGCGGCCGGGCGACGTGGTGCAGCCGAAAGGAGGCACGGTACGCTTCACGGTTCGTGCTGCGTCGGTTTCGCCGGTGGACAGCGTGGTCATCATGGTCAATGGACAAACGATGCGCACACTCGGTCCCCTCGCGGCCGGGACGACCGGGTCGTGGTCCGGTGTGGTGAAGGTTCCTCGCGGCGGTTGGATTGCTGCGCGTGCAATCGGCCCCAGGACCACCACATGGCCCGCGATGGCGGAGCATGCCTTCGCCCACACCGCCCCGCTCTGGATCGGGTCGAGGGCAAGCACCGATCCGATGGCCCGGCGCGCCGCAGCGCTCGATCTGTTGCGTGCGCTGGCGGTGGCGGAGAAACGGCTGATCGCCGGCTACGAAGGGAGCGAGATTCCCAGGCTGCGCGCATACTTCGAGCAGGCGCGCGTGCGGCTGGAGGCACTGGCCAGGTAGGGTCAATTGTCACGCGCGCGCCCCGCGCGCCACGGTTCGTTAGGCAGCGCCGCGCGTGAAGCGCCAGACACCGGCCAACGCGGCAAGGACGAGCATCGCCCCAACGATCCACAGCCACAGGCGCGGCGTGGGAGCGCGAGCCGGAGGCGAAGGAGTACCCGTGGTGCCGGTGCCCGTCGCACGAACCGTTGCGGCTTGGTCGAGCGTGCTGTTCCGTGGCCCACCGACATCCGCACCTCCTGCAATCGGCACGTGAGCCTGTGCGAGCAGCAAGTCGCTCATCGACATGCGGACCCGCTCGTGCGACGCTGCCCGTCGCCCGGCGGCGAGCGCATCGACGAAATCAACGGCGGTCGCGAATCGATCGGCTGGCGCTTTGGCCAGCGCTCGCATGATGACCACGTCCATGAGCGGTGCCATGCCCGGCCGAAGGGGGAGCACGCTTGGAATCGGTTCGGTGAAATGTTTGGCGATGATGGTCATCGGCGACTTGCCGGCATACGGAGGCACACCGGCCAGCATCTCGAACACGACGCACCCCAAACTGTAGATATCCGCGCGCCCGTCGACCACGCTGGCACTGGCTTGTTCGGGGCTCATGTAGAGCGCGGTTCCGACCGCGATTCCAACGCGCGTCACCGACGTTTCGCCCCCACCGCCGTCCAGCATCTTGGCGATGCCGAAGTCGGCCACCACCGCTGTCCCTGTGGTGAGGAGGATGTTTTCCGGCTTGATATCGCGGTGTACGACGCCGCGCGCGTGCGCATAGTCCAGCGCCACCGCCACGTCGCGCGCGATCTGCATCATCTCGTCAATCTGGAGTTGGCGCTCCCTGAGCAGGCGCTCGCGCAGCGACTCACCCTCGACCACGGGCATGACGTAGTACATGAGTCCCTCTTCCTCACCGGAATCGAGAAGGGGAAGGATGTGGGGATGATTGAGAGTTGCCGCGAGCGCGATTTCGCGCACGAAGCGGTCATGACCCAGCGAGACCGCGACCTCCGGACGAAACACCTTGATGGCGACTGCACGGCGATAGCGCTCGTCGTTGGCCACAAAAACAGTCGCCGTCCCGCCCACTCCAAGCTCGCGCCCCAGGGTGTAGCGATTCGCGATGGCGTTCCGAAAACGCTCGAGCTGCTCACTCATGACGCGGTCAACCAATCCTCAGAGTTTCAGAGCGCGACGTGCATGCCGCCCCCCCCCGAAAGATGATCGTCGCGACCACCACGGGCTAGCGCTGGTCTAGCGCCGCACCGCCGTAGCGTCGAGCAGCAGCTCGCGGACCGCCCGCGCCTTACCGGCTCGATCGAGCGCACTCCAGAGGCGACTCACCGTCTCGGCGTCCACCCACCCGGCGGGTGATCCAGCTGCAACGCCTGCGAGCTTCTCGGAGGCGCGGAAGCTGTCGACCGCGGCGACCGCGTCGGCGGTGTACAGTGTCGCATCGTCACCCCGTAGCAGCGGCGACTCGCCCCTGCGGAAGAAGCCGAGTGCATTGAGCATGATCTTGAGCTGCCAGATGTCGTTGCCGCCGAACTGCTGTACCGACCGGTAGCCCAACGTCTGCGAGATCGCGTCGTAGATGCGTCGCAGCTCGGCCACGGGTTCGGGGTTCTCACAGACGGAGATGTTGGCGGTGACGCGGTCTGTGCGGCGCGAACGGCCGGGGCGCGCATCGGCCACGATCACCGCCGCCGACTGCTGACGTCCCTTGCGTCCATCTCCTCCCTTGGTTTGTCCGGCGGCGATGGCCTCGATGAGTCGATCGGCCAGGTGCCTCACGCTTCCGTCGCTGGCCTCGAAGGCGGCGGCGACGGCGTCGAGAACCTCGCGGCCGACGAGGAGATTTCCCTGCGTCACGTAGTTGATCCCCGCCCGGTGCCCGGCCCATGCGGACGTGCGGGTGCCGGTGTGTTGCGCACTACGCCCATCGGCACCAATTACGCCGATCTGGCGTGAGGCCGCCGCCGTATCAGCGGCCAGCAGTCGCGCCAGTGCGTCGTGCGGCGAGGCTCCCGCGCCTAACGCATCCAGAAGTTCGTGTCCGTACTCGGTGCGTGTGTTGGCTTGGCTTGCGACCGCGCCCACCCCTGCCCGTACCCACGGCACGCCATTGCCCACGCAGGGCACCCGGGTGGTCACCGCCACCCCCACCTCGCCGGTGCGCGGATCGATGGCGGCGATGGAGAAGGTGTGGAAGACGAGCGAATCGCCCCACGCCACTGGAAGTTGCGCCTCTGCCACTGCGGGCACGTAGAGCGCGCCGACGGCGAGGATCATCAGGGTGCGCACATGCTGCACGGGCCGTACCTCCTGTTCGTTAGGCGTCGAGCTAGACCGTCGCCGCCGGGCGCGCCTTCACGTACTGGTCGAGCCCGAGTCCGAGGAATATCGTGGCGAGCACGGCGAGCGCGGAGGTGTAGAAGGGGATGCCCGTGCCCAGCCGATCGAAGGCGAAACCCGCCCACAACGGCATCACGATGCGCGCCACACCGCCAAAGGTCTGCTGCAGCCCCATGTATAACCCGCGCTCGTTCTGGCTAATGACGCGGGACAGCAAGGCGGTCACGCAGGGAAAGGTGAAGGCCGTGCCGAGCGGGATCAGCGCCACGGCCACGGCCAGCATCGCGAAGTTCTGCGACAACGGCATGCCGGCGATGCCTAACGCCAGAAGGGCGGTTCCCCAGCGGGAGAGCCGTGCTTCACCAAAGCGGTCCACCGCCCGCCCCAGCAGCAGCACACGCGTGAACACCGAAATCGCTCCCACGTACATGAAGAAGTAACCGATGGTGCTCTCGTCCACCTGGAAGCGTGCGCCAAGGAAGAGCGGGAGCATGGCCGTCACGCCCTGAAACGCCCCCATGGCGATGGCATAGATCCAGATCAGGCGCGACGCCGGTTCGCCCGAATGCGAAAGGACGCGCATGATCGCTTCGCGCGAGGTCTTTCGCTTGACGGGGACTGCGCTCGGCTCCACCGGCTGCCGCGATTCCTTCAGATACTTCTGCACGAACCACATATTCACTACGCAGAGCAGCGCAGCCACGATGCCCGGCGCGGCCCGCCCCATCGCGAAGGTCCCCGTGCCGGGCGCGAGGTCCATCTTGCCTAACGTGATGGCAAAGGCCCCCAACACCGGCCCGAGCGCGACCCCCAAATTGGTGGCGGCCGAGAGCCAGCCCAGCGAGCGCGCCCGGTCATCGGGACCCACCGAGTCGGCCACGTACGCCTGGATCACGCCGACCGTTCCCCCACCCGCCCCCTGCAGAATGCGCGAGAGAAAGAGTACCACCAGCGACGTGGCGAAGCCGAATACGAGATACGCCAGCGCCGAAGCGCCTAACGCAATAAGCAGGGCGGGGCGGCGCCCGTGGCGGTCGGAAAAGCGCCCCCACAACGGGGCGCTCAGCAATTGTGCGATGGTGAACGACGTGACCAAAATGGCCTGGATCATTCCGATCCCGAAATGCACCGGCCCCACGTCGATTCCGTTGGTCGCTAGCTCCTGGGCATAAAAGGGAATGATCGGAATGATCATCAGCAGCCCGATCATGTCGATAAATGCAGTCGCCATGAGCGCAAAAAGCTTGGGCGGAATCTTCCGCACCTCCTGCGCCAGAATGAAAAGGAGACCGGCCGCGATGGTGCCCCCCACCACCCGCACCACCGGCGACTGCAACGCCTCCGATATTTCGAACTGCGCCATGGTCTACTCGCTCACCCGGCCGAGCGCCGACGGTTGCACCGCGCGACCCACCACACCGGCCAGCGCGATAATCGTGAGGACATATGGGATCATTTCCACAAATTGCGACGGAATCAGTTGAAGTCCCTGAAGTTGAATTTGCAAAGTCTCCGCGGCGGCAAACAAAAGACAGGCCACAGCGACACGTTTTGGCTCCCACTTCCCGAAGATCACTGCGGCCAAGGCAATAAAGCCGCGCCCCGCCGTCATGCTATCAGTGAATTGATGCTGCTCCAGCGCGAGATACGTCCCGCCAAGCGAGGCGAGCGCGCCCGCGCCTAATACGGCGATCCACCGAACACGGTTGACGATGATTCCCAGCGAAGCCGCAGCCTCGGGCTTCTCACCCACGGCTCGCAGCCGTAGCCCGAAGGGTGTGCGGTACAGCAGCCAGGCCACGAAGAGGAGGGCACCAATTCCCAGAAACACGAGGGGATTGGCCAGCGATTCGGCCAATGGCCGCACTCCGGTCTGGGCGCGCGCCTCGCCCGCTTGCGAGAACCAGTCGAACCCGGACACACGGGGCGAGTTGGACGACGAGTCGAAGGCCAGCCGTAGGAAAAAGCGCGTGAGCCCCACGGCCAACAGGTTGATGGCGATTCCTACCACCACCTGGTCGGCCCGATACCGGATGCAGGCCACCGCGTGGAGCAGCGCCGCCAATACCCCGCCGCCAAGTCCACACAACAGTCCGATCCATGGTGAGCCGGAGTAATAGCTTCCCAGCGTGGCCGTGAAGGCACCGGTGAGCATCCATCCCTCGAGGGTGAGGGCGATGATGCCCGAGCGTTCGCAGAGTACGCCACCGGCAGCTGCAAATAGGTACGGAATGGAGATCCGTAGCGTCTGGACCAGAAAGGCGAGCACAATCATGTCGTCCCTCCGCGCCTAACGCCTTTCAACAGGCGCTGCACTTCTGGCACCGACGTGGCCACCGTTATAATGACCACGGCGGTGAGCACGTCGACCATCTGCTTGGGGACGATGGCGTTGACCGCCAACCCCCCCTGCGACAGGGTGGCAAAGAGCAAGGCGGCGATGACCACACCAACCGGGTGATTGCGCCCCACCAACGCTACGGCGATCCCGAGAAATCCCGCGCCGGCGGCAAAGCCCTCTTCGTAATACTGCTTATAGCCAAGCACGTAGTTGGTGCCACCCAAGCCGGCCAGCGCTCCCGCCATGAGCATGGCGCGCAACCAGACGCCTCCGACTTTCACACCGCCGTATTCGGCCGCCTCGGGTTGCAGCCCTACGGCGCGCAATTCGTAACCGGCCCGCGTGCGGAAGAGATACCATCCCACGAACGCCGCCGCCGCCAGCGCCACCAAGAGCACGAAGTTGGCCGCCGAGCCGCGCAGGGCATCGAACACCGACGAGAGTCGCGCCACTGCGCCCGCCTGGATTTCCGGCGTGTGCAACGACTCGGCAACGCTCAGTTTGGTAGCGATAAGCCAGTTGAGGAAGGCGAGCGTGATGAAATCTGTCTCTTATACACATCTCCGAGCCCACGAGACTAAGGCGAATCTCGTATGCCGTCTTCTGCTTGAAA
>ENA-ORBV01004868-ORBV01004868.1-microbial-mat-metagenome-genome-assembly--contig:-NODE-4868-length-25309-cov-8.208386_pt1 | contig 25309 bp, 30 predicted proteins | sample MGYA00237777_ERZ505514 | MGnify/ENA primary metagenome ERZ505514 (study PRJEB26160, sample SAMN06269048) | microbial mat metagenome | isolation source: Oligotrophic lake microbial mat | place... | reverse complement strand
CGAAGCCCGCGTTAACGGCGGCAATTTCATTCTCTCCGTCGAACCGCGCTTTCGCGCCGCGTTGATTGGCAACGATGCCAAAGCCACGGAAGCCTGGCGCTCGCTCGCCCGCACCGCCGCTTGGCTCCGTGAGAATGAGGCGCTCTTCGCCCGCCCCACGCTCCCCATCATTACGGCTATCATTGAGCCCGGCTATCCAACCTCAGAAATCGCCAATCTCTTGTTCCGGCGCGGCGCCAGCCCCGCCCTCGCCGTCCAAGTCCCCGCGCCCAATCCCAATCGCATCCAGGTCCTCATCGCCGCCGGACTGAAGGCAGTTCCCGCCAACGTCTTTGACCACGCGGCCGCCGGCGCAATCGTCGTAACAGACTCTGCGCCCCCGAAAGGCTGGAAGACCATCAAAGAAGATACCGACCGCACGATCTTCGCCCACGGCAAGGGCCAAGTCGCCGCTTACCATAAACGCATCCAGGACCCCAGCGAATTCGCGCTCGATTGCATCGACCTGTTGACCCACCGCCGCCGCGCCGCCCGCCTCTGGAACGCTCCCGCCGCCATTCCCATCGCCACCGCCGGCGGCCTCCTCCATATCATCCAATACGGTGGGCCCATCACCAATGAAATCCAGGCCCGCGTCCAAGGCAACTATAAATCGGCGACGCTGATGCGGCCCGAAGCTCCTCCGCTTCCGCTGAAAATCTTCCGCCGCGCCGCTACTACCGAAGTCTTCCCGGCCACCATCCATCGCCTCGCTGTTGTACAGTTCGGATAAGGAGTTCCGCGCCATGAAAATCTGCCGCCGCCAGTTCTTCGCCACCGCCGCCGCCCTGGCGCCCTATCAACTCATCGGCGCGCCCTCCCGCCAGCCCAAGGCTCACTTCGCTGTTCACCCCTTCGTCGAAGCCAATCCCAAAGCCGTCTTCATCAAGCGCACCCGCGTTCCGCGAAAGATGGACGAAGCCGCCAAACTCAAAGAAGGCATCGCCTTCGCCCGCGAAGTCTTCGTCCCCGCCGACAGCGGCATCCCGATCTCTCACCGCATCATCCTGAAGCCTAACTTCACCAGCGTCCGCAACAAACGGCCCAACGAAGAAAACTGGGGCACCGGCACCGACCCGCAATTCTACGAGGGCATTCTCATCGGCCTCAAGGAACTCGGGCTCAAGAAATTCCACTTCCTGGAAGCCAACAATTTTCACACCTGGAACTACCGCGGCCTGGCCGACATTAACGACCGTCATGGCGTCGAAGTCAACGAACCCGACCGCCGCGCCCGCAACTTCCGCGACAGCTATGAGATGAACTGGACGAAGGTTCCCGATCCCGTCGTCTACACCAGCATTCCCCACTACGCCCCCGTCAATGAGCCCGATACGTGGCTCCTCAACATCGCCAAGTGGAAGTCCCACGGCATGTGCATGACGCTCTCCACGAAGAACGAGCAAGGCCTTGTCGTCAAGCCGTATGTTCGCTTCTGTCCCGGCTGGCAGATGGTCACCGGCGTCCCCGATTTCATGAAGGAGAATATTCATCCGGAGGTCGAGCGGCGCGTCAACAGCTTCTTTGATCGGCACGTAAGCATGAACTACGCGCGCTACCAGAGCAAGGATACGCTTGGCCCCATTCACCAGGAAATCTGGGCCCATAAGACATGCGATAACGCCCAGACGCTCCGCACGGGCCTGGCCGTCATTGAAGGTATTTACGGCCGCGACGGCGATGGGTTCGGCGTTGGCACGGACCATCTAACGAACCTCGTGATGTTCGGCAAGGACAAGCTCCGTCTGGACATGATCGGCATGTACTTGGGAGGCCACGAACCGGGCAATGTGAACCTGTTCCGGATCGCGAAGGAGCGCGGCCTGCTCGACACGTTTAATCCGCACGAAGTGCCTGTCTACGAGTGGGACGAGGGCAAGCCTGTCCGCCGCCAGCTATCGAGCTTCCAGCGCACTCCACTGCCGACTTATTACCTCTCGCGCGATGGCGAGCCCAAGTACCATCTGGTTAACGAGGCGTTCGATTACGCCAAGATTAAATCCTGATTGCAATACTTGTGCGTTAGTGGAGCTTTCGACCGTGCTGGACTGTTTACTTCCCCGGCACTTGGCGAAATCGATTTGCGCGCTCTATTAGCGCAACGGACGGCCTTTGTTCTGGGTCGGGAGGAAGAAACACTTTTCCAAGCGGCGTTCTAAACGTTTCCAGCCCGTAAGCTCAGACATCCTGACCTCCAAGGAAATTACATCGAGCCAATTTCGTAGACGAGGCGCAGATCGGTACCTGGGAAGATCGTTTCGGTGGCATTGAGCTGCTGACAGAGATGGCGAGCGGCGACGTCGTGTGCGTTTTGGGCGAGATGATGCAGCCGGACAGTGAGTGTCTTGGCGAACAGATCGGGGACCAAGTCCGCTTCATTGCGAAAGATGTGGCGCAGCAGGGCGCGGGCATCGTCGTCGCGGGCGAGCCGTTCGCGCAGGACCGAGACCATGGCGGTTTCGGCGCGGTAAGCAATCATCTTTATGGTGTCGAGGAAATGCTTGCGCTCGGGCAGCAGTCGCTGAAAGCGCTCCGGCTCGGGGAGATCGCCAATCGGTACGCGCTTGGGCAGCGGTCTCCGCTCGGTCTTGAGAGATCAGGATGTTTGAGTTTAGATACAGAAACTCGCCCAAACTCAACAGCGCTTGCGCATACTGTTGCCAGCCGGTCTTCTCGCCTTCGAGAAAGGCGAGCCCGCGCTTCAATTCCATCTCGCTCGCCGGCCGCCCGTAAAGGAGTCGATAGGCGCGCCGAATGCGGCCCGCGTCGTCTGGCGCTTCGGCCTTGAGGCGGTCGGCGAACCGACCCGCTTCGCGCCACATCAAATCGCTGTTGAGAAAGAAAAGACCCTGAAGCGGCACGTTCGTTACGCTACGTTGGTCGCCGCTCAAGGTCGGATCGGAAAAATCGAACAGCCCGAGTATGCCCTTGCCGCTGGAGCGCCGGATCCGCGCATACACGGTCCGCTTTTTGTTGGCCTCGCCGTTGATTTCCTGTGGCGGTCCGCCCACCCGCTCGTCGCGCGCGCCCGACACAAACAGCAGCGAATCGCGAATTGCCTCGGCATCGAGCCGCCGGAAGTTGGCGCGTCAGAGCAGCGCATTGCCGGGGTCGACCGCCTCGTTTTCGGCGTTGGGCTTGGAGCTTAGCCGATAAGCCGACGACCTCATGATTTCGCGATGCAGCGCCTTGATCGACCAGTTGTTGGCGATCAGCCGCGAGGCCAGGTAGTCGAGCAGTTCGGGATGCGACGGCCGATCCCCCATGACTCCGAAATTGCTAGCCCGTGTCCCAATGCGAATGCTCGACGGTCACGTTGTACTGCATGCTGTAGGGCATCTGAATGTTTCGGTTCACCGCGGCGGTCAGACCCACCGTGCTCGGGCCGGCACCGGTGGTGGCGGTAAATACGCGCGGTAGAATCACGTCCGGATTGACCGCGGGATTGGTGTACGCCGGTTCGTTCAACACGAACGGAATGCCGCCTTGCGTGAGATTGCGCGGAACCACGTCGAAATAAATTCCGTAGCCGGCGCGGAATACAGTTCGGTTGCCGAAGGGCCGCCAGGCGATGCCGATGCGCGGTGTAAAGTTGTTCCGGTCGCTATTAATGAGAGTCCTGCTATTCATACCGAGCGTTTTCGCTTCCACCACGTCCACGTAGGAGCGCGGGAAGAGGCGGCTAACGAGGTTGAGCGACCCATCCCATCCTGCACGACGATCTTTCCGGAGGCGATATCGAACATCGCGCCCATGCCGTGCTCCTCGGTCCAGGCCGGATGATATTCGTACCGCAGGCCGAGGTTGATGGTCAGACTGGGGCTGACTTTGAAATCGTCCACCGCGAAGAAGTCGTACTGATAGCGAAGGCGGTCGACACGAACGGGCCCAAAGGCGCGCACCACAGTCGTCGGAATACCGAGGAGAAAGTCGCCATACGAATGCCCGGTGAAGCGATTGGAGAAGGTAAGATTGCCGAACAGGCTCCGCCAGCATCGCGCTGTCCTCGCTGCCGCCTTGTTTGATCCGCTCGCCCCGTGTATGCGCCACCCGATTGGTCGGCTTCCGCCGCAGCAGCGATAGTTTTGGATGCGCCCGATCCACGAGCACGACCAGTGGCTCGGCGCATAATTAGTTGCATGCCAACGAAGGAAGCCATTCCCGCCGATATCGAAGAAATCATCGCCGCCCTCCATGCCGCTACCCGCCACGCGGAGGATTTAGTGGCGTCAGCGCCCGCGAGCGCGCTTGAACACCCGCCCGCGCCCGGCCGATGGAGCGCCGCGCAGTGCCTGTACCATTTGGCGCTCACGAATTTCGCGTATACCGCCGCCATGCGCCCCGCCTGTTTGTCCGGCATTCATCCGCGGCGCGGCCCGCTCCACGTTGGGTTCCCCACCCGCTGGTTCCTCTCCCTTCTGGAACCCCCCGTCGGCAAACGGGTGCGCGCGCCCCGCGCAATTACTCCTGCTCCGGCCATTGATGCCAGCGGCGCGTTAAGGGAGTTTCAGCGTTCCCAGGCCGCCGTCATCGAACTCCTCATGGAATGCCGCCAACTCGACCTCAACAGGATCCGCTTCCCTAACCCATTCGTCCCTGGAATACGATTCACCGTCGGAGGCGGATTTCTCATCATTGCCGCCCATGAACGCCGCCATCTGTGGCAGGCTTCTGTGGCAATATCGAGTCAAAGAACTCTGCCGGTCTAGCGATCGCGACGCTCTTTTCCGCGTTGCCATCGGACTTTAACGACTTAGCTCGACTCGCCGGAAGCTGGCGTTCGCGCATTACTGTAGTCCGCAACGGGACGCCCGCTCTTTACCCGTCTCCTCCTAACGTTTTCCGCTAACGCCGGCTTCGCCTTCGAAGAGTTCGCCACCGGGGGCCAGATCGCCTGTCTTTACAAAGGCGTTGCCCGTCTCACCGCCGATGGCGAACTTTATCTCGACGTCAACAGCGTCACCTATCCTCATGGCGCACCGCCGGAATAGGTCCGCCCCCGCTATGAGGCGAGCGAGTCTTACAACCTTGGCGCTGTTGAATTTCTTTCCGCCGCTCGTGTCCGCGCCGGATCGCTGGAACGGCTTAAAGAACTCGACTGAATTATCCTGTTAAGCGTTCTGTTTTGTGGTGTCCCGAAGCAACCGGATGTGATCGTGGGCCGCGCGGATTTCCTTATGTTGGTCCTGCACAAGGGAACGCGCCTGACCGAGGTCTTCCGACGCTAGGGCGTCACTGTACGCCTTTAAAACGGAGTCTTCTCCTCGTTCGCATTCTTCCAAAATGGCGATGTCGTCGCGCGACGACATGGAAGACTTCAATCCCATCCAGCCACGATGAAGACTGCCGGCGACGCTGCCCGTGTCCTCCACTTCCTCGCCCGATCGTTGAACTTGCTGCTGCAGAGTTCGTGAAAACTCAGCCCGCTGGTGTGAATACTTTTGAAACAACTGTTTCAAGTCGTTCCTGGTGACGTCTTCAGCCGCCGCCCGGAACCCCAATTCACCATCCTTTAACGTCTCAATCAGATCATTGATGACGGTTGTCACATCCTGTGTCATGCTCTATTCCTCCAGTAATTGCCGATCTCACTGTATCGACCCTGATCTATTTGCACGTTACTGGCCAACTACCGCGCGTTCATCGAGTACTTCACCGCTAGCCCCTCCACCGCCGTTAAGTTGATGAGATGTTCGGAAGTAACAAACTGCCACTGCTGCGTGAGAATTCCATCCGTTCCGACCGATTCCGACAACAGCTTTCCGCGTCCCAGGTTGCTCTGTACATCTTCCATCGTCATGCCCCGGCGAAGCATTGGTCGGTCGTTCCGCGAAACCGGCCGCGGGATATCCACTAATGGCCGTCCGCCCGCCTGCCCGCTGAAATCCACATACTCCCGCAGCCAGTCCATCATCTGATTCGGCAACACTTCCACCGTGCCAACCACGCGCCGCAAGTTGAATCGCGACCCGCCACGCATCCGCTTTTCCATCACTGCCTGGCGCTTAATCGCGTTCGCCGGCTCCGCCACCGCCCGCAACCGCGACTCCTCCCGATACCGCCGCGACCGCTCGCTGCTCAGCGCGGATTCCAATCGCCGCTTGCGTCCCGGGTCCGCCTCCCGCCGGATATCCCGCTCCAGATCCGTCTCGTGCCGCGATTTCGAAACATACGTCGAAACCGACGTGTTGGTATCGTCGCCAAACGTGCCGAACCCGCCTCCGTCGAGTTGTATCTCAATCAAATCCTTCTTCACGACCAACGACGTCACCATGCTCGCCCGGCCCTTGGGAATCGACACGCCGAAATTCTTCAACCGCTGGGAATACTGCTTCCAATCCATGGGTTCGTCCCGATCCAAATGCAGGTCCACGCCGTTGTGCGTGCCCGGCATGTCGATGCGCAGGATCACCTGCTTGCCCACAAACGCGCGCCGCAACTCCACTTCATTCGCCTGCGCCAATATGCCCGCGAATAGTCCTAATAAAAGTCTAACGGTCATGCTCCTATATTCCTACGCCGTACATGCAATGGCGAAATGTGCCTTGTCGATATCGCTCCCGCCAATTTCATCGTCGTCGAAAATTCGGCCTGCAACAGTTCTAGCACCCGCGCCACGCCTGTCTCGCCAAATGCGCTCAAACCCCATATATACGGTCTTCCAATGCAAATCGCGCTCGCCCCGATCGCCAGCGCCTTGAACACATCGGTGCCGCGCCGGAACCCGCCGTCAATCAAAACCGGCATCCGCCCGTTGATAACTTCTACAATTTCCGGCAGCGCTTCCAGCGTTCCCTGCAAGCTGTTCTCCGAACGCCCGCCGTGATTAGAGACAACGATTCCATCCACGCCATTCCGCAAACAGATCGCCGCGTCCTCCGCCGTCATCACGCCCTTTATAACGATCTTCATCTTCGTCAGCGCGCGCAGCCGCTCAACCAGCGTCCATGTCACCGCGCGTCCGCCCCCCTTGGCTAAAGCGGGATCGATGCCCGCGAACATCCCATGCTCTTTGTAATAGTCGGCCTGCGTCAATCCGTGGCACGCCCGGCAGCGCTGTTCCGTCTTCACGCCGCCCCGGGCCGCCGTTATCCGGTTTGACCCCGCCGCCGAGTCCACCGTTATCGCCAGCACCGAACAACCCGCCTGTTCCGCCGCCCCCGCCAGCGCCCGCGAAACCTCAAACTCCGCCTGCGTATAGAGCTGATACCACAGCGGTCCGCCAAATGCCGGCGCGACCTCCTTCACGTTCAATGACGCATTCGTCGACAGAATCATCTGCGCCTGCCGCGCCGCCGCGCCCCGCGCTGTCGCCGCTTCTCCATCCGGATGAAATGCCTGATGCGCCGCCGCCGGAGCCACCAGAATCGGATATGTGTGTCTCTGCCCAAACAGCGTCACGGAAGTGTCGACCTTTTCCACATCGATATGCCGCCGCGGACGGATTTGCCACTGCGCGAACGCATTCTCATTCGCCCTCACCGTGCCGTCATCGTCAGATCCGCCCATCAGATAGGCCCAATGCTGCGACTGCACGTTCTTCTCCGCCAACGGCAGAAAATCGAAAACATCCAGCGCGTCTTTCGCCGACGCCAGCGCCTTCCGCGCCGGTTGCCCGGCCATCTCGGCCGCCAGCAACAGCAGCGGCGATTGCTGTAAATACCGCAGAAAACAGCGCCGGTTCATGCCGCCGCTCCCAATTGGCGCGCCAGGTCAACAAAGTCTTTTGCGTACACGTCCATCCAGTCCTCTCGTCCAATATCCGCGCCGCCTCCAGGGCCTTTTTCCAACGCTCGTTCCACAAACGCCGTCTTCAATCCCGCCTTCCGCGCTCCCAACAGGTCGCCCTTATGCGCCGCCACCATCATCGTCTCCTCGGGCTTCACTCCTAACGTCGCCGCCGCGCCTAAATAGACTTTGGCTTCGGGTTTGTAAGCCCGGTATAGCTCCGCCGACAGCACACAGTCCCAAGTCAATCCGCCATGCCGCGCCAAGTCAATCAATAACGAAACATTGCCATTCGAAAGCGTCGCGCAGATGAACTTTCGCCGTAGAAGCGAAAGCCCCCGCGCCGCGTCCGGCCACGGATCCAGCCGGTGCCAGACGCGATTCAAATGAACCTTTTGCGCTTCCGTCAAACCGGTGAGCTTATATTTCTCAATCAACTCATCCAAAATGCGCCGGTGCAGCACATCAATCGATGTCCAACCCAGATCTCCGCTTCGCACCCGCGCCATCGCCGGCTGATACCCCGCCCGCCAATCGTCGGCGAACTTCGCCGCATCCACCCGCAATTCCGTTACATGGGCCTCGTGGATCACGGAAGACCGCCAATCCACCACCGTCCCAAACACGTCGAACGTGAGCGCTTTGATTCCAGTTATCAACATGTCCTGTCATAATACAGGTATGCCTGTACCGGTGTCGCAGATGTGGACCGTCGCGACGTATGTTTTGAAGCAAAGGTTAATGGGGCGCAAACGCTACCCGTTGACGTTAATGTTGGAACCGCTTTTCCGCTGTAACCTCGCCTGCGCCGGTTGCGGCAAGATACAGTACCCCGCCCATATTCTGAAACAGAATATGAGTCCGGAAGAGTGTTTCAAGGCCGCCGACGAATGCGGCGCGCCCACCATCGCCATTCCCGGCGGCGAACCGCTGCTTCATCCCCAAATCCACGAGATCGTCGAAGGCCTGGTCGCCCGCAAGAAGTACATCTACATGTGTACCAACGCGCTGCTGCTCAAGGAAAAGCTGCACCTGTTCAAAGCCAGCAAGTACCTGAGTTTCTCCGTTCATATGGATGGCCAACGCGAGCATCACGACTTTGCCGTTTGCAAGGAAGGCGGTTACGACGCGGCACTTGAAGGCATCCGCGAAGCCGTCGCCAAAGGCTTCCGCGTCACCACAAACACAACTCTCTTCGATGGCGCCGACCCGAACTCCGTCCGCGCCTTTTTCGACGAGATGATGGAGGCGGGCGTCGAGGGAATGATGGTCTCCCCCGGCTACTCGTACGATAAAGCGCCCGACCAAAGTCACTTCCTTGGCCGCGCCCGCACCCGCGGGTTGTTCAATACGATTCTCTCCAATCGCAAAGCACATTGGCGCTTCAACATGTCGCCGTTGTTTCTCGAATTCCTCATGGGCAAGCAGCACTTCAAATGCACCCCATGGGGAATGCCGACTTACAACATCTTCGGCTGGCAGAAGCCCTGCTATCTACTGCAAGACGGCTACGCCGACACATTCAAAGAATTGATGGCCGATACGGCGTGGGAGAACTACGGCACCGAATCGGGTAATCCGAAATGCGCCAATTGCATGGTACACAGCGGTTACGAAGCCTCCGCCGTGGACTATACGTTTGGTTCGCTGAAGGGGATTTGGGCCACCGCAAGCGCGACGCTGTTCGGCAGATATGAGGATAAGTCCGCGCTGGCCGCGTTGGACAAACACTTCAAGCACCCGGAACTCGTCCAAATCCAAGCCAAATCCAAGGATGAGGTCAACGTTTGAATCCGGAGTTGCAAGGCCAAGTCTGTGCCGCCGAAACGGAAGAAGATCTCCGCGACGGCCTCGAAAAAGCATTCGACTACCGTGGCGACGTGTCCGTAACCAAAAAGGACGGCGCCGTGATCCAAGGGTATCTCTTCGACCGGCGCAGCGCCGTGACGCTGCAGGAATCCTACGTCCGGGTTATTCCCCAAGGGACCACCGATAGGGTCAAAATCCGCTACTCCGAAGTCGCCGGCCTCGCCTTCACCGGCCGCGACACCGCCTCCGGCAAAAGCTGGGACACCTGGGTGAAGAAGTACTTCGAGAAGAAGGCGGCGGGCGAAAAGAACATCGAACTTCGACCCGAACACTTGGATTAAAACCGAGATAGAATAAGTGCATATGCCACGCCCACTCGTGGCGCTCATCGCCTGCGCCCTTCCGCTCCTCGCCGCCGACGGCGACGAATTCTTCGAAGCGAAGATCCGCCCCCTCCTCGCCACGCACTGCCACGCCTGCCACACCGGCGGCGCCCTCGGCAATCTGCGCCTCGATTCCCGCGAAGGCATTCTCAAGGGCGGCAAGTCCGGCAAAGTGGTCGTCGAGGGCAAACCAGAATCCAGCCTCTTGATCGAAGCTGTGAAGCGTACCCATGTGCGGCTCAAAATGCCCCCTGTTGGCGCCCTTTCGAATGACGAAATCGGCAACCTCGAAGATTGGATCCGTCAAGGCCTTCCCTGGCCCGAAGCGCAACAACAAGTCCAAACCACCGTTACCAAAATCACCCCTGCGCAGAAAGCGTTCTGGTCCTTTCAGCCAATAAAGCCAGCTACAAACGAACCCATCGACGACTTCATCAACGCCAAGCTCAAAACAGCCAAACTTGCCCCCGCCAAGCAAGCCGACCCACGCACCTGGCTCCGCCGCGTCACCCTCGGCCTCACCGGCCTCCCGCCCACCCCCGAACAGGCCGGCGCCTTCGCCGCGAACCCCGATAAGGCCAAAGCCATTGACCGCCTTCTCGTCAGCCCCCATTACGGCGAGCGCTGGGCCCGCCATTGGCTCGACCTCGCCCGTTACTCCGATGGCCAACTCGCCGCCAGTATCGACACCCCGCTCCCAAACGCCTGGCGTTATCGCGACTGGGTCATCGACGCTCTCAACAACGACGTTCCCTACAACTCTTTCGCCAAAGCTCAAATTACCGAAATCCCCAACCACGCCGCCGGTCTCGGCTTCCAAGCGCTCGGCGCAGGCGCCAACGATCAGCTCGACGTAACTACGAAGGTCTTCCTAGGTCTCACCGTCGGCTGCGCCCAGTGCCACGATCACAAGTACGATCCCATCCCCACGAAAGACTACTATTCCCTCCTCGGCATCTTCCGCAGCACCCAAACCAACGAACACGCGCTCGTCGAAAAGCAGGAAGTGGAGCGATACAAAGCCCAAAAGAAAAAAGTCGATGACCTGAAGGAAATTCTCACCGACTACCTCGCCGAGCAAACCAAACATCTCACCGATCTGCTCGCTCGCGACACCGCCAAATACCTTCTCGCCGTGTGGAACAACAAACCCGATGGTCTCGACGAAGAGACGCTCAAGCGCTGGAAAACCTACCTTGCCGACGAGAATAAGGAACACCCTTATTTAAAGGGATGGTACGACCTCCTCAAATCCAAGCCGCAAGAAGCCCAGATCAAGGCCGAAGCCGAAAAATATCAGCAGTTCGTTCTCGAACTGCTCGACGAGGCCAAGGAAGTCGACGACAAAAACTATGTCGCCTTCGGCGGCCGCAAGGGGCAGAAAAACGAAAATACCCGTCAATACACAAATATCGTTTCACTCCCTGTCCTGAAGTTTTATCAGTGGCGCGAACTTGCCTATAAGCCCTATGTCACCGACGGCTACAAAGCCCCCGGCGGCGTCTATTTCTACGATGCGAAACAGCTCGATCGCTTCCTCGGCGGCATCGCCAAGAACTATGTGGAGAAACTCCGCGCCGAGATCAAAGCGGCCGAAGCGGACCTTCCGCCGATGTATCCGTTTCTTCATTCCGTGAAAGATGCCGCCAAACCCGCCGACATAAAGGTCGCTCTTCGCGGCGATCCCAAGACTCCCGGCGAAGTCGCACCGCGCCGCTTCCTCCAAGCCCTTTGCGAGGACGAGCCGGAACCCTATAACCAAGGCTCCGGCCGCGCCCAGTTGGCGGAGGCAATCGTCAATCACCCTCTCGCCGCCCGCGTCATCGTCAACCGCGTCTGGCAGCATCACTTCGGTAAAGGCATCGTCCGCACGCCCTCGAATTTCGGCCGCATGGGCGAACGGCCCACCCATCCCGAACTGCTCGATCAACTCGCCGCTCGCTTCATCGCCAGCGGCTGGAGCCTGAAAAAACTCCACCGCGAGATCCTCCTTACCGAAACCTACGGCCGCGCCACCGCACCCAATGTTGACGCCGATCCCGACAACAAGTTCCTCGCCCACTTTCCGCTTCAGCACCGCTTGGACATGGAGGCCATTCGCGACTCGGTTCTTCAGGTCAGCGGCCAACTTGACGCCAAAACCGGCGGCCCATCGAGCAATATTTCGGACGGCAATAAACGCCGGTCTCTTTATCTGACTGTCAGCCGCACCCGCCTCGACCCGGCCATGGCCCTCTTCGATTTCCCCGACGCCAATGGCTCCAGCGACGAACGCGCCATCACCGCCGGCCCCTTGCAAGGGCTCTATTGGTTGAACAGCGACTTCATCATCAATCAATCAAGATATCTTGATGCACGCCTTTCGAAAGAAGCCAAAGACGACACCGGCCGCATTCAGCGCGTCTACAATCTCCTTTACGGCCGCCCCCCGGATTCCGCTGAACTCAAAATCGGCATAGAATACATAGCAGCGGCCGGGCCCAACGCCTGGCCGAAATACCTGCAAGCCCTCCTCGGCTCTAGCGAATTCTCGAGCGTGAATTAACATGTTTCCACGGCGCAAATTTCTCGAAACACTCGGCGGCGGCTTCGGCCTCAGCGCCCTGCAAGGCATGTTGCAAGCGGAGCCAAACCGCCTGCCCCACTTCACGCCCAAAGCCAAACACGTCATCTTCCTGTTCTTGAACGGCGGGATGTCGCAAGTCGATACTTTCGACCACAAACCGGCCCTGACCAAGTACGACGGCCAGCCGATGCCCGGCCCCAAGATCCGTACCGACCGTGCCAGCGGCACCCTAATGCGCAGCCCGTGGGAGTTCAAGCGCTACGGCCAATCGGGCCTCGAAGTCAGTGAGATATTTCCGCAAATTGCGCAGCGGATCGACGACTTCTGCCTCATTCGCTCCATGCATACGGATAATGGCAACCACGGCCCGTCGCTCCAGTTGATGAACTGCGGCCACCAGCTTCCTGGCCGTCCTTCCATGGGTTCCTGGCTTACCTACGGCCTGGGCACGGACAATAAAAATCTTCCGGGCTTCATCGTCCTCTGCCCCGGCTTCCCCGTTCTCGGTTCTTCATTATGGAGCGCGGGCTACATGCCCTCCAGCTTCCAAGGCGTGCATATTCACAACGAAGGCGTGGAGCCTGAAAAGCTCATCAGCCACCTGCGCAATTCGCATATCTCTATTGACGAGCAGCGCAAGCAGCTCGGCCTTATCGACCAGCTAAACCGTCGTTATATGGAACGCGTCGGTAACCAGCCGCAGCTTGAAGGCGCGGTCCAATCCATGGAATCCGCCTTCCGCCTGCAAACTGAATCCGCCGGGCTTTTCGATATCCGCAAGGAGCCCGAACACGTCCGACGCCGCTACGATATTTCCGACTTCGGCCGCGGCTGTTTGATGTCGCTGCGACTCGTCGAAAGCGGCGTCCGCATGGTGCAAATCTACTTCGGCAACTTCCAGCCCTGGGACCATCACGACGACATTCGCATCCACGCCAAGCTCGCCCGCCAGTCAGACGGTCCCATCGCCGCGCTCGTTGACGATCTGAAGACCCGCGGGCTCTTCGACGAAACGCTCATCGTCATCACCGGCGAATTCGGCCGCACGCCGATGATTCAAAACTCCGGACTCGAAAAGCTGGGCTGCGGCCGCGACCACAACCCGCCGGCGTTCACGGCCCTTCTGGCCGGCGGCGGCATCAAAGGCGGCATCGCCTTTGGCGCCACCGACGACTTTGGCTTCAAAGCAGTGGAGAACAAAGTCCACGTCCACGACCTTCACGCGACAATTCTCAATCAACTGGGCTTCGACCACACCAAGCTAACCTACCGTCACGCCGGCCGCGATTTCCGCCTCACCGACGTCCACGGCGAAGTCGTCAAATCGATTATTGCTTAAGTTGAGCGGGAAACCAGCCATGGGAAAGCCGCCGAGGCGGTCGCCATTCCCGAAGATGCTTTATCAACCCGGTCAATCAAGCGGATCGGAGCGGAATCCGCCGCTAATGGCGCTCCCGCTTCGTCCGCCGCATAGGCGACGATTGAGCAGTGTAACGGGTCACAATCTTAAACCCCCGCCCGTTCCTGCCAGGATTGTGACTCGGGGCGGGGTCCAGGCCTATCGCTGACAATGTCCCCTCAACACTGCGCCCGGCGTGCCGCTATTAGCATTCGTTCAAAGAAACCGCTATCGATATCCCTGAGCAAATCTGGATCACCCGCGGCAACGTCCATGTCGGCGTCGGCGGCGTCAGCTATGTAAAGCTTCTCCGCGCATCCGATAGCTGTAAACGCCGATTACGCCTGAATTCACGTATCCCCGTTGACTACAAGGAGAAGTTCATGTAACCCAACCAGTTTTCCCGTCGAGGCCTCTTCCTGGGAGCCGCCGCTGTTGCCTCCAGCGGCCGAGCCGCCGCCGAGGATATCGGCCCGGCGATCTCGATCACTGAGGAAATCGGGCCGAGAGAAGCCGGTACTATTCCGCGCTAAGACTATGCAGGCTGTTACGCGAGTGGGGCCAACGCCCGAGGAATCAGCATATTCAGCTATAACCTCACCACCAATGCCATGTCCGTAGCAGGTATCGTCGCGCCAGCCCGTCGTTCATCGTGCTCGACGCGGCAAAGAGGTTCCTGTACTCCGGCAACGAGTCGGGCGCCGGAAGTGTCTCGGCATTCAGCGTTAACTCGCAAACCGGGGCGTTGCGTTTCCTCAACTCCACAGGCGCGGGCGGCCAGCCGGCCCACATCGCCATTCATCCGGCTGGAAGATTTCAGTGTTCCGCCAACTATACGGGAGGCACCGTGGCCGCTTTTCCCAGTCAGGGCGACGGATCATTGGGACCGCATCCCACATTCTCATGCACTTCGGCGAACTCGGAACCAACAGCGGCAGGCAGGAAGCGCCCCATCCCCATATGGTTCTGCGCGATTCCACCGGGAAGTTTGTGCTGGTGAACGATCTTGGGTTGGATTCGATCATTGTCTATTCCTTCGATACCGCGACGGGAAGGCTAGCCGAAGTCAGCCGCGTAGCGTCGGCGCCGGGAGCCGGTCCGCGACGCCTGGCGTGGCGCCCGAATGGGAATATTGTGTACTCGATCAACGAGTTGTCCAACACGATGAACACCTATAAGTGGGATGGCAATGGCTGCCTGTCTTCTTTGCAGGAGCCGGTAAGCACGTTGCCGGCGGGCTTCCGCGGCAATAGCGGCGCGGGTAAGCTTCATGTCGATGCGGCCGGCAAGTTCTTGTATGCCTCCAACCGGGGCTGCGATAATATCGCGATTTTCTCCATTGATCCGGGTACCTTCCAGCTAACGGTAGTTGACTGGGTTCACACCCACGGACGACAACCCCGGGATTTCAACTTCGATCCGACTGGAAATATGATCCACGTCGGGAATCAGGATTCGGCGAATATTGTCTCCTTTAAGGTGAACAAGACCACGGGTATGCTGACTCCGGCCGGGCTGTATGTATCCACTCCGGCGCCTGCTTGTATCCAGTTCGGCTTTGGGACTTAGTGCGGCGCATTGATCAAAGGAAGCCCGCCCCCGCAGGTTGGGGCGGGCTTCCCGGTTTTACCCCCCGAACGCCTGCCGCAACACCGCATAACTCTTCCCCACCGCCGTCAGCGGATCTTCCTTGCCCTCCATCTCCAACGACACCCAGCCCTTAAACCCCGCCCCCCGCAAGATCCCCGCAATCCGCCGGTAATCCAAATCCAGCGTGTACCATTCCCCGCCGCCGTAATAGGTCTTCGCCTGCACAATCGCCGCCAGCCCTGCCAGCCGCTGAATTCCCTGATACGGATCGCCCGGATAATTCCCCGTGTCCATATTGATCCCCAGCCACGGCGAATTCACCGCCTTATGAATGGTCAGCAAATTATCGACCTTCGTCGTCAACCCCCAGTGATTCTCCAGCGCCAGCATTACGCCTTCCTTCTCACAAGTCGCCAGGCACTTCTGAATCGAATCGATGCACCAGCCAAAAGCGTCCTTATCGGTATAGCCGGGCAACGCCGGCTCATCGCCCTTTACCTTCATCAAATCATCGAAAGATTTTATCGTCTTCCATCGCCCGCTGTTCAGCCTTACACACGGAATCCCCAGCCGCGCCGCCAATTGCAAACACCGCACCGTATGATCAATCATCTTCTGCCGCTCCGCCGCGTCCGGCGTGACAAAGTCCTGGTGAATCGACAGCATTGGGAACGACAATCCGCGCTCAAACGCCATCTTTTTCAGCTTCGCGCAATACGCCGCCGACTCATCCGCCATCTGCCGGTGCAGGATCTCCACCCCGTCAAAACCCAGCAAAGCGGCGTGTTCAATCACTTTCTCAATCGGATACTTCTCCGTCCTAAAGTGCCAATAGCTGTAGGTCGAAACCGCCAGCGGAATCCGCCCCGTAAATGGAGCCGCCGCGGCGGTTGGCACTCCAGCCGCCCCCAAGGCTAATGAACCGATTGCCGTTCGTCGAGAAATCATAATGCTATTCTCCCTCATCGCCGATTAGGTAAACAGCGCCATCCGGCGATCCGCCTGCCTGTCTGATACGCTAAGAAGACTCGTCCTTTATATGGAAAGCATCAACAAAGGGGTAACTCCCATCACGAAGGCCCGGAAGTTGAACTGGATCACCATCATCTTCCTCGCCGTCTTCCACGCGGGCGCATTAGCCGCCCCGTTCTTCTTCGAGTGGAAATCTTTGGCCGTAATGGTTCTGCTCTATTGGATCACCATTGGTTGGGGAATCGGCATGGGCTACCATCGCCTTCATACCCACCGCTCCTATGTTGTGCCTAAATGGATTGAGTATTTGTTCGCGCTTTGCGGAACGCTCACGCTTGAAGGCGGGCCCATCTTCTGGGTCGCCACGCACCGCATACACCATCAAAAATCGGATCAGGAAGGCGATCCCCATACGCCGCGCGACGGCAAGTGGTGGTCCCACATGGGCTGGATCATTTTCGGCGAGTCGAAGCACAACAAGACCGACGAACTCGCCCGCTACACCCCCGATCTCGCCAAAGACCCGTTCTACCGCTGGCTCAACACCTGGCACTTTCTCCCCGTCGCCGTCTCGTCGATTCTCATCTGGTTCTTCGGCGGCTGGTCGATGTTCCTGTGGGCCGTCTGCATGCGAATAGTTCTCGGACTCCACTCAACATGGCTGGTCAATTCCGCCACTCACCTCTGGGGTCGCCGGCGCTTTGACATTCGCGACGATTCCCGCAACACCTGGTGGGTCGCCATCCTCACTTTCGGCGAAGGCTGGCACAATAACCACCATGCTCACCCCAATTCGGCTCGGCACGGCTTGGCCTGGTATGAGATGGACGTGACCTGGATGCAGATCCGTTTTCTGCAATTAATCGGCGTCGCCTCCAAAGTTAAGGTAGCGACCGTCGATATGGAATCCTCGCTCGCCCGCAAAGTGGCGTAGTCAGGACTCAAACCGTTGAAAGGGCCGACGCGCCGTTGGCCTTTTTTCTATGGACCCATTCTCCTTCCCCGCGATTCATCCGCCACGAATGCAATCGCGATTCATTTTCCCGATTCGAATCGAGCGGTTCCGGATTGCCTTGGGCTCCGTTAGAATGCGTTACTAATCGCCCCTGCGGTCGAAGCCGCCTTCGGCGAGGCGTCCCACGGCATTGAGATCTGCTTAACCAGTCTCGCGGGTGCCGTTGCCGGCCTCCAAGAGTGTGGGGCTGTTCAGCCGCGGTTACGCCGGGCCCTCGCCGCTGACGGCTCGGAGCATTATCAGGCCGAGTTCCAATGGGACATTATTGCTGAGCTTACAAGCATGGCGAACGGCGATGCGCAGATCCTCGCGGAGGCGTGGAAGCCACATTATTGCGTCTGGGCCGGTTCCGCGCGAAGGGAGCCAGAGTTGCGGTGACTCCCCGAGGGTTCGGACTCGCTCCGAATGATCGACAAGGTCCCGTCCCAATCGCCGGGCGCCACGCCGCAAACCGCACACATAGCGCTTTCCCGGACTGTACTTGGGCTCCAGAGAACGTCAGTTAGCCGCAACAAGTGGCGGGTCGCCATCCTGACTTTCGGCGAAGGCTGGCACAATAATCACCATGCTCACCCCAATTCGGTTCGGCACGGCTTGGCCTGGTATGAGATGGACGTGACCTGGATGCAGATCCGTTTTCTACAATTGATCGGCGTCGCCTCCAAAGTAAAAGTCGCCACCGTCGACATGAAATCCTCGCTCGCCCGCAAAGTGGCGTAGTTTCTAATTGATTGATAGCGTGAGGCCCGGCCCCCGGAGCCAAACTAAGCCGCGAAATCGGATACACTTTCGGCCATATGGAATTCTCCCGCCGTGCCCTTCTCCTCGCCGCTGCCGCCACCGGTCCTAACCCGATAGACACCCACGTCCATCTGTTTGATCCCAAGCGCTTCCCCTACCATCCCTCCGCCACCTATACCCCTCCCGAGGAAACGCTGGACAAGTACGCCCCATTCGCAGCCAAGGCGCTCAGCCATGCCATCATCGTCCACCCCGAGCCCTACCAGGACGATCACCGCTACCTCGAATACTGCTTCCAGAACGAGCCCCGGAAAGGCTTCTTAAAAGGGACGTGTCTGTTCGATGCCTTCGACCCCAAAACCCCTGTCCGCATGGCTGAGCTAACCCAAAAGTGGCCCAAGAGAATAGTCGCCCTCCGCGTCCACGCCACCGTCAAACAGCCCCGTGCCAATGGCCCCATTCGCGACCGCGATCTCGCCGATCCGCGCATGGCCCGGACCTGGGCCGCTGCCGCCAAACTCGGCTTGGCGATCCAAATGCACATGATCCCCATGTGGGCCCCCGCCGTAGCCAAGCTGATTAACCAAACCCCGGGCGTCAAGGTTATTATCGACCACCTCGCCCGCTACTCCCAAGGCACGCCTGCGGAGTACGAAGAGGTCCTGAAGCTTGGCGCCAACAAAGGTGTCTACATGAAGTTTTCCGGGCCGCCCGTAGCCGATCCTCAGCCGCTTTGCAAGCGAATCCACCAGGCCTTCGGAGTTGAGAGAATCATCTGGGGCGGCCTCGGGATGAACCCGCAGGACTACGAAAAGAAGCGTGAATCGTTTTCCGCCGCCTGGTCGTTCCTGAGCCCCGCCGATCTCCAACGAATCCGCTTCACCAATGCCGCCAGCCTCTAACCACGGCACGGTACAATCGAGAATTGAAGGAACTTGTAGATACTATCGTTGCGTGGGGGCCAGGCGGGCTGGTCATCCTGGCGGCCTTGGATTCGGCGGGTATTCCAATCCCCGCGGCCGTCGATGCGCTGCTTATGTTGCTCTCCGCCAAAACGCCGGAGCAGGCCGCCTTTTGCGCGGCGCTGGCGATTGGCGGTTCGCTTGCCGGCAGTATGTTCCTGTTCTGGGCCGCGCGGCGCGGCGGCGAAGCCTATCTCGCGCTCCACTCCGTCAGCGCCCGCGGCATCAAGATGCGCCAGTGGTTCCAGCGTTACGGACTGCTCACCGTATTCATCAGCGCCGTCTCCCCCATCCCGATGCCCGTCAAGCTCTTCGTTATCAGCGCCGGAGCGCTCGGCGTCCGGCCAGTCCCGTTCTGTCTCACTGTGCTTTTCGCTCGCGTGCCGCGCTACGCGGCGCTGGCCTATTTGGGAGCGCATCTGGGGCAGGACGGCGCCGGCGTCTATCTGAAGGCGAATGCCTGGTACATAATCGGAATTCTTTTGGCAATGTTCGCTCTCTTCTATGCTGCCATCAGAATCGCCGACGCCCGGCGGTTGACACTGCTCGCCATCGCCTTTGTGACTATTGGAACCTCCCAGCCCGCACGTTCTGAACGGCTGAAGCTCTCCGCCGGCGACTTCTACAGCACCGAGTCTATCCTGGATGTTCATCGCCCGGAAAAAGGCGAAGACGCCGAATACAAAGAGGGCCTGGCCTGGGTGACCCGCGGCGCGGCGCTAATCGGCGACTGGGATGCCGCGGGCAACTACGCCGCCAAGCTTCGCAGAGTATCCGATCCTGCCTCCTACGGCCACTCGACGGCGATCGATGTGGAGGCCCAAATCCTGGAAGCCCGCGGCGGGAAGAAGGAAGCCCTGCGCTTCTTGGACGACGAATTGAAGAAGAATGCAGCCGCCCCGGTGGCGTTCCGTTCCCGCATCCAGTAGCGTTGGAACCAGATCGGACTAGTTGGCCGTCAGGCGCCCGGCTTCGACGATACACTCAAGAATCTGCGCGGCAAACCGGTGGTGCTCTACCTGTGGGCCGAATGGTGCATGGCCGCAATGAGGCCTTCGTCGATCATCTTGCCGGCAAACCGGTGGTGCTCTACCTGTGGGCCGAATGGTGCGGCGACTGTAAAGCGCGGGCGCCGGCGTTTATCTATATCGTCAACAAATACACGCCTCGCGGCGTGGCCTTCCTCGCTCCCACTCGCTTCTATGACGATAAGGGCCGCGACGCGGAGAAAAAGCGTGTTGACGAGCAGTGGCGCACGACCTATAAAGCCGTAAGCCTTGCCGGCGTCCCGATTGCCGGCGAGCCGATGCTCCTCTACGGCGTTTCCGCCACTCCCACATTCGTCGTTATCGACAAGCGGGGCGTGGTGCGGTTTTACTCGCCGACGCGGCTCACCGAACAGCGTCTGGCCTCCGAAATTGAAAAAGTCTTACGTTAAAACAACAGCTTGAAGCCCAGCGTGATCTGCCGCTGACCATGGCCCTTTTCACCCGTGATAGAGCCGAACGCCGCGTTGATCGGCGCCACATTCGGTCCGCCGAACTGCACATGGTTCAAAGCGTTGAAGTTTTCAAAACGGAATTGCGCGTTGAAGCGCTCCTTGATCTTCACGTTCTTGAATAGCGCCAAATCGAAGTTGTTGATGCCATCCGCGCGAACGCCGGTGAATCGGGTGCTCAGCGTTTGAATGTTGTTCACCAGCACTTGCGTCGAGTTGCGATTGAATCCGGCCTCCGTATTGAACCACCGTTCCGCTCGCCGCTGGCTGACCGGCAATTCTATGTCTTTCAAATTGCCATTAAAAATGGCGTTGCCGAATCCCAGCGCGTCATTTGAGCGTGAACTAACGGAGGTTCTAGGGCTGAATCTGGTACCGCTCAAAAACAACCGAAAAGCGGTCGTTGCTGGATTCCAGCGGGCGCTGGGTAAGCGGAAAGCGACGCGGGCACAATTGGAGCGTTGGGAACGCGAATGGAGCGGCTCCAAGACTGTCGGCGAGTTGCGGCCTTACTGCGAGGTGGTGGTCTACTGGTTGCGGAAGAGACTGAACCGGATGCTATCCTGAGCGTTAATGCGAATCGTTGTCGCTGGAATGTGGCACCTGGGAACTGTGACGGCGGGGTGCCTGGCGGCGGCTGGCCACGAAGTCATCGGGCTGGACGAAGACGCGTCGCTGATAGGCCGTTTAGACGCGGGTGAACTGCCTGTCGCCGAGCCCGGCTTGCAGGAAATTGTGCAGGCGGAATTGGCCAGCGGGCAGTTGCGTTTCTCGGGTTCGTTTGCGGAGGCGGCGCACGCCGATGTCGTTTGGATCACCTACGACACGCCGGTGGATGACGAGGACCGCGCCGATATTGACTTCGTCCACTCGCGGGCGTTGCGGCTAGCGCGGGGGATGAAGGCCGGGGCCGTGATGCTGGTCAGTTCGCAAATGCCGGTGGGTTCGATTGCGCGGTTGGAACGGGAGCTTGGCAATCCGGCGGTTCGGTTTGCTTGCTCGCCGGAGAATTTGCGGTTGGGCAAGGCGCTCCAGGTGTTCCGGTCGCCGGACCGCGTGGTGGTGGGCGTGCGCGACGCAGAGACACGGGCGATTCTGGAAGGCGTCTGGGCGCCATTCGCGCCTCGCATCGAATGGATGTCGGTGGAGTCCGCCGAGATGACCAAGCACGCCATCAACTCGTTCCTCGCCACGTCGATTTGCTTCATCAATGAGATCGCCACGCTGTGCGAACGAACCGGGGCGGACGCCTTCGATGTCGAGCGCGGATTGAAGTCGGACCTGCGCATCGGGCCGGGTTCGTATTTGCATGCCGGCGGGGCTTTCGCGGGCGGCACGCTGGCGCGGGACATTGCGTTTCTCCGTTCCATCAGCCAGCGGACATCGACGGTTGTGCCGTTGATCGACGGCGTATTTGAGAGCAATCGGCACCATAAATCGTGGCTGCCTCGGCGGGTGCGGGAAGTGTTTCCCACGCTGGCGGGGCGAACTATTGCGGTACTCGGGCTGACGTACAAACCGGGGACGAATACGCTGCGGCGTTCGTCGGCGGTGGAAGCGGCCGAGTATCTGCACGGGCAAGGCGCGCGCGTTCGGGCGTTCGATCCGCAGATCGCCGAACTGCCGGAGGAGTTGCGGAGCGTGATCCGCTTGGAGTCCAGCATTGAGGCGGCGCTGGCCGGGGCCGACGCGATGGTGGTGATGACGCCGTGGCCGGAGTTCCGCGAAATGAACCCGGAATGGGCGCCGGGAATTGTCTTTGACGCCGCGCGGTTCCTGGAAACGACGCTATCGGGGCGGTCGGGCCTGCAATATTTTTCGATTGGGAGAGCGCTTTGAAATTATTGGGTAAACGGGCCGTTATAACGGGCGCGAGCCAGGGTTTGGGCTTGGCCATTGCGCGCGTTTTTTTGGCCGAGGGAGCACGTGTTTTGATCTGCGCCCGTAACGCGGCGGAGTTGGAGAACGCGCGGCGGGAGTTAGAAGCGGCGCATCCGGGCAATGTCTTCGCAGAGCGGTGCGACGTAGGGCTGGAGTCCGACTTGGACGGGTTCGCGGCGGCCGCGGCGCGAGTGTTGGGCGGCGTGGACATTCTGGTTTGCAACGCCGGCGTTTATGGACCGAAAGGGGCCATCGATACGGTGGATTGGGCCGCCTGGGTCCAGGCAATTCAAATCAACCTGACCGGAACCGTCTACTGCTGCCGGGCGTTTTTGCCGCAACTGCGGGAATCTGCGCGCGGAAAAATCCTGATCATATCCGGTGGCGGGGCGACCAAACCGTTGCCGAATTTAAGCGCGTACGCGGCGTCGAAGGCGGGCGTCGTGCGCTTTGCCGAAACGCTGGCGGAAGAGTTGAAACCCGAAGAAATCGACGTCAACTCGATTGCGCCGGGCGCGTTGAATACGAGGCTGCTGGATGAGATTCTGGAAGCCGGTCCGGAAGTGGTCGGCGAGGGATTCTACAAGTCGGCGATCAAGCAGCGCGATTCGGGCGGGACATCGCCGGAGTTGGGCGGAAAGCTGTGCGCATATCTGGCTTCGGCAGCCGGGGACGGCATCACCGGGCGGCTGATCAGCGCGCAATGGGATCCATGGGAACGGATGGAATCGTTCAAGGAAGAGATGCAGGCGACCGACGTCTATACGCTGCGGCGGATCGTTCCGGCGGACCGCGGGAAGACTTGGGAAGACGCCTAACGCCGCTGCGCAACCCATGGGTTCGTTTGTAAATATTCGACCGTTTTGATGACCGCTTTCTGAATCGTCAGTTTCGGTTCCCAGCCCAAGCTGCGCACCTTCTTCGTCTCCAGAAAGATAAACGGATTGTCGCCAATCCAGCCGCGGTCGCCGCCAGTGAAATCGAGCGCTGGGTTGACGCCCAGATGCGCGGTTATCCAGCCAATGGAATCCGTCACCCGGCAGTATCCGTTGGTGCCGAGGTTGAAGAGGTTCACCCTATCCTTCGCCTTCTCCAGCGTCAGTAGAATCGCGTCGATGCAGTCCTGCACGTAGAGGTAACTCTTACGCTGCCGGCCGTTGCCAAGCACACGGAGCCGGGTGGGGTCGGCGATCAGGGATTTGTAGAAATCGAGCACATGGCCGTGCGTGTAACGCTCGCCCAGAATGGATACGAACCGGTAGATATAGCCCTCAAACCCGAAGCTCTCGCAATACGCCGAAATAAGCCCTTCAGCGCTGACTTTGGATGCGCCATAGAGCGAGGTCTGCACGGGAAACGGGGCATCCTCCGGAGTGGGAATGACTGACGATTCGCCGTAAACGGACCCGGTGGAGGAGAAGGCGATGCGCTTCACGCCATTGCGGCGCATGGCTTCCAAAACATTCCACGTCACGATGATGTTCTGCTCCAGATCGCGGCGCGGGTGATCCGGGCCGAAACGGACATCGGCATTGGCGGCGAAGTGGACGACGAGTTCGACACCGGCGGCGGAATCGACCAGCGCGTCGAGATCCAAGAGATCGTGCTCGCGCAACGTGAAAAGCGGATTCGCTTTGGCTCCAGCGAGGAATTCCGGCTGGCCGGTGGAGAGGTTGTCAACACCGGTGACGGTATGGCCAAGGGAGAGCAGGCGGTCCGTGAGGGAGCTGCCGATGAAGCCGGCGGCGCCGGTGACAAGTACGCGCATAATTCTATTTTGAAGTCCCGGCGGCCTGGCGGAGTACCGCGAATTGTTCCGGGCGAATGGCGGCCAGACTGCGGCGAATACGGAAGAGATCCTTCAGGTTTTGAATGTTACCGGCGATCAAGTCCAGACGGGAATCGGCATCGTCACGCCAACGAATCGGCACCTGTTCGAGTACTGCGCCCATGCGGAGGGCGAGCGCGATTATCTCGGCGTCGTACATATACCCGTCGATTTTCTGGGTTCGGAAAACGGCCTTGGCAAGATCGTGATGAAAAAACTTAAAGCCGCATTGGGTGTCGGTGACGCCGGGGAGGCCAACGATAAATTGAACAGCGAAATAGAAGCCCCGACCGCCGAGCTGGCGGTAAAAAGGCTGCGGCTTTTCGATCATGCCATTGGTGCGCGACCGGATGCCGATGACGAAATCGGCCGTGCCGCGGAGTACGGGAAGAACTTTGTCGAAGTCTTCAATGGGGACTTTGTTATCGGCGTCGGCAAAGCCGATGATGGCGCCAGTGGCTCTTTCAACACCCAGACGAATGCCGCGGCCCTTGCCGGAGCGTTGCTCACCGCCGATGACGATAATACCGGGCACTTCCGGCGCTAAGGCGCGGGCGGTTTCGCGCGTGCCGTCAGTGCCATCGGCGGAGACGATAATCTGCGACGACAGTCCGCGCGACTGAAAGTAACGGTGCGCTTCGCGTACCGTATTGGCGATCGTTTTTGACTCGTTGTAGGCGGGAAAGATGAGCGAAATATCAGGCTGCAATGCGGCTCCGGTGTCCAGGTCCACCCATTCAGCATACAATGATAGCTTACGCCGAGTGGAGGAATTGGACTAAACGTGCGGGTTGCGATTGTTGGCTGCGGGCTGATTGGGCAGAAGAGGGCCTGTCTCTTATACACATCTGACGCTGCCGACGAATAGAGAGGTGTAGATCTCGGTGGTCGCCGTATC
>ENA-ORBV01004867-ORBV01004867.1-microbial-mat-metagenome-genome-assembly--contig:-NODE-4867-length-25311-cov-4.469089_pt1 | contig 25311 bp, 38 predicted proteins | sample MGYA00237777_ERZ505514 | MGnify/ENA primary metagenome ERZ505514 (study PRJEB26160, sample SAMN06269048) | microbial mat metagenome | isolation source: Oligotrophic lake microbial mat | place... | reverse complement strand
CAACAACACTGTTCCAGCTAGAAATTATATGTTCTCTTTGGTGGTCTAGATCCTTGAACTTACGATTGGGCATGTAGGTTAAAATGTTGATGTGCCCGTCGTGCAAGTCTGACGTGTATCTGACAGTCATTGTCCATTGACAGTAACAGGGATCTTAAACAAAGTAAACATCGCTTTTAGGCATATTTCGCACAAATCGAATTCGTACTTGTCTGAGTCGCCAAGTAGGCTGCCAAAGCCGCCTTCGTAGTGCCCGTCATAGTAGTTTTCGTTGTTGGTAAAGTCGATTTTACGTTCGCAGTGATTGCACTGGATCTTATCTAAGGTCACGGCATCGTACGTGATTTTTTCATTTCTAGTAATCCGCACTTACAGGACCTTCCCTGCTTTTTCATCAATAGCTTTCGCGATGGCCAACAACAGGGCATTAAAGAATACAATCTGCTTGTCGGTGAACTGGTCCTCAAAGCCTTGATACCCATGAGCCTGGGCCTCTTCCATAATGTGCTGACTCATCTTGTCGTGAATTTCTCGTGCCTTTTTACTCACTGTCGCTCTCCTTGTATTCCACTACTTCCTCGTTCCACCAAGGGAGTGAGGACTCTATAGATTTGGCCATTCTGTTTACGGTTGAAGGTGGTACTCCATGAATATTCCTGCTAGCAGCCACCATAGGTGGAGTGTTTAATCGAACGACCTTAACTTCATATCCGTATGTTGAAGCCAACGAGACATAAGGACTTATCTCCCAGTTTCTGAGGCCAGTATTGTCGATCGCTAAAATGAAGTCTTTATCATCGCCATATACAATGTCTCCGGCCTCGTCTAGACATTGTGTCCGCATTAGAAATAGGCTAAAGCATTTCTTGTGGGCCTCTTGGATCTTGTCTTTATCAAACACATATATTCCATTTACGATGAAGTAGTGGTCGGCAGAAAACACCTCGGCTTCAGGATAGTTGTTCTTAATCCAGGTCGACTTACCTGATCCTGGAATCCCGCGCATGATCAAAACTAATTTCTTCACAGTCTCACCACCAACCCCTTCTCTACGTCCTGCCAAAACTTCTCCACGTAATTGTCCCGGTACAACCCCATTACCGTATGGTAATTCTCATACGCATACTCACGGAACCAACCAGAAGTAATCGAGGTGGCCACCTTTATGAGAGCGAACTCGAAGCTCTTGCGCGCAGAACATAATCCCTTAAACGGAACCTGTGACCGCTCCAGAGCCAGGACGAGTGCCTCTTCCAGTACTCCGTTAAGACGAACTTCCTCGGGTACAGAGAAAAATAAGTTCTTGTCGCACATGACCTGGGCGTCTGGGGATTTGTAATATTCATAAGCAGGCTTCTCCATGGCAGCGACCGACAGATGAATTGTGTCGTGGTCGAATTGTTGAACCAAGCCATTTCCAGAAAAGAACTCGTCTTTCATTACATTGAGCTTGGGGTGAGCGTAATTGTATGTCTCTTTCTCCCTTAGCCTAAAGAACTCTTCGTCCACGACCTTGGCTCCCCATTCACGCAAGGCTCTGTAGTCGGTCATGGTCTTTAGAAAATGAGGAGAGTTCTTGAGGTACCGATGCGTCTTCTTGAGAGTGAAGAGCAAGTCCGCGTCGGCTACCGCCATCTGTTCATCCAGAACCCTGGTTGTCCGGCCTGGTGCCGCTGAAGCATATTTGGCGATGGCCGAATCGCTCCAGGCAATCTCGAACTCAAAGATATCCTTTCCCTTGGCCACGATCTTTTTCCCTTGATTAATGGGATATATTTGCCGGAACTGAGACCGGTGGCGCTTTAGGAAGTCCTGGATCTCGTCGTATGTACCAACCAGATCGTAATCCTTGGGCGTTCGGGCCAATTGAGGCGCGACGATGTTAAGGGCCTGTGAGCCGATCACTAGCACTGGCTTGACTGCCAGTTGCTATCATCCCAATCGTCCATCTCCCTTACTTCCCCAACCTCGTGTTCGACAACATCTAGAAAAGTAAAACCATGCGCTCCTGCGATGGCACGACACTCGGCAAGTTCCAGGTTAATCTCGGCTAGTTTCTCAGTTACGTACTTCTGGGCTTCTTCCTTGGTCATACTTCCTCCTTTTAGCAGTGACTTGAGACCCAGAAGCTCTCCCATGCAGAATATCTTCCTTTATAGTCGTCTTCGACCTCCTCAACGAGACGAGCTTCGATTTGTTCGTCGGTATATTCGGGATAGTTTTCCTTAAGATCTTCGCGTTTGTAATCTAAAGCTTCCTTTGCGTTTTCTGCATCATATCCTACGCAGCCTCCCCCAAAGCTTATCATGAAAGAAACGTTGTGCTCTGTGGCCAACACCGAACATTCTTCTATCGTGGCCTCGATTTCAGCCATTTTCTCCGAAATGTACTTCTGGGCCTTCTCTTTTGTCATATTAGTGCTCCTAAAAGTCACCTTATCATCATGAGTCGTGGGTAGTCAACGTTTAATTACAATCTTCTAGCATATGGACAATACCCCACTTTTAGAGATCACCCCCGAACATATCAAGGAAAAGAAGGAGATTGGGCGCTTACGCAACAATAAGGTGTTCCATATCCTCACCACCGGGGGCTGGAATTGCATCATGGTAGGCAGTGCCGAACCAAAGCTTTTAGGCATGGGTCCTCATAAGATGCTCGCCAAGTACATCTCGCAGAAGATGGAGCCCGATATTCAGTTCACCGAACTAGAGAAGTCCGAAGAGGTTAACTTGGAGTATTTCAAACACTTAATCCCTAAATATGAAGCATTAACGATTCGCGCTATCAAACTCCAGACCCGTAAGTAATGGCTAATTATAAACCACAAAACTTATCTCAGCAAGATCTTCCCGACCGCTATGCCGTCACGTTTGACTTTGCGGCATTCGAGGATCTCGTCCGTAGCCAAGGGCTGGATTTAGTTCATTATGTGGCCATGCGCTGTCCTGGCGGGATGACGGACCAATACGACAACCGGACTGCACACGACCACCCCAACTGCTCTAACGGCTTCATCTACATGAAGGCCGGAGAGATGCGCGCCCTGTTTGTGGGAAACTCGGCCCAGAACAAACAGGCCGACGTGGGCATATTGGACTATTCCAGCGCCCAAGTGACCTCTCCTATTTATTACGATCCAAACTCTTGCAATGGGGCAACCGACAAAAAGATCAAGGTCCTACCTTTTGACCGTATTTACATGAAGGACGAAAAAATAACCGTGGAAACGTGGCAGCTTTTTGAAGCCAGCCAGACCGGGATTGACAAGCTCTCGTTCCCGGTGTGCTGCGTAGAGTATCTGATTGACTCCAGCTTCAAGAGATATGCTGCCGACGTAGACTTTGAGGTGCGTGGGGGCAATATTCATTGGATCAGCTCGAATCGCCCTGGTTACGACATCGAAACAAACAAGGGACAGATCTGTACTGTTCGATATCAGTATCGTCCATACTACTACGTCTCAAAGATGTTGCACGAGATTCGTGTCTCCCAGGGGGACGATCTGATTACTGGGGAGCGCAAGACAGCAACGCTGCCGCAGGCATTCGTTGTGAGCCGTGAGTTCACCTTCGAAAAACAGTTCTACGATCAAGAGGGCACAGAGCCTCCCTCTCCTAGAAGTGTCAAGAACCCCGAAACAGGTCAGTTTGGTCCGCGCTAATGGATAAATCTACAAAGTTCCTAAAGAAAGTAGTGGGCGAGGCTGGATCTGAAGCCTTATGCAAGGCTATGGAAAGCCATCCCGAGTTAACTGGATCGCTACTTCCCAGAGTCATTTACTCTTGGGTAAACTCCAAGGAATCTTTCAAGGACAACATTCCTGGAACGAAGAATTATATTGAATTCAAGAAGACCGAAGGGGGTTACAACGGCGCGCTTGATCTGGATACTACGCGACTGGAGTTTAACTCTGCCGGTATTTTTAGCGTGGTCGGAGGGGTCTCTATTGCGCTTGAAATCGACACTGCCCTCCAAAAATCAATCAAGGACAACAACCTCGTCAACTTGGGCAAAAACATTGATATTCTCGTGAAGTCTATCGCCACCAAAAAACCCTCCACTGTCACCGAGATCCGCGCCCGCGCCAAACATAAGCTCACCAAGGGCGAGGATGATGGGTCCAGTAAGGGATTTGCTCCGCACGGAAAGTTCGCCGAGCCCATTCCACCCACCCCTCCTACTCCGAACAAGCTCGTGCAAGAAGAACAGCAATTCAAAACAGCCCTGAACGTCAAGAAATCTGAGTCCGAATCTCGGTGTGGCGGCTGCTCGATGCGTTTCTTCAAAAACGGATCCTTTGTTGGCTGCTATTGCACACGAGAGCTAGCCGGAGACGTTACAGTGCTGGTTAAATCAGAAGGGTATGAACTCAACTTCGGCCCATCTTGGAATAACGAGTCAATCCAACATGTTATTACTGCCCTAAAGGACCCAAAATGAAACCGACCTGGCTAAAAAAGCACCCTGTCCTAAAGGACAAAGATATAGATCAGCTTGAGACCGAAGCGGCCATCCATGAATTCGGACCTGACAAAACTCCCCGTGATCAGGCTGAGAAAAAGGCGTACGACGGCTACGTGCGGAAACAGCGCGAAAACGCCGTCGCGTGGCATGCAGTTGGCCAAAAACTAGCCCTAGCTAACGGCGATTCTGAGACCGCGAAAAAGCACGGCGAGGCCATGGAGCCCCATCTTAAAGCCCTGGGCCACGATGGCGTTGGTCCGCTTCCGAAAGAGATCGAGGAACTGAAAGAAAAAGCCAAGGTCTACAAGTTCCGCAACCACCCTGGAGACTCATTTAACGAGTCCGAGGAAGAGTTAGTCCCCAAGAAGGACGTCGACTAAGCTCTCTAGCCTAGAATGGGCCATCCATTCTCGTACCGAATCAAACTCCCCTTTACGTAGACTAAATAGAGCCGAATACATTGGCAGCCCCTTAATCGCTAAAGCGAAGTCTTTTTGGGATTCCAGGTGTTTGTGTTGCTGGTATAAAGTCTCCAGCCGCAAGACTAGCTCGTCGAACTTGGCCTTGGTCTTGGTCAGGTCGTCTGCATACTCTGGGAACGCATTTACGACTTCCGAGATCTCCCCCGTCCGGACGATCTCCACCATGTTCTTGAAACTCCAAGAACCTTTCACTCGATGGAGGGCAACGTATTTTGGGCTTTTAATTTTTACACGCCTAAAATCACCATCCACAACTATATACCCCTCGCTCTTCAGCGGATCGAGGTCCGGTAGCGCCAGTAGGATTTGGTTTATGTCTTTTAGGTCATGGGTCTGTACCTTACGAACGTTAATTGGAATATCGCCAACGTAATGTTCGTGGTTGTCGGCCAAGTTACGAGCGCCAATTAGCACCAGACTGTTCCCTTTGTGCTGGACGACGATCTTGTTATACGGAGTCATTAGCTCAAAAGCGTAGGTCCAGCCCTTTGTAAGCTGGTCGGTTTTATACCCCATCTCGTTCCATACGCGCCAAAACAACTCGGCAAAAGTAAAGTCGAATCCGTTGACATTTCCGCCCGCGTCAGGAGTTCCAGATGAGGCAACTCGCCATTCTCCAGCAAAATAGAACATCTGCATCAAAGATCCATCCAGCTTCTCTTGGACCTTTGCGGTGCCCCAATCAATCATGGCCGCTAACTCCTCGCCATAATTGTGGAATTTGTTAAAAGCGCGACAAACGATATTCCAATTGTCCAGTGAGTCTAGGATAATTCCACGACATTCTTGCACTAATGGCTCCGCCATGGGGGATTCAATCATGTCATACTTAAATAGGAATAAGTAAGGAAAGCGAGGATGGGGCTTGATGTCGATCGCGTATTTTTCCTTGATTTCTTCTAAGGCAGCACCGTTCCTTAAGCAGTCCTGTAACACGCTATTTTTCAAAAGTTCTCCTAACCAGAGCCAAAAACAGCCCACCTAAATCATACGCCATATACATGACCTTAAATATCTTAGCGCGAAGCCTCATATTCCCAGTACCGTCTTGATCCTCTCGTGAACCTCGGACACTGTCCCCATCCCATCCACGATCAACCACTTTCCGCCTGTCTTGGGATTACTGAACAGTTCTAGGTATTCGTTACGGGCTCGCTCTAACAACCCACGATCGGATTCGTAAGCATCCTCTCTAATCGGACGACGCCTAAACGACTCATCTACAGTGATGTCGATGAAGACATGGATTGCCATGGGAAGTCTAGAGTGGATGGTTCTTAGCCATTCCCGATCCAATCCGTCAGCCGCGCCGTATGCTAGCCCGCTGGCAAAATAACGATCTAACACTACCCATCTACAGTCTCTTATTGCTTTGTCAATTTCTTCTATAACCTCAATTTTGTTTGTTAGCATCAGAGACTGTAAGACAAGGGCATTGATTTTTGCTATAATTAGTTCTTTTTCTCCTGTACCAGAAACAGACATGCTTTCGTCTACCCACCAGTTCTCCTTTAGTTTAGAGGCAATGATCTTGCCTATAGGAGTGGAGTAGTCTGGAAAGGACGTTCTGTAGCACAGTTTTCCTTCTTTTGTATCTGAGCAGAAGAGCGAAGGTAGGCTGTCTAAACAGTCCCCCAGGAGCTTGGCTTGAGTTTTCTTGCCTGCTGAATCGATACTTTCTAGCGCAACAACATTGTATTTAAGGCTCATGGTTTATAGTTGGGGCATCCGAGTTCGTTACACTCTATCGTATTAAACAGAGTAATGCAAGGGCTTCCGCACAACCAGCACTTGTCCGGGCGAACGATCGCTGGCTTGGCTACATACAGTTCAGTGTCCAGATCGAGCGGGTCCACTTGCCAAACGCCATCCTTGCGATCGAACCACACCACGCCGTTGACGTTCCGCTCCATAAAATTGGCGTCCCATCCCGTATCTTCGGTAAAATGACAAATAATTCCAGTAGAGCTGTACCCGACGACTTCAGCTAACGATACAGGTTTCGAACCATTGGGCCAGGGCGGGATCGAAACCCCGAACGGGAAGTTCGTACACCAACACCACTTGCCTTTTAGGGATTCTGCTAGTTCTGGAATAGTCATGATTTTATGTGTAAATGTGTTGCTGGCGAAGTAGGACTCGAACCTACAGGTGGGTTGCCCCGCACGGTTAACAGCCGTGTCCAATGCCATTATGGGATTCGCCAATAAATTATATTTCGTGGAGACAAGGAGGGTCGAACTGCTGACATCCAGCTTGCAAAGCTGGCGCTCTACCAACTGAGCTATGTCCCCTTATTTTTTTGTTGGCCAGGGTGGGCTCGAACCACCGTAAACCTTGTTAGGGCATCCCGCTTATAAGGCAGGGGCTCTTACCACTGAGCTACTAGCCAGTAAAGTGCGATCAAACTCGCTGATGTTCTAGTTCCCCTTTCGCATTGTAATAATACAAGTTGCTAATACCGGCTGAGGCAATCGCCTCCATGCACTTAGGACATGGTTTGCTACAACCCAGATTCGAGCGGACCACCAACAAAGAACATCCTCGGTAATGGTCGGGGTCGATTTGTCGCTTCAATGCCCGGCGTTCACTACACCTTCCCCGAGTCCCCAAATTGGCCGCCTGGGCCACAACGCTTCCTCCTCGCATAACCAAGCATCCAAGGGCATGGCGCTTATGCGTCGACCTAGCGGCTATCTTTAGGGCTCGTTCTACCCATTTGGACATGCTTAAACCATATACTTGATGTTAGTAGATGTCAAGAGCTTTAAGCTCAATCTTCTAGACATGTCCAATGATATGACGTTTATTTCGGGAGATGGAGACGGGATCGGAAAGACTATCGGCCGCGCTCTTTTGCATGATGACGCCGTTGAAGTAACTAAAATGTCCCAACGGATTGCCCAAGGCAACGATCTTTTTACCAAATGGGCACTAGAGAAATTTGGAAATGTGATATCAGCTGGCGGAGACGAATTTTGCCTGCAAGTTCCATCAGATGTCTTGGGAGAACTCCCCGACTTGGCCCGCCAGTACCAAGAAATAACCGGCGCTACATTAAGTGTCGGTGTTGGGCAGAAAATCTCAGAAAGTGCAAAGGCATTGTTGTACGCCAAAATAAACGGCAAAAATCAGATAGTATTTTATACGCCCGAAGTCGAAAAGGCCATTACAGACCTAGCCGAACAGCCCGAAGCTGACAAGATCAAAGGGATGTACCTAAGCAAGGCCAACATCGATCCCCAGGCGGCCGAAAAGCTGGATATCGAAAAGGAAAAGGCGTCCGAAGGCAAGGAGTCTCATCAAAAGGGCGGTGCCTCTAAGGGCTTTAAGTCTCACATGGGCACTCAGCGCAAGGGCGCTTTCGGGGCTCCGTCGATGGCTCCGGAGGCATTTGCCCAAGGAATCAAGTCAGACCCCAATAAAGCGGTTATGGATATGTACGCGTCTCTGATTGAACAAAAACAAGGCAAAGTCTCTATTGACCAAGAGGGGAAGTTCCATCAACACGCCCAGTCCGCGCACGATAAAGAACAGGCCGAGACACAAGAGCAGGAAACCAGTATTGATGAGCTAAAGCAGTACGTTCTGTCAATTTTACTTAAGGTAAAGGAGCAAGCCCCGATCCTGGATCAGATCCAACAGACATCACCAGAACTGTATGAATCCATTATTCAAATGACCAAAGCTATGATTCTCTTGGGCCGAGAAGTAACCGGCACAGACATCTCTCAAGCGCGGCCCCAGCAGTCCCAGATCCAACAGGAACCCCAGCTAATGGCAAAAGGTGGAAGCCACTGGAAGGAGGCCCTTCCGGTCGGGAGTCAGATCGATACCTCCGCACAAGGCACGCGCGGGGGCGGGAAGATAAAGATCCGCACTGCCGATGGTAAAGAGCGGTTCGTTTCTATCCGAGGCGGCAAGATCATGGGCATAGACGGTTCTGCTCGGTCGTCTCTCGCTCCCACGAGCCCTGGCGATGTTCCACCCTTACACTAAATGATCAATATCACCATAGACATGACCGAACTCGAAACCTTACTGAAGCTAGACAAGGTTCTTAAGGAGGCATGTAAGGCCGCGACCGAAGAGTTCTCCAAAGACATTTCGGGCTACATCACACAACAAGCCCTGACTCAACTCCATTCTCGTAAGGACGCCTATGTCAAGGGGCTTTACGTTAAAAAGTTAACGGACTCCACCTGGATCGTAGGGTTAGAGTCCAAAGCAGTATGGATCGAAGATGGGATCAGTTCACACAACATGATCAATGACTTGCTTAAGGGCAAATCGCATCGAGTTATTCCGTTTGACCATGGAGACAAGGGTTCGGGGAACATGACGGCGGCCCAGCAAGATCTCCTCTCGACTATCAAGGCCGACTTCCAGAAAAAGAAACAGAAAAACATATCGGACATCGAAAACGGTCCAGACGGAAGCCCCAAAATAGGACTGCTGCACTCATTCGACATTTCTTCGGGTCCCCTAAAGAAATCTAACACTCCGGGCCAAGGGAAAGGTCCAATCGGGAAGGCGTTCCAAGGCCAATCCGGAACCCCATTCCTTCAGGGCGTGCGCATCTACCAAAAAGCCGGTAAGAATACCGGGCTCAATAAGCCGGAAGTCAAACGAGTTATCATGACCTTTCGCATGGTGTCTGAAAAACAAAAGGAGACCGGGCTTTGGGATCATCCTGGCAATAAGCCCATGGATTTCTTCGGCAAAGCTGTTGTGTGGGGCAAGAAGAAATGGGACGAACAGTACGGGCCACAGCTACTAGAAAAAGTGCTGGCTAATATTTAGTGCTTAAGCAGTTTGCGCGCGTAGCGCAAAACATCGTCTAAGTCCACGTTTGAAACCTTATCGTCTGAGTGCTGGACATTAAAGTCGTAAGTCAAAATTCGCAGCAGTTTCATTATCTTAAGTCCAGACTTCTGAATCCACTTGGGGCGGTAGCCAGTCGGATCTAACCCCTTTTCGATCTCCCTGTACATGTAGGCTCTTAGAGAGTGTCCACGAGCCATTCTGACTTCGTTGTTTTTAATTCTTGCAAAAGCCTTTAGGACGTAAGCTACTTTAGTTTGTTTTAGCATTTTAGTTATAGAATACCAAAGAAATCCACCTAGAGCAATCTATTTACCGATGGCTGATACGTATTTATATGGCGGGGATGCTGAAACTCTACTGGAACTTGATGCCCAGGACAACCTTCTCGGCGTTCATCAGAGCGATGTATTAATCCGCTCGGCCCTCATTCTAGGAATGGCCGATATACGTAAAAACCCGTTTTTACTGGATCACATCTTCGGCTCTCTCCCTAACGATCTCATAACCAACAAGGAATACGGCAAGAAACAGGTCGATGCGGCCAAGAAATGGTTTTTGAATACCAATATTCCGGTATTTATGAATACCCGGCTCGATGAAGCTAAGTTTCCTTGTATCACGATCGCCCTCTTGGAGTCAAACGAAGACGCCAATACGTTTGGGGACATCCACTACAAGCCCTATCAAGAGCTGGACGGCACCACTCCGGATGTTTGGGCCGTTCTTGCCGGTCCCTTTACCCCTACGTCCTACGATTATGTTACTGGCGAAATGGTTCTACCGGACTCCGTGGTCGCTGCGGTCACTTTGTCTACCAAAATGGTGATCGTTGACGCAAGCGGCACGACTCATGCCATAGAGGACGCAAGTGATATTGACACGATAACATTGGCCGCTGGGACGGTCGCGAATTTTGCCGGATCCACCATCCGTATTGCCCGACCCCCTAAGTTAATTGCCATAGAAAGCGTCCTTTTTAAGGAAACGTACGCTGTTGGTTGTCATACTCAAGGCGAGTCCGTCCATTTAACATGGTTGCACTCGATTATTACGTTTATTTTACTGCGTTATCGCGAAGAGCTACTGGAAGCACGCGGATTCGAACGGTCGGTGTTGTCGAGCGGAGATTTTAGTCGCAACGAAATGACCGAAAACGAACTGACCTATGTCCGCTTCATCAAAATAGCCGGATATGTCCGCACCTATTGGCCGAAGTCCATCTCCGACAAGATCACCGGCGTCGAGACCAATCTTTCAGTCGATGGGGCCGAGACATTGACTTACCCTGACAGTATCGCAACGTCGTCGAGTAGCGCTGTCACTGGTGACCTAACTGTATTTTGGGGGTACGCCCCTGATGGTGCTCATAATAGCGCCTTCGTTACTGGATTGTCGGATCTACGACTACAAGAGTCTTACAACTCCAATACTTACGCATTTGGTGTCGCTCCCGCTTCTCCGGCCAATTATTTCTGGGTAGCCCTTCCTGTCGCCTGGACTCAAACCGCCAGTTTTCGAGATCAAAACGGAGATCTGTTCCCAATGACCAAGGTTGATGCGGCAATCGATATCACTGGATATGGGGTCGATTACGCTCTGTGGCGGTCAGACAACATTATTTCTGGATACGCATTTACCCTAGAGGCCCGCAATGTCTAAAATCCCTAAAGGCGGAACCCTCGTTCCAGCCGGGCTGACCTTTCCTGTCATTCGAGAGGCGGTTTATCAAGCAACACTAGCAGATCTAGATGCCATGTTGGCTGCACGCCTTTACGTTGGAATGATCGGCTTGGTTCAAGACGAGCCGTCTAAGATCTACAAATGCACTTCTATCTCTCCAGTAACCTGGACAGAATTCGCGAGCAGCGATGTGCCAGACGTTATAACTGTTTTGGGCGCAACGATTGTTGAAGATCCAGCCGGAACCCGTATCTCTAGACGCTTAACGTTCGATGATATCGATGCAGCGTTCGACATCACAAGTTTTTCTGGCGCTGCAATCACCAATCATGAAGTGGGAGATCCGCTTTCAGACAATCCGTCCTTCGCGGCTGCGGCAAATCAAACAATCGCTTCTGCGACCCTAAACGATGGAACCGGTGCGGTCACATTAACTGTAGCTCCTTTTACATCGTTCGCCTATGGCACCTCTCCACTTCCATCTCGTGCCGGTGGCAGCGCCTTCGTCAAAAGTGTTCCCGGACAAAGCGTCACAATTACTTTTATAGCCCAAAACGCGGGCGGCAACACAGATTCGTCTACCCTTACGGCCACTTGGACGGCCAAAGCTTTCTACGGCAACGCGACACCGGGAACTCTAAATGAAGCATTTATTGAAGCCCTAGGCTCGACGGCCCAAAAAACTGCATTTAACGGCTCTTATGTCTATGCCAATCCCGGAGCTGCGGGAAAGAAACTTTATTTTGCTTTCCCTACTAGCTTTGGAGCCCCGACCTCCTTCATCGATCAGAACGGGTTTGCGTTTCCTATGTCCCTGGTTGCCAGCTCTGTTTCCGTCACCAATACGTTTGGAGTAACCCTTCCCTATAACGTATGGGCCAGCGATAACTTTATCAATGGATTTGCCTTTACCATTGCCATTTCGTAACGCTTCAATAGTGGTCTATTTAGACCCTAATCTATTGAATTGCATAGTAGTTTACAGGAGCTAATCGTGAAAGAACTAAACGACGTTCTACGGCCCATCGCCGAAGCCATCAACAAAAAAATTGATGAGTACGGCAAGAAGATGAAAGAACTGCGGGCTCAAGAACTGAAGAAATCGACTGCATCTATTTGTGATGTCTGCGGGCACGCTTTAGGCTCTGAAGAATGCAAGTGCTTGATCAAGAATAGTCCCAAGACTCCGTTTACCGACACTTTAGGTGCCATAAAAGGCAAAAAGAAAGTTAACTCCGTCGCATTGCTGGGCAACGCGATTCCCACCGCCCCTACTGTTGCAAAGGGCGAGCCCGGATACGGACGAAAACACCTCGAAAGCAAAGGTCAAGTGCCAGCAGTGCCGCGTGGTCCAGCTAAACCGGCCGGACTTGTCGCTGACGACGCCCCTCCTGTTGCCGAAATCAAAAAGGGCGAGACTGGCTGCGGCTGCACTGGCTGCGGTGGTCCAGTAGCAAAAAACCTTCCTCGCAAAAAGATGTGCAAAAGCTGTTCCTCGACAACCAAGTCCGAAGACGGGCTCATTGATGTTAAGCCAAAAGGCATCGTACCAGGCGATAAGGCAATTAAAGAGCCAAACGACGAGCCAGGATCGGGCGGCAAAACTTCACCGAACGGCCTAAATAAAACTTTCGATATTTGGCCTGGCAAGGACGAAAACAGTCCCGCAAAAAGAGGTGCGCAGCGCGGAAGCATTACTGCCCCTATCAAAGAGGGAGGCAAGGCTCACAAGGTTCCTCTGTACAATGGAGATGTAGTGAGCGGCGAGATGAGCGCCAAGATGAATAAGGCTGAACTCCCGGCTGCAAAGCCCCCGAAGATGGCATCTCCCATAACGGCTCCTGTTACTTCGAAGAGCGAGGACCTTTCCAAGGGACCGCCTCCGATTCCAACTGATGCTAAGGCCAAAAAAAGCCCCGGTCTAGGAGGCGGAACTCAGGTCTTGGGTACGCCTTCGGGCTCACGACCGCCGACGCCAGCCAAGCTTCCGGGTGTGACCAAAGCGGAATATACGATGGAACACAAGCGAGCAGCACAAGACAGGCTGAACACAGAAATGTCCCGTGGAACTCATGGCGCTATTGCTGGGGTTGGGGACATGATTTCTATTAGACCGATTGCCTCGAATCCAACTGCCCCGAAGATGACGAAGTCCGTGGCAGACCTCAAGGCCGGAGCACTGACAAAGTCACAAAAGAAAGTATAAGTACTTAACTTTAATCTTTAATTACACAGGAGAATTATCTTAAAATGGCGCAATCGCTTACCACTACAGAAGGAACTCTTTATCGCCCAGGTGCTTACTCAAGCACCAAGGTTCAATCGACGCCAAGCGGACTGTCGACCAGCGGAGTATTGCTCTTAGTTGGGGAAGCTGATGGCGGAGCCCATTGGAGCCTGGAAGACGATGAAGCTCTTGCTCTCGGCTACGGCCCAGATCAAGGCGGCGATGTTCGTGCCAAATATCTTTCTGGACCTCTGGTTGACGCTTACTTGGCGGCAGTCAGCGCGGCGAACGATCCTGACATCACGGGCGCTCCTAGCAAAATTGTCCTCGTAAAGACCAACTCCTCGGCGAAGGCATCCGGAACCCTTCCTGCTTTCAGCGGAAACTACGGGACAGTAGCTGACAAGGGGTATGGCAAAAAAGGTAACTTAATCCAATTCCAAACCACGGAAAATACTGCCGAAGTAACTCCGACTACTGGCTCATTTACTTGGTTGCTTAATATTGCGGCGGCTACGGTTACCGTTCGGGCCAAAGGCGGAGCGATTCTTACCCCTACCCTCGGCGCTCTTACCACTCCGACCGCCTTTGTCTCTGCAATGGACGGACTTACTGGCATCGCTGCTACGGGCGGCGATCTACGAGTGGTTGTTCCGGTTGTTATCGCCGGTCAGTTCAGCTTAGTTGCGACCGGAAACTCAATTGCCATTACCAAGTCCTCTACCACTTGGACCACAACCCCCAGCATTGGCGACACTCTTTATATTCCAACTGGCTCTGCCCTTCAGGGAGCTGGCAACGAAAATCGCGGCTCTTATGTTGTTACGGCAGCGACCACTACGGTCGTCACGGCAACTAAGCTTCGCAATAACGCTGGCACCACGCCGCTAGTCGTTACGGCTCCTGCCAGCGTAGGGGCCACCAACATTGTCGCCATCACGGACTTCCAGTGCTACTCGCCGGTCGCAGTCTCTGTCGACGCGGCGGATCCGGTCTCTGGCATTGGCAAGACGATGGAACTCAACGAAGTGGCCGACGTCAACGGCGACAAAGCCTCTCTTTATGCCTACAATCTCAGCACGACTGCGGCCTCGATCTTCGGTGCCACGACCGCGCCGAGACAGCATGTCTCTGGGGCTGAGTATGCAGTCACCATGACGATCGCTCGTCAGTTCGATGGCGTTAGCGAAACCTTCACGGTTGGTGGCGAAATTGCCCTAAAGGTCGGCTACACCGGCACCACAGGAACCATCACGATCTCCGACACGGCGCTCACGACCAGCAGGACTGGTGGATCTGGCGCAGATCTTGATATTGATCTGAAAGATTACCCGACCATCGCAGACTTGGCGACCTATATCAATGCTCAAACCGGATACTCTGCAACGGTTGGCTCAAACCTTCTAGGTCAACTTTCTCCGACTGTACTTGATGACGTTACTGCGCAAGGGATTTGCACGACCTTTGGAAACCAGTCTGGCCGTCTAAAGATCGACGCATACCGCTTCTTTAATGAGCTTCAAGCATCGGTCCTCCTTCAACTCGGGACCGGCGACGATCCAACCCTGCTAGTACAGGCGGTTTCCGGACTTCCGGATGCGATGAGCGCAATTTCGTTCTTGTCGGGCGGCACCAAGGGCGGCACGACCGACGCAACCTTCCAAGCTGCGGTCAATGCCATGGAAAACGTACGCGGCAACTTCCTGGTTCCCCTCTTTTCACGGGACGCAGCGGCAGATGTCACGGCTGGCCTCACGGACTCGACCTCGACCTATACCATTGCAGGAATCAACGCTTACGCCAAGTCCCACGTACTGGCGATGAGCGTACTAAAAAAGCGCAAGAATCGTCAAGCCTTCTGCTCATACAAAGGAACCTTCCTGGCTGCCCGCGAAGCGGCAGCAGGTGCGGCGTCTTACCGAGCAAACATGACGTTCCAGGACGTTAAGAACACTAAATCAACGGGCGGGATTTTCCAATTCGCTCCTTGGATGGGCGCAGTACTTGCTGCGGCCATGCAAGCGGCAGGCGGTTATCGTCCGCTGGTTCACAAGGGCATTAACTGCTCTGGAGTAATCCAGGCTGCCGGAGACTACAACGACCAGAACGACACCGACGTTGAGAATGCTCTCAAGGCCGGTCTGTTGCCAGCCGCTCGCGTTCCTATCGAAGACGGAGGTGGGGTTCGTTGGGAGTCCGACCAAACCACTTACGGGCGCGATTCGAACTTCGTTTATAACTCCATCCAAGCGACCTACGTATCGGATTTGATTTCGCTAAGTACGGCGCTTCGAATGGAGCGAGTCTTCGTTGGCCAGTCGTTGGCAGACATTACTGCGACTCAAGCTGTGTCGACCTTCGAGGCCATCATGCAAGATATGATGCGTCTTAAGTTCATTACTCGTAGCGATGGCTCACCCAAGGGCTGGAAGGACTTAGTCATCCGAATCTCTGGACCGTCCATGTTTGTCTCGGCCAGCATCTTCCTTGCCACCGGGCTCTATTTCATAAAAATCGACTTCCTTGTTAACCAAGTCACCCAAACAGCCACGGGCTAATCAATAATCTATCTGCTCCACCATTTGTGTGGTATAATAGTAGTTATTATGCCTACAGCGTTTAATTCACAAATTGAAGAAATAAAAGGGATCCTTCGATCAGAGGGGTCCCTTTTTATTGAAGCCATTCCAGATGGCAGGAAATTTACGTGGAAATGCAACAAGTGCTCAAAAACAAACAAAACCACTACCTACGGTTTTCTAACAAGAAGCTCTCGTTGTGTCTGCTTAAGAAACAAAGGGCATGACACTGACGATTTTCATTCTAAGATAGAAGAAATTAGACCCATCTTAGAAAAAGAGGGGCATGTTTTTGTAAGCGCAAATCCGTCCAAAAGAGGGTTTAGTTGGAATTGTCAAAATGGCCACTTTTCTCACAATACCTCGACATGGGGGTTTTTGAAAAAAGGTTCGCGCTGTAAGAAGTGCCAAAAGTACCCTGGAGCCCCCCGCCACTATCTTAAGCCAGGAACTAAAATTAATAACCAGGAAGTTATTGAATTTATAGGCAGGATCGATGGCAAACACAGGTCTCATGTCAGGGTCAGAAACATCGACAACGGAGAAGAGCGTGTAATGACCGTCTCTGCCTTCAAAAGACAGAAATCGTTGATGCTGTCTAAGGCCGAACTTGCCAGCCTAAGCAAGACTAGGGCGTTGGCCAGGGGAAAGGGGTTCAAGAATCCCAAAAAAGCAAAATACACGTTTGGTTATGTTAAAAAGCTGTGCGCCGACGTGGGGATGGAATTTCTTGCCGATCCACGGGACGAAGAAGTTGTCTATGACACAAAGTCTGTTGGTGTCTGGCACATAAAATGTTTCTGCGGGAGAATCTTTAGTCCACAACTAAATAGCCTGTTGATGGGCGACAGAAGGTCTTGTGGCTGTGTCAAAAGCAGACCTCAGATAGAAATAGACGAGTGGATTCGATCCCTAGGTCTTTCGACAGTTTTCAACGATAGAAAAGCTTTGGATGGCTTGGAACTAGACATATACATCCCAGAGCTAAATATGGCCATAGAACACGATGGCTTGTATTGGCATAGCGAACTGCTTGCCGAAGAGATACAAAAAAGCCCCAAGGCGTCATACCTTAAATATAAGGCCTGCAAAGAAAAGGGAATTCGTCTCATAACCATCTTTGAGGACGAATGGCTTGATATCCAAGACAAGGTAAAGGGGTATCTTTCCTCAATTTTTAATAAAAAGATCACAAAAACCGTTGGAGCTAGAAAGCTCTCCCTCTCTAAGGAAAAATCCAAGGACGTCAGGACCTTCTTGAAAGAGAACCACTTGCAGGGAGCCAGCAATGGGCTCTCCTACAGCCTCAAGGACGATGAAGGGCAAATCCTAGCGGTAGCCGTGTTCGCTAAGCCTAACGCAAGTCGTAACTCTAAGCGAGATGCTATGGAGCTAATGAGATATTGTATCAAAGTAGGCTATTCCGTCCCAGGCGGCCTCGAAAAGATTCTTAAACAGTTCAAAACAGATCTTCCAGAATGCAAGGAACTGGTTTCTTATTCAGACAATAGGTGGAGTGCAGGAAACATATATCGTCGCCTAGGTTTCGTTCTGGAGTCAGAAGGGACCCCCTCTTATTGGTACTTCAAGCAAGGAAAACCGCCTAGAGAACATCGTTATAAATGGCGCAAATCCGTAGCCATAGCCGTATTTGGGGCAGATCCGGTCCTGACCGAATGGGAAATAATGAAGTCTAACGGATACAACCGCATCTGGGACTGTGGCGCTTCTCGCTGGGCACTTGCTCTCAAGTAGTAATAATCTTTAACGTATATCCGAATTACGTTACATTAAAGGAGAATCGTTATTATGCCAAGTGTTCCGAAGGTAGTTTCAGGCGCAAGATGCAAGGTCTTTATAGGCGGCTCCGGCAAACCCGGAGACACCAGCAGTATGACGCTCGTTGGGATTTTCAATAGCGTTTCATTTGGCCTTGGATATGGCGCTCAGCCGGTCTATATCCTGGGACGCTACTCTCCCGCCGAGATCGACTATACCGATCAGGACGTGGTTGGCATAACCTGTACTGGTTGGCGCGTCGTAGGCCATGGCCCTCACGCAGACGGCAAAGTTCCGATGCTCCAGAATCTTCTCCATCACGACTACATCTCCCTGGCCGTACATGATCGCGCGACCGGCAAACTGATTGCTTCTATTTCCAGTGTTCGTCCTACGGGCTATTCTACCACGATCTCGAATCGTCAACTAGAGGAAATCACTGTAAACTTTGTCGGCATCATGATCTCTGACGAAACGGCCGATAACGACGAATCCGCTGGGGCTTCGGATCTCCCACAGGACTAAGCGTCAGATCTACAAGACCTACACGTTTTACACGTTTTCAAACCATCTCCAAGCACATTCTGAGTAGAAAAAGTAGGCCCGGCAAAAACCGGGCCTCTTTTTTTGGAACTCCTTTTCCGTTTTTGCGTACTGTGTCGTCCCTTTTTCTGGCAAACAAAGTGTTTTGTCGTTGACTCTGACCCGAAAAAAATTGTATGATAGCTTATCGGTTCATCTTAACCGAACCAAAGCACTCTAGAGCTTGAGAAGGGGAATTACATCAAATGCAAACGATTGATAGCCTTGAGAATACCGAACTCGATTTCGATTTTCGCGTCGTCCAGATGGACGGAGTATATGCCATCTTTCAGGTCTTTTACGACGAAGACGGTTCAATCCTCGCCATGGACGAAGAGCCGACGGCCCCGATCGGGGAATCGCTGGACGATCTCAACCACCAGCTAAGCCATTACCTTGAGGCATTCGACCTTCCGACCCTCAACTTCCCCGAAGACTTCGATCTCGATCCGGTCGGTAAGGAGAACAACTAATGCGAATTCTACTGGGACTGGTATTTCTATCGGGCTGCGGAGCCCTAGGCCCCTACCGTTATACGGGCTCCTCCACGGGGATCTCTATTAAGGAAAGCGTGCGAGCCATGCCGGAACCTCATTCCTGTCCTCCTGGCAGCGGCAAGGTGTTCGACTATTGGAGGGCTCGCGTAGAGAAGAGTGTGGAGATATCTAATGGCTCCGACGTGACCTATTACGCAACAGTAACCTGTACCAATGTCCAATTTTCTGGACCCCAAAATGTTGAGGTGCCGCCTCATAGCTACGTAATGCTTAGCGTTTCCACGACCGCATTCCACGCTTACGATCAATTGTGTTCACTTGACTAGGATCCTTTTTGCTTTGATGCTGTCTGGCTGTGGGGTTAACTATAACATCTACTTTGCAAATGTCACCGAGTATCCAGTGATTCCTGATACGTATACGGCCAAAATGGTACAAGTAGACACGAGTGGGCTTGAGGTAAATCTAGCGGACATAGATCGCCGTGTAGATGAAGTCGAGCAGTGCTTGACTAAGCGCTTTCCTGACGGACAGCTTTCGAATCGAATCATTGTTGATGCCCACTGCCGGGCACCCTCTTTTTTGCCCGCAGTGAATCGCTCAGAGTTGACGATCAAGATCGCCCCAGACTGGCGGAATGGATGCAGCGGTCAACAAGTCTTTCCTTGCGGAGTAGATCCTAAATACTGCATTGCAAAAGACATCACCCCTACGGCGGAATGTCCGTGCGCCTGTCGTAGCGCCATTCAAGACGACACGACCATAGTCGTTACTCCAAACCTATACCTCCTAAAGGGAGATTTGCTTAGAATTATTACTGGATGTAATTTCCCTTGGGTACCGGGATTGCAGGAGTGTTTTAGCGATTAATGGATGATTCGCAAGACGGTTTTAACTTTGGCCTTGAGGAGTTTTTCAAGGAGTACACGACGCCGGTCAGTCACCATTCCCTCGCACAGGAAACCGAACCCCCGCCCGCCCTCTATCGCGCTTGTCAGGAACATAGATCGTGTTACATATGTGGCCTGAATAAGGCTACTTTAGAGTGCCGATTGTCCACAATTCCCATTTGTGGACCCTGTATGATCTACTACATAGCCGACGATTCGGTAGCAACCTTTTAGGGTATATGGTGACGTATGGTCATCTCTACAAAGAGGTCCGATTCGATGCCTTACGATCCCCTACTAAAGCAGATGTCCGACAGTCACGAGGAACGTATCTCTAGAGTTGAGGATGCGGTATCGGGTATCGAAAAGCAAGTAGCTACGACCACCGAACGTGTCGAAAACTTTGGCGGAAAATTAGACTCCACTTTCGAGAGACTTTATGAAAAAATTGAAAGCTATATAGCCTCGATTCACAAAGACATCGAACTCCACATTCTAGAAGACGCTAAGGTTGCTTCCCGAGTAGACAAACTTCTTGTCATCAACGTAAAAACCGACTCGCGCCTAGATCACCTAGAAGAAAAGAACGCATCCAGCAAGCACTACTGGAGCACCGTCAAGAAAGTCGTTTGGCCCTTGCTCGCGGCGGTCGGGGCTGTGACTGCGGAACACTTTGGCAGGGCAATCTGGACTTGGCTAACACGCTAAATGATGAACAAGAAAGAGTATGGCGACTGGCTGAAGGACGGTGGTGGTAAGTCGCGCAAGTTGTGGTTTTCCATCTTCTCTGCGCTTCTTGTCCTTGTCGGCGGCATCATGGCGGCTAAGTGGGAGCACTTTGGAGAACACTATACGATCTATGTTGAAGGTATCGTGGCTATTGCTGGGCTCTTACTAGGGGCCAATGTGACCAGCCGATGGGCCTCTTCGAAGCACGTTGTAGGTAAGTCTGTCACTAAGACCTCCTCTACTTCCGATGAAGAAGTCCCCAAATTCGAGAGCGAGAAGCTGGAAGACTAAATGTTTGCAAAAATATTGGGCAGGGCATTTGAATGGCTAGGAGATCGCACCCTATGTCCGTGCGGATTGACTTATCGCTTCGCTGAACGCCTCGGCCTTACTGACACAAAGAACAAGTTCCTGGTATGGGTATTTGACAAAAGCGTCCGGCTATGTGGGTTGATTCTTTGCAAAACGCAGATCTCACCTAAAGAGCGCAAGCAGCTTGACAAGATCGAGGCCGCCAGGGTGCTGGAAGAAATGGTCCGACAAGGACCGATTGTCGAGATCAAGCGTTCGACCGACAAGCTCTGGAATTAAGCCAAAAGCTCCAAGAACCGCTCCACAAAAGGGGCCTCAAATTCTGGCGGCAGGCCGCTTAGCAGTTGAATCTCTAGTACTCCCCGTTTTTCAACTTCCTCTTTTATTTCTAAGTCCATTTCATATTCAGGCAACGGCGCTTCTTGATGAAGTGGCTCCTGGACTTCTTCCGCCTGTTCGTCCTGCTTAAGCTGTTCGATGATCCACATGTCGAGCATTAAGTGCCACCTCTTTATAGAGTAGATTGTACCATCACACCACTTAATCTCTTTCTTATGGGCTTATTTTTGCCCTAAAAAGGATTGAGTCCATGAAAACCATAGCCCTTGCCCTCGTAATCAGCCTGTTTGCCGGATGCGCCACCGCTAAGCCAGCCAGTGCGGGTCTGGCCCTAAAAAACTTCCAGTTTACGTTCGATACCGCAGAAGAGCGCCCCAAGCCGGTCCTTGAGCCCCGAGGAGCAACGGACAAGCACTATATTCCAGTGATTCCTTTATATGGCGAAGTAACTGAAGAGAGCGTAGATGACGCGATTGAACTGTTGAATCAGGCAGAAAAAGCTCATGTTGACGGAGTTATTATAGACATTGACTCTCCTGGCGGAAGCGTATGGGACGGGATGCGTTTGATTCGCAAGATCGAGTCGTTCCCGGCCCCAACTACGTGTTTTGCGTCAGGCGATGCGATAAGCATGGCCTATGCTACGCTACAGACCTGCACTTCGCGGGCAATGCTTCGTCGAGGGGTGGCCATGGCACACTCGGTCCAGGCTGGAGCTATGATGCGCGGCAATCCAGAGGACTGGGAAGCAATGGCCGAAATGTTAAGGGTTGTGAATAAGGCGTTAGCGGAGCACTGCTCGGCCAAAATGCTCATTACGACCGAATACTACCTGTCGCGTACTCGTGGTGGGGCGCAATGGTGGATGAACTGGGATGATGCGCTTCATTTTGGGGCCGTAGACAAGGTCTACGATACGGCCAAGCAACTGTTCACTGAACTCCGCTCTTAATTAAAACTAAAATAAACCAAAGGCTCTAGACCGTTATGGTTTAGAGCCTTTTTTACGTCATCCGTGATATCGAGGCAGCCGCGCCACTCGCCTTTCTGAGTGGCTGTCCTTTTAAGCCTATAAGAGCCTCGCCACACGCTCCCGTAAGGCCCCCGGTCTATGACTGTCGAAACGACCTTTTTACCCGTCCTGGGGCTAATCAGGAGCACTTTGGAGCCGCACGGCAGGGTTCGGTGAGCGATTCCTGACTTTGAGCGTGTTTTGCAAGCCAATTCGGGCGTTTGATAGGGATCTCCAGGGAAGTTGAATACCGATGCAACGCAGGTCTGGGAACTGATAAGGGTCGCAACGTACGCAGTTACGAGCTTTATCGCCCAAATCACTTCTTATCCTTAGGGTCCCACTTCCGACTTTCATGACCTCTACCCAAAAAGTACCAACTCCCAGACAAAAGCACCGGAAATACGACGATTCCCCACATGTCAGGCAGAAACCTGGGAACAATCAACATGGCCACCACGTTCGCTAGACCGATTAGCGTAAGCTTGTCTCCTCTAGTCATTGTCTTGAGGCTTTCCGCGACCCTTGCACCAGCCATAATGATTCCCACGCCCCTTGAAGTCCTTGTGCTTGCGACACTCGTCGTCGGTAGACATGTCTACCGGTGTGCTGGCATCTACGACAGGTGCCCCACAGTCGACTCCCGTTTCCGTTCCAAGGTCTTGTGCTGTCGCTAGGTCGTGGACTGCCCATACGCTCAGATCTCGCGCGAATTCAGGGTCAGCCCCACCTCCCGCTGAAGCATCATCCCCCACAAAATAGCCTGGGGGAAACAGCGGCGGGGTATTCGGATCTGTATCATCAATCGTTGCGGACGCACTGCACCCCATTGCACTTACTAAAACCGAAATCGTTACAAAGTTCTTCATGTTGCCGGGTCTCCTTTTTTATGCTCTACGGACAAACACTCCACTGTAAATGGCCGGTAGGGCAAACTCTACTATATCCTTTACTAATATCACCCAAATACCCTTTTGTCGAGCTATTTCTACTAAATCTAACTTATATCTAGTTTTAAGCTGATGAGCGGCCCCTACGGCAATTACAAAGCCGTAGTCTTCTACCGGTAAATCATAGGATAATGACTTTTCCATGTGGTCTAAATGCTTCCTCCAGTCCATAAGGGATATTTTTGTTGGGTGGTGTCCACAAGATAAGGCAGCAGTCCATTGGAGCCGAAGCCCTGGTCTCTCCCCCAATCAGGAACTTGAGTCGCCCCTTGGGAAAGAAAATGGCGGTAGCTTTCGGAAAGACTTCTGAATGCCAGAACGTGGTCCCTATCGCTACGGGACACAGCTTGATCACGCTAGACCCCTTGGTATTGGCGCATTTGCGGATCCAGTCGGCGACGGTGGTTTTGTACCATTGGGCCTTTTCTGGCTCGGACATTCCGATCGACAACTCTTTGAATTCTTTGGCGCTAATACAGGTCAACTTCGTTCGACCGTCTTCTTGTTTTTGTTTGTGATTCCAGGATGTTCCAAAGGGGCTGTTTACAAATACCACCCCTGCATCATCCCAAGACTCGGCCAGCCCATCCTGATATGGAAGCTGGAAGGTTTTAAGTGCCCCTACGACGGAATTGTCGTTTGAACACGGATCTAGGTCGATTTCGCCGAATACCTCCTTGATTGTGTCGATGATCCAGATCGGGGTGTTCCAGATCACAGACCCCGCTGTTTCTATATGACCTGCCATTCGATTAAGTCCAACTTTCCTCAGGAATGATGTTATATTATATGTAAGTAGTGCAGGTGTCAATTACAATCTTTTATTATGTAATTTCCCGCCTAGCACTACTCAGCGTCAAATCCCAAGGAGAAAAAAGTTATGATCGAACAGAACAAAGAAGCGTTCAGCATTATGGTAGTCGGTGATGTAACTGGCGAAACACTAAAGGGTACTTTTGCGGCCAAGAAGTGGCTGTCCCATCGCGACCGCCTGAATCAGGACAAAATCCGGCGCGAACTGCTTGGCAGCCTGAATCCAGACGGGGCTTCTATCACGGCCTTGTCGATTGCCGAAGCCGTCAGCGAAATCACTGTGCGACTGATTGATAGCCCGAAGTGGTGGGCCGAGACGCAAAACGGCTTGGACCTCCAAGACTCCAACGTCGTATCTGAGGTCTACAAGGGCGTCATGAAGGTCGAGTCCGACGCATTGACTGCTCTAGAGAAAAAGGGCGAAGAGGCCAAAAAAGCCCTACAGGCACTCCCCGAAGAGAAGTAAGTTTTGAACCGGTATGACGCGCTAAGGCTTTGTGCATTAAAGAGCGTTCTCGATCCGGACAATGCGTCCGAATTGCGGAAGATCTTTATGTTCTATAGCAAAACGTTTCATACGCCACTTACTGAAGTGTATGATCTTCCAGAAGAGTTTGTCCTTATGTGTTATTTCGAATCGCATTATCACGACATGCCCAAAGAGAACCTGGACGTGATTGTCAAGGACATGCTGGAAACTCCAGATGAAGCTCGTATTAGGATCATGGAAGAAGAGTATTTTGAGGGAGAAGAGCTTCGATATCTTAGGGATGCCGAAAAGGAAGCTGCCGAACCTGCAATGCCCAAGGTGGGATCTACCATTCAGGATGCCGTTGCGGCCCTAAGCAAGGTCGGGTCTGCAATCGACGCCTTTGCTAAGGCTAAAGCAAAGGGTCAAAAAGAAATGGATCTTCCTAGTGCTGATACGGAGACCGAAAACGTTAACATTTCATTTACCGACGATCTCGATTTCGAAGAGGAGATCCGACAGCACGATCTATCCCTGTTTGGTATCCCCAAAAAGAACTCCAAGTAACCGGCAATCTATTCGATATCCCAATGGAATTCCTAAATGTCTGTCTCTTATACACATCTCCGAGCCCACGAGACTAAGGCGAATCTCGTATGCCGTCTTCTGCTTGAAAA
>ENA-ORBV01004865-ORBV01004865.1-microbial-mat-metagenome-genome-assembly--contig:-NODE-4865-length-25327-cov-5.140436_pt1 | contig 25327 bp, 19 predicted proteins | sample MGYA00237777_ERZ505514 | MGnify/ENA primary metagenome ERZ505514 (study PRJEB26160, sample SAMN06269048) | microbial mat metagenome | isolation source: Oligotrophic lake microbial mat | place... | reverse complement strand
GGACATTGATGGCGGCAAGAAGGTGATCATCGTTGCACACTCGCAGGGTAATTTCTTCGCCCAGCGGGCGCTCGATGATTGAATCCTGATATCTGCCGGAGTCGCCGATGGACGTCAGGCGGCTGATCAGGATCTGGGATAGCACCGAATAGCCGGCACGATATGCCCAGAGCAGAACGTATATGACACCCCATGTCATTTAGGAGCTTCAGCCTCAATCATGGGTACGTGGCCTGAGTTGGCTAGTCCAATTCAAAAGAGCTTGTGTAGTCGAGCTTGAGCGTCGGATCCTGCTCATCCTTGCGCAGATAGCAGTTTCCCAACGCCAGCACGTCAAGTTCCGTCCCCATGAAGCAGCGGTAGGCATCGGCCGCGCTGCAAACGATCGGCTCGCTGCGCACGTTGAAGCTGGTGTTGATCATCACCGGGCAGCCGGTCTGCCGGTGGAAGGCCGACAATAAACGGTGCAGCCGCGGATTCCGGACCTCGTCCACGGTCTGGATGCGTGCGCTATAATCGACATGCGTGACGGCCGGAACGGTGGAGCGCACCTCGCGTACGCGTGCGACTCCGTCGGCGGATTTTTCTCCGACCGGCAGCCGCTGCGCCGGCTGGACCGGCGCCACCATCAGCATGTAGGGGCTCTCGGCGCCAGCCGGCAGCTCAAAATATTCCTGGGCGTGCTCCGCCAGCACGATGGGGGCGAAGGGGCGGAACGATTCGCGGAACTTGATCTTGAGATTCATGGTGGACTGCATGGCGGGATTCCGCGCATCCCCCAGGATGCTCCGGCTGCCGAGCGCGCGCGGGCCATATTCCATCCGGCCCTGCACCCAGCCGACCACCTTGCCGTCCGCGATGAGCCGGGCGGTCTCCTCGCACAGGGCGGCCTCGTCCGCCGCCGGCCGGTAAACGGCACCGCGCGCCTGCAACTCCGCCGCGATCTCCCCCGCCCCACATTCCGGCCCGAGCAACGAACCCGCCTGACCGTCCGGCACGGCGGCCAGCCGGGGATTGTCGAGCAACTGGTGCCACGTGAAGAGGGCCGCCCCCAACGCGCCGCCGGCATCCCCCGCCGCCGGCTGGATCCAGATTTTTTCGAACGTCCCTTCGCGCAAAAGGCGCCCGTTGGCGACGCAGTTCAGCGCCACGCCGCCCGCGAGACAGAGATTCTTCAGGCCGGTCTCCGCCTGGAGATGTCGCGCCATCCGCAGCATGATCTCCTCCGTGACCTGCTGGATGGAGGCGGCCAGGTCCAACTCGCGGTCCGTGAGCGGCGCCTCGGGCTGGCGCGGCGGACCGCCGAACAGGGTGTCGAATTTCCGCGAGGTCATGGTCAGTCCGGCGCAGTAATCGAAATATTCCAGCGCCAGGCGGAACGAGCCGTCGGGCTTCAGCTCGACCAGCCGGTCCAGAATCACGCCGGCGAACCGCGGCGTGCCATAGGGCGCGAGCCCCATGAGCTTGTATTCGCCACTGTTGACCTTGAAGCCGCAGAAATAGGTGAACGCCGAGTAGAGCAAACCGAGGGAGTGCGGAAAGCGCAGCTCGTGCGTGAGCTCGATCCGGTGGCCCCGGCCCGTGCCCAGCGTGGCCGTAGCCCACTCGCCGACGCCATCCACCGTGAGCAACGCGGCCTCCGTAAACGGCGAGGGGAAGAATGCGCTCGCGGCGTGCGCTTCGTGGTGCTCGGTGAAGACATAGGGCCGCCGGTAGGCGCCGCCCAAGCCCTCGTTCATCAGCCGCGGCAGCTGAAGCTTCTCATGGACCCATTGCGGCGTCGCCTTGAAAAACGACGTGATCCCCGCCGGGGCGAAGGCCAGGTAGGTCTCCAGCAGCCGCTCGAACTTCAGCAGCGGCTTCTCATAAAAGACCACATGGTCGATCTGCTCGACCGTGAGCCCCGCGCTGCGCAGGCAATGGTCGACCGCGTGCCGCGGAAACGCCGCGTCATGTTTGCGCCGGGTAAACCGTTCCTCCTGCGCCGCGGCGATGATGCGTCCGTCCACCACCAGCGCGGCGGCGGCGTCATGATAAAAGGCGGAGAGGCCGAGGATTGCGGTCATGGGCCACCGGCCAGCAATTGCCGGAGATAATCATCGATCGCGGCCGTCGTCCCGGGGTCGCCCTCGAACCGCGCAAGGCGCCGCGCCTCCGCCAGGTGGGCGAGCGCCTCGACCGGCCGGCCGCGCTCGAGCAGCTTGCGCGCCAGCCGCAGCTCGACGCCCGACGACACCAGGCCGCTGCGCTCCGCCGCGCGGAGAAACCGGATCTGTGCCTCGTCGTCGCCCCGGCGCCCGGCCAGGAGCGCGGCCCGGAAGTTGTTGGCCTGGTTGCGGGACTGCCGCTCCGCGGCCACCTGTATCGCCTCCTCCGCGGCGGCGACCTGCCCGGTCTCGCTCAGCAGTACAACCAGGGCCTCGAGGCCCCCTTGGTTTCCCGGATCGCGCGCCAGCACGGCCCGTAGATCACGCTCGGCGGCCGCGTGATCCTGCCGGCTGTGCGCGAGCCGGGCGCGCAACAGGCGCAGGTCCGCGTCGTCCGGCCGTTGCGCGACGAGTGCATCAAGATGGCGGCGGTGTTCGTCCGGCCGTTTGGTGCGGATGAAGAGATCACCGAAGGCCGGGGCGAGCTTCGCCTGCTCCAGCGGTGTCGCGGCGGCGTGCGTGGCGCGCAGCAGTTTTTCCGCCTCTTCGTGCCGGCCGAGGCGCATCAGCTTGATCGCGACGTTGCCCGCGACCGCATAGTTGCCGGGCTGCAGGTCCTGCGCCCGCCGCGCCGCGGCCAGGGCGCCGTCCAGGTCACCCAGGTCGTCAGCGATTTCCTCCGCGCGTCTGGCGAGGTCGGGATTTCCCGGATCCCGCGCGCTGGCGGTGGCCACCGTCTCCTGCGCCCGCCGCAAGGCCCCGGGGGCGGCGCTGGCGGCCTGGGCGGCCGCAAGGTCGCGCTCAAAGCGCGCCCGGTCCTCGGGGTAGGTGAGCTGGTTGGGAAACGGCGGGCTGCTCACCAACGGGGCGAGCTTCAGTAAAACCGCCGGCCGCGACCGGACCGTGTAACCAAGCGCCTCCGCGCAGGTGGCTGGATCGAGCCACGGCAGGGCCGCGGTCCCGGCGGCCGGCAGCAGTGCCGCTACCCCTTCAGCCAGGGCCCGCGCGACGCGAAAATTGCCTTCCCAGTCAAGATGCACGTGTTCGAAGAGCAGTTCGCGTCCGGCGATCGGCGCGGTCGATTCGCGGTCGGCACCAAGCAGGCGGGCGGCGTCGACCAGCCGCACGCCGCCACCGGTGCCGCCCACTCGCCGGATGATTTCATTCAGTCGCGGATCCGGCCGGAAGCGCAGCGCATCCCAATGGAGCGCGTCGACCAGGAGTTCCCGGGCCGCGGGTATGTTACCCGCCTGCAGCTCCATTGAGCCCAACATGAAAAGCGTGTCCGCATACCGCGGGTCCAGCCGCCTCGCTTCCTCAAGAGCGGGGCGTGCCGCCGCGTGGTCGTCGAGCCGCCAGGCGATCCGCCCGCGGTCGAAAGCGGCCTGCCATTGTGCCAGTTCGGCCGCCGTCAGGTCCTCGCGGTGGCGCGAAAGAAACGGCGGGCTGTCCTTGAGGTTGGCCACGACGGTGCAGAGCAGGGTTGGGGCGCCCGCCCGGGCCGCAACCCGGACGATGTCGCGCAGGTTGGTCTCGAAATTCCGGTAGACCGACTCCAGGCGCGGATCATCCCCCGTGACGGCCTGTTCGACGAACATGCTCATCCCGCCCCATTCCACGGCCGGGGCCCGCCGGGCGAAACGGCCCAGCGCGACCCCCAGCAACTGCCCCGTGCGGGAGGCGCGCACCACCACGCTCGCACGGATGATCCAGAGCGGCGGCGCGGCCGAGAGGTAGGAACACCCCGGCCCATACGGGCCCACGACCTCGTTGTTGCCTGCATAGACGACGAAGAGGTCCGGGGAAAAGTCCGCCAGGTCGCGGGCGATCTGGTAAACCACATGCGAATTGATCGCGACGATGCCGGTGTTGATGACCTCGATCTCCCGGCCCGGATACCGGGCGCGCAACTGGGCCCGCAGTTGCGGCACGAAACCAAAGGCCGGCTCCGGAATACCCTGCGCGGCCGATTCCCCGAGCACCACGACGCGGACCGTGCCGACCGGCTTGACCCTGGCCACCCGGAAATTCAGGGGCCGCAGGTCGAAGCCGGCCGGCATGAACAGGCTCACGTAGTCCGGATTCGTCCGATAAAATCCTGGCCGTTCGTCCGGAATGAGAAAACTCGCGCTGCGTCCGTAGCCTAAAAGCCGCAGCCCACCCTCCAAACCGAAAACAAAAAGGGCCGGCAGCCCAGCCGCCGCAAGGAGGCGAAACAGCCACACCCTCGCTCCCGGCCGGCGCGACGATTCCAAAGGGGATGGGGGTGAGGGGGCGCCGACGATCACGGTGACGGGCTGCATGATGCGGTCCGCGTCACGGCGCTGTCAACCGAAGCCCCGGCAGAAGGGCGCCCACCTAGGATTTGTCCGCAAAAACGCGGTTACGGCGGGCCCCGCCGAATCAGCGGGACCACGGCTATTCCCGGGAGATGGACGCGGCCGGCGCGGCGCCCATGCGGGCCAGCTGGAACCGGGTGTCGTCCAGCTCCTCCGTGATCCTCGCGACCATTTCATAGTCCCAGTTCTTCTGCTTGGCCCGCCGCAGGCGCTCCTCGTGCCAGGCCAGGCTCTGGTGCAGGCGCTTCCGTTCGGCCGCGGGGTCCCTCCGCGGGTTCTGCGCCATCCGGCGCGCCCCGACGAAAAGCGCCCCGACGACCAAAAAGACCAACAGGATGACACCGGCTTCGATCATGCCGCGCACCATGCTTGCCCGGTGACCGCGCGCAACCACCGCGAAACAATCCGCCTCATGATTAAGCGCCGGCGACGGCGCCTATAATGGATGCTTACGGTCCGCTGAATAATCATCCGCCGCGGGCCTCCCGCGGGCTTACGGCGTCGGCTCGGTTTTGCCGGCGACGTGCGCGCGGGCGAGGGCCGACAGCTCCGCCACCACGGCGGCGTAACGCGGATCCCTGACGGGGTTGGTGAGTTTGTGCGGGTCGTTGACGGAATCGGTCAGGAAGGCGCCGGCGCCCGGGCCGAAGAACTCTGCGTCGCGCCAGCGTTCCGTGCGCACGACCACGCCGGTGATGCCGCGATTGCGCTCATTCCAGACGGTGTAGGCGGGGTGGTTCCACTCGGCCGCTGGCTGGTGCAGCAGCGGGGCGGGGCAACCGGCGGCTGTTCGGCCAATAAGTGCGGGTGGCTAGCGGCGACCGGCCAATTTTCGGTATTCGTCGCTCTTGCGCAGGGCATCGCGCACGTCGCCTTCCGTCCAGTTTTTCTCCAGCACGTTGTCGCGATATAGCTTCAGGCCCGCCGGATCGGCCTCCCGGCCCAGCAGATCGAGGTAGGCGCGCCGGACGATGCGCTCGGCGCCCTCGCGGCGGAATTCGTCACCGCGCCGGATGTTGTCCCGCACCATTATCTCGGTCCACCCCTGGTCGATGATCAGGGAGCGGTAGTCGCGAAAGCCCGCCGGATCCGGTTCGCGGCCGAGCAGGTCGAGATAGGCTCGCTTGATGATGCCGTCCGGGTCCGCCTTCGCCTCCCCGCGCCGCCGCCCCTCGACGCGGAGCGAGGAGATCCGGTCGTTCCAGCTGGTGGACCCGCTGCCGGGCAGCAGGCGGCCGGTGAGATCGCGGGCATTCTCCGTCAGTCGCATCACCGCGCCACGGAAGCGGGCGTCGGCATGGACATACACCTCGGCCCCGCCCTCGACGCGGATGGAGGAAATCCGGTCGTTGAGCCGGCCCCCGGCCTCAAAGGTCAGGCCCGAGAGATTCTCCAGCGAGTCGCCGGGATAAAGCACCAGATGGTCGCCGCGATACTCCGCGTCCTGGTAGACAATGACCCGCGGACCGCGTTCGCGGTCACGATCGCCCTTGTGCTCGTTCTCGCGAGCACGGGGTTGGGCTTGGCTCGCGAGGGCGGCCGACAGCAGGCCGAGCGACAGAAGGAGAAGACCGGGGTTCATGCTGGTGAGACGACCTTGGTGGCCCGGTTATTCATGTTTTACGTGTGTGATACTATGATTAACCCATCTCTTCTTTCTTGAACGGTAATTTCATTGTTTGGCTGGCCGCATTACCCATCGGGGCGACGCTTCCTGCCATTTTGGCCAGTTTGTCCTCCAAATCCCCTGGGGCACGAAAGACGTAGGCCCTGCCGGCACGAGCGAAGCTTAGCAGGCCGCGCTCCGCTAGATCGAAGAGGTCATCTCGCGCGGTTTGATGCGTGACGTTATGGCTGCGCTGGTGAGCCCCAATCAAATACCGAGTATGCCGCTCGCGAAGCGCATGCGCCAGCAAGACCTGTTGTCGGTGGTTGAGATCCTGCATGCCCCGGAGACAGTCACTGGCCGCTTGGAGCTCAGTTTTTTTGCGAGCCAGATAATCACGCAGGGTTTTCACCGCTTCACGGATGACCTCCGCCTGGTGGAGTATGAAGTAGGTGAGATCGTTATCGTCTGTTTCCGTGTGAAGAAACGCCTCCGCGTAACGCACTGGGGCTCGCAGCAGGATCTCAGAGATCGAGATGAACTCGAAGAGTTGGTAGTCCTGTCGCTGCATCGACCAATAAAAGAGCGCGCGGGCAGTTCGCCCGTTGCCATCAAAAAATGGATGATCGTAGGCCAACCAGAAATGGAGCATGATCGCGCGAAGAACGGGATGCACAAAATATTGCGGCTCATCACCGTTCGCAAAACGACACATGGCCTCCAGTCGGCCTGGTAGTTCTTCCGCCGGCGGTGGCTCGTGGAAGACGGTTCCCTCCATGTCCTCGACGCGAATGTTTTCGTCTGCCTGGCGAAAGCGCCCGGCTGCATCTGGTTTTTCCAAGGTGCCATCGGTCACTCGTCGATGGAGTTCGAAAACAATCTCTGGCGTGAGGCGCTCGGACCGCAGATCGCGGATGCGCTGCATGGTGAGGTAATTGTTCAGGATCATTCGCTCGCTTTTGTCGCGAGGTGGCCGCCCGCTACGCAGCATCTCTTTGGCGATCGGTCTGGTTGTTGCGGCACCCTCAAGCTGGCTCGAGGCAATAGCCTCTTCCATCAGCGTGTTGACCACATAACGATCTCGCGTCGCCGGTTGTGCGATAGCTTCAGGTAGCCCGATGGCCAAACCCAGGCCGCGATCAATTTGATGCAGCAGCTCGGTCAGCTTGTTGGGCTGCCCAAACTGAAATCTGGTTCCGCGTTTGTCATTTAGCCCAATCGGCCGATAGCCGCCGCTGCGCGACAGTTTAAGAACATACCAGTATTCTTCGTGACTAAAGCCTTCCGGTGCTGGTCGCCGCCGGATTTCGTTCCAATGAAGATAGCGATCTGCTGTAATCCACTCTGTTTGTCGTCTAAAAAGAACATCTCGCCGGGCATCGGTGAGTTTCTCATCCAAAGAGAGCCATCGCGGTGGTTTTTGGGGTATTTTCATGAACCCTAATTTTTGATTAAATAGGATATGATTAGGATTCCAGCGCAAATCCTAATTTTAGTAAAAATAGGATTATATTGGGAATTCCCTCTGCTTTAAGTAAAAGCCCCTGTGAAACCGTGCGAAAGTAACCCGCTTACTTGGGTGTGCCTAATCCTCTATGCTTACACCGCTGAAGGTCTTCCCTTCTTTAAATAAAAAAGTTCGGCTAGAAAAGCCGCTCCAAATAGCCGCCGTTGGGGCCGCCCAACGCCTCAGGCGTTGAGCTGCGGGCGGGTCGGCTCGGGCCAGTCGACGTGGAAGAACTTGCCGCGGGGTTGATCGACGCGCTCATAGGTGTGCGCGCCGAAGTAGTCGCGCTGCGCTTGGAGCAGGTTGGCCGGCAGGCGGGCCGAGCGGTAGCTGTCGTAGTAGCTGAGCGCCGAGAAGAAGGTCGGGGCCGGCACGCCGCACTCGGCCGCGAGCGACACGACCTTGCGCCAGTTGGCCTGCGCCTTCTGCACTGTTTTATTGAAATACGGGTCGAGCAGCAGATTAGCGAGGTCGGGCTTCCGCGCGTAGGCCTCGGTTATTTTCTGGAGGAACGCCGCCCGGATGATGCAGCCGCCGCGGAAAATCTGGGCAATCTCGCCGAAGTTCAGCTTCCAGCCGTATTCCTGCTGCGCGGTGCGCATGAGCTGGAAGCCCTGCGCGTAGGAGCAGATCTTCGAGCAGTAGAGCGCGTCGTGAATGGCCTGGATGAGCGCCTTCTTCGAACCGCGGTATTTCTTGCCCGGTCCCTTCAGAATTTTCGCGGCAGCCACGCGCTCGTCCTTGATGGCGGAGATGCAGCGGGCGAACACCGCCTCGGCGATTGTCGGGGCGGGCACGCCCAGGTCGAGCGCGTTGGTCGAGGTCCACTTGCCGGTGCCCTTCTGGCCGGCGGTGTCGAGGACGACGTCGACCAAGGCCTTCTTCTTTGTGGCGGGATCCTTCTGCTTGAGAATGTCGGCGGTGATCTCGATGAGGAAGCTGTCGAGGGCACCGGCGTTCCACTCCGTGAAGATCGCGCCCATGTCGGCGGGCTTGAGGCCAAGGAGGCCGGACATGAGGGCGTAGGCCTCGCAGATCATCTGCATGTCGCCATACTCGATGCCGTTGTGGACCATCTTGACGTAGTGGCCCGCGCCGTTCTCCCCGATGTAGGTCGTGCAGGGGACGCCGCCGGAAACCGGTTGGCCGGGTTTGGCGCCAGGGATCGGCTTGCCGGTCTTGGGGTCGACCTTGGCGGCGACCGCCTCCCAGATGGGCTTCAGTTCCTGCCACGCGGCGAACTCGCCGCCGGGCATGAGGGACGGGCCGAAGCGCGCGCCTTCCTCACCGCCGGACACGCCGGAGCCGATGAAGCGCAGGCCTTTTTCGCGGAGCGCCTTCTCGCGGCGGATGGTGTCGGTCCAGAGCGCATTGCCGCCGTCGATGATGATGTCGCCCGGCTCGAAGAGCGCGGCGAGGCCGTCGATGACGGCGTCGGTCGGCTTGCCGGCCTGGACGAGGAGCACGGCCTTGCGCGGTTTGGCGAGGGAGGCGACGAAATCTGGGTCTACGGATTCTCGGATACTGCCGGCGTCAAGTTCAAGAACGGCCGGCTCATCGAGACGGAACGCAATCCATAGCTGCTGCTTTGGTCGGACCTTTACGCCGCGCGGCGTTGCTGCGGAACCGCCGGACGCAACGGTTTCCGGCCGACCATAATCAACGACATACCCGGAACCGGCAGCACGTGTTCCAGCAAGCGCGCCACCGGCAACAAGCGGTCGAACCAGATCATCTGCCGCGGGGAGAGCGTGCGGCGGCGGAAAACGTGGCCGGAGACGGCCCAGCCGAGCGTGCCGAGCCGGCTGAAGCGGTGCGTGAACACGACGTCGAGACCTGCCGACGCGAGTTTCTGTTCCAGCCCTTGCGGTTCTTAACGTCGAAAATGCCCGAGCGCGGCGTCGATGCCGGTATAGAGCCGTTCGCCGGCCGGAACGACGAGAATGCGATGTCCGCCGGGCTGCAACGCTTCGGCGAAGGACCGCAGCACTTGCTCGTCCGGTTCCAGATGTTCGAGCACGTTGGAACAGAAGATCGTGTCGATGCGCTCCGCCGCGCACGCTTCAACTTCTTCGCACGAAGTCAAATCAACCGGCATTACGCGGACGCGCTCGTCGTGCGCGAAGCGTTGTTCGAGGCGGTCGAGATAAACCTCTTCTCGATCGGCGAGCACCAGGCGTTCGCAGTCATCGAAGAGTTGGCTGAGATTGCCGATGCCGGCGCCGGCCTCCAACACGCGGCGACCCAGGAACGGCCGGACCTGGTCGACGATCCAGCGGTTGTACCGATCGGCCTGCGCAACCGCGGTCAGAATGTAGAACCCGGCGTGCGTCGTGAATTGAGTGTCCCAGGCGCGGCAACGCGCGGCGCGCAGGAGATTGCGAAGCAAGCCGGCACGGCGCGGCGGCAACTGTGAGTCGCAGGCAATCTCGCGCAGCTTCGCGCCCCATTGCGCGAGGCGGCAAATCAACTCCGTGACGATCTCGTCGCCACGACTCGTGAGCCGCAGATGGCGTAACACGTCGGCGCGGACCGCGATCGGAACGCTCCAGCCGTCGGACAGCGAAAGTCCGAACATCGCATTGAGGCTGCGCGTCGTCATTCGCTGAGCCAATGACGGGCGTGGCCGTGACACGGAGCGCGGAGGAGCAGTCGGCGGCGCGGCAAGGACGGCGTCAGCTAGTCCGCCACGGATCGGGCGGAGCCAAGCGTCTAGATGGGTATCGGCCGGAGCGGCGTCGAGCGAGGCGATCAGCGCGATAAAATTGTGGGTAAACATGAGAGCGCAAACCCCTGGCTACTACCTGTCGCCCCGTCGGGGCTTTGTCTTCGGGCGACTTAGTCGACAATCTGCTGCTACCCTCAGCTTACCTTGCTCCCCCGTCCCGGCGAAACGCCCCAAAAAGTAGACGCGGCGGTCGGGTTCGGCTAGAACGGCGGCTGGTTTACGAATCGCGGAGTTGGGTCATGTTGCGCCTATCGATCGCCTTACTCGTTGCCGTTGTGTTGCTGTCCACCGGAGGACGGGCACGCGCGGCGATTATCAATTCGAGCATGGTAATCGACGCGAACAATTCGTTTCCGGGCGAAACGGTGGAAGTCGTCGACGGGGCGAACCCGCCGACGGTGGTGGATGTTGTGGAAGGGGCGGTGATTGGTGGCAAGGGGATTTTCCCGAGCTTAGTTGGTCGCGGTCAATCTCGCGTCCACTTGTTCGGGCGTGACTTCGGCGATGCTGAAGGTTCGTTCATAGAAATGCACGATCAAAGCCGGGTCATTGCAAGCGGCACGCAAAATTACAACATTGGCTTCGCTGCCTATGATCATGCGTCGGTCCAATTGTCAAATGGAACAATCAGCGCAGGAATGGCGGCTTACAACCGAGCGGTTGTCAGAGCGGAAGGCGCGCGTCTCGACTCGGTGAATGTTTTTGAGAATGCATCGGCGAGGATCATCAATTCACGAGGATTTACAGATGACATTCGCGCAACAGCGACTGGTCATTCCACACTTATCTTGCGATCCAGCCGCCACCGACATCTAGTTGCACAAGATGATAGTGCCGTCTGGTTTGATACTGGTCGTGTCACAGGTTGGCTGCGCGTAAACGATCGGGCGCAGTTTCATTTGGTTGGTGCGAACTATGACATTGCCGAGATCATCGAGGTTGGCGACGATGCGGCACTGCACGTCTATGGAACCGATCTCGTTTACGATACTGATATCGAAGGCGAACTTCCCACTCTGCTTGGCTTTTTTCCTGACGGAAGACCGATTCGACAAGCAGTGCTGTTGGAGGACAACGCCCGCATCGTCTTCCACACCGTCCCCGAACCCGCCACTGCCACCACGCTGGCCCTCGGCATCCTAGCGCTCGCCGCGTCACGGCGGCGCCTTACGTCGCGCTAACAGCGCGATGACCAGCCCCGCCAGCATCACCCCGCCTGCCCAGCCGGCCTCCGGCAAACCTTCGCTTTTGCCAAACTGCTCCACGGCGTAGCTCACGCTCGAATACAGCATGAACGCCGAGGAGAGGCAGAAGATCAGCCAGGTGACCGGGTAGCCGGTCGTGCGGTAGGGGCGCGGCAGGTTGGGCTCGCGGCGGCGCAGGATCCCGAGCGCCACGCCGGTTAGTAGGAAGAACGCGAAGAACACCGGCGAGGTGTAGTTCAACATCCGGCCGAAGCCGTCGCCGCGCTGGCCGAAGCCGCGGATCAGGGACACGCTGATCGCGCATTGCGCTGCCAGCGCCACGAGCGGGCCGCCGTAGCGATCGCTCCAATTCGCCAGCCAGCCGAACCAACCGTGATCCTTGCCTAAGGCGAACGACACCCGCGCGCCGGTGAAGATCATGGCGTTGAGCGCTCCGGCGGCGGTGATACAGACGAGCGCCGCGACGAGTCGCTCGCCGGTTTCTCCGAGCAGCGGCCGGACCAACTCGACGGCGATCAAATCGGTTTGCTGAAAGCGCTCAAAGCCCAGGCTGTAGAGACACGCCAGGTTCACGAGCAGGTAGATCGCCGTGACGACGAGCGCCCCGTAGACCAGCCCGCGGGACAAATTGCGTTCCGGCTCGCGCACCTCGGCGGCCACCATCGGCATATCGCTCCAGCCGCCAAAGGCATACAGAATAAAAATCATCGCCAGCCGCCAATCGGTCGTCGTCGCGACGGCGACTGTCTCGTTGATGTTTTCGGAAGCCGGTCTGATAAACGCGATGAGCACAATCGCCAGCAGGCCGACGAGCTTCGCAATGGAAAGCGCATTCTGCGTGCGCGTGCCGGGCCGGATGCCGAGCATGTTCACCGCGGTCAGCAACACGACGATCGCCACGGCGAAGCCGACGGAACCGAGCATATTGCGAACCGGGAAGAGTTCGACAAAATGCTCGCCGAAGACGAACGCGATGCTGCCGATGGTGCCGGGTCGAATGACCCACATCACGGCCCAGGCGTAGAGAAACGCGACGCGACTGCCGTAGGCGCGGCCCAGGTAGTTGTATTCTCCGCCGTCCTCCGGCATCGCGCAGGCGAGTTCGGCATAGCAAAATGCGCCGCAGAGAGCGAACAACCCGCCGGCCGCCCAGGCGAACATCAGCGCCGTGGGAGTCGGTACGCTGGCCGCGATTACCGGCGCGAGCTTGTAGATGCTCGAGCCGATGATAATGCCCACCATGATGCTCGTGGCATCAAAGAGCGACAATCGTCGGCGCGGCGGCTGTGGAGTGTCAGTGGCCACGCCGGGATTCTACCGAAAACACCGGGATCGCGTAGCCGGCAAGTGGCCGAAATGCCACGGCTTGTTCACAAGCCGTGGCATCAGCGAAGAATTCAAGACCACGCGGCGAGCGATCAAAGAATGAACTGATCGAACTGTTTGTCCATCTCCTTTTTGTCATTCAACTTCAAGATGTCCGGAAACGCCTTGACGAATTTGGCGAGTTTGATGACATAGTCGTCGAGTTCGCCCGACCACTTTTCGAGCTTTTGTTTGGCGCCGGCCGTCATTTCCTGCTTGGCTTCCTTGAGATTGATGAACTTGGCGAAGGCGGCCTTCAGGGCCTCCGCCTTCTTGAAGGCGTCCATGAGGTCCTTTTCGCTCTTGGACGCCTCGAACTTTTTCATGGCCGTCTGGAACTTCTCGATCGTGGGACCGACGTCAGCCTTCTTGAAGAAACTCGACTTCGAGAGGTTATTGGCTTCCTTGAACGTCTTCCACTTGTCCCGATCCAACGTCAGTACGCCCACGGCACGACTCCTGGCAATGAATTAAAGCGAAGTAAATGGCGCCGTGCGGGCAAGGCCTCACAGCGCTCGGGATTATGATGCCGTTCCCTGTGTTTCGCAAGCATTTGGCCGGATTCGACTCGCAAAATGCGAGAAACGACGCAGGCCGGAACAGGGGCGTCATTTGACTCGCTCGACCACCCAGCGCCGATCGATCGAGGCCCGTCCGGAGTGTGCGATCCGGTCGCTGAGAGGTATAATCGAGGAAATGGAGAAACCGCGATGACGTTGCAATTGCACCTGACGCCTGAACTGGAACTTCTCATCAGGAACGCCGCGATCTCGGCAGGCGAGGATGTGGAGGCTTTTGTACTGCGCGCGGTGCAGGAACGCGTCGCGGAAGCGAGAGAACCGCAACGTCTTCGTCCTGGCACGCCGGAATGGAACGAGTTCTTGAACGCCTGGCTGGCAACTCATCAGCCAGTGTCGCACATTGTGGATGATAGTCGCGAGAGCATTTACGAATGAGCGCAAGCTTAGCCGATCAACGCATCGATATCCTTATCGACGCAAATGTATTGCTTCGATTGAGGCAGCCAGGAAGGCCGGAGCGGTCGATAGTTCATACAGCACTTCAGAAGTTGGGCGAACGGTCGTATCGCATCATTGTCGTACCGCAGGTCATCTATGAATATTGGGTAGTTAGCACGCGCCCGACCAATGTTCGCGGGCTTGGATTGGCGGTGAGCGATGCCCAACGTGATATCGAGGGCTTTAAGCGTTTGTACGAGTTGCTGGATGATGATGCCGGTGTATTTCACTATTGGGAGCCGTTGGTGATTGCTTCAGGCGTCTCTGGCAAACAAGCCCACGACGCGCGGCTGGTGGCCGCGATGCAACGACATTTAATTCCTGAAATAATGACGTTTAATGTCAACGACTTAACTCGATACCCTGGCATCGTAGTGCGGTCGCCTCAGGATGTTGCAAGCTGGCCGGAACTACAACATTGAAGCCACTTCATCCGCGCTCACGAACACGATCGCTAAGCCCATGCCACGCGTCCTACTAGCCATGTCCGGCGGCGTTGATAGCAGCGTCGCTGCGCACTTGTTGCTCGAGGCCGGTCATGACGTCGTCGGGCTGTTCATGCGGCATGGGCAGGCAGCAGACGAAGTCTGCGCGACTTCCGGCGAAGAACGCGGCAGTTACCGCGCGCTGTTGCCGGTTGTGCAACCGCGGCCAGGACACAAGCAAGGTTGTTGCAGTTCTTCCGACGCCGCCGACGCGCGGCGCGTGGCGGATCGGCTGGGAATTCCGTTCTATGCGATCAACTTCGAGGAAGAATTCGGCCGCATTATGGACTATTTCGTGGCCGAGTACGCCTCGGGCCGCACGCCGAATCCCTGCGTGGTCTGCAACAACTGGCTTAAATTCGGCAAGCTGGCCGATTACGCCGACACGATCGGCGCGGACTACATCGCCACGGGGCATTACGCGCGCCTGACGCGCGAGCCCGGCGAATCGATCGCCGCGCTGCGGCGCGGAATTGACGGTGGCAAGGATCAGTCCTACGTGCTGTTCGGTATCCAGCGGGCTTTGCTGCCGCGCGTGTTGTTTCCCGTCGGCGAGTATGACAAGCCCACGATTCGTCGCCTCGCCGGCACGCTGGGACTGAATGTCGCCGACAAACAGGACAGCCAGGAAATCTGCTTCATCAACAACGGCGATTACGCGGAGTTCGTCCGCAAACGACACGGCGATCTCGATCTTTCGGGCGAGCTCGTCACGACGGATGGCGCCGTTGTCGGCCGCCACACGGGCATCGAGCAGTTCACCATCGGCCAGCGCAAAGGACTCGGCGTGGCCTTCGGCGAACGGCGCTTCGTCGTCCGCATCGAAGCGGAAACGCGGCGCGTGGTGATTGGCGAGCGCGAAGATCTGGCGCGCTCGGAAGTCTCCGCCAATCGCACGAACTGGCTGATCGAACCGCCGTCCGGGTCGCTGGAATGCAGCGTCAAGATTCGCTATCTCAGTACGCCGGTGCGCGCGACCGTCAAGGTCCTGCCGGGCGATCGGCTGCATGCGTCGTTGCATGAACCCAAAGACGCCATCGCTCCCGGGCAAGCGCTCGTCTGCTACGACGGCGACCGCGTCCTGGGCGGCGGGTGGATCGAGTGAGCGGCGCAGCCACCTCGTCCGCCACCGAACAGGCGAAAGAGCGGCGCTACGCGGTCATCGCCGCGATTGCGGTCGCAGCGATCGCGTTGCATCTGATCTTGCGCTTCGGAACCGGCGCGAGCTTGTTTGCGGCGAACTTGCCGCTCTTCGTGGCCTTGGCCGCCGGCGGCCTTCCGCTCGTCTGGGAGCTGGCCGTGAAGGCCTGGAATCGCGAGTTCGGTTCCGACCTGCTGGCCGGGATCTCCATCGTCACCTCGGTGTTGCTAGAAGAATACTTGGCCGGAGCGATCGTCGTCTTGATGCTCTCCGGCGGCGAAGCGCTCGAACAATACGCGGTGCGGAGCGCGTCGAGCGTGCTCCGCGCGCTGGCCAAACGCATGCCGTCGGTCGCACATCGCCGGCGCGACGGGCTGACCGAGGATATCGCCGTCGATCAGATTGCGCCCGGCGATTTGATGGTCGTGATGCCGCACGAAATTTGCCCGGTCGACGGCGAAGTGGTCGAGGGCCATGGTTCGATGGACGAGTCGTTCCTGACCGGCGAACCGTATCGCGTCTCGAAAACGCCCGGTGTCGAAGTGATCTCCGGCGCGGTGAACGGTCCAGCCAGTCTCACGATCCGCGCGACGAAACGGCCGATCGACTCGCGCTATGCGCAGATCATGAAGGTGATGCAGCAATCGGAGCAATACCGGCCGCGGATTCGCCGCCTCGGCGATCAGCTCGGCGCGTTCTACACGCCGCTCGCCCTCGTCATTGCCATCGGCGCTTGGGCGGCCAGCGGCGAGGCCACGCGGTTTCTCGCAGTGCTCGTCACCGCGACGCCCTGCCCGCTGTTGATTGCGATTCCGGTCGCCATCATCGGTTCGATCTCGCTTTCAGCACGGCGCGGGATCATCATCAAGAACCCCATTGTGTTAGAACAGATCGATCGTTGCACGGTCGCCATCTTCGACAAGACCGGCACGTTGACCTATGGCGAGCCGCGCCTTTCCGAGCAACTCGTCGCGCCGGAATTCGACGCTCAGGAAACGCTACGCCTCGCGGCCAGCGTGGAACGCTATTCGAAACATCCGTTGGCGACGGCGATTCTCCGCGCGGCGCGCGACGAACAACTGAAGCGCAGCGAGGCGGGTGAGATTCACGAGCCGCCCGCGCAGGGACTCGTTGGCCGCGTGGACGGGCACGAAGTGATGATCACGCATCGCAAGCGTCTCATGCGCGAGCGTCCGGAGTTGGCAGAGCAGTTGCCCCCGCCGGCGAGCGGCATGGAATGCGTGGTGCTGATCGACGATCGCTACGCCGCCACGTATCGCTTCCGCGACCAGCCGCGCGCCGACGGCCGCTCCTTCATCGATCATTTGGGACCGCGCCACCAATTGAACCGTGTGCTGCTGGTCTCCGGCGATCGACGCAGCGAAGTGGAATACCTGGCCGGCCGGGTTGGCATTCACGAAGTCCACGCCGAGCAGAGTCCTGAGGACAAAGTGCGGATCGTTCGCGAGGAGACGGCGAAGGCCAAGACGATTTTCCTCGGCGACGGAATCAACGACGCCCCCGCGCTGCAAGCCGCCACGGTGGGCATTGCCTTCGGTCAGCAGAGCGACGTCACCGCCGAGGCTGCCGGCGCGGTGATCATGGATAGCTCGCTCGCCAAAGTGGACGAACTGCTGCACATCAGCCGCCGCATGCGCTCGATCGCCCTGCAAAGCGCCGTGGGCGGAATGGCCCTCTCCATCTTCGGCATGCTTTTCGCCGCGGCCGGTTACTTACCGCCGGTAGCCGGCGCATTATTACAAGAAGCCATCGACGTCCTGGCAGTCCTCAACGCCTTGCGCTCCGCATGGCGACCGAGGACATTGACCGATTTTCAAGACGCATCGCCGGACGGCGAGAGTTGAAGTCGTCACTACCGCATCGGAATCATTTCGCCTTGCATGATCTCTTGCGGCGTTTGCCGGCGACGAACTAGGTGCGGCCGGCCGTTTTCGATCATCACCTCGGCGGCTAGCGGCTTGCTGTTGTAGTTGCTGCCCATCACGGCGCCGTAGGCGCCGGCGCATTCAATCACCAAGAAATCGCCGATTTGCGCCACAGGCAACGAGCGCTTGCAAACGAAGCCGCCGTCTTGCTGCGTGAAGATATCGCCGGATTCGCACAACGGCCCGCCGACCACGACGTCCTGCTCGGCGCGGGATTCCATCTTGCCGGACGCTGTGGCGATCGAAATCGGATGATACGCGCCGTAGAGAATCGGACGCGCAAGGTTATTGAAGCCAGCGTCGACCACGTAGAACGTGTTGCTCCCCATCTGCTTGACGGCCCGCACCTCGGCGAGCAAGTAACCGCTCTCCGCGACGAGAAAGCGGCCCGGCTCGAGCTCCAAATGTACCGCATGTCCGAACGTGTCGGCCAGTCGATTCCGCGTGTCGTCCCAGAGGCGATGATACGCGGTGAGATCGGCATGCGTGTCGCCAGGGCGATAGGGCGTCGGCAATCCGCCGCCCGCGCTGATCGTGGTCAACGTGCGGCCGATTTCGCGCGCCAGTCTTTCCGAAGCGCCGCAAACCTGAGCGAGATGCTCGATGTCGGCGCCCGAGCCGATGTGCAAATGCAGCCCCGTCACGCCGAGGCCGTGCCGATCGGCGCGGCGCAATGCGTCGTGCAGGTTTTCGTGCCAAATACCGTGCTTGGAGTGCTCGCCGCCGGTGTTGGTCTTCTGGCTATGGCCGTGGCCGAAGCCCGGGTTGATCCGCAACGTGATGTTGCCGCCGGGAGAGCGTTCGCCGTACTGATCGATCATGTCCGGCGAGCCGCAATTGACGTGCAGGCCGTGACGCAGCACCGACTCCAGCGCCTCGCGATCGAAGATATCGGCCGTGTAAACGATCGGGGGCGGATCGCCTGCCGTCGCGTAACCGGCGGCGATCGCGCGTTCGATTTCGCCCGCGCTCACGGCGTCGACCAGCACGCCGTGGCGGCGCATGAGGTCGAGAATGGCGATGTTCGAGCAAGCCTTTTGCGCGAAGCGCACGGTCTCGAACATGCTCAAGTCTTGAATCCGCTCGACGATCTTGCCGGCGTCGTAAAAATAGGCTGGCGTCCCGAATTCGCGGGCCAGTTCGACCACCGGCAGGCCGGCAATCTCGGTACGGAGAGTGGAGAATTCGGTCGCCGAAGCCATGGGCTTGTTTCGCTCGTTCAGAGTTGGGCGTCAGCGACGCCGTGGAAATACGATCAACGGGTCGATGCTAGCAAACCCCGTGGCGGGTCAACAGGGGCGACCCTTTGCGCATCGAGTAGACACGAACGCCGCTCGGCGGTTCACTGGAGCGCCAACTGCGTTTGGATATCCTACGAATCGGAGTCCGCCGTGGCGGGCCCCTTCGGAACCGGCAAGATCCAGTTTTCCAGCAGCGACTTCCGCTCTTCTGGCGTGCCGGAGACGAACGTCGTAGCGCGGGCTTCGTCCTTGAGCAGTTTCTGCACCAGCGGCAGGGCGTCCTCGGGCTTGAGCGCGCCGATGACCTGGTAATAACGCAGCTCCAGCAATACCGGCAGCGGATTCTCCTGTCCGCCGGCGCCGACCATCTTTGCCGCTTGCTTCAAGACCTTGTCGGCCACTTTCTCGCCGGTCAGGTCGGGGACGTCCTTGAATTCGAGGGCTTCCTCGGTCGCCTTTAGCCATTGGGCCGTGTTCTTGCGGCGCGCCGAAGCGTCGTTAGCGGCGATGGTCGCCGCGTCGCCGCCCGAGGAATTGCCAAAAGAGCCGCCGTAAGCACTGCCGCCGCCGTCAGGCAGCGGAACCGGTTCGGATTCGCGGCCGACGTTCTTCTTCGTCGCCACGTCCACCACGACCCATTGAATCGCCGGCTCAGTGCTGCGCGTGTTCTTGGTCGTCATTTCGGCGATCAGCAGCACGTCCACTTCGGCCTTCGCGGCGGCCGTTAGCAACTTTCTGCGATCACCTTTGCCGAGAATCACCAAACCGCGCGGCGCTTGTTCGGCGACGGCGTCTAATTCCTCATTGGTGGGCGGGGTCGTGGAACTCGCCGCGCCGGAGCTTGGTCCACGCGGACCGTACGGACTGCTCGACGCTTCCAGTCGGTAGTTAACGCCGGAATTGGCGTTCTCATTGTCCGACTTCTTGCGATCGTATTCAAACAACTTACCGAACTCGCCCTTGTCGAGGCGCCTGCGGATTTCTTTCACCATGTCACTGCCAACTTCTCCGGCGAGATCATCAAAGTCCTTGATCGGATCGACGACTTCTTCCTCATCGTCGTCTTCGCCCGACGTTACGGCGCCAGTGTTACGGCCGTAGGGACTCCCCGCTCGGCCCGCGGTTCCGCCAGCCGAGTCGGCGCGCCGCTTCGGATCAGGCATCGCGCCAACGCCCCAACGCAACTGATGCACGGGTCGCGTGAGCTTGTTCCAATGCATGACTTCTTTTTTCAGCACTTCGTCATCGGACGTGATGGCGGCCGCGAGCGACAGGCGGGCAGCTTCTTTGTCGTGGCCCAAGTCAATTGCGCGCTGCGATTCTCCGGCCCAACCCGGCGGATACTTCTTCGTGCTCGTCGCCGCAGTAGCAGTGGTCGTGTCACCGCTGGCCGGCGCGGTGCTTTCAGTCGCTGTGGGCGCGGCTGCCGCGGCTAGCAAGGCGTTCAAATCCACCGTCTCGCCCCCCGCGAACGTGAATAACCCAGCCGCGGTGTCGGTCGCGGTGTTGAGCGCAATGGTATGCACCTGACCGTCGAGCCACAGCGCCAGGAACACGCCGGAATATGCCTTGTCGAGACCCTCGGTCGGCTTCGCGGCGTCATAAGCCAAGTCGTCCGGCGCGGTCCAGGTCACGGCCTTTTCCGCGTTCGCTTGTACGAGCAGAATCGTGTTGCTCGGACCGTCGGACGCCATGACCAGCGTGGCGCCCTCCTTGTGTCCCAGCACCGTCCCGTCGCCCACCGGCGCAACGATTGTAGTTTTGCCTGCTTCACTGATGCCGGGCACCGCAAAGACCGAAGGCATTTTCTCGACGAGCGCCTTGTTATGCTCGCTGTCCCAGGCTTCGTCTTGTTTGAACTGATCGAACAATTCCTTCTGTCCCAAGAATGGCAGCAGCGAGACGCGCCAACTCAAGAGCGGTTTGCCATCGGCCGACATCGTGGCGGCCGTGGGCAATTTGTTGTTCGTGGAGAGATACGTATGCGCGGCGATGCCGAGTTGCTTGAGCTGGCTCTCGACCACTCGTCGCGCGGCATCGGACCCCGGCGGCAGGATCAAATCTCGCTTCAAAGTTCCCGCCAGGCTTTCGACCATCGGTTGGTCAAGCGAACCGGAAATCAGCACATGTTGATTGTTCTCCCCGCCGCGTTCGACCTTCATCGTCTTGGCGAATTGATCCCACGCGTCATAGCCTTTGCTTTGGAGCGCTTGCTGTTCCGGCGAGAGGCCGGCGCTCAGTGCATTCCGCTGCATGCCGACGGCCATGCCGATCATCCCTTGCATCCCTTGCAGCGTACTCCACAGTTGCTGCGCGCCGTCAGCATTCGGCATCGCGATATCAATCGTCAACTTAGCGCCCGAGGCGAGATCCACGGCGAACGTGCCTTCGGGAATCGCCGACGCCATCACGCCCAGCATCGACGACACGTTCGAGCCCGCGGCGGCCGTCGGCATCAGGGCGCCGACCGACGGTTGCCCCCCGGCGCTTTTCTTTGCGCCGAAGATGGCGAACTCGGGCGGGGCTTCGCGCAACGTCTCGCCTAGAGTCTTTGGAACCGGCGCCGCGGCTGCTTCTTCCGCGACGGCAGCCGGCGGGCCGTAGGGCGACCCACTGGGTGGACCATACGGCGAGCCGCTCGAAGCCCCTGCGGCAGGAGCATTGAAATAGCTTTGCAACGCGGCTTCGCGGCCGATGATCAACGACTGAGGATCAAAGAAGCAAACGGCGTCGCTATCGGCTTGCGTCGAACGATAGATCTTTTGCGCGCCGGCGAATTGCTCCGTGCTCTCCAAACTTCGCGACGAACGGACCTTCGCCTCGTCGATCGGCACGTTCGCGCGAATAATGCGAACCGTCGTTTCCGGTGCTGGCAACATCGCATTCAAACCGCCGGAAGTGTCCGAAGCAGCGGCGGGAGCCGACGTGCCTGCCGTCATATTGGGGCCATAGGGGCTGCCCGACGGCGGTCCGTAGGGAGAACTCCCTTCGCGACCGCCGTAAGGTGCGGACGGGACGGAGCTACCCGGGCTGCCGCCGACGAAAACGAGAATGACTTCGTCGATTTGCGAGGATTCCAGGCCGTAGTCGCTGCGCAGTCTTTCGGTGATTTTGACCGCCGCTTCGGAAGCGCCCACCGGCGAGACCAGCAGTTTCGGCACGCGAATGACCGTGGCGCCCGACACCGAATCGGGGATCGTGGCGTAAACGTCTCCCACCGCTGGGGCGGCAGCCTCTTCGACGGAGGCGCTCACAGGCGCTACCGGACCTCCGGGAGGGGCTGCCGGACCTGCCGTGGTGGCCGGCGGCGGACTCCCGCCGCCGCAACCTGCTTGGACGGCTAGCGTGGTCGAAATCAGCAAGCCCAATAGCCGCCTCAGCATCGTCGAGTCCTCCCCGATTACTTCGCGAATGCGCTGGAACCGTCGCCAGATAGGTCGCCGCGCCGCGGAAATGAGGGGCGCCAAGCCTGCGCGCACCGCCCCGTCCCCTATCATACCCGGGCCACGGACAAAGGTTTTGCTCCGCCGCGATCCCCGGCTGTTTTTGAACGCCGCCATTATGTTCCGCGAACGCGGTCGCTGTCGAGAGAAAAGATCGCGCTCTCCGCAACGCGTCGACCCGGAACCCGGTGTGGCTGGCGACGATTCCGGGATAAACTGTCGTGCGGTACACCACTCACTGGATCTTGATTGCCGCAATGCCCCAACCTCGCGTCCTGATTCTGCGTGCACCGGGTACAAACTGCGACGAGGAGACGGCGTACGCCTTCGAGCGCGCCGCCGGTAAGGCCGAGCGCTGGCATGTCAATCAGCTGCTCGAACAGTCCGCTGCGCTCGCCGATTTCCAAATCCTCTGCCTGCCGGGGGGGTTCAGTTACGGCGACGATCTCGGCGCCGGCCGGATTCTCGGCCAGCAACTGCGGCGGCACTTGGCCGGCGCGATGCAAGAATTCAAGGCCGCCGGCAAATTGATTCTCGGCATCTGCAACGGCTTTCAGATCCTCATCAAATCCGGCTTACTGCTCGAAGACGATCCGCAGACCGGCCCGCCCGCCACGCTGACGTGGAACGCGTCGGGCCAGTTCGTCGACCGCTGGGTTGAGCTGCTGAACCCCGGCTCGCCATGCGTGTACTTCGCCGGCATCGAGGAACTGTATCTGCCGATCGCCCACGCCGAAGGAAAGTTCGTGCCGCGCGACGATTCGGTGCTGCGTCAATTGCAGGAACGCGGACAGATCGCTTTGCGCTACGCCCACGCCGGGAAACCAGCCGGCCTGGCGTTTCCGGCGAACCCCAACGGGGCCGTCGACGACATCGCCGCGGTCTGCGACCCGACCGGCCGCGTCTGCGGACTGATGCCCCATCCAGAACGCTTCATCGATCGCGTGCAACACCCGCGCTGGACGCGGGAAAAGCTCCCAGAAGCCGGCGCGGGATTGCGAGTGTTCGAGAACGCGGTGCGGTATTTCGCATAGCGCCGGCAGCGCAGGTTGTCTTCGGTTCGGTGACGTCTTGCCCTGGCCCCGTAATGGCGAATCGCCCCCATTTTTGCTATTCTCGGCTAAACGGATTTCCATCGCCAAATCACATCGGAGGGCGCCGCTGATGGCTTCGCCGCTGCGTTCCTTGATCGCCACGGGCACCAAGCTCTGGCTTGATTCGATCGACCCCGACCTGGTGAAGTCCAACCGCGCCCTGGGCGCGACCGGGGCCACTTCGAACCCGATTATTGTCGCCGACCTGCTCAAGACAGGGCGCTTCGACAATGCGATCGAGACCTCGCTGGCCGAAGGGCACAGCGATGAGACGATCGCCTGGGAGATGACCGATCGCCTGGTCCGTCAGGCCCAGGACGTCTTTTTGCCAGTCTGGCAAGAAACGTCGGGCAACGACGGTTACGTCAGCTTCGAGCTGGACCCGTTACTCGAAGACCCCGCGGCCGGCCCGCCGCATGCCGAACGCGTGGCGCGGTATGTCGAATTGGGCAAGCAGTGGGCCGCCGGACACCAGAATCGGATGATCAAGGTGCCGGCCACGCCCGCGGGACTCGACGCGCTCGAATCGCTGGCCGCCGCCGGCGCAACGCTGAACGTCACCCTGATTTTTTCCTCGCGGCAATATCAGGCCGCGCGCGACGCGGTCTGGCGCGGCGCTCAACGGCGCTCGGCCGGCTTGGCCGGGTTCAAATCGGTGTACAGCATTTTCGTCTCGCGGTTGGATGTCTACACGGATCAAGCGGTGACGCAGCTTTCACCCGCCGCGCAGGGCCAGGTCGGCATCGTCAACGCGAAGCGGATCTGGCAAGAAAATCAGACCTTCTGGGCGGACAAGAAGTTGCCGCTCCAACAGGAGATGATCTTCGCCAGCACCGGCACGAAGAAGAAGGAAGACCCCGCCTGGAAATACGTCGCCGCATTCGCCGGCAGTGACATCGAAACGAATCCGCCGGCCACGAACGACGCCGTGGAAAAAAGCGACCGCACATTCACCCGCGAGGTCGACCAGCTTCCGCCCGCCGCGGTGCTGGAAGAAATCGATCGCCTGGTTGATATCCAGAAGCTCGAAGAAACGCTGATGCGCGAAGGCATTCAAAAATTCGCCGATCCTCAAAAGGCGCTGTTGAAGTTGATCGCGCAGAAGCGCGGCGCTCTGGCGGCTAAATAGGAGGAGCGGGAGGTGTTAAGGAGAAGAGGCGTCAAGGAGCAAAGTAGCTCCTCGCTCGACGTCTCCCCTTCTTCCTTCTTTTCTCCTCTACTCCTTTACTCCTACTCCCCCTCCTCCAATCCTCACCCGCCATGACCGCCGATCCCTACGCCAATTGCCCTTGCGGTAGCGGCAAGAAACTCAAGTTCTGTTGCGGGCCGCATTGGCCGGAGATCGAGCGCATCGAGCGGTTGTTCGATTCGCAGCAAGATCTCGCCGCGCTCGACGCGATCAACAAGTTGGAAGCCACGCTGCCGCACCACGCGCATTTGATGAACATGAAGATCGACCTGCTCTTCGCCCAGGGACGGCGCGAAGAAGCGGAAGCGCTCCAGAAAGAATTCATCGCCGCACATCCGGACAACGTCAACGCCCGCTATCGCCGCGCGGCGGAGTTGCTGGACGCAGGCGAAATCGAACAGGCCGCGCGTCTCTGGTACGACACGTTCGCCTCGACCGGTAACACCATGACCGGCGTCGGTCTGGTCGTGGCGCGCGCGACGGCCACCGCGGCATTGATGGCCGGCCACTTCGCCGCCGGCCGCACGTTGCTGAATATCCTGATGGCGCTCGATCCCAAGGACACTACGATTCGCGATCTGGCCGTCCAGATGATGAGTGCCGACGGCCAACCGCCGATCTGCCGAGAACTGCCGCCATTGCGCCAGCGCCCCGTCGACCCGCGTTGGAATGACGAGTTCGCCGCCGCACTGGCGCCGACGCCGTTGGCTGATTTCCCGCGCGCCGAAGCGCTCTTCGCGGTCCTCAGCGAAAAGGCCGCGAACGAACCCGCGGTTTGGGGAAACTTGGCCCTGCTGCGCGCGATGTTGGCGAATCCGCAAGGTGCGTCCGAGGCCTATGCGCGCTTGGCCGCTTGCGACATTCCCTGGGAC
>ENA-ORBV01004864-ORBV01004864.1-microbial-mat-metagenome-genome-assembly--contig:-NODE-4864-length-25335-cov-43.465753_pt1 | contig 25335 bp, 25 predicted proteins | sample MGYA00237777_ERZ505514 | MGnify/ENA primary metagenome ERZ505514 (study PRJEB26160, sample SAMN06269048) | microbial mat metagenome | isolation source: Oligotrophic lake microbial mat | place... | reverse complement strand
TTGCACGAGAAGGCGACCAGCTCGTCCTGGCCGCACTGCGTGCAACGCAGGCGCGCGAAGCCGTACGCCAGGACGCCGCACGTGAGGGCGCGCTCGAGCTCGCGGGTCACGAAGCGGGGCAGGCCGGGGCCGTCCTGTTCGTTCGAGCGCACCAGGAAGGTCGCGAGGTGCTCGCGCAGCACCTGGTGCAGCGCGCCGCTCTCGGGCTCGCGCCGTCGGCGCTGGGCGCCTGTCGTCTCTCGTCCCGAGTGCATCCCGGGGAGGGACTGCTCGGAGCACGGTTCGGTCGCGGGTGGAGTTCAGGCGCGTGGCTGCGCACTCGAACGGCTGCGTACCCGAACGCGGTGCGGGTGGGCTTGCGGAACGCTATTGGACCGCCCCCGGCTCGAAGACGATCGCGCTGGTGCCCGTCGTGCCTCGCGCCGGGCGCCACGCCGCGTGGTGTGCGCAGGTTTCGGAGTTCGGAGGATGCGCAGTGAGACCGCGACGAGCGCCCGAAGATCCCGTCCTGGTCCTCGATGCTGTGCCCGAAAGGCACGTGCGTCACGTCGTGCACGAGCGCCGCGATGCGGATGACGCGCGCTTCCTCGTCGCCGATCGCGACGCTGGCCGCTGGATCGAGCTCGAAGTTGCGGTTCACGGCGTCGATCACCCCCTGCGCCATGTGGAGCGAACCGATCGAGTGGTCGAAGCGCGTGTGCAAGGCACCCGGGAACACGAGGTACGCCGTCCCGAGCTGTTTGACGCCGCGCAGCCGCTGCATCTCGGGCGTGTCGAGGACGCGCATCTCCTCGTGCGTCAAGTGCACGTCGCCGTGCACGGGGTCGCGGATCACGCTGAAGCGGCGGGCGGGCATGGGGGGCGAGGAGGATAGCAGCTCGCGGCCGGCTCCCGGGACGAGTCGGCCGGCCTTCGCCGCGTACTCCGTGCCCTTGCGCGGGGTTCCCGCGCACATAGACTGCGTACGTGCTGCTGGATGCGTCACGAAGCTCCTTCTCGGGGATCCGCATGCGATTCGCCACCGTTCTCTGCCTCGGATCGATCCTCTGCGCCTGCTCGCACACGCAGACGGTGGTGAGACCGAGCGCCCCCACGGCGAATTTCTTGAGCACGGACGGCTACTATGTCGCCATGCCTCCCGACGGCACGTTCGAGACGAAGTCCTACGCCGGATCCGGACGGAAGACCGCCGAGATCGTGCGGACGGAGCTGGCGCGACGAGCGGAGCGCGTCGAGATCGGACTCGCGCAGGAGAAATCCACCGAATCCCGCGCGAAAGCTACGGCGGCCGGCCTCACCTACGCCGTGCTACCGTCGATCCTGCACTGGGAGGACCGCGCGACCGAGTGGTCGGGTCGGACCGACAAGGTCACGATCCGGATGGTCGTGGTGCGCGCGGCGACGGGTGAGGAGGTCGACTCCGCGAACATCGAGGGCGAAAGCCGGGCCTTGTCGTTCGGCGGGGACCATCCCGAGGAGCTCCTCGCGGTTCCCGTCGGCCAGTACTTCGACGCGCTGTTCCGTTGAGTCCCATACCCGGCATCGCGATGCACTCGACGCGGCGATGATTCCGGCAGCGCAAGGGACCCGACTGGAGGCCCTCGGTCTCGCCTGCGCGCTCGGGAGCGAGCTGGACGTGGTCTTCGAGCGCCTGGTGGCGCCTCTCTGCGACGCGCTCACGATCCGCACCGACCTGGTCAGCGGGCAGGACCTCCTCGTCGGCGAGGTGCGCGAACCCCTGCCGGTCATTCCCGAGTCCTACAAGACGCTGCGGTGCCGGAACAACGCGCTGGCGGCCCTGGCCCTGCAGCGGATCGCGGAGCCGGTGCGGCGGGCCATCGAGCTGTACGGGCCGGCGCGTGTCGGCGTCGTCGTTGGCACCACCACTTCGGGCGTGGCCGAGGCCGGGGACGCGATCGACGAGCTCGTCCGGGTGGGCGCGCTCCCGGCCGACTTCCACTATGCGCAGCTCGAGTACGGCGGCTTGTCCACGTTCCTCGCGGGCATATCGGGAGCGAAGGGCCCGACCTATGCAGTCTCGACCGCCTGTTCCTCCAGCGCCAGAGCGCTCATCAGCGCACGCTCGCTGCTCGAGCTCGGCCTGTGCGACGCCGTGATCGCCGGCGGCGTCGATTCGCTGGCACGATTGACGACGCGCGGATTCAGCGCGCTGGAGGCCGTGTCGACCGTTCGAAGCCAGCCGTTCAGCCGCAACCGGCGCGGGTTGAACCTCGGTGAAGCCGCGACCCTGTTCCTGATGACGCGCCGTCCCGGCGGGATACGCCTCGTCGGCACGGGAGAGTCCACCGACGCGCATCACATGTCCGCGCCGAGCCCCGGCGGCGAAGGCGCCGAGCGCGCCATGCGCGACGCGCTGGAGGACGCGGCCGCGTCACCCCGCGACCTGCTCTACCTCAACCTCCACGGGACAGGCACGCTGCTCAACGACGCCAGCGAGGGAGTGGCCGTGCATCGCGTCTTCGGGGCGACGACGCCGTGCAGTTCGACGAAGCCGCGCGTCGGACACACGCTCGGAGGAGCGGGCGCGCTGGAGGCGGGATTCTGCTGGCTCGTGCTGGCGAACGAGCAGGACGGGTTCCTACGCCTGCCGCTGCACGAATTCGACGGAGAGTTCGATCTCGCGCTTCCCGCACTGCACCTCGTTGCCGCCGGCCAGCGCGCACGAGTCGTCGGTCGCAGGCTGGTCGCCAGCAACTCCCTCGGCTTCGGGGGCAACAACTGCACGCTCGTGCTCGAGCGCACAGGGCCGTGATCCCGTTCTCGATCCTGGCCTGGTCGGCGTGGTCGCCTCGGATCGCGGAACGCGATACGTGGCGAGCGTGGGCGTGCGACCCCGAGTTGCCCACGGGATCCGGGACGCCCGACGTCCGCTTCGTACCGGCGATGCAGCGCAGGCGGCTGAGCCGGCTGGCGCGGATGTCGATGCAGGCCGCACTCGATACGTGTGAACCGGCGCAGCTCCAGGAGAGCGGGCTGGTTTTCGCATCGCGACACGGCGAGCTGAACTCGAGCATCGCGATGCTCCGCGAGATCGCGGCTGACGCACCCCTCTCCCCCACGGCCTTCAGCCATTCCGTGCACAACGCGCCGGCTGGCCAGATATCCATCCAGGTCGGACACCGTGCGCCGGCGAGCTCGGTCTCGGCGCAGTGTGCGACGTTCACCGCGGGGCTCATCGATGCTCTGGCGCTCTCGCACCGGCGGCGAGGAGCTCCCGTCCTGCTCGTCGCGGCTGACGAGCCCCTGCCTGACGAATTCCAGGTCTTCGCGGACGAGCCGCAAGTCGCGCACGCCATCGCGTTGCTGGTCTCGCTCGATGCGGGACTCGGCGGCGCCAAGTTGCGGCTCGCTTCCGCGCCCGGCGAACCGGAATCGCCGCGAGGGCTGCCCGAAGCGCTCTCGTTCCTGGCCTGGTGGCTCGGAAGCGGAGAGGCCTGGACCTCGAGTGACGCGGCGTCCCGTTGGCGATTGTCGCGCGAGGCCTGAAGCGCAGATCAGTCCTGGATGGCGAGCACGCGGCCGTCGGGTGTGAAGTGGACGGCGATCTTGTCGAATCGCATGCGCTGATAGCGCAGCGGATTGAGCTCGAGCGCCGGTGAGATGCTGGCCGGCGGATAGCCGATCGCGAGGAACAGTACCCGGCGTGACAAGCCTACGTCCGGAACCCCGGCAGCGATCGCGGCCAGCTCGGCCTCGTTCAGGTCCTCGGGCAGAGTGACCGGTTCCTCGGCGAACTGGCGCGTGAGCCAGTCTTCGAACGGCATGCGGCTGTGCTTTTCGACGAATGCGATCCGCAGGATGGAGCCGTCGTCGAGCCCGAGTTCGATTTGACTATCGCCGCGCGAGCGCACCAGACATCTCGTGCCCGGGGGAAAGAACCGCGAGTAGCCCAGGAAGTTCGTCGAGGACGTGCACCAGATGCCCTCCCTCAGCTCCGCTCGCATGCCGACTCGCGAAAAAATGGTCGTCGGCGCGGTGGGTGCGGTGCTCGAAGATCCGGTCCGACAACCACCGCACAGGATCGTGGACAGCAGCGCGAGAAGGAGAGCCCCGAAGAACGAACGGGCCAGTGCGATCATCTACTTGTCCTCGTGGCACGAATCTGAAGAGACGTCGGTGACGGATAGGAAAGTCGCGGGAGCCGCGGACGTCCTATACCAAGATATCGGGCTCAACGGCTCGCAGACGATTCCGGGGTCTCGCCGCGCGGTCGACTGCCGAGCAGTCCGTTCTGGATGGCGTTGTCCGTCCGCCAGACGTCGCCAGCAAGGATCGCGGTGAACTCGCGCATCACGCGATCTTCCAGGCCGGCAGCCAGGAAGACGTTGCGAACCCACTCCGGCCGGTAGAAGCGCTCGATCAGCCGGTCGAACGTGGCATAGGCTCGTTCGCACGTGCGTGTGTACTCCCCGAGCTCGAGCGACACATCCGCATCCGCGGCACGCGCGACCCGCTCGGCCAGGAGCTCGGCCGTCGCGATGGCGATGGTCACCCCCGACGAGAAGACCGGGTCGAGGAACGCACGCGCGTCGCCGACGGCAGCGCTCCGGGCGGTCGCGGGCGCGCGATTGTAGTAGCTGTAGTTGGCGATCCGCCGGTACGGCTGGATGCACTCCGCACCGTCGAACACCTCGGTCAGCAGCGGGGATCCCGAGATCGCGCCGTCGAGCACTCCCTCCGCGCTGGTGCCGGCGCGCGGCGTGCGCTCGACGATCCCGCAGCTCACGCGGTCCCCGGGCAAGGGGATCAGCCACATCCAGCCGCCGTCGACGAGCAGGATCCCGATGTCGCCGTTGCCCACAAGCCGCCGTGCCGTCGCGCTCCGCACCGAGCCGAAGGTGGTGAAGCTCGCACACCGGCCGAACCGGTCGAGGGTCTCCACCGTGCGCTGGCGACGGCCGAACAACGCGTCCTGGCCGGTGGCATCGATCGCGTACCGCGCACGAACCGAGCCCCACTCGCCGCCCAGGACGACGCCGCTCGCCGTCTCGCTCCAGACCTGGACCGCGACGCCGTTACGCAGCTCCGCGCCCAGCTCCTGCGCACGGCGGGCCAGCGCCTCGTCGAAATACTGACGTTCGACCTGGAACGCGTGCGGGAACGTGCCGGGCAGCGCGTGGGAGAAGTCGATGCGCAGGTTCGCGCCCGACGAGAGGTCCCAGAACAGGGCGCCCGACTTCTGCTTGGCGTACGGTGCCGCGGACAGATCGATCCCGATCTGCTCGAGCCTGGGCGTGCACATCGTCAGCAGCGATTCCCCGACGTGGAAGCGCGGGAACATGTCGCGTTCGAGCACGAGAGTCCGGACTCCGCGCTGCAGCAGGAAGCAGGCCAGGCTCGAACCCGCCGGACCGGCCCCGATGATCGCGACGTCCGCGTCGAGCGCCGTCAATCCCACCTCCGCAGGACGAGCGAGGTGTTGATCCCGCCGAAGGCGAAGTTGTTCTTCATCGCGGTGCGCGCGCCCGAGGGTCGGCACGCTCCACGCACGTAGTCGAGCGGGGCACAGCGGGGATCGACGTCTTCCAGGTTGCGTGTCGGCGCCACCCAGCCCTCCCGCATCATCTCGATGGTGATCCACGACTCGAGCGCGCCGCACGCGCCCAGCGTGTGGCCCATGTGGCCCTTGAGCGAGCTGACCGGCACCTTGGAACCGAACACGCGCTCCGTGGCGCAGCTCTCGGCGATGTCGCCAACTTCGGTCGCGGTGGCGTGGGCACCCACGTAGTCGATGTCGGCGGAGCCCAGCTCCGCGTCGTCCAGCGCGGCGCGCATGACGGCCTCCATGCCGCGCGCATCCGGCTGCGTCATGTGCTCGCCGTCGCAGTTCGTGGCGAAACCGAGGATCTCCGCGACGATCGGCGCGCCACGCGCGATGGCGTGCTGCAGCTCCTCGAGCACGAACGTGCACGCCCCTTCCGCGACCACAAGCCCGTCCCGCGCGCGGTCGAACGGCCGCGGTGTCCGGATCGGCTCGGAGTGCGAGGTCGACGTCGCGAACAGCACGTCGAACACCGCCGCGTCGACCATGTGGAGCTCCTCGGCGCCGCCGGCGAGCATGCAGGTCGCGCGACCGAAACGGATGGCCTCGTAGGCGTAGCCGAGACCCTGGCTGCCGGACGTGCACGCACTGCAGGTCGGGATCACGCGCCCGCGCAGCTCGAAGAACTGGGCCAGATTGGCCGCTGCCGTATGGCTCATCACCTGGATGTACAGGTTCGGAGAGACGCCCTTGACGCTACGGTTCAGCAGGACCTGCCGCGCGAACGTCTCGAGCGCCGCCGGGCTGCCCGAGGTCGACCCGTACGCCACGCCCGTCGATCCGTCGCGCAAGGATTCATGCCCGAGCAGGCCGGCCGCGCGCAGGGCACGCTCGGTCGCGACCGTGGCCATGGTCGACACGCGCCCCATGGTGCGCACCTTCTTGCGTGGGTAGTCGGCGGGTGCATCGAAGCCGTCCACCCATCCGCCCAGTCGCGTCTGCAGTCCCTCGACGTCGTTCCACTCGGTGGTCAGGCGCACGCCGGAATGGTGATGGATCAGCGCATGACGTATCGAAGGCCAGTCGTTCCCGATGGGCGAGAACCCGGCGATTCCGGTGACGACGACGCGGCGCCTCACACCATGCCTCCGTTGACGGAGAGGACCTGGCTCGTGACGTACGAGGCGCGCTCCGAGACGAGGAATCCGACGACGGCGGCCACTTCCTCGGGCGTGCCGAACCGACGCATCGGAATACGATCCAGGACGGCATCGCGCGGGACCTCGGCCGTCATGTCCGTCTCGATCAGGCCGGGGGCGACGCAGTTGACGGTGATGCCGCGCTTGGCGAGCTCCAGCGAGAGCGCCTTGGTGGCACCGATGATCCCGGCCTTGGACGCGCTGTAGTTCACCTGGCCGCGATTGCCCGTGATCCCCGAGACCGAAGACAGCGTGACGATGCGGCCCCCGTCGCGCAGCTGGATCATCGGCATGACCAGTGGCCGCAGCACGTTGTAGAAGCCGTCCAGGTTCGTGCGCAGCACGCTGTCCCAAGCCAAGTCGCTCATCGCGGGAAACGGCTCGTCGGCGCAGATGCCGGCGTTGCAGACCACGGCCCAGAACGCGCCGTGCCGGCCCACGTCCTCCTCGAGCACCGCACGACACTCGTCGCGCCGCGACACGTCGAAGGACAAGAGTTCGGCGCGGCCACCCGACGTGCGCACGTCGTGCAGCAGGCTCTCGGCCAGGGCGGCATTGCTGCGGTAGTGCAGCGCGAGCTCGTGACCGGCGCGGGCCAGATCGAGCGCGATCGCGCGGCCGATGCCGCGGCTGGCGCCGGTGACCAGGGCTCGGCGGCTCATGCCCCGTCACCAGCGCGCGCGGATTCGGGATCGGCCGGCGACATCGCATTGAGCACGCACTCGACGAGGGCCCCGCCGCCGGCCGCGTCCCGGACCTCGCAGGCGAAGCTGCCGAGCACGCCGTCCGACCAGACCTGCACCGCCACGACGGACAACTCCTGCCCCGCGCGAAAGTGGTCGACGTGCAGCTCGATACGTCGTGATCCGAGCAAGTATCCGACACGGATCGGTTCGCCACGAGCACGCGACACGAGCCCGGAATGCGCCGCGGCCGTCTGCGCCATGTACTCCAGCGCGACGTAAGACGGGACGTCGCCGGCGTCGTCCGCGAACGGCACGCCGAAGCCGATGCGGACCCGGCAGGTCGTGGAGTCCGCGTCGTGCGCGACGATCTCGTCGAGGAGGACCATGGGCGGGCTCTGCGGCAGGACGGAGGCGACGGCGGGCCAAGTCACGGATCCAGCGTCTCCCAGCGCACCGTTCGGATGATCAGGGTGTATCCGCCCTCCACGTGCTCGAACTCGATCGGTCCCTCCCACGGAAGTCCGTGGCTCGTGTACCGGATGCGCACGAACTCCAGATCACCGCGCATCAGCACGCGCTCGCGATCCCCGACGCGCGTGGACCGCTCGATGACGTCCAGGCCTTCCAGCGTGGTGATGGCCGGCCACAGCGACAGCTGGATGTCCGCGAGGATCCGCCGGGGATCCGCGGGCAGCCTCCCGCCGAATGGAATGTCGACATGCACGCCGGATGCATCGAGTAGGACCGTGAACGCGACCGCTCCGAAGGGCATCAGGCCGACCAGCCGCAGCTCCTCGGGATCGACCTCGAGCACGCAATCCATCGAATCCGAACGGCCCTCGGTGCGTGCTTCGACCGTCTGCTCGAGCGCGACGGAGCGGCCCAAGGCGGACGGCGGCAGCAGGTCGAACGTCGCACCAGTAGCGATGGGCACGTCGCGCGCGAGATCCATCGGCGTCGTGCAGGCCGACACGAGCGCGACGAGCACGAGGGCCGATTTCACGGGGCGGATTCCTCGCGCCACGCCGACGGCGCGAGGACGAGAGCGAGCGAAATGCCCAAGGCGACGCTGCTGCCGATCGCACGGAGAGGAGGCGCCGAACTCAGCGTCATCGCCCCGAATGCCACGACTGTCGTCGCCGTCGTGAGAGCGAGGGCTTGCATGGTCGTGGATCCGCGCACGCCACTCTCGGCCAGGAACGCGCCGTAGTCAACGGCGAGTCCCAGCACGAGCAGCAGGCCGAGCGCATGGAAGACGGACAGATCGACTCCGCATGCAGACAGCAGCGCGAGCGCTCCACCAGCGGCGATGACAGCGGGCAGCATCACGCGGATCCCCGCACCGACGCCGAATCGCACCAGCAGGACGGCGAGGACCGCGAGGTAGGCACACCCCAGGAGCTGGAACGTGGCCAGTCGGTGACGGCGCAGCAGCGCGGACAAGTCGCGCACGCGATCGACGTAGTGCACACCCGGCAGGCCGGCCAGCGCTTGCTCGATCGCGCTCCCGTCGGTGATGCCGCGCAGCAGGATCGTCGTCGCGGTCCCGCGCTCCGTGCTGCCGAGCCAGAGCGTTCGCAGCGACGCCGATGCCGGGCTGTCCAGGAACGCGTGCACGTCGAGCCGCGTCGAAAGCGGCTCGGTCAGGCCCGCGAGCACCCCGGCGATGGCTGCGTCGGTGAAGCCGATCGCATCCAGGCTCGCGCGCAACACCTCCGGTTGCCGGCCCAGCGCAGAAGCGAGCAACTGGTGATCCCGTTCCTGCCGCTGGCCGCTAGGGAGGAACGGGCTCAGGGAGATCGTTCCGAGCAGGGCACCGCGAGAGCGCGCGGCCGCGAGCCGGGCCTCGGCGTCCTCGAGGTTGCGCAGCGTCTCTTCCTCCGTCGGGCCCTCGACGAGGACGAAGCGGCTGTCGTCGGTGCGTCCCGCGATCGATCGGACCCGCGCATCCGCGTCGACGAGTTCCGCAGGGGCCTCGTGCAGCGTGCGGACGTCGTCCTCGAACGGCAGCCACACGAGCGCCGCGACCGACGCCACTCCGGCGAGGAGCATGACGGCGCGGACGCCGCGGCGACGGCGACGGTTCTCCCACAGCTTGAGCAGGAACCCACAGGCGCGCGCGAACAAAACCGATCGCGGTCCGCGCTGCGGAACGCGCGAAAGCGGCGGATACCAGGCGACGACCGTCGCCCACGCCGCGACCAGACCGACTGACGAGAACAGCGCGAACTGCCGCAGCACCGGGAACGATGTGAAGTACAGGCCGGAGAATCCGACCACGCTGGTCAACATGCCGACGGTGATCCCCGGCAGAACCGCGCGCATCCCGCGCTCCGCGTCCCAGTCCAGGCCCGCATCGCGGTGGACGAAGAAGTAGTGGAGCGCGTAGTCGATGCCCATGCCGGTGAGCGTCGTCCCGAGGATCAAGGTCAGCACGTGGACCTCGGGGAAGACCACGAAACAAGCCCAGGTACCGGCCAGGATCGACACAGCCATCGGCAGGAGCGAGCACGCGATCGAGCGCCCGGATCGGAGCACGATCCACGTGCACAGGAGGGTGCCGATGGTCGAGAGCGCGCCCAGCCAGGTCATCTCGCCGCGCATGCGTCCACGCGCGTCCGCCGCGTGTCGTGCCACGCCCGAGTACACGAGTTCGCTGGTGTCGCCGCGAGCCGACAGGCGCTCGGCGATCTCCTCCAGACGCTGGAGCACCTGCCGCTGACCGCTCGCGTCGAAGGGGTCCGCCGCCACGACGGCCGACAGCAGCGCGTACGTCTTGCCTCCGTCCGCAACCGTGACGAACCCGCCGCCCGTCAACCCGCCGACACTGCCGTCGGCCCACGAACGCACGAGCTCGAAATGGAGGAGCAACGGATCGCGCTCGAGCGTCGCCCCGACCGTGCTCGACAGCGGACCCTGCAGCACGTCCAGGACCCGTTCGGCGCTCTGTTCCGGACCTGCGCCGGCCTGCAACTCCGCGCGCAGCTTCGGCGCGAGCATCTGGTAGCGCAGCGGGAAGTAGAGCTCGGAGAACGCCGCCGACCGCGCGTCGTCGATGCGACCCTCGATTGCCTCGAACGCGCCGGACGTGCTCAGGGCAGCGTGGACTTCGCCCGCCGTCCGGATCGTCTGCTCGGGATCCGCGTGCCCCACGAGCACCACGAGCGTGCGCGCGGTCCGCCCCTGGAGTTGCGTCGCCAACGCATGGAGCGTCACATCGCGCTCGTCCACGGGCAGCATGCGCAGCACGCTGGTCTCGACGCGTAAGCCGCGCGCCGCGAGGAGAGCGAGCCACACCGCCACCAGGGCGACGAATGCGCCCCAGACCAGCGCGACCGCTCTACTTCGCCCAGTCGAAGTAGCGCTTCTCTTCATCCGCCGTCAAAGGCGACCGCGAGACCACGTTGGTCCAGGTCACGGTCGTCGAGTCTCCGCTCTTCTCCGTCACGACGTAGCGCTCGACGGAACCTTGGCGTCCTTCGACGACGATGCTGGCGATCAGCTTCGACAGCGGCTCCTGCCGCGGCACGAAACCGAGCGTCCATTGCTCCGGGCTGCCCGAGAAATAGATGTGGAACCGGGCTCCGAGCGCGACGGTGTCGCCAGAGAGCACCACCAGGAATGCGTCGACGAACGACTTCACGATCGGCTGTTTGGCCACGTCGATGCGCTCGATACGGCCGGCGGCGTCGCGCTGCGCGATCTCCGTCGAGGCGAGCACGAGCTCGGATACCCGCGGCTCGACCGTTGCCCGGTATAGGCCGCGCTTCGCGCTGAGCACGAGCCGACCCGAGCACTTCAGCGGCCGTTTCAGGGCGTGGATGCGCTTCTCCTCGACGAAATCGGCCCGCAGGGGATCGGCTGCACGCAGGCTCGCGTTGACCAGGACGAAGGCCTCGGGCGGCTTCTCGAGCACGACCGGATGCTCGAGCACCGGCGGGCGCGTCGGGACGGCTTGCGTCCAGGCGGGCAGCGCGAGGCACAGTGCAGGAAACATTGCGAGGACGAGCCTAAACATGGGCCCTCCGCGAGTCCACGGCGCCGTGCGTCAAGGGATCGCGGACGCCGAGGACGGCATCGTGCGTCCGCATGCGCACGAGCGTGCGGCGCAAGTCGCCTTCGAGCTCGCGGTCCTCGACCAGCGGCGCGGACCACTCGTGCACGCGGTCGATCAGCTCGCACACGCCGGCGGCGAGATCGGCGCGCCGCAGCTCGCCGCTCGCGATGCGCAGGTGCACGGCCTGCACGCCGCCGAGGAGGCCGGCGGCCGCGACCTGTTCCGAGAGCTCCAGCACGCGCACGGCGTCGCGCGCGGCGATCGTGCCCATGCTGACCTTGTCCTGGTTGTGACTCTCCGTCGAGCGCGAGTACACCGTGGCCGGGGTCGCGGCCTTGAGCGCTTCGGCGGTCCAAGCCGAGGCGCCGATCTGAACGGCCTTGAAGCCGTGGTGGATGCTCGCGCGCGCCGCGGACGCACCGGAGAGATTGGCCGGCAGGCCTCGATTGCGCTTCTCGTCGACGAGGAGCGCGAGCTGGCGGTCGAGCAGATCGGCAACGCTCGCGACGGCGATCTTGAGCGTGTCCATCGCCAGCCCGATGTGGCCGCCGTAGAAATGGCCACCGTGCAGCACGAGATCCTGTTCAGGATCGTAGAGAGGGTTGTCGTTGACGCTGTTGAGCTCGGTCTCGATCCAGACGCGCATCCAGTCCAGCGCGTCGCCGAGCACGCCCAGCACGTGCGGAGCGCAGCGCAGCGAGTACGGATCCTGCACGCTGGCCGTCGTCGTCGGCGCGAGGAGCCCGCGGACGCGCGCCGCGGCTCGGGCCTGTCCGGGATGGGGCTTCAGCTCGAAGAGTCGTTCGTGGAAGTGTCCGACTTGTCCGCGCAGGGCGATCACATCGAGCGCCGTGATCCGGCAAGCCAGGTCGAGCAACCGTTCGGCCCTCTCGAAGGCGAGACAAGCCAGCGCCGTCATCACGGCCGTGCCGTTCATGATCGCCAGCGCCTCTTTGGGCGCCAGGACGAGCGGTTCGAGTTCCTCGGCACGCAGCGCGTCGGCGGCGGTCGTGCGCTGGCCCCGGTACGACACACCGCGCTCGCCGATGAGTGCCGCCGCGACGTAGGACAGCGGGGTCAGGTCGCCGCTCGCGCCGACCGAGCCCTCCTCGGGGATCACGGGCAGGATCCGGCGGTGGAGCAGGTCGCACAGGCGCTGGAGGAGCACGATGCGCACGCCCGAGTAGCCGCGCGCGAGCGATGCGATCCGCGCAACCAGCACAGCGGCGGTCGTCGGACCGTCGAAGTCGCGACCGAGCCCGCAACCGTGGTAGCGCACGAGTTGGTTCGGGAGCTCGTCGACCATATCCGGAGGCACGGTCCGCGTGCACGAGTCGCCGTAGCCCGTGTTGATCCCGTAGACGACCTCGTCACGCCGGATCCGGGCCTGGAGTTGCTCGGCCCCACGTTCGACGCGTCGGATCCAGTGCGGATCGGTCGGCAGCGCGAGGAGCGCTACCCCGTGCGCGAGGGCGACGACGTCCTCGATGGAGAGCGGGTCGACTCCGACGATCACCGTGCGCGGAGCGGAGGCGCCTCGGGCTTCACCGGTCATGGTCCGGGACCCGAGCTCCGGCCGGCGTGACCACCCGTCGCGCCGGATCCGCTGCCCCAGAATTCGTAGAAGTTGAACCACTGGAGCGGGGCGCGCAGGCACATCGATTCGAGGTGCGCGGCGTAGCGCTCCAGCCACGTCTGCAGGTCGCGTTCGCGGTGACGGCGATCGATGGTGATTCGCTCGGCCAGGCGCTCCGCCACGACCTCGTAAGAGCGCGAACCGGTCCGCAATCCGTAGACGAAATAGACCGGACAGCCGAGTAGTGCTGCCAGAAGCAGCGGACTCTGGGGCAACTCGACCGGGTGACCGAGCAGGGATGCGCGCCCGACGCGGCGCTCGCTGGCCAGTTCCTTGCGGTCGGCCAGGATCGCGATCCACGTCCCCGATTCGATGTGCTTCTGCAGTTCCAGCACCGCGGTCGGATCATCGCGATCGAGTTGGATCACGTGAGACTCCAGGTCTGGATCCATCGAGCGCAGCAGGGCGTTCATCTTCGGCGTCACGTGCTGGAACATGAGAAAGCGTACTCTGCGCCCCCGGCGCGTCGCCAGCGCGCGGAGCACGTCGAAACTGCCCAGATGCGCGCCGAGCAGCAAGGCACCGCGACCGCTGGCATCCAGGTCGAGCAGGAGCTGTTGATGCGGGAAGTCGACCTCGAAGCGCGACTGCAGCCCGCTCCAGATCGCCACGCGGTCGAGTCCCATCTGGCCGAAGGTGCGGAAATGCAGCCACGAATGCCACCACGACGGTCCACGACCGAGTCGCTCGCTACCGCCGGGAAACGCGCGCACGCGACGCAGGTAGTCGAGCGAGGCACGCCGCGCCGAACCGCCGGTCAGGAAGAAGTACAGCACGACGAGGTCGACGACGCGTCGCGCCGGCCACAAGCCCAGGGTTCGCAGCGACCAGGCGACGAACCGCATGCCCGACAGCGACCCGCGTTCCGCCGTGCGGTGCCAGGTCATTGGAGTACGTCGATGCGCCGCGGTCCAGGGCGGGCCAGGAGTCGCGGGATCGACGCGAGCATCTCGAACACGAGCCGCGTGTGCATCCAGCTGATGCGCACATTGTCCCGCACCATGCGGAAGTGCGAGATGCCGTCCGGCGGATAGCGCACCTGCGTCCGAACGTTGACGATCGCCGCGCCGGTCCATGCGAGGCGGACGGCGATCTCGGGATCGAAGTCCATCCGGCGACCGACGCTGCGCCGCCGCAGCACCTCCAGCGTCGCGGCGATCGGGTAGCAGCGGAAACCGCACAACGGATCGTCGATCGCGGTCGACAGCGTCTCGACGTGCACCCAGAAGACGGACAGCTTGCGCCCGATGAGCCGGCCGAGCGGCGCGTCGGCGCCGAACTGCGGACTTCCTAGCACCAGTGCAGCGGGATGGCGCTCGGCGACCGCGAGGAAACGCGGCACGTCGGCCGTGTCGTGCTGCGCATCGGCGTCCAGGACCACGGCGTGCGTGAAGCCATCCCCGGCGAGGCGCTCGAACCCGAGAGACAACGCTGCGCCGCGTCCCTGGTTGTGCTCGTGGGTCCACACGCGGATGTCGCCGGGAACCCGCGCCAGTTCCGCCAGAGCAGCCTTGGTGGCCGATCCGCTGCCGTCGTCGACGATCCGGCACGGCAGGCCCAGCGCGAGCAACGGACCGACGACCGCGGCGATCGTGTCGCCGTGGTCGTAGATCGCGATCAGCGCAGCAGGTCGGAACATGCCCGGGGAGTCATGGAGCCTGGTTCGTGCTTCGATCCAGGTTCGCTCCGGCGCGGTCGGCGCACGACCGCCGGCTGCCCCCGGTCAGGATGCGGACCCGCTCCGCCCGTCCCGCCGGCCGAGGAGGATACGGCCCGACGAGAACTCCGCCTCGGAGTTCCAGATGCGGAATCCGAGCGACTCGCCCTCGAGCTCTAGATCCGCCCGTGCGCGCACTGCCGGGCGCAGGAGCTGCTTGTACTTCAGCGCCTGGATGACGCGCGGACGGAGCTCGCGCCCGAGCCAGTCCCTCGCCCAGCTCATGACCCACTGCAGCTGGACGACGCCCGGCACGACCGGGTGCCCGTCGAAGTGCCCGCGCAGGCACCACAGTTCCGCCGGCACTTCGAACTCGACGCCGAGGCCGCCCGGAGTCCGCAACGGTTCGGCCACCACGTTCGGCAGCGCGTGTTCGAGCTCGGCGGCGAACAGCGCGGTCACGCGCTCGATGGCGAGCTTGCCCTGCTCGTCGCGCGGCAGGCGCTCGACGATGCGCCAGGCCCGCGGAAGTACGGCCGGCTTGAAGTACGCCGCGAGCTCGTTGCGCAGGCTGGCGGACAACGGGGCACGACCGGACGTGCGCAGGGACTCGAGGCCCGCGGCCGAGAGCTCCAGCGCGACGCCAATGCGCTCGGTGCCGCCGCGCTCGATCACGACCGCGGAGGATGCGGCGACCCAGGCGCTGGCGCCGAGTCGGGACTCGATCTCGGACAACGACACGCGCTCCTCGAAGAGCTTCACGATGCGATCCTCGCGCCCGAGGAGTCGGAACCGGTCGGGGGCGAGCAGTTCGATCCGATCGCCGGTGGAGAGCGGAACCCCGCGCGTGTTCGAGGACACGACGACCAGGCCCCCATCCTCGACGTCGATGCGCGTCTTGGGGAACGTGCTCCACGTCTCGGAAGCGACGCTCGCATCGCGCTGGCGCCAGGCCACGCCTCCGGTCTCGGTCGAGCCGAACACTTCGATCGGAGCCGCTCCGAGGACGGCGTGGAATCGCAACGCCGCTCGCGGCTCGAGCGGCCCCCCCGAGCAGAAGATCGCTGAACACCGCCCACGCAAGCGGGTCAGGTCGAACAGCTCGTGCAGGCGCTCCAGCCAGGACGGAGTCCCGATCAGGATGAATCTCCCGGGAGCGGCCGATCGAGCTTCGAGCACGCCCGGTTCGACCGCACTTCGGTCGAGGAACGCACGACCGTGCTCGAGGGGCCAGAGCACACGGAACAAGAGTCCGTACATGTGCTGGTGCGACACGCCGGCCAGGACGCAGGCGTCCCCGATCCCGCGGCCGAACGCCGTCTCGAGGGCGTCGACCTCGTCGAAAAGCTGACGCGGGGTCTTCGCGACGAGCTTCCGCCGTCCTGAGGAACCCGAGGTGCACAGGACGAGCAGCTGGGCCTCGTCCTCGAACTCGACGGACGCGGATGTCGGCCGTGGGTGCGGGCCCAGGATCGCGAGGGAGCGCAACGTGGCCCGCTCTGCGTCGCACAGGAGGATGTCGGTCTGCTCGGCCAATTCCGCGAGCGTGCCGGCCTGACCGTTCGGAGCGAGCAGAACGGTCGCGCCGGCGCTCCAGGCCGCCGCGATCGCCACGGCCGCCGACCAGGAGCTCTCGCTGTGGAGCAGGACCCGCGTGCATGCACGCCGACGCAATTCCGCCGCCAGCGCTGAGGAGCGGACGAGCATCTCGCCAGCCCGCACCTCCCCCTCGTCGCTGAAGGCGACGACATCGTCCTGCTTCCGGTGCACGAGCCAGCTTCGGATACCCATGCCGCGCCTCGCTCAACCCACGGAATCGGGAGGGAACCAGCGCCGCAGCAGAGCGTCGGTGGGAGCGCCGAGATACCGCCGAAATCGGTAGTGGCGATAAACGTACTCGACGACGAACAGCGCTCCGATCAGCAGATACGAAACGAAGCCGGTGTACAGGGCCCAGGCTTCTCGCTCGCCCTCGATGGCGAGCCAGGCGATCGTCCCGCCGTTGAGCACGAAGAAGGCGCTCCACACCCAGGTGACCGAGCGGCAATACCGAACCTCGGCCGAGGACAGGGAGTCGACCTGCAATCGGGCAAGCGATTCGACGATCGGGCGTCCACCGACGAGGCTCGCCAGGGCGACGGCGAGCAGCACGACGTTCACGAGCACGGGCAGCAGGCGCAGGTAGACCTCGTCGTTGAGCACGGCGGCGATCGCCGTGAAGCCCAGCGCGCACAGGAAGGCGGCCAGGATCGCCGCAGTCGGGATGGCCGTCTTCCCCTTGCCCCACGTCCACCAGCGCAGCAGCGTCAACACCCCCACCGCGATCGCCATCACGCGCGGCTCGAACTCCAGGAGCCCCAGCACGAGCAGGAGCGGATACAGCAGACCGACGAGGCCGAGGAGCCAAGTCATGCCGGCGGCTCTCGAGCGGGCTCCACAGGCGGCTGATTCGCGTACAGGAAGTCCACGACGTCCCGGATCGTCCTCATGCGGCGCAGGTCAGCCCCCTTCGGCGAGTAGCCCAGGTGGATCTCGAGCTGAACCGAGAAGTCGATGGCGTCGATCGAGTCGAGGTCGAGGTCGTCGACGAGCTGCGCGCCGGGCACGAGACTCTCCAAAGGGATCGCGAATTCCTTCCTCAGCGTCTCCATGACTTGGTGCTCGATCTCATCCCGCGTCGACATGGGGCGATCAGCGCTGGACGCGCGCCTCCAGGAAGTCGGCCAGGGCACGCACCGAGCCCAGGGAGTCCCGTCCAAAGCCGGGCGTCTCGGCCGCCTTGAACCCGTACTTCCGTTGCAGCGCCATCACCAGTTCCAGCGCGTCGATCGAGTCGAGGCCGAGCCCGGTCCCGAACAGCGGCGATGCGCTGTCGATGTCCTCCGGGCGCAGATCCTCGAGCGCGAGCGAGCTGACGATGAGCTCCTTGAGTTCGTGCTCGAGGCCATCACGGGGGCTCATGGACAATTTCCCGGTCGAACAACCCCTCGAACGCGGCAGTCAGCGCGCGCACAGCGGCCGGCCTCGAGAGCCCCGCTGACACATGGCGATGGATCTGAATCGGCTCACCGACGCGCAATCGATAGTGAGGTCGGAGATGCGGGACCTGATACCACTTCGACTCCTTCGTCAACATCACCGGATTGCACTCGATGAACACCGGAACCACGTCGCAACCGGACGCGAGCGCAATTCGCGCTGCTCCGCGCTGGAATCCCCGGAGTCCGTGCTGCGGGGAACGAGTGCCCTCGGGGAACAGAAGCACGTCCCGCCCGGCCAGGAGTCGGGCGATGCTGGCATCGATGACCGTGCGGCCGTCCGCGTTGGGCACATAACCCGCCGCTCCCACACAAGCGCGCGTGAAGATGCTCTGGAAGAGTGCCTCTTTGACCACGCAATCCACGCTGCGCTGGCGCGCGATCAGGAGCACCACGTCGAGGAGGGTCGGATGATTGGCCAGGATCAATCGTCCGCTGGGCTCGCGGACCGTGTCGAATCCCTTGGCCTCGACCGTGAGCAGCCCCAGCAAGTGCACGACGACCAGCTCGTAGACGGCAAAGCTGCGCTGGAATGCGCGCTGGAGGAACCGGGAACGGCGATCCGCGCTTCTGAAGGCAACGATCGCGAATCCGATGAGGACGGGACCACCGAACAAGCAGCCCAGATAGAACATCCCGATCGCCAAACCGGTCCCGAAGATGCGCCACGAACGGTCGATCGCGATCAGCATGATGCTCTTCCCATCATGCACGGCATCCGCTCGGACTTGCAAGCATGTGCGACGACCGACGCCTACGCCACGCAACTCCGGGACACGGATCGGGTAGCCCCGCTTGGCTGTCCCAATAGCGCGCGGCCCCGTCAGAGCCCGGCGCGCTCGCGCAAGTTCGCGCGCACGACCTCGGGCAGGAGATCGCCGCGCAGGCCGAGTAGCGCGCCTTCGAGCGCGTAGAGCAGGTTCACGCTGGCCGGGTGGCCGTTCGCGCGCACGGCGAGGAACGTGGCGACCGAACCCGTGCGCTCGAGGTCCCCGCGTGTCGCCACGCCGACTGCGCGCATCCAGCGGCGCGCGGCGGGACCGGGGGATAGGAACTCCAAGCGGATGACCCCCGGCAGAGGGTAGCGGTTCGGGCCGAATCCCGGGAGGTCTCGAGCCCCCGGACGAGTGGATCCGGTCCCTCGGAGCCCCGTTTCGGTGCTGCGGGCAGGCTCGGGAGCCGCCTCGAGCCGGCCGGAGTGGCTGGGTTTGCGGCCCGGGGCACGGCGCCGCCACACCGCGCCTCTTTGGAGGTGCGCAGCTCGCTCCCATGCCGGACTACCAGGCGAACTCGGGCTCTGGCGGCGCTCTTGCGGGGGCGATCGCCGGAGCTGTGCTGGGCAGCTCGAGGTGGCCCTAGAATCCTGCGCACGACGAGACCGTCGGTGATCATGGCGATCAGCCTGCGCGCACCGCCGCAATCGGGACACGTGAGAACGTCGACGGCGAAAACTCGGGCGTTGTGAGCTCGGCCCAACGGAGCCTGCGGGTTCTGGCTGGGTTCGGGAGCGCGCCATGGAAGTCGGGAGAGTCCGAGCGGCCGGCGTTGCGTTCCGTCGAGCGTACTACGGCGCCCAGACGACGCTCGTGCCGTTGCTGAGGTTGAAGGTCGAGTTCGTGCAGAACGCGGCCGGGTCGCGATACCAAGCTTGGTAGTGGAACGTCCCGCCCGCGAGACCGATCGCGCCTCGCGTCGAGACGGGCTCGTCGCCGTAGGGAGCGCCGTAGCGCGCCGTTCCGCCGATCGCAGTGCGCAGCCCGAGGCGGATCACGTTGCCCGCGACGCAGCGCAGGCCGTCGCCGAACACCGCGCCCGCGCCGCTGCTCTGACGATCGCTGCCCTGGATGAAGAGGACCGCGGCCAACGGCGGAGTTCCCGACACCGCGAGGCCGAGCGAGTCGCGCGTCACGCGCGCGACACCGAACGCGTCGAGACGCGCTCCGTCGCTCGACGCCGAGTTCCGGCAGCCGCGGCCTTCCGCGCCGAAGTTGCCGCACGGGCAAGCGGTCACGAGACCATCACCCGAGCAGAACGTCGCGCCCGCCTCTGCGATTCGCGTGACCGTCAGATCCATCACGTCGTGGAAGGTCTCGTCGCTCGGGCGCTCCGCGTAGACGAGGAACGCGATGCGCCCATTGCCGTCGACGTAGCGCGCGATGTCGGAGGCGATGGTCGCCTTCAGCACCTCGTCGCGATTGCCGGCGAAGGCGTCGAGGTAGCGGTTCTGCCCGACGTTTCCGCGTCCGTCGCTCCATTGGCCGAGGGAGAGGTCCCACACGTACAGCTCGACTTGCGTGCAGTTGTCGGCGTAGCCCTCCCAACGCACGTCGAGAGCGGCGACGTCCTCGCGCGCCTCGGCCAAGGTGAACTCGAAGATGTGCGTCGACTCGAACCCGCCGCTGACCGTCGGCGAGATGTAGCGGTTCGCGTCGCCGTCTCCACCCGTGGCGTTCGAGGTCGCGAGCGCGGTGTACGCGGCCGCGGAGAGCTGCACCCCCACCGGCGAACGCACGTTCGAGACCGCGGCATTCCAGCTCGACGTCTGCGTTCCCAGCGCGGTCTGAGCCGGGCCAGCGCCATTCGCGAAGTCGTAGACGCTGCGCACCGCGGGAACGATGCGGAACGATCCCGCGCTCTGCGCCGTCGCCTGGTCGCTGTCGGCCGCCGTCACGACTACGCGCACGCGGCCGCGGTCGGTGAATGTCATCGGCACTGTCCAGTCGTATCGACCCGTGTTCGCCACGGTCGCGATCGGGAACCAGGTGATGCCGTCGTTCGGCGACCAGGAGAGGTCCGCCGTCGGGATAGGCGCGTTGAACGTGTCGGATGCGAGCCACGTGATCGTCGTCACATCGCCTGGGGCGAGGATCTCGCTGCCGCTCGGCGCCGAGACGTGCGCGGCGGGCACCGGTGCGGTGTAGCGCGGGACCTGCTTCACGATGCAGTGGATCGCGCCCGCCGCAGGGATGATCGAGAAGCAGTTGATGCCCACGATCTGCACGCCGGGACCGGCTGCCGCTTGCCATGCCGCGATCGCGGCCGCGTCCTCGTCGAGGTACGCCGAATTGCCCTGCCCGTAAGTCGGGATGAAGATGCGATCGTTCACACGGAACGCATTGGCGTACGTGTAGTGCGTGCTGCCGACGTTGAACGCCGGAGTCCGAAACACGGTGAAGCCCAGGTTTTGCATGAAGGGCACCGCGTTGCTCGTGACTGTGATCGCGGTCGCGTTCGATCCCGGCACGAACTCCGAGATGATCGCCGTGTCCGCATCGACGAGGTACATCCACATGTCGATGTGGCCCGTACCGTCGACGGAAGGCGGGAGCTGCGGCAGCACGTGCAGCGTGTCGATGCCCTGGAAGTCCTGGAACAGCGTCGCGATCGAGTTCGCGTCGAAGCCTGCGCTGGATGGATTGTCCAAGTTGACGAGCGCCGTCTTGAACCCCGAGCGGTTGGGACCGGGCTGGAAGTTGCCGCCCGAGTAGTAGACGCCCATGTCGTACGTGGACGTGCCGAAGTCCAGGTCGCCGAGGAGCGTCGGAGCGAAGTTGTCGTCCGGCCGCGTCGGATAGTAGTGACTATCGACGACGGCCAGTGCGCCGTCTTGCCACACGAAGTGCGGTCCATAGTCGCGCATCCACACGGAGTTCGTAGGTCGGACGAAGAAGCGTACCTTGCTCATGTCCGCGCCGCCGGCGATGAACGCGTTCGTCGCCGACTGCTGCTGCGCGGCGCTCGAAACGACGACGTAGGCGATCTCGTCGTACGCCGGATTCGACGTCAGCGCGACGACGCAATCCCGCACGACGCTGGCGAACGAGGCCGAGTTGTAGCGAAACAGCACGCCGTGCACGGGTTCGTATTCGGCCGGCGACGAGATCACGCCCGTGCCCGGAATCGTCAGCGACGGGGGCCGCTGGATGGAGCGCGGCACGAGCGACTGCATCGGGTCGTACGGCGTGCCGCCCTCCCGCACGCGCGGCAGCGGGATCTCGTCGACGGATGCCGGCGTTGCGATCGCTGGCGCCGTCGCGGCGGTGAGGAACGTGGCGAAGAACCACGGATTCGTGATCGAGGACATGCGCTCGAACCTGCCTTCGAAGCGGAGGACATGCATGAACGGGCCCGACCGCGACGCTCGCGGCGCACCTTCACCGAAGGTCGTACGTTCCCGAGCTCGATTCGGTTTCATCCGTCGTATTGAGATACCGTCAAGATCACGACACGACGCGAGATCCGGATTCACAGATCACACATGGACGCCCTCCGTGCGTAGAGGAGATGAGAAGACGGCCATGCCAGGCGTCGCGGTCATGCCTTCAACGCTCGGTAGATCGGATGAGAAAGCCATTACCTCTCGGTGAGGGACTCTCCAGAAACGCGCGGCCGGAAGCCCGTTGAATGAGTCGCGAGGCGAAGCGGGCGCTCGGGCTGCAAGGCGGGTGGCGAAGGCGATCGTCTTGGCCGCCGAGCACGACCCGACGAGCCCAACGGGGCAGCGCGAGGTTCTGCTCCTGCGGATCTCTCCCGAATCAAGCACATGCGACCTGGACGGAGCGAGCGCGCTTTCGGTGCGGGGAGCCCCCGTGACGCCGTCCCCATTCGTACCGACTTGCCTCCTGGTCCCGTTCGGAGTTCAGCTGTTACGTCATGACGACGAAGCGCGCGCCGCTGCTCGCGGTCCATCCGCTCACGATCGACCGCTGGAACGACTTCGAGCGCCTGTTCGGTCCGCGCGGTGCGTGCGGCGGATGCTGGTGCATGACACCGCGACTCACGCGCGCCGAGTACGAGCGCTCGAAGGGCGAGGCGAACCACCGCGCGATGCGCAAGCTGGTCGAGTCCGGGGCGGAGCCTGGTCTTTTGGCCCAACTCGGCCGTGAACCCGTCGCGTGGCTAGCGCTCGCGCCGCGTGCCGAGTACCGCGGTCTGCTGCGCTCGCGCGTCATGAAGCCCGTCGACGAACGGCCGGCGTGGGCGATCGCGTGCGTGTTCGTCGCGAAAGAGCACCGCGACCGCGGTATCGCGTCGCGCCTGATCGCAGCAGCTCTCGCGCACGCACGCCGACGCGACGCGACGCTCGTCGAGGCCTGCCCCCACGAGCCGCGCGACGACCGGATGCTCGACTTGTTCGCGTGGACCGGCATCGCCTCGAGCTTCCTGGCGAACGGGGCGCTCCAGGTCACCTATGGTCCGCCCGAGCCGATCGCGGGCGCGTCCACGCGTGTTCCGCTCGGAGGACCTATTCCGCGCGCGAGAGTTCGCGCACGCGCGCATCCAGTTCGAGCACCTGGCCCGCGGAATAGCCACGGTCGTGGAACCACACGACCTTCCCCCGAGCATCGAGCAGCAGCACGCGCGCATTGCGCGGCTTCTCGTTGCCGGTGAACTCGACGATCTTCGAGCCCTCGCCCCCGTACACGGTGATCACGCTGGCCCAATCCTCGCTCGGAATCCCGCTCTGCATGCCCTGGTCGATCTGGCTGGAGAACGCGGTCGCGATCAGGCTGTCGATCGTCGGCAGCTCCGCGATCTTCACGGGCGTCTTGGCCTGCAAGAGGCCGAGGATCCAGCGATCGAGATCGAACTGAGCGTCCTGGACGTAGCCCACGAGGAAGAGGACGGGAGCGCCGCTGAAGTCGGCGGGGAGCGCGTACTCCCTCCCGTCGAGCGCCTTGCCCTGGGTGGTCGGGAACGGCTGGCCGGTCGGATCGACGTTCTTCACCGCGCTGGCGCAGCCGTTGAACGTGAAGGCGATGGTGGCGAGAGCGACGACGAGAGCGAAGGCGATGAGGATGCGTTTCATGGATGGAGGCGGGCAGGGGTACGTCGATCGCGCAATCGCTTCCGCGTCCGCACAGGCTGTGGGCTGGTGTACGCGGGACACCTCGTAGACGCCGCGGGAATCCAGAGGACACGCTGTGTCCCACGATTCTGCCGCAAGGCAGTGTGTGCGGACGAGTCCAATACCCTGTGGAGCGCGCGCCTCGGGGGTTGCTCCCGGATCCGCGCGGAACCAGCCCCAAGCGAGCGCCGAAATCGTGGTGCCGCGAACGCGGACCTGCTACGGCTCTCCTCATGATCGAACTCGGGATGGCGGGAATACTCGGCGCCCTGCTCGCCACGGCGAGCACGCTCGACGCGCGCGCGCCGTCGAGTTGGCGGGTCTACTTCGGAACGGGCGGCCCGAGCGCGCGCGGCATCTACACCGCCACCTTCGACGGCGAGCGGGGTCGGCTGTCCGCGGCCGAGCTCGCGCACGAGATCCCATCGCCCGGCTTCCTCGCGCTGCATCCCGACGGGCGAAAGCTCTATGCCGTCGCCGATCTGCCCGGCGGTCCGGGCGTCGCCGCGTTCGCGATCGGCGTCGGCGGCGCGCTGGAACCGATCGGCAGCGCGCCGACGGGCGACGGCGGCGCGGCGCACGTCGCCGTTCATCCGTCGGGTCGATTCCTGCTCACGGCGCAGTACGGCCGCGGCTCGGTCGCGCTGTTCCCGCTCGATGCCGAGGGGCGTCTCGGCGCGGCGCGCATCGTGCGTCACGAGGGCGGCTCGCGCGTCGTCGCGAAGCGTCAGGACGCGCCGCATCCGCACTGGTGCGGCTACTCGCCCGACGGACGATTCGCGCTCGTGCCCGACCTCGGCCTCGACGGCATCGTGATCTACCGCGTGGACGAGAGCGCGCCGGCGATCGAGCGCCACGGGTTCGCCGCGTCCGTCCCCGGCGGAGGCGCGCGACACATGCGCTTCTCGATCGACGGTCAGTTCATCCACTTGCTCGACGAGCTCGCTCTCAGCGTCACGACCTTCGCCTGGGATGCGCAGAACGGCACGGTCAAGAAGCTCGCGACCGTCCCGACACTGAGCGAGGAAGTGAAGGCCAAGGAGGACTTCAACTCCGCCGCGGAGATCGTCGTGCATCCCGCGGGCCGCACCGTCTACACATCGAATCGCGGGCACGATTCGGTGACGGTTTTCAGAGCGAATCCGGCGAGCGGCGCGCTCGCGGCGATCCAGGTCCAACCGGTGCGGGGAGCATTTCCGCGGCACATCGCGCTCGCGCCGGACGGCGCGTGGCTGCTCGCGGCGGGCGCGGACTCGAACACGGTGTCCGTGCATCGCGTGGATCAGCGGACGGGCGAGCTCACGTACCAGACGCGTAGTGTCGTCCACGTCCCCGCGCCGATCTGCATCCTGTTCGCCGCGAAGGATTGAGCCGACGGCGGCGCCGTGAGGTGGTTGACCTAGCGCCTTACGTCGACCGGTCCGGGTCATGGACGAGCGGGAGCCGAGGAGGCGCCTGAGCGAGTTCGGGAGCGCACCAACGGAGCGCAGCGTGAGCGCCAGGGTCTTCATGTCATCCACGGAAGGCGAAGTCTCGTTCGAGCGGGAGTTCGGGCGAGAGAGGCCAGCGTCAGGCCCTCGCGGACTCGGGAGCTGCTCGCGGGCACTCGACCGGATACATTCCGCGCGCCGTCATGACCCTGCCCCGAGTTGGTGGACACCTGGGTTAGGTGAATCTCAAGGGAGACGGAAAAGTTCGCAGTTCCACGGGG
>ENA-ORBV01004862-ORBV01004862.1-microbial-mat-metagenome-genome-assembly--contig:-NODE-4862-length-25349-cov-9.387544_pt1 | contig 25349 bp, 11 predicted proteins | sample MGYA00237777_ERZ505514 | MGnify/ENA primary metagenome ERZ505514 (study PRJEB26160, sample SAMN06269048) | microbial mat metagenome | isolation source: Oligotrophic lake microbial mat | place... | reverse complement strand
CTCAGGACGAGGAAAGAGCCCGTAAAAATCGTCGTGGTGGGGCTGGACGTCAGGTTGCTGTGGCCCCTCGTATGGATACTGCAGCTGTGAAGGCCCGATTTGATGAGTAAATGTTGGGGACCTGGCTTGGCATTTTTGCATGTATTTTCGACATTTAGCCCCTTCCCTTGCCCACCCTTTGACCTTGAAAATTGAATGTGCATCAGAAATCCAGGCAGGTACCCAGCGTTCACAGATCCCCCCTCCCTCCAAATCAATTCACCCGTAGCCACCTTTTATGTTAAAAACGTTGGTTTGTTTAGCCGGGTTTGCCCCTCACAAGTAATGTTTAACTATAAAATTATGATTTGTTAAATTTAAATTTTTCCTGGTTTTGCCCCTAATGTAGTGCAATAGCCTAAATATGTCGGTTGTTAGTTACCAGTCTTCATGGTTGATTTACCCACATTTGTGCCCCTGGGTTCATGTCGCATTTTCATGTAATTGCCCCTTTTTCTGACAAGATTAGGGTATGTTGACGTGCTGTATTTACCCTTTTTCCCCCCCAAATTTTGATCAAATGTTCGACTGTACTTCATACCTTGTTATGGTATATTGGGGTGCGTTTTGGTCATTTGGGGTGCGTGAGGGGGCCCAGGGCCTAATTGCTGTTTTTTGGCGCGTAGCCTAAATGCAAAGGGCAAGTCGCCCCGAGTGGGGCAAATGGGGGTTAATCGGTTTTTCAGACGAAGGTACAGTGTTTTTCACTTCCACAAATAGGATCTATCGACACATTGCAACAACAAAACTAGACAAGATCAAAATAACGGAATAAACTGTCCAATCTAGGTAAAATAATTTCAGCAAAGTCCTCAGTTCGTTTTGTTGGCAACTTTTTTAGTCCCGAACGAAGGAATTGGCTTCAGGGGCACTGGAAAGCCGTTGCCTGGTTTACGATTAGTATGCAAAAGCCCGCTACAAAGGATTCGGACGGAAAAAAGAATAAATCAACTGGAGATCGGCGTCTTGCTCGTCATCGCTGTCCTCGTCGGAATCGCTGTCATTCGCGCGGAGCACAGGTGCGTTCCATTCATCGCTTGGCAACGATGAACATGATGCATGGCAATTGGCGTCTCTGGAAGCTGCCGGGTGATGGAAGGTATCAGGAAGAAAAGGGGCCCTTGCAATTGTTCCGTTGGAAAAGCCAGCGACCAGCCACTTTCCTCGAAGTGCCAACGAAGCGGGGCCCCCATCCCCGACTGCCTTTTTCTTGGCGGGCTTTTCATCGAGGTTGTCAGAAGTCAATCTAGCATGTGTCTTTTGCTTTTTCCTGTGTTGAGTGACCCCTCCCCATTTCGGGATAGTCACTTTTCCCTTGGCGAGTTTCCTGCCACTGAAGATAAGGTGGGGATCTTCGCCATCACCGTCATAACCTAGGTCTGACTCATAAAAGATTCGTGGGTTGCCTTCGCGCCGATCAAGTCCTTCTTGTTCCGAGTTTCCTTGAATTGGAAATATCCATGCCTCGTCGTGATACTCCCCTGCCATTACTGTGTGTATGCCGTCCATTGCCATTCGACCGTGATACTCATCTGATTCTGCGTGGCGATTGCCAATGTTACCGTACCCGTGGAGTTCCAAAGAAGGGTTTCCGTCCTTGTCCTCCACTGTCACAACAGCAATTCGGTCGCCATAATTACAGCAGAACAAAACGTCAGTTCCAGACACGCTGATACCAGAAACGCCATCAAGACGAGTTCCATTTCGTTCGGATAAGCTGCGGCTAGGATCCCAAAAGTCATGGCGGCAAAGTGGAACTCCTGGTTGGGTCAAATCCCAAAGAATCATAGCGTCCGGTAGTCCATGGCCTTTTCGAATAGAATAGCTGAGGAGATATTTGTTGGGAACAACTGCCATTGCTTGGATGATTCCTTCATGATCTCTCCAACTTTCCATGGCACGGCCATTGGCTTCGTGAAAAGGTAGAATGTTCCCCTCGCCAAATTGCTCTGCTGCCTCAATGTCAAAATCACCGTAGTCGGAATCCCAGTCACATGTGCGGGGACAGATGCAATGCAATCCAACCACCATAGAGTCTACCCAACGCGAAGCCTCTATCCAGAGTTTACAAAACACCACGGTCGCAATCGAAGGATGCGCTGGCTTATCAGCTTCGTCGACCCCCACATCGCACGAATATGTCTGCAGCAGCTTGCCGGATTTACCACTCCAACATTTTACTTTGGATGGTCCCCGTTCTTCAAATGTTACGTTGGGATATCCTTCGTAAGCATGTGTCCAAGTATAGACGCGATGCCTCTTTTTCTGGGCATTCTTCCGCACCGCAATGCCCGCCACGCCCATTACTTCTTGGACATGCAAATTATCGTCATAACATCTCATTCTATCCGCTGAGTCGTTGGGGTAGATGAGTTTGGACCAAATGGGTGTAGCACTGTCCCCGTTGCCACCAAGAGACCATTTGGTAAGGAACCCATCGGCATGGCCACTGTACAGTACGGTTGTCCCATCCACTTCTTCCGCGAGGGCCAAGGCAGTGACAAGTTTATGTTTGTTGTTGACGGCCGATAAAACGACTGCGTCTTTGGCTTTTCCAAAAGCGGCTACATCTGGAGGCCCAGGTTTAGAGGGTCCCAAGTTCGAGTCAAAGTAAGAAAGTACGTCATTGGGTTCCAACGGTTTGTCACAATAAATCCAGCTGGCCTCGACGGCACAGAGCAGTTCATGAAGATTCCGAAAAGCTATTTTCCAGGTTCTCAAGACTTGCCCACCTAAAAAGTCACGATTTTCGGGTCCAATGCCTCGGCCTACCAATACTCGCAGTATGGTGTTCTTGTACTGAAACCAACGAAACTTTCCGCTGGCAAAGTGAGCAGCCGTCTTGGGAAATGCCTTTGCAAAATCAAATTGTGCTGCTGCTCCTTTGGAGTTACTGCTTCTGAGCTTACTTCTGTATCTGCTTTGAGTTTTGTTTTCTTGGTTGCTTTGGTCATCGGATAAACGATACAAGAGCCGTTTCGGACAGTATTCAGCCCATTGCGACTTGGATGCTGTCACCAGATATTCATAGGCTTGGTCGGCGTCCGAGTGTTTTGGAAAGAGATATCGACCATTGCCGGAATGTTGGTATTCTTGAAGCCCATTGTATTCTGGGTCACTACGAGGACGTGGAGTCCAAGCTTGTTCCGCAACACGCAAGAATTCATTCATGTCTTGAAATGGAACTCCTGCAAACATTAGGTCCTGGGAGCAAGTAGAATTTTCCATCGTAGCAAATACAGTGTCGTTTTGGCGTCGCATCCGTGCTGTTAGGCCAAGGGTGGCACTCCCAATCATTTTTTGCGTGTTCCTGTAAGCATCCTCTTCATTAGTTTTGGCTTTTGGCTCCAAAAGAGGGACGTAGTTTCCCAAAAATGCCTTGGAAAAGTTGGGATAAAAAGCATCCAATTGTTTTTCTTCAGACCAATGATAGGAGGGAACTGCTTCCAGATCTTTTTGTTGCATTTTTGGCGAGTCTTTGTTGGCATTGTTGGGCAATGCTGCTTCAGCATCAAAATACCTCATAAGATTATCCGATACTTCGCGTCGTGCTACCGAAAGAACTTTGATATATAGCCTGGTTTTTGTCCCATAATCATAGGTTAATGTAATGATATGATGTGGTGGAAGAAGCTTCTTTGATAGCTTTGCACTGGAGGGCATATAGTCATGTTTATTATCAATGCACATTTCTCGGTGATGTTCAATGTGACGCTCTCGCATGACAACCAAAGCATCCACTTCTGTAATGCTACGATTCTCGAGCAGACTCGCTTCTTTGGCAATGTGAAGGTTCCACAAATGATCCTCAATTCCAGAATCTTCGCCTCCCGGTGCCCGTCGCTTAGCCAATGCTGTCTCACACAACTTGTTCATGAATTGGTGAAACGTATGTTGGCCCGTCGCAGTGATTTGTTCATCTTCCCATTTTGGTTCTACCTGTCTCCAAGAAGAGGGAGAACTATCTGTAATACCAAAGGTAAATGCCCAATCCATTATTACAAAACAGGACTACCTATGTCTATATGAATAATGTGTTCAATTGAGCAAGTTATGCAATTCAATGGAAGGAGCCTTGGTTTGTGTAATCAGTGTTGATGACATGCTAAAAACCCAGTCGAAAACGGAATCGAACCCGGAACTGTCATTTTTTTCATGCCACCCCGCCCACCCCCCATGCAGCTATTGCAGTAATGTTGTGTGGTCATTCCAACAGGTGTGTTGGGGCTGGGGCTCAAAGCCCGTCATTTGGTATGGTTTCGCTAGGATAGCACACATGCCCGGATAAAAATTGTTGATGTTTGATATCTTGGTGACAGCCCTCTTTCGCCTCCGACGACCACACAAATCAACGAAGTTGCCATTCATCAAGTTCTATTCGACTTATTACTAGCTAGCTAGCTAGACCTGCAATATCCAAGGGCAAATAATCCTCAGGGAAGCACATAAGTATATCACACAGCATAATACTGTAGTAAGACAACAATCGTCATGAAATGTCAACTACAATACAACTTCCTCTTTTGGGTTTCAACAATTGCCGCTGTGGTCGCCTTTCAAGGATCTGCCACTTTCCAGCAAAAGCCGCCAAGAACAACATCCACATGGAATCCTCGTTTCCATGACAACAATAAACATGCACCACCCACAACAACGACGACTCTCTTTGGCGAGACCACTGCGGAATTTAAAATCTCCTTGATGGAATTCGAACAGCAGGGAATTCCATTGTTGGGATGCGATGCCAAAGCCGTTCACACCATGTCGACGGCTTTGTGGGGGACCCTTGCCGATGTTTCCGAGAAGGACGAGGCTTCCAAATTGTGTTTGATTTTGGAGGATATTCCTCGGTCGGCCTTGGAATCCTTTGTGTCCGATTTTGCCATTCTTCAAACCCAAGAGCGATTGATGCAGCATTTGCCCGAATTGAAACGAATTTCCGTTTCGATTCTGGAGACGGGACCTGCCTTGGTCATGGAAGCAACCCAGAGAACGCCCGACGAATTGGCAGAAAAACAAAAGCGAACCAGCGAGAAATACGACCAAACAACCTGCATTGCTTCTTTGAAATCATTTATTCAACGCATTGTCATTCAGGAAAATGCTTGTCCCTATACCAAATCCGTGGAAATCGCCGCCACGGGATTGGAAGCCAAGGGAGTTCAACCAGGACCCGTCGCCTATCGGTTCAGTGACACGGCCGATGGGGCTCGCACTCTGGCCGTCTTTTGGGACTGTGTTTGTGAATTGCTTTCGACTCCGGAAACGACCATTAGTACCACGATGTTGTCCTTGCCCGGGATTGGTCCAGGGACTTCTCCCCAATCCTTGGAACGATTTTCCGCCGTCATGGAAATCGTCAGTCGGTATTTGTGCTTGTATCGTGGAGACAGTTCCTTTGGATTGGTGCATTTTCATCCCGCCTATGATCGAGATCAAATCCACCCCGTCCATCGACCGGCCTATGGGCATTTGCCACCCCGATCGTGGTTGCGTCCCATGCTGAGACGAAATGGAAATACCGCCGAAGCTACGAGTCTTACCGATGCCGATTTGGCATTGAGTGATCATCAACGAAGAGCTCCCTTTACCGCGATTAATATCTTGAGGGCGACTCAATTGAATGCGGCGGCTGGTCCCAAGAGTATTGTCGACCTGGAAGTGGCCGATGGAGTCTTTGAAAAGGCGAGTGGGATTTTGTTGTACAGCCGAAATGCCATTGCCCTGGCACGCATTGGCAAGGAAACGTTGGAAGCAGGGTTGAAGGCCGACAGGGCCATATTCCTCCAGAATGGAAGATCATCAGTGCCAATAGTGAGCCATCAGGAACCTCTAGCTGTGGAAGAGTCCAAAACAACGGCTGCAGTTGCAGTCGCTCCACCTGTGGCAGAGGACACTGCTAGTGCTACGGCTACGTATATCACAAAAAAAGAGTACCAAGAGTTGCTCAGCGAGTTTGCGGCAGTATCAAACAAATTGAAAGAGTTGGAGCTCAAGCTGATAAAGTTGAATGTAAAGGACTAGCTAGTAGCTCGACCTTTACATAGCTATGCATGTTGTTTGAAAGACATTCCACCATTTTGTTCCACGCTTTAGCACGACTATTGTTCATACCTCCATGATCGACTCGTATTGCCGGGTCGGGGAAAAGCTTCAAAGCAAGGGGAGACTCGAGGAATATCTAAATTTTGGGACGTATACTTCAAATCTTAAGAAGTAGATTTGAGAGTGACCAACCACACTGCCGTTGCTCGAGAGAGAGAGGTGTGGTATCCTAATGATTGCGGAATCAACTAGCTAGCCGAGGCGTGGACGATACACAATCAGGGATATTGGGAAACGATTGTGACCAGTGGTCGAAGTCAATGGTGGGTTTCTTGCTGGCCAATATCAACAATTGCAAAGGAATCATTTTCCAAGATCTATCATTCAAACAGTAGTACTTTGCCGGTTTCTCTGCGATTTTAGGGTTCCTAGTTGGTAATGACCAATCCACTCAACACACAAGGTGTGCCACTTAGTAAATGCTGGAGGGAGAGATCAACTGTGATATGGTAATTTAGTTTACTAAGAAACATGAGTGTTATCTGCTATTGTTCTACTGGTGTCAGGGATTTTTTGTAGTTTTCTGTGTTCACTGACTCAGATATTCTTCAAGATGTCATTCCACACATGTTCTGTGTGGTTCTCCAACACACTCATGCAGTGTTCAGAGCTTGATGCACACACTGAACTAGTGTTGATTGCAATTGTGGTCCCATGTCATCATTGGGATTATCATAGCAGTTGCATTTCTAAAGAAAAAAACACGTCAAAAAGGTGAAATCAAATCCAACTTCTGGTTACTAATTTTTCTCTTTGGTGGACTTATCAATGATGGCAAATGTGCCTCAAAATTTAGCCAGTTTAGTCATCCATGCAACAATTCAAGGCTAGTTGGTAAGTTTTTAAATGCAAAGACATGCAGCTAACAACATGTTTGTTGGTCAGGGGGCATTTGATCATTCCAAAGGGCCCATGGCCAGAAGCTGTTCTTATTTTTGTGTCATTGAAGATGATCAAATCAAAACCAACAGTGATTTTTTATTGCAAGTTAAGTGAGTGTCAATCCTTGCATGATGTTTCTGAGTGTGTGCACATTATGGAATGCTCTTGCTAATCCGGACACTTCTGACTGAAGTTTCACAACAATGGAATGTGTCACATCTTCAAATAACACATCACACAATTGTCTTCTCAAACACATTGAGCATGCTTCAATTTCCAAAAAATAAGCAGATCTTTGTTGCACTTGCTGGCAGAGGATGTGTCAAAAGGCTTAACCACTGGTAGGATTTTAAATGGGGGCAAGACCGGCTAGACTCCAGGTCAAAAGCAAGATGGATGGAGGGGAATTGTTCTGGCTAGGACTTGTTGTGGGATCTCAATTGTGTGGCACTGCAGCATGCAACATCATGCGGGTGCCTGTGAAGAGAACAATGCAATTTTGGGATTTGCTTTTCTGGCATGCTGCCAAACTTGCCCACACAAAAGGTCTGTTTGATCTATGGAAACAAAAATGTGTCCAAGTCCCAATGCAGAAATGCACAGTTGACAATGACAAGAAGCAGCATGGTGATCACAACCCCGAGACATCTCAGCAAAAGTCCTTCCAAAGGGCATGCACACTCATTCACAGACAGTCCAATGGGTCGGTCTGCGTCAGCTCAAATTCAGCTTCTCAAACCAACTCATCTGTTGAAGGAATGTTGGATGACAGCATGATTGGACATGTTGCTGCTGACACAATTTTGATCACAAACAATGCTGTCATGTTGACAATTCCAGTCCATGTCATGTCTGTTTTGTGACTTTTGAACATTTTGACAAATTTCTTTGCATTGTTGTTGTGACGGTTGCACATGAGTGAAACTCGTGCTGAACAGCACAGAGTGACTGATTTGTGGCAAATTGTTGAACCAATGCTCTGGAAACAAATGGAAACGCATTTCTTTTTGTTTGTTGTCACAGCGGTTCCAGTTGGGCATCAGTCAGGCAAGCATTGCACCTGCTGGAATCTGTGGCAACTTCGTCCATTGGGCTGACTCTTTAGTCATTGATTGCCTCATCAGCGTTGGGGGTGATCTGCCTTGCATGCCTGTGGAAGTTCTTCCAATGAGCTGAAAGACATTGTCATCTGCAATTTTCCAAAGAACTTGCGCTTTTGAGGTGACAGATCGACCATTTGGCAAATGTGTTGAACTTCGCTGTTGAAACCACATGTTCAGAGATTTTGACATGACTCATCAGGCAAAAAATGCACCTTGCAACTGGCCAAAAGTTGGCATGGGGTGCAGCTGCTGGCATGCAAGCTGACTGATTTGGGCAGTTGCAATCAATGCAACAGTTTCATGCAGGCAGCGCTGAATCTGCTGAACAGCAACCAACAGAAGCCACCTGCAATGAGTTGCCCTGCATGAGCAGCCAATGAGACTTTTTTCCCTGGCGCACCCTTTTTGTCAACCCTGCATGTCGTTTCAGTTGTTGAAGTGTTGATGCTGCTGCCAGCACGTGACAGCGCACTGAGTGCACAACAAGAGCAGCAACTTGCCAGAGCCAGAGGAACCTGCCAAAGATTAGGGAGCCTTTTTGTGCGTTTTTTCCGCGTGACAAGTCATGTTGAATTTGACGAAAACACAGTTTTTGTGAAAAGGGCGATCTGTCACCTTGAGGGAAAATGATTCCTTGGACAATGACCATTTCACCAAAGGAACTGAAAAAATCAACATTCAAGTGCCACGGACATGTTTGGCTCGCATCTGAAAATTGGCATGCTCAATTTTTCTCACATGTTCTTGTTTGGGTGCATTGCTGCTTTTCCTCAAACCTCTTTTCTTTGAAGCCCCTTTGCCAGGACACAACAAAAATTTGAAACGCTGTTTTTGTCCGTCTCAGTCTTGAGATTCACACTGATTTTTTTCTCAGAGATTCTCAGACACAACAATGACAACACTGGTTCTTTGCTTTCAAAAACATCAAAACCAATGTGTTTGATTGTGAACGTCATGCCTGAAAAAGATGGGCTTCTCAATGCATGTCCTCTGGCGGTCAAAAGAAAATGCAACGTGTTGCATCAGAGTGTCAATTTTGTGTCCTACAACTTTTGTCAATGTTCGCTGACGCAAATTGTTGTCACTGCAACAACAGATGAGACTTGCACACCAAAAGCTGAAGGCAAGTGACTTGCAGATGGCAGATGCGACTTGCGCGCCCAAACCTCATCTGGACTTGTGGCACACCAACTTCACCAACCCCACTGATGGCAGCAGTTGCTGACAAAACTTGTGAGTCACCCTTGCCCAGCTGAAGTTCACAGGCACAGACAATTCAGCACAGCTGCAGGGAAATGTGAAAAAAAAACAGGCGCTTCTGGATTCACAGCAAGTTTGGTGCTGGTTGTTGTTTCTTCATGGTTCCCAAAAGGGATGCACAAACAAAGGCACCATGTCGCAGTCCTTTCACACCCCTTTTGATTGTTTTGACAAGCAAATCAATCTGGTGTGCTGCATTTTCAATTTGATGTTTTTCACATCTCCCTGCAGGTGATGAGGAAAAGAAGTCCAGCGAAAAACAATAGGCCCATAGAGCAGCACTTCAAAAGAACATGACCGCAAAAGGCCACGAAGGAACTTTTTGAGCAGAGCACGCGTAGGGAATTAGTTGAACTTTGTTTCATTGGTCAGCGTTCACGAATGTTCTTTTCGCCATTTTCGCCAGTGACGTAAAATAGCGACATTCTTGCCTGGCTACTCCGAGTAAATACATGTGCTATGTCGGTTCATGTCATAATCATAATCGGACCACTTTGGACCATTAAATCGTTTCTGTCTTCAACTCATTATTTTCCGCGCGTACGACAGGAAGGCAATTTTAATAATGGACAGGGTAATTCTCGTTCTGTAAGCAAGAATAGGAAACGACTGTAAATCAGCCGCATTCTTCGGAATTGAATCGATGTTCTTCCATACAGTAGGCCTTCTACAAGGTCCGGAAGCTAGTCTTGATGGACTTATAAAGAAGGACCCGAAGGCATCAGAACCATTAGGATTACATTACTGTACAGCCAGCATACAATGACTGCTTTTGTCAGTGTACTCTGGAGTAATTAAGTTAAAGTCTTCTGTAATTACGTCAAGGTCATTGTCTGGCGTAAGTGATAACCAATGAAGGCTAAGTATCTAGGCATCGTACTGTATTTCGAAGCTACAGTAATTCTACTACTTTTTAGTACCAGTACCATTCACCTGGACCGGTAATTGCTGGCTACCAGGTACCTGGTAGTACAGTAGCTATCTACAATAGTACCAGAAAAAACCAGGTCAAGAGGCAAGACTCCGCAAGAGGCAGCCGTAACCTACTAGCTATCGGATAGCTAGTAGCTACTAGTATGGTACCGTTAAGGAAAAGGCCAGTTAGCGTGGCGGTAGGAACAAGAAGGTGGGCCGGCCCTGGCATGATGGCCATTATGAACAAGAAGCACGGTTTTGAGTCTCCGAAGAGCAACCACAACAACATTAGCAACAACAACAACGACTACACAGTACACTTTAGTGATAACATGAATAGCAACGATAGCGGCAACAGCATGGCAGAAGAAGAAGAACAAGTACGAGAAGAAGTAGAAGTGAACGCGAGCGCTAGCGGAAGCGGTAGCGTAGGCGGTGAGGCGTCACAGTCCGAGGTCCCATCCCAATCCGAATCCCTTCAAGACTTGGAACGGCGGGTAGTAAAACATAGCGAAAAGTCGTTGCTCATGATGAAACAAGCCGGTGGCACTATAGGAGGAGGCAAGCAAACAAAAGAGGACATACTACACCAATGCAACAGTCTGCAACAAGCTGTTTCCGCCAGGGGTGTGGTGCGTACCCAAGTCAATGAATTGCAACAAGCCGCCATGTCCAAGGGGTTGGTGCATCCTGCGGGCAGCCATATAAGCGGTTTCAGCTGCAGTGGTAGCAGTGGTGGTGGCTATAGTTGCTCTGACGTTTACGATGATCCGGAGTCACGGGCGATGGCCAAGGCGGTGCGGGCCAGCGAAGCGTCAACTCCGGGAATCACGTATGTTTCCTCTCATGGCAGTACACATGTATCCAATGAAGGAATCACAACACACATGCAACACTCCGTTCGATCGAAGGACGTCCTTCGCACCTCCGTCGATGCCCTGCAACAAGCTGTAACATCCAAGGGGTTGATTCATGTCACTCCTCCTAGTTGTGATAGTAGCGGTGGCGGTGGTGGCAACATTAGTTGTGCAGACGAGAGTGATGACCTAGAGTCACAAGCTATGGCAGAGGCCATAGTTGCCAACGAAGCATGTATTCCGGGAATCACATATGTGTCGGCACATTCTGATCCAGGGGAACACCATCACCACCAACCACCACAACAACATCACGCCGTTATGGATGAGGAGGCGTCAGCAGTATCCAGAAGAACCGCCAGCCACCAACAGGCTCACGACCTGGAATCACAAGCAGATGCCATGACTTTATCTGGCAGAAGCCAGTTGTCAACGTCTTCTCCTGCTGGCATCGTACACTTGCCGGCCTTTTCGGTCTCCGAACACAGCGAAAGCAGAGCCTATACCTCCATGACTGTGCAAAGCGTAACAGACCACAGCACTCTCGTGGAGGCCGAACTGGCACCCGACTTGGAGGCAATCATGGCGGAACGTGATGAACTTCGAAAACGAATCGAGTCCATTCCCCACGCCGAGGCCAAAGCTCTGAGTCCAGACGATGGTGCACCACGCAGGTCATCATCGCGGCGAATGGCTGCTTGTTGTTTGGGAGGTAGGCGATGTCTCTTTCTTTTGGCGGCCTTGACGACAATCGCCTTGATTGTCGCAGGTCTCTGCATTGCAATTATTCTTGGCAACGGCACCGAGACAACTCCTACCGCTGACAGCAGCAACAACAGCAACAGCACCAAGAATGAGAATCCCAATGATCCGTTTTGGACGTCCAAGCAAGTCGGTCAAACCATTTGGGGGGCAGAAGCCTTTGGCGAATTTGGAGAATACCTGTCGATTTCTGCCGATGGACAAGTTCTCGCTGTAGGCGGTGAAGAACACGGAGGATTCGTAGGACGAGTGGTCGTCTATCAATTGCAAGAGCAGGACAAAGAACAAGAACACGTGTGGAATCCCGTGGGACAAGAAATGCTTGGCCAGACGCCCGCAGAGGAATCGGCCCATGTTGCCATTTCTAGCAACACGAATCCACAAGCCGGCATCGGGACGTTGGCGATTGGCGGCATGCGGGCTACGGTGGGCAGTGAAGAACAAGCTGGCCTAGTCCGAACCTTTCGCTTATCATCTTCCAATGAGTCGTCGTCATCGTCATCGCCATCGTTTTCGTGGGACTCCATTGGACAAGTCCTCGAAGGTCGACATACCGTTCACCGGTTTGGCACAGACGTCCAAGCCTCTGCGGATGGAACCATTATCGCCGTGGGTTCAGCTGGTGCCAGGTTCACCCAGTCAAATCAAGGAAAAGGAACAGCAGGGGCGGATGTTGGAAGTGTCCAAGTCTTTCAATACAATGAAACGACGGATCGATGGAATCAATTGGGACAAGAGCTCACAGGTGACAATGAAAGCGATTTCTTTGGATTCGCCATCGCATTGTCCGCAGATGGACTCGTAGTGGCGGGTGGAGGGTATGGTTACAACGCGAATGGGGAACGGTCGGGCATTGTGCGTGTCTTTGAGTTCGATCAAGTATCGTCGTTGTGGAAGCAGCGCGGCAAGGATTTTTATGGCGAGGCTGCCTTGGACGAAGTTGGCCGTTCCGTGTCCCTTTCATCGGACGGACGAACCATTGCCTACGGAGCTTACCGCCACAGCACCATTGATGCAGAGGAGGTTGGCCGGGTGTATGTCTACAAATGGCCTGATGACGACGATGGCAATGGCAGTAGTGGGGGCGAGTGGCTTCAAGTCGGCCCATCGATCGATGGATTCGAGCCTCTTGATCGCCTTGGCAGAGCTGTTGCTCTGTCGGGAGATGGGTCTGTTTTGGCAGCCGGTGCCTATTGGAACAATGATGGAGGAGCCCGGGCAGGCCATGTGCGTGTGTTTTATTTGGACAATGCTACCACGGATGTCTCATGGGAGCAGGTTGGACCTCCTATAATAGGCGATACCGGCGATTGGTTCGGGAGGCATCTTGCCATGTCCAGAGACGGGAAAACGCTGGCAATTGGGGGACCGTTTAACACCAACCCCATGGGAGATAAATCCGGGAAAGTTGAGGTCTACTCATTGCCATAGTACGAAGGCCTAAGACCAGTCCTCCGGCCGGACCGGATTTTCATTGGTATTGGAGAATGCATGCTTCTCTCGTCTCTTTTTGCTGTAATAACAGTCATTCTCTTGTCGCAGGAACTGTTAGAGTTCAGCTAGACACGCCCCGCCCCAGCGCCTCTATGCTGCCACTCTTCAGGTGCAATCGGAATGCCACGGTGTGAAAGGATACTATTTGCACACACACTACTAGCCAGCTACTAATGGTAGTGGGATTTATACTCATTCTTATCTTTTAGATCGTAGCGGCCGTGTCGATGTAGTGGCTAATGACGGCGTTAGGGCTGCTAGCTGCTATAGCTAGCTAGCTCTTCAACTAGCCTGAGTAGCCCACTCCACGCCGCATTTTCATAAGTTGTTGGAAAGCCCGGTCAAATGTGGGTCGAAAGGGCACACTCCCCATGTTGAGTGTGTGCACACCCTCACCAATTTAGTCATGATACGATGGGGGTGCTGCCACGACGATCACGACCGATCATGCACAAGAAGTTACAAAAACATATCAGTACTAAAATTGGGGAAGACAGAACGAAATGCTACAGTAGGTTTGGTGAGAATGGCAAAGCACAAACATCATGCTATTCCTGTCCTTTCACAAATTGTGGTCCCCTGGCTGCTACTAGTAGCAGGGGCGACGGCAACAGCGCCGGGCTCTTGTTCTGGAAACCCAGATTGTCCCTGTATTAACTCCTCCCAAATTATCGAAGCCGCAAGCAACTGTAGAGCCGAGGATGGGTCGGCGGGCATGTTCTTTGAACGAGGTGGAATTGTCGCATGTTATTCCTCTAGTTATGGTTCCAGCGTTTGTCATACTCATGACTTGTTACATGACCCCTTGTGTAAAAACAACTCCGGCACCAACCACACAGCTGTCCAGCCCCCACCCGCTTATTGCCAGCAGTCCTTTTGTTATGTCGACCCTTCCAAATGCAAATTGGCACAAGAATTGTTCTACAAAAGTAGTTTCCAATCTCCTACTACCAAAAACAAATTGGATTTGTATTATTCCTACACAACGTGCAACTCCACCGAAGAACCATGGCAGAACTTTACAACGATGGATGTGTTTCAAAGTGCTTTGCACAACAAGCCCCTTTCCATTGCTGTGCCGATTCTTTCGGTACCTGGCCATTGGAAGCCGAATATTTCTGACGCGCCCCTCGATGGAGATGAGCACTACTACGACGATAACATTGCGTTTCAAGGATGGATGGTGGATTATATTACGGCCGTCTTGTCCATTGCTTCCGCCAATTTTGTGGGCGTCAAGTTTACTCATGTTTCTGTGGGAGCGTCTTCTCTTCTGACAGCAAGTGACGCCGAGACGAATCGTTGGACACAAGCCGTGTATGATGTCAAGGCTGGTATTGTCGACGCAGCCATACCCATGTGGGCCACTAGTGACTTGTAAGGTCAAAACATATCTTTCTATCTATAGTGTTCGTTGGGGCAACGTTCATTTCCTAACATCTACTTCTGTTTCCTTTTTCAACAGATTACAATTGACACCCTTTACGATACCCGTGGCGTTGGATACATTTTATTTATGGATTGATCAACCCCTATGGAATGGGGAATCCCTCACAGAGGATGCCCAAAAGGTATTGGCTCCCTTTTCCACGAGTCTATGGCTTGCCATTTTAGGTTGCGTCATGGGTTATGCACTTCTTAGTGTACTACTGGCCCCCCTGCCTGACTGGCACGAGAGTGAATTCCACAAACTCAGCACTCGAAAAAAAATCAAAGTCACGGTTAAAAGTGCCGTAGACTCAACCCTGAACAGTTGGTCCTTTTTCATGGGTGGTGGCGGAGGGGGCTACGACATGGAGACTGCCACCATGGCACAAAAAATATTGACCTTTGGATTTAGTTTCATGACCTTTGTCGCTGTGACGGCCTACACGGCCAACCTGGCTGCCTTTCTTACCCTGACAGGAGCGCCCCAGTATGTAGCCACCATGGCGGAAGCAGAAGAGGCTCGCATGCCCATTTGTACCTTGTCGGCGGTACAAACGGAATTGATACTGATGCACCCGGAAGCCAGTTTCATTTTTTGTGAAAGCTTTACGGACATGTTGGAACGCTACGACAAAGGCGATTGTCAGGCCCTTCTCATGAGTTGGTTGGATGTTCGTGGTGTACCACCCACTGCGCAAGAGTTTTGTTCAAGAGACTTGGTATCGACTGGTGCTCCTGTGTTTAAGCAACCCGTCGCCTTTCCTGCTAATCCCGACATTGTCGGTGGTTTGTCCTTTTATATTGCCGAAGCTGAAAGTCGTGGTATTACGTTCGATTGGTACTTGGAAAAAGTCCATATACCCTGCAATCTCAATATCGAACTGAGTGACAAGGACTCGGACGACTTGATGGCCTTGACGCCCACCGAAATGATTTTGCCTCTGTTGGTGTTTGTGGCATGCAGTTTGCTGGCCATTTTGTCACGAATTTCATCCGTTATGCACGCTCAAAGGAAGAAAAAACGAAACAAAGAATCCGCAATCTATCGCGCTCAAGAGCCAGAGCAGTTACAAAAGGGAGACGAGATAGCATCTGATAGTGGTCAACAGACTGTGCTGGGAAAGAGGGAGGAAGAGGACATGACTATGGAAATGATGAAAAATTTATTGGAAAGCCAGAATAAGTTGATCACCCAACTCCTGGACCAACGATCACGGACGAAAGACAAGGGGCCAGAAGCGTTTTTAAATTCCGACAGGTTAGTGGCCTTGCCAGCTACTACCGTTAACCAGTACTGTAGTGGTGTTGGGTGCGAATAGTGTTGTTTATCTGTGTGCTTGTCGCAATTCTCAGCCACTGTTATGTTCGTGCTTGAATTCTATTGCAGAGATTTTTCCACGTAATCAAGATAATGCTCTCGCGCATCATTCATAGATGGATGCCAAAGTAACTCTCAGCAAGGCGGCTCTCGTCGTCGAAATTCCAGAATCGGATCACGGGTGGGTGGGAGGACACCGATTCCTTGGCGCGAATAATCCACTCCCACGTTCGCCAAGGTTTCTTCTTCGGGTGCCAATCGCAATTCCAGACGCGACAACATCATGGCCAAAATGGCCATGGTTTCGTAGGTGATGAATTTCCGTCCCGAACACAAATGACCTCCACCCCCAAAGGGTTTGACATAATTCACGAGTGGCTTTCCATTTTTTGTGACAGACACGTCTTGAAACCGATCATACTGGAACTCGTGTGGATTGTCAAAGATTTCAGGATCATAGTGCACCAGGGTGGGACACGCAATGATGCGGGTACCCTTTTGAACCAAAAACTTGCGCGTGTCTTTGGGGTTGAAGACAAAATCCGACGTGACTATACGAGCGGAATAAATCTCTTGCTTGAGCCGCAACGTCTCCCAAAAGACGGAATACAACAATGTCATTTCATCCAGTTCGCCCAACGTGAACCATAAACTGTTGCTGTCGCTGTTGCTGTTCTTTGATCTCTTTTGGGCAAGGACCGATTCTACTTGCTCTAAACACTTTTCATAAGCAATGGGATTCTTTAGCAAGTGATAAATTGTCCTGTACGGGAATCAGTGTAGAACGCAATGAAAGTGTAAGCATGAGTGCCATAATGAGTTTCATTTTTTGTAGGCATTCCATAAATAGAACCTACTTTTATATATTTCACGTACCAAAAGACTCCCGGCATGCTGTTGGCAACCGACACCCAAAGCTGGGACAAATCCGTTCTTGCATGGGATTGCCTGGAAAGCTTGCTATAGTCGGTACCAGGGGCCTTGATGATGGAATCCCGCTCATGCGCAAAGGGTAGTTTGGAAGAGGATTGGAGGTATTGGTCGGAGGCAAAGACTTGGACCAAATTTTCTCTAGCTTGTCGTGCCTTGGCCGTCAAAAAGGCGGGAGCATTGGCAAATAATAAAGGAAACTTGGAGTCAAAGGTCATAAAATCCTGGAGACATTCATCGTTGGCCAATGTCTCGCCCACCACAGAAGTTGCCGTGGCCTTGAATACCATGTCACAAGTCAATTCCAACAAGCCCCTTCGATTCCACTCTGATGATGGTGGTGGACTATCATTTGCATCCAAACCTAGCAACAACAACTTGTCAATGTTTTCTCGCAACACTGTTTGTGCGACATGAATACGATCCGCCAAGGATTCCCGTTTCAAAAAGTGTTTCCGAAACATGTCCATAGTGGCGTGACTGGATGCCAAATGGGCCTTTAGTTCCTGCCCAGGGGATATACCCATGACTCCCGTCAGATATATTTCACCCAAATGACCAAAATCCAATTCGGGTCGATCCTTGTAAATAATGGGGACCAACTTGGGGTCGGCAAGGAAACACAAGTGTCGCCCGCAATCGCACAAGAAAACATGGCATCTTGACCATTCCGAGAACATTTCAAAAGAAACTCGCGAATGGGCATGCTGCCCAATTCCAAAGCTTTGCCCAAGAAGGGAATCCAAGATGGTCGGTGGGGTGGAACTTCCGCCCCTTGTTTATTGTGGGCGTGGTTCTTGTACAGGATGTAGCACGCATAAGAGCCCGAAAGGGCTGCCACAGATGTCCATAGGGGCCGATTATCAAAGATGCGCAAGCTCATTTTAATGTCGTTGAAGTCTTTTGAGAGAAAAAAATACTTGCCGTCAGAGTGCTGAGATACACTTATATACTGAGTGAGTCTTCCTCGTGACACTTTTCATGTACTCTCACTTTCTAGTTAGCCAGCTAGCACACTCTATCATAGACATCTTCTGCTCTCTACACTATTCCGACTACCTGTCGTTGATTCGAATAGTAGCGAATAATATCAGCGGTGGGCACAGTGATAGAACAAGAAGTCACCTGAATGAGAGAAAGATACATGGGTTGTGGTCGAATGAATGAGACCAAACTGCCAGCATGATACATCAACATGTTGTTGTTACGTATTTCTTGAGAATGTGTGCTACAATACTTTGTGGGACTGGTTTTTGGGACTCCCTTTTTACGTAACTTACGCGAAACAAACAACGTGTTGGATATTCTGTGCGTTTGTCTTTCATTGAAGGGGTGGACAGAAGATTCGAGGTGCGTGTCGTCGCACCCCGATAGCCAAACACTCAATTAGATTGCTACAGCACTATGACTGTAACTAACTAGCTAGCTAGCTATAGTAGATAGTAACTAACTTTTATCCGTAGGATACATGTATCCATTGACATGATCGACACAGGTATCGACACACTGCCCACCTGCTGTCAACCCTGATATCTCTATTCTTTTATTAAATAGCTAGCCAAATATCCCATGCCATTCGCCTAAACTGATATCATAGACTACTACTGCTAATAATAATAATAATAGATAGAAAGAACCAATATGAGGCGACAACCTTTCACTACATCATCGTCATTATCCACGAGAATATCTCCCGTGACGAGTGTTTTGCTTGCCTCATTATTTCTTCTTGGAACAATCTGTCATGCCTTTCCTGTTCATCGTTGGGATCAAGTGGGGAGCTCACATCACCATCGCCGTGGATCATCATCACCGTCGCCCTCCGAAGGGTCGCAACGTGGATTGGTACCACTGCGCGTGGGCAGTCCGTTGGACAAGGATGACGCCCTCACCATTGCACTGGAAAACATGAAGAACCAATCTCAAAAAGGAGGGAGTGGGAGTAATTCCCAACTCAATCTGTTTAATCGGCTACGGAGAAACAAAGAGAGTGAGGCACAGCAACAGCAACAACAATTGCCGCCAGAGGAGGAGGAAGAAGAGGAGGAACGATCGGGCGATGAACCCTTCCATCCTCCCTTTCCAGAAATGTCCAACCGAGGACTGTATGAAATCAAAACGGAAGAACAATACAAGTAAGTTGGAACACAAAAAAACCAAGAAGAAGAAGCTTGTTTGGGATTGGTGCTATTGTTTGTTGGTCCGAGAACAAGCCAGCAAAGGATACCTATACGTGGCTAGCTTTTAGGGCAGTTAAAGAAGGTGCATCTCACTTGTTCCTCTTTTTCCTGCTCCCCATCCAATTCCAAAATACACCACACGACTGGATGCTACACACACATATAAATACTACAGCGAGCTTCTCAAAGCCAACCCCGACAAACTTGTGGTCATCAAATACTTTGCCGGATATTGTCGTGCTTGCAAGGCCTTGGAACCCCTTTTTTTGGCGGTCAAAAATGACAAACAACTTGCCAAATTGCCCATTGTGTGGGCCGATTTTCAATCCCAACGCAAAAACAAGGACCTCTTTCAACGCTTAAACGTGGTGGCCTTGCCCACCGTTCAATTTTACGATGGATCTCGTGGCCTCGTGGAAAACTTTCCGTGTGGACCGGCCAAAATTCCCCTGTTGAAGCAAAAATTGGCGCAATTTCTCAATGCCCGCGTCGATCCGGATACACTGCAATTAAAGCAAGTCGCACAAGAAGAATTACAACAACAAGCCGTGGCCGTACCCCAACCTCGTGTTGAACGTGATTTGTTGGAAGACGAAGATGAATTGGTGACGGACGAGCATATTGATTATTTGCGCAAGGGCATGCCCTTCTTTGCCGATTTGACCGATGATGAGTTTGATGCCTTGCTCAAACGATCACGATTATTGACGTATAATCCTGGTGATCTCATCATACGCCAAGGCATGCCCCCCAAAACGTTTTTTGTGATCAAACGAGGACGCGTCGAAATGAGCATCAAGAGCAAATTCGATGATCCCATTTCCACCCCCAAAGGATACTTGGGGGTCGTGGTGAATGAATTGAAAAAGTTTGATTTCTTTGGGGAACGCGCCCTGACGACAGGGGAACCGTATTCGTGTTCCATCAAGGTGGTGGAAAAGACCCGTGTCTTTGCGTTTAATGTGGAAGATATTCCGGAAAGCTCCATTTTGAGCAAAAAGCGTCGTGCGACGCAAGATATGGTCGAGCAACTCACCGAACGGTATATCCTACCCAAGGACTACACTCCCGCGTATTCCATTTCGCATCGAGATGAATGCGTTTTAGAATTGTTGGTCCGATTCAAACAAATTCGTCAAGCGGCAAGTTGTTTTGAATACATTATGAAATCGCAACCCAATTGGGGTGACGAGGGTGAAATTGCTCGTCGTTCCATGTTGGTGAGTAAGCTTTCCAAGACACAGTCCGATGAATTCCAGGAGGTCTTTAGCATTGTGGACAAGGAAAACAAAGGCAAGATTAGTCTGTTGGAGATGCGGAAATTCATGGAAAGTGCACGAGCGAGCAAGTCCACGGACGAACTCATGGAAATGATTGCCCGGGTAAGTCCCAAATTCGACAAAACGACCGAGATTGCCATTAGCCGGGATGAATTTATGGGTGTCATGGCCGAAGCAGAGTTTTATAATCTCTTTACAGCAATCTTCAATGACTTGGATGAAGGCAACACTGGATACGTTCGGGCGGGTGACTTGGACGAGGTATTGGGTGGTGTCCGTGATTTGATATCCAATGAAAGGACCAACCTTATTGATGGCGACGACAAGGACATGTTGGTAGACTACGAACAATTCTCCAAGATGCTTCTTGGAGCAGCGCTGTAACCAAAGACTGAGGTGCATCCTGTACCCGGCCAATCGCTATTACAAGCTCAGAGCAAAGAAATATAGTATGCACCCGGCAAACCGCTATTATAAGCTCGCAGCAAAGAAGTATAGTATATACATTTTCTATTTTTTTAATTTGTAAGTTGGCTCTCCTTGGATTCGTTCTGGGATTCTTTCTTGGATTCGTTCTGACTCCGCGTGGAATAAATCTCCAATGAGGTAGTTGGCGCACGCACATCATCAAAACGAGTTCGTCCTCGTAGGGACAGCATCGAACGATCGTTGAAATTGTCGGGATCTTCAACGAGGGATGTGAGCTGTCTAACTTTCAAGAGAGCACCCCAATCTTTGTACAAACCGAGGGCCTTTCTATAGTAGTGGCCCGCCCAGAAAGCATCCTTGAAGTTACGCACCATTGTATCACCAGCTCTTTCATTTGCGATTGCCGCAAAAGCTATGAAACCACCTTGGGTGAGTGATACAATAGCTTGATCGTAAACTTTCCTTGTCTTGTTCATCGAGTCGTAAAACGATGCTTCTTCGGCATGCAGAAGCGACATCATACAGAAAGCGTTTACGTCGCCATCCTTTGCAAGACGTTTAAACCAATTCTTTGCGTCCGTCGCCCTGTTCCAGTACTTTTGTTCTCGTTTCTTTCGGTACATGCTGTGCGATACCAGACCACCAACAAGTCTGTAGAGATATGCAAACAAGAAGCTTCTGGAGCTCGCCGGGTCGATTACTTTAGTCAGGGCGCGTAGTATTTGATTCGCCTTCTCGTCATTACGCTTGAGGTATGCGAGATACATTTTAAAAATAAGAAAGGTCGGTTTGACAACATCGAAGCCCTTTTGACGCTGTGTATCTTCGCCTGGGGGCTTTTTCGGGGGAAGAAGCGTGATGGCACGAGCAAAATTTCTCGAAGGATGGGATAGTAAGAGAGCTGCTTCTTGCCTCGTCTCATCGAGCCTTTGAAGGAACCTGTCAATGTCTTCAAGGTAAGGCTGGAGTGGGAGACCCATGACGAGATATAGCTCCAAATACAGCAGAAGACAAAAGGAAGCGAAATCGCCGGTGTCCGACTCGATCCCAACGCGATAGCCAGACAGCAGGGGCTCCAGCGCATTACTTAGAGGCTGTCTGTAATGATTGAGATACCCAAAGACACGAAGGTAAGCTGCTGAAATGCCAGTCTGGTCTTGCCAGTCTTCGGCAACCGCAAGCGCCAGACGCCCAAACTCGAACGCCTTGGCATGGTTGCCAAGAAGCGCCAGGACAATGCCATAGTTGGCAAAAGTATTTCCCGCCCCGGCGGATAAGCCGTTTGTCAGAGTATGCTGTACTTGGCGAAAAAAAATCACGGCCTGCAAATTCTGTTGTTGGCTCAGGGTGGAGAACAAATCTGCAAGCACCAGGAACTTCATGATTGTACAATTTTTCCAGCCAGTCATGTTTGGTAAATTACGGAGCTCGCCAGCGTCCCTCAGTCCGATTTGTTTTCTTGTTTTGATGAATTCATAAACAACACGAAAGAGACCAGGTCTTGCCTGTATCCGGGCACCAAGGAGCGTCAGCACACGACAGGCCTCTTTGGTTGCCTCGTCATACCGGCCTTGTGTTCCCAGACTACCAACTCTAACGTAGAAAGCTCGGGCTTTGTCCTCAAGATTCTGGGCATTCTCCAGAACTTCATCAACTATGGGCATTACAGACTGATGATTCCCACAGGAATATTCCGTTTCCGCAGAAAGCAAGAAAAGCTCCAGCCGTAAATCATAGTGATTCATCCAATCACCTTCAACACCTAGTTCACGTGCTTTCTTTAAATATTCCGCTGCTGGAATGAACGCAGACAAAGATCGAGCCTGCTTACCGGCGGTAATGTTGAGGCCCATGAGATCGATACGTTCATCGTCCCCGTCCAGTAAGGATGCGCCTCGGTTCATCTGATCGACGGCAAGGAAAATGGAAGATTGATCCTGCAGATTTCGTTGGTTTCGAATGATTCGCCCAATGTTGAGATGAAACCATTGGATATCATCATGACAGCGCTCCGACATGATGCTATAAAAACACTGATGCACCTTGGTATGTGAAAATTTGAAAACACCTGGCGGGGGAACCACTTCCAGGAACTTTGCTTCCACAGCGTAATTTAAGCAGTGGTCCATCCAATTTTGAACGCCCATACTAGGTTGCTTGGACGCTGAGCGGCTGTCTGTTGATAATGGAGTAGTAGGACTATGTTGTTCTGCTGGTGTGTCACAACTGTGTTCCTCGTCCGCCTGCGGCAGCCCCCCTGGCTCTTTTTCCTGCTGTACCAGAACAGCCAACAAATGTTTCGAGTCAAAAGAATATCCGAGACAAGCCGCCATGGCTAGCATAATGTTGACCTCTTTCGAATTTTGTGTTTGAACATGAGATACAAGTAACTCGGCAACAGTATCGGAAACATCTGTTTTGGCCGTAATGGCCGAAATGTCCCAACTCCATTCCCCTCGTTCTCTGGAAAAGAAGATCAACTTTTCTTGTGAGAGTTTTTCGAGAAATTGAATGACATGTGAAAGATTCCCCGCAGTCTTGCTCAGAATGACGGTGGCGAGCTCGTTTATCTTATTTTTGGTGTTGGCATCATCCTGCTGCTGTAACTCCAAGATACTGCAGAGTATTTGATTCAATTGACCGAGGTCAAGATTGTGTAGAGTAATATCAACTACGGAGGACACAATGTTTGCAGGAAACATATTTGTAACAGTCGTAGATTGTCGCTGGCTAGTTGTAGCAGTATCTTGTTCTCCTCCTGCGGTGGTAATGGCGCCCACAAACACAAAATTGCAAATATCGTCATCGGATAAAATCCCGTGTAAAAGTTGTTGACTCGCCGAATCGGCCCATTGAAGATCATCCAGAAAGAGCAGTACCGGTCGTGTTGGTCGACAAATTCCCTTGAGCAACGACCGGACCAAGGACATGATTATTGTGCCCATCTCCGCCGTGTCCACGTCCACTTCTCTTGTTTCTATTTGGGGCACTTCTTTGGATGTTGCTGTTGTTGGGGCTGTGCTATTATAATTCTGCTCCTTGAAATCTTTGTTATCCAGTGGCTCCTCTATTTGCAGGACGGGGGCAAGTGCGGGAATGAATTGAATTAGGAGTCGTACTGCATTGGCTTCCTCTCCTTCCAAAGCTGTCAAGATATCTTGTCGAATATGGTTGCCCGTGTCACCATTTAGCAGAGGGGAGGAATCATGAACAGACCCCGCAGCTGTATCGGATGCCTCTGACGCATCATCCTGAAAATTGGCTTTTTGGGTTTGTAAATGTTGCAGTGCTTGTAGCTGCTCACACAAGTCGGTAAATGCCTGAAGAATGGCGGAAGAAAAGGGACTTGAAAGTCCCTGCGGCTGCTGCTGCTGTTGCTCCTGTTGCTGTTCAAATTTGCTCTCTGCAAAGAGGCAGGTATTTTGTTGTTTACCACTGCTCTTGAGAATGGCTTTCTTCCATTCCTGGCAGAGATGTGTTTTGCCAGTCCCAGACGGTCCCGATATCAATACCAATTGGGGTTTGGCACCTGCTTGCTGTGCTTGGAAATAAACTTCTTGCAGTCTTTGAAATTCCTCCTTGCGCACCACATTGTTCTGTCCTCCCATGCGACCAGTAGAAGAAGGCGAGTTTTTCGAGGAGGTCCTGGACGAGGAGAGATCTAGCTTGATGGCATGATTGGACGAGAAGGATGGCAGGGGACGAAATCGTCGTCTTGGATGTGGATCGGTGGACGAGAGGTTTCGTGCCGACTGGGAAGAATGGCTGTTCTTTCGCCGCATCCTACAGTATTGTTTTGAATGTATATAGATAATATATAATGGATTGGTCTTTTAAAGGTTCATGGTCTTAGAGGCGACTAGCTACTAGATAGATATCGCGTGCATCCAATAAATTAATAGTGCCTTATTAGTAGGTTTGCTAATACAACTACTAGCTAGCTAGAGTTAGCCTTCCGTTTGCTTGCTATTGCTTTTGGTTTTAACAGCTGGTGGCAACTGTACTTCTAATGACTATCAGCTATATATAGTTGGCGTACTAGTTTAGCTAGTCTAGTACTACAGTAGCTACGAGTAGCTAGTACCGTAGTACCGCAGACCGAGTACTACTACCTAACTAATAGTTAGTATTCCAGCTATTAGACTAGTTAAGTACAGCAGTTCATATTGCTTCTACTTTGATCTTTGACTATTAACACAATTGAATGGTTACGTTAACATACACGTGGTGCCGGAAAATGTAGCATCTTCTTCGGAAGATTTCGAAGGAAGATTGGCCTCCAGCAAGGCCTTGGGGAATCGTTACGGCAAATGGGGGGTGGCAGTGGCACATCTACTCCGATTACTAGCTAGGTACTTGGAGTAGTA
>ENA-ORBV01004860-ORBV01004860.1-microbial-mat-metagenome-genome-assembly--contig:-NODE-4860-length-25351-cov-8.068054_pt1 | contig 25351 bp, 29 predicted proteins | sample MGYA00237777_ERZ505514 | MGnify/ENA primary metagenome ERZ505514 (study PRJEB26160, sample SAMN06269048) | microbial mat metagenome | isolation source: Oligotrophic lake microbial mat | place... | reverse complement strand
GTATGCGGTGGCGCCGCTGGCCTTGGCGATGTGGGCCGGGCGCCTGGCCGATCGCCATGGCTTTCACCGCCCGGTGGCGACCTCAAGCGCGTGTTCAGCTGGATGGCGCTGGGGCCGGCGCTGTCGAATGCGCTGGCGCCGCTGGCCTGGTGGGTGGCGCTCGAGGTGCCACGTCTTGCCCCCACCCCGCATGAGCCTGTGGCCGGCGCCAAGGCGCAGCGCGCCTGGGACTTGCTGCGCCTGCCCCAGCCGCGCCGGCTGCTCTTGCTCAATATCGTGCTCTTCTCATGCTGGGACGCGCACAGCTTTGTCGTTCCGGTGGTGGGCCATGCGCGGGGCATGGGCGCTTCAAGCATCGGCCTGGTGCTGGGCAGTTTTGCGCTGGCAGCCACTCTGGTGCGCCTGGCCATCACCCGGTGGGCCGACAAGCTCGACGAACTGGTCGTGCTGCGCTCGGCCATGGCCTTGGCGACCGTGGTGCTGCTGGCCTATGCCTGGCTGCCGGGCAGCTGGGGGCTGATCCTGGGCTCCACGGTGCTGGGCCTGGCGCTGGGCTCTTATCAGCCGATGACTCTGGCCACGCTGCATCAGGTCACGCCGGCCGGCCGACACGGCCAGGCGCTGCGCCAGGGTCGCAAAGACACGGCATAGCCGGGTTCAAGCATTTTTTGACGGCGCGAACCTCACGCGCGTTGTTGCGCTGCGCGACTGCGCACCGGCGGCCTTGCCCGGGTCAAGTGTGAGTGTCAGGTCTTGAACCAGGCCAACAAGTGCTCGACGTAATCCGTTGGCAACACATGCCCGGAAGAGAAGCGCAGGTGCTTTTTATCCTGGCTGGGTATGGCATCGAAGAGGGCCTGGTTTTGCTTCGGGCTGGCATGGTCATCCTGGTCAGCCGTCAGCAGCCAGACGCGCTTGCCTTGCAGTCCGGCGACCAGATTGATGGGAGCCACGGCCGCGACGTTGTCGCCCAGATGCGGTGGCACCATGGCCGCCACAGCGTGCACGCGTTCATCCAGCCCGGCCAGCAGCAGCGCGCCCTGCGCGCCCATGCTGTAGCCGGCTGCCTTGATGCGCTTGGCGTCCAGATGGGGTTGCGTGACCAGCCAATCGAGCAGCACGCGGTGATCGCGCACGGTATCGATGATCATCCGTTCATAGGCTTGACGCTTTCCCAACCAGTGCATGTCACGCATGGCGCTGCGCACTTGCTGATCCACCATCTTGCGCAGGCCATGCGCGCGCGCATCGATGGCGACCACGGCGTAACCCTGCTGTAGCGCCATCTGCGTGATCCGGTGCGTCTGCTCGATGGTGGGTCTTTCTTTGAACTCCGCTTGCCACCAGCGCATGTGGTTGCGGCCCATAGCGTGCAGGCCGATCAGCACCGGGAAGGGCCGGGTGGCCAGTGCCGGGTCGCTGGGATAAGTGATGCGGCCCCAGAACAGAGCACCATCAAAGCTTTGCAGGCGTATATCGACCGAATGGGCGTCACCCGGGGTGAGTTCCGCGCGCGTGCTTGCCGGGCTGCCGTAGGCATAGCGTGCCTGCAACTCGGTGCTCGTGATGCTGTAGGGTTTGAGCCAGACGAAGTGCCAGATTGCGGCGGCGGTGGCCGCCAAGCCAATGAGGATTCCGATAGCTTGGTATGCGTGTCTTTGTTTCATCATCGCTCCGATGCTTGTTGAGAAGGCAGCGACCGGCTCTGGTGGCAGGGCACCTGAACCAGTCTGCGATGCAACGCTAACGATGGAGGTGTGAATCGCGCGTGAAGCCGGCGTCTGGCTGACCTACCGACTGCCAACGCTGATCTGCACCGTGAGTGCGGCAGATGAACGCAGCTTTACGCCGCCGCCTCGAACCAGAGCTGCCGATGGCCTTCAGCGCGAGCCAGTCAAGCGCTGGGAGAACTTGCGGGCAGGGCCAGCCAAGCCTTGGTGGCCCACAGCAACTGCACTCGCGTGCTGCCATCGGCCTGACTGAGTGACAACTGCAGGCCCTGGTGTTCGGCCAGGCGGTGCACGATGGCAAGGCCGAGGCCGAGGCCTGCGCTGGCTGCGCCCTTCTGAAAGGGTTGACCCAAGCGCTCGCTCAAGCCGGCTGGCAGTGCCTTGCTGCGGTTGTGCAACTGCAAGCTCTTGGTGTCGGCGGCCAAGCGCACCGGCCCCGGTTCGCAATGGGAAAAAGCATTGCCGACCAGGTTGGACAGCAGGATGTGAAGCACGCCGGGAGGCAGGTCAAGGCGCAAGGCCGGGCTGACGTCGATCTCCAGCTGGATGTCCTTGCCCTGCAGCCGCGACGCCTGTTCGAGCACCACGCGTTCCAGCAGCGGCAGCACCGCCAGCGTGACAGGGGCGATGTCGGCTGCCCTGTCAGCCGACAACGCACCCGACACGGCGGGCGCTTGTTCCTCTCGCGCCAAGGCCAGCAGGGTGTTGACGGTTTGCTCCAGATCCCACAAGACTTGGCGCATTTGCTGCAGCTGGGCCGCGACATCGGTGGGCAGATCATTACGGCCCAGCATGCGCTCGCTGGCCATGCCCAGCACCGCCAGCGGCGTGCGCAGCTCGTGGCTGACATCTCGCGTGAAGACCTGTTCGCGGTCGATGAAGGACTGGGTGCGCGCCGTCAGCGCGTCGAGGTGTCGGGCCAGCAGGCCAACCTCGTCGTCACGGCTGTCCAGGGCGAAACGTGCGGATTGGGTAGAGCGGGTGGAACCATCCCCCGGTCGGCTGCGCGCAATGGCGTTGGCCAGGCGCACCAGTGGCGCGCTGATGCGCCGCGCCCGCCATGCGGCCAGCCACAGAGCAGCCAGTGTCAGGCCGCCGCTGCCGGCCGCCCACCAGACCAGCAACTCGCGGCGAACAGGCCGCACCACCAGCAGGGTGCTGACCTCGGCCACCAGCAAGGGGTGGTGGGCATCGGGCACGGGCTGGTCAGGCGGCGCGCCACGCGGGCGGTTCAGCCAATGCAGGTGGTAATGGCGACCCTGCGTGCCGGCGAATTCGCGTCGGTGCGGCTCGGCCTGCCAGGCCAGGCGCAAGTCATCCGGAAGGCTGGCCGCATGGTCGTAACGCTGCATGAAGGCCTGCGGCGGAACCGGCCAGAGGCCGCTGACCTGGTGCCGGGTCTGCATCTCGGTGGCTGCCCGGTCCAATGTGGCCTCGATGAAGCTGTCTTCCACCGAGTACACAAAGGCCATGGCGAACAGGCCCAGCAGGGCGCTCACGCCCAGGGTGAAGAGCGTGAAGCTGAGCATCAGCCGGCGTTGCAAGCCTTGGCGTAGCTTGGGCAGAGGCGGCAACGGGGGCAGTGCTGGCGCGCCCGGCGCACTTGGCGCTGGGGTCGAGGGACCGGCCGCGTGCGGACCTTCAGCCATGCAGCAGTTCCAGGGTGTAGCCCACGCCGTGCACCGTTTTCAGCATGGGGTTGGTGAAAGGTTTGTCCAGCGCCTGGCGCAGCAAATACAGGTGGCTGCGCAGCGGGTCGGACTCTGGCGGCTCATCGCCCCACACGCTGCGCATCAGCTCCGAACGCGTCACGGTGCGCGGCCACGCCTGGGCCAAGTGCAGCAGCAACTGGTAAGCGATGGGCTGCAGGTCCAACCACTGGCCGGCCCGTTCGGCCCGCCCACGCGTCCGGTCCAGGCGCAGATCGCCCAGCACCAACACATGGGGCTGGCCCAGGCGGTGGCGGCGCGACAGGGCGCGGCAGCGCCACAGCAGCTCTTCGCCGGCAAAAGGTTTGACGACGTAGTCGTCGGCCCCGGCTGCGAAGCCCTGTGCCTTGTCGTCCAGGCTGTCCCGGGCCGTGAGCATCAACACCGGCACATGAGCGGGTGTGGCCTCGCGCAGCGCGCGACACAATTGAACGCCGTCCAGACCCGGCAAACCAAGGTCCAACACCAGCACATCGGGTGGTTGCTCCAGTGCCATTTGCAGGCCCAAGCGGCCGTCGCTGGCTTCCTCGACGACGTGGCCCGCGTCGCGCAGCAAGGCGACGACCTGGGCCCGCAACAAGCCGTGGTCCTCGACCACCAGAATACGCAGCGGTGCGGCATCGTTCATGGGCTTGTCTTTCGACCCGGCAGCGCGGCGGAAGTCAGGTCGAGATTGAGCTTCATCCAAGCTTTTCCAGGACGGGTAGAACCCAGTCTAAAGGCCCTCATGTGAAGCCAATGTCAAGCCATGCCTTGATGGCTGAGCAGCGCGTCGCGCTCAGGCTCGCGGCCCCGGAATGCCTTGAAGCTTTCCATCGCCGGGCGGCTGACGCCGACTTCGACGATCGCGCTCGGACAGCGCGCGCCGGTCTCTGCGTTGAACAGGGCTGGTTCTTCGATTGCGCTTCAGGCGTCTGCGCTCAGCACCTCGACCCACTGCTGGCTGCAGTAGCCGGCGCTGCAGCCGCCCGCGAAGATGAGCGAAAAGCTGTCCGGCGGGCGTGGAGGAAAGGGAATTCAAAGGCTGCTTTTCTGACCCTGCGGCTGCGCTGCATAGGGCGCCTGGGGATAGTCGGGCGGCGTTGGGAGTCGGCAAGCGGCGCGGTTCTGTGGCGCAGCAGTCGCTGCAAAGACCCGTCGGCGGGGCCCTTCTACGGGTGAATCCACAGAACCAGGGCGCGTTTAGCGGCCTTGGAAGATTCGGGCGCAGCCTGCGGCCCCGTCGTCGCGCGGTGCGGGGCCGAAACGATCATGGCTGCGATGATCATGAACTGCCCACCGGAGCTTGGGCAGTATTCGACTGCGGCTTCGACGGCGTACTGGCGCAGGTTGACCTCACGCGAAATGCCGTGCAGTCGCCGTTCATCGGTACCCGCTCCTGGCCTGTAGCGTGAACTCGCGGGCTCGCAAGTCAGCTGATGTCGGCCGCACGGCGTCGTTGCTCGGGTGGCAGCGATCCGGCAGCGCTAAGAACTGGCGCTCTCGACCATCAGCAGTCTTTCTAGCACGACCTCGGACCTCAGACCTTCAGCCCCATCATCTCGAAATCAGCCCGGGTATGAGCATCGCGACCAGGTTGGTCAGCAAGAACAGTGCGAAGCGATTCATCAGTGATTGCTCTGCAGCAGTCTGCTGCGGCTTCCGCCCAGGGACTTGTCGCTGGGCTTCAGCCGTGTCCCGAACACGCGGCTCGAAAGATGCTCTTCCCGCCGGACGGCCGAGCCAGCTCAGGCCATGGCCGGTGAGGGTTTGCGGCGGTTGATCCCGAGGATCAAGGCACTCAAGCCACCGCCCATTGCCAGTAGCAGCACGCCGCCAAGGGCCCAGACCACCCAGATTGCAGGTGCCACCCAGGCGACCAGGCCCGGCGCTTGGGCCAAGGCGTAGTCGACCCACGGGGTGATGGTGGACACCATGGCCCCCCACTGCTCTTGCGCGCCGGGCGGCAGCCAAATGGCCAGCCACTCGGGCGGCTTAAGTCCGCCCACTTGATTGGCCACCCCTGCCAGTCCGCCAGTTGCGCCGGCTGCGTTCGCGCCGGCAAGCCCAGCTCCCCACTGCGCCACCGCATGCAGCGCCCAGGCACTCAAGGACCAAAGGGCCAACAAACTACCCGTCACGAGCCAAGCTACTCCGTGCCACATGTTCTTTCCTTCGCTTCTGTTCAATCCAACGATCATCTGCAGATTTCGCAATCGAACACAGCAGGCCTTTCGTGGTCCATGGTTCGGTTTTACGGGCAAGTCCCGGTCTGCCCGGCGCTGCAACTCGGTGTGAGAGCGCCGCTTCGTCAGACGAATGGCGTCTGCGCACGGCACGGGCCAAGCACCGCCGCGAGTACGATCCCATTGCGCATTGCCGACAGACTGCCCAGCCGGGAGCGCCTCGCCGGTCGCGCCACGGCGGGCGCCAAGCGCGCCGGGGTTCTGGTCGGCGCGTCACACCGTGTCGCGAACTTCCGTTCTGGCGCTGGCGAGGCAGACAGAACGGGTGCCAGCACGGCTGACGGTGCCTCCTGCAGTTCGCGCTCGGCGTTGCCAGCCAGCGCGTCCTCCTGAAGCTTCTTTAGCCACGGCAGGATGAAACTGAAGATGGCCGTCACAACAACGGCCACGACCACCAGCAGAGTTTCCAGGCTCATCACACGCCCCCGTTCTACGCTGCGCGCCGGGGTGCCGGCGGTGTGTCGTCGGTGGCCGCGATGGCGTCGCGCATGGCGGTGTCGGCCTGCACGTTCTTCATGCGGTAGTAGTCCATCACGCCAAGCGTGCCCTGGCGGAAGGCCTCGGCCATGGCGCGCGGCACCTCAGCCTCAGCCTCGACGACGCGGGCGCGCATCTCCTGCTCCAGTGCCACGGCCATCGCACGGCGCTCTTCAGCCTTGGCCTGGGCGATCTGCTTGTCGGCATTGGCCTGGTCGATCTGCAGCTTGGCGCCGATGTTCTCGCCGACGTCGACATCGGCGATGTCGATCGACAGAATCTCGTAGGCCGTGCCGGCGTCCAGGCCCTTGGAAAGAATGTGCTTGGAAATGTGATCGGGGTTCTCGAGCACACTTTTGTGCGAAACCGCCGAGCCGATGGTGCTGACCATGCCCTCGCCAACGCGCGCGATGATCGTCTCCTCGCCCGCGCCGCCGACCAGGCGGTCGATGTTGGTGCGCACCGTGACGCGCGAGACGACCATCAGCTGGATGCCGTCTTTGGCCACCGCGGCGATCTTCGGCGTCTCGATCACCTTGGGCAGCACCGACATCTGCACCGCCTCGAGCACATTGCGCCCGGCAAGGTCGATGGCGGCGGCGCGCTTGAACGGCAGCGGAATGTTGGCCTTGTCGGCCGAGATCATCGCGTTGACGACCCGTACGACATTGCCGCCCGCCAGATAGTGGGCTTCCAGGTCGTTGATGGAGATGTCGATACCCGCTTTGACCGAGCTGATTCGTGCCGTCACGATCACGCCAGGCGGAACGCGACGCAGCCGCATCGCGATCAGCGTCATCAATCCCACGTACGCACCCGAGGCCCAGGCCGCAATCCACAGCGGGATGGGCGCCAGGTAGAGCACGATGGCGACGACCGCCAACAACCCGACCAGCACGCTGAAGTTGCCGAACACACCCATGATTTCCGGGATACCCATGACTTTCTCCTTGAATGAAATGCTTGATTCGGCTGGCGGCCGTCGCTTCAAATCTGATGGCGGTCGACGTGGGTGAGGGGGTCGGGGTCAATCGAAGAAGTCGCTCAACCACGACTTCTTGCGCTGCCCGTGCGACCCTCGTCCGCCGTCGTAGGTACGGCCTTGGTCGGAGTCCGCAAAGTCAGGTCGCGACCGAGACGGTGCGCTGCCGCTGGGCGCAGCCACCACCGCGCCGGAGCGTTCGATGAGCTTGTCGAGCTCGCCACGGTCCAGCCACACGCCCCTGCACTGCGGGCAGTAGTCGATCTCTACGCCTTGGCGGTCGGTCATCACCAGCGAGGTGTCGGTACAGGTCGGGCATTTCATGAGCTGTTCATGAGGTCACTCATGATCCGTGGTGGTGTTGCGGGGTACAGGGTGCGGGATGGATTACGGGGGAGTGCGATTCATCAGTCGAGCGCAATGGCTCGCTGACCCAATCGCCTGGAGTCACCACCGCGTCTTACCAGGCGAAGCACGAACCGCGCGGCGCGGGCCAGTGCCTTGTCCAGCGCGCTGCGCCAGTCACTCGTCACGGAGGTCACAACCACGGTGCCCGCGACGTCGGTCTTAGGTTCGACCTGACATTGCTTGTCGATGCCGCCACGCGGGCCATTGACGTCAGACATCCTGACGGTCGCGTGCGGCACCAACCAAGCAAGACGCCGGAGCACGAAGCGCGTGCGGCGCTGGGTCAGCTCGAGCAGATCGGCTGCTTGCGCATCACGCGACTTAAAGAAGAGTTGCATCAGGGCTCTCCGTGGGTTGAAGCACTGACCAATCATAGGACCCACAGCAGTTCTGAAAAAGCAGGCTTCAGCGAGCTTTGACATCGGATAAACCTCACAGCGACTACGAGGTTTTGCTGCAGACTTAACGCTTTGCGTTGCTCTGCGCAAAGTCGAGCGCCGCCCGCGACGCGATTCCCTCGCCTCCGCTCCATCGAGCCTGATCACAAGGAGTCCGACACCATGCCCAACACCCGAACCGCCAATGCCGTGCGTCTGGAATTCGCCCCCGGATCACTGGTGAAGACCAACCTCTCGGGCGCCGCTTTCTCAGGCGACTGGTTGTGGGTCGCCGGTGATGAGGCCTGCGGCATCGACCGCCTGCGCCGACTGCCCTCGGCCGGCGACGAAGCCCTGCGTTTCGGCGAAGTGCAGGACTTCCCGCTGGCCGAACTGCTGGACCTGCCCGGTGCGGCCGACGAGGAGGCCGACCTCGAAGGCATGGCGGTGGCCGATGGCTGGCTGTGGGTCGTCGGCTCGCATGGTTTGAAACGCAAGAACGCTCGCGTCGATGACGACCACGCCAGCAACGCCAAGCGGCTGGCAAAGGTAACGCTGGATCGCAACCGTCGGCTACTGGCCTGCCTGCCCATCGAGCTTGATGGCGATGGCCAGCCCTGCCTGGTCCGCAAAGCAACGGACGGACGGCGCGCGCTGCGCCTCAAGGGTGATGCACAAGACAACCTGCTCACCCGCGTGCTGGCCGACGACCCTCACTTCGGCCCGTACATGAACATCCCCGGCAAGGACAACGGGTTCGACATCGAAGGGCTGGCGGTGGACGGCAATCGGCTCCTGCTCGGCCTGCGTGGGCCGGTGTTGCGGGGCTGGTCGGCGCTGCTCGAAGTGGCCGTCGAAGCGCGTGGCGACCAACTGCGACTGGCGCCACTGGACGACAAGGGCACCCTGCTGCGCAAGCACTTCCTGCAACTCGACGGCCTGGGCATTCGCGATCTGCACTTCTCCGGTGACGACCTGTACATCCTGGCCGGCCCGACGATGGTGCTCAACGGTGAGATCCGCCTCTTCAAGTGGCCGCTCGCCAAGACCGTGATGAAGGCCAGCCGTGAGCCGGTGCGTTTTGAGACGGCACTGACCGAGTCGGTGTCGCTGCCCCACGGGCGCGGCACGAACCGCGCCGAGGCGATCTGTGACCTGCCGCCCACACTGGCCGGCGGCAAGCCCCGCTGGCTGGTGCTGTACGACGCGCCGGGCGCCGATCGCCGGGACGGCGAGCACACCGTGTTCGGCGATCTGCTGCGGCATGACTGATGGTGTTCGCAGCCGGCGACACCGGGGCTGGCAGCGCGCTGCGGCCTGCGCTGTCGGTCCCGCGCGTCGACCCCGCGTCGGCGCTGCTGTTCGTGATCAACACTGGCGCGGGGGCCTTCGACCTCGATGCCAAGCGAGCCGTGATCAACGCGGCGCTGGCTGCGCAGGGGCGAACGGGCGAACTGCTGACCTGCCGGCCTGATGAGCTGGCGCGGGTGGCCACCGAGGCCGCAGCGGCGGCGGTGGCACGCGGCACGGCGGTCGTCGCCGTCGGCGGCGATGGCAGCCTCAACACGGTGGCCCAGGCCGCGCACGCTGCCGGTTGCGCGATGGGCGTGATTCCGTACGGCACCTTCAACTACTTCGCCAGAACGCACGGCATACCGACCGAGCCGGCCGCTGCGACACGGATGCTGCTGGATACGCACCCAATGCCCGTGCAGGTGGCAGCCATCAACGACCGGGTGTTCCTGGTCAACGCCAGCCTCGGCGCCTACCCCGAACTGTTGCAGGACCGCGAGGCCTACAAGGCCCGCTTCGGCCGCAGCCGCTGGGTGGCGTTTGTAGCGGCCTGTGCGACGCTGCTGCGCGCGCAGCGCCGGCTGCGATTGCACATCGAGATGGGCGCCACGGTTCGCGACGTGCAGACCTTGACGCTCTTCGTGGGCAACAACCGGCTGCAGTTGCAGCAGTTCGGTGCCGAGCCGGACGACACCCTGGCCGGCACGCCTGGCGACGGTTGCATGGCCGCGCTGATGCTGCGGCCCATCGGCACGCTGTCGATGATCGGGCTGATGTTGCACGGCGCGATGGGCAGGCTGGGTGAAGCCGCCGGCGTGGAGAGCTTCGAGTTCCAGCACATGGTGGTGAAGCCCAGGCTGGCACGCGGCCGCCGGGAAGTCGTGGTGGCGTTCGACGGTGAGGTGGCACGCATGCGCGCGCCCATCGACATCCGCGTGCTGGACAAGCCCTTGTACCTGCTCAAGGCGCCTGGCGCAGCGGGCTCGGCAGAGGCGCCAGAGGCTGCTACATGAGTGTGCTGCTGCAGATTTCCGATACGCACTTCGGTACCGAACAGCCGCAAGTGGTCGAGGCCCTGGTTGCATTGGCAGCCCAGCTGCAGCCGGACGTCGTGGTTCTGTCGGGCGACATCACGCAGCGTGCGCGGCCGGCCCAGTTTCGCGCGGCCAGGGCTTTCGTCGACCGACTGGGCGCGCCGGTTCTGGCGATCCCGGGCAATCACGACATTGCGCTCTTCGACCTCTGGGCGCGTTTGACTCAACCCTATGCGCGCTACGCCACGGCGTTCGGGGCCGAACTCGAGCCCGTGCACGTGTCGCAAGACCTGCTGGTCGTCTGCGTCAACACCACGCGGGCCTGGCGCCACAAGAACGGTGAGGTGTCCACGGCGCAGATCGATCGTGTGTCGAAGCTGCTGTCCGCAGCCAGCCCTCCGCAGTTGCGTGTGGTGGTGGTGCACCAGCCAGCGGCGGTGACGCAGGCCCGGGACCGGCCCAATCTGCTGCGTGGCCACAGTGCCGCCACGCGTGCCTGGTCGGCCGCCGGTGCCGACCTGGTGATGGGCGGGCACATTCATCTGCCCTACACGTTGGCGCTGCCCGGCTTGGCGCGGCCACTGTGGGTGGTTCAGGCTGGAACGGCCGTCTCGACGCGCACCCGCCCTGGAGTGCCCAACTCGGTGAACGTGCTGCGATGGGGCGCAGCGACCGACGGGGGCGGGGCCCAGGCTGATCCACGGTTGGGGGCGGGGGACCACTGTCTTATCGAGCAGTGGGACATCGCGCATCCCGGTCGGGGCTTCGTCCGCACGGCGGTGACGCCCGTGCGGCCCGACCACGCCTGATCGCACCTGATCGCACGAAAGAGCCAGCCACGGAACCGCGCCGTGTCCCGGCCTGGGTCGGCGTGAGCTCTGGAATTTCGTAGTTACCGAACCTGGACTCACAGCGAAATTGCTTTTTCCGAATTTGCGTCGGCGACGAACTCCAGCTGTCGCAACTTCTCGAGCGCCCGATCATGAAGCTTCACTTTCGCTCCAACCACCTTGAAGGCCAGCTCTGGCAGCAGCGCGCTGCGGATCGGCTGCGCCAAGCGCTGCGACGCTTGCACGGGCTGGTGGCACGCATCCGGGTCAGGCTGGATCACATCAACGGGCCTGCGGGCGGCCTCGACAAACGCTGCCACGTCGAAGATCTTGTGCGCGGGCGCAGCCCAGTGGCAGTCAGTGCCACAGCCCGATCGTGGCAGGACTCGATCGAGGCGGTCGCTTCCCGATTTCGGCAACGGGTCGTTGTGCAACTGCACCGGGCGACGTTGGTGGAGGTTCAACCTACGACGCTGGCCCGCGTACGGGTGGCGGTTCGAGCAGCAGGCGCCCATGCGCAGCGCCGATTGGGGCTCGACTATAGATAAGGCCCAATAAAGTATGAATTTTAGTTGATCTGCTTGATCGGATGTTCATGGAAAAAGAGAACGCGAGAAAGCAAACACTTGAGCAGCTTCACGAGCGCCGCAAGCAAGTCGTGCGGCTGCACAAGAAAGGCCTCAAGGTCATGCAGATTGTCGAGATGACAGGGCTGAGCTATCCCGCCGTTCGTGCAGCCATCGACCTGTTCGAAACAGGGGGCTGGGCTGCAATTCGACCCGCATCGCGGGGTCGCAGCCGAGGTGATGGTCGCGTGCTCAGCCAGGTCCAAGAAGACACCATCCAGCGCCTGATCATCGACAAACGCCCCGAGCAACTCAAGATGGACTTCAGCCTGTGGAGTCGGGCCGCTGTGGGCCAGCTCATCGAGCAAGAGTTCGGCATCAAGCTGCAGGTGCGCAGCATCGGCAAGTACTTCACCCGCTGGGGCTTCACCCCGCAAAAGCCCATCAAGCGCGCCTACGAACAAAGCCCCGAGGCGGTACAGAACTGGCTGCAAGGTGAGTACCCCGCCATCGAGCAGCGCGCCCGGGCTGAAGGGGCTGAAATTCATTGGGGTGATGAGACCGCCTTGGTCAACACCGACGTGCGCGGCAGGAGCTACGCACCGGCTGGCAAAACACCGGTAGCCATGGCGGTGGGTGGCACCCGCCAGAAGCTGTCAATGATTGCCACGGTGACCAACCAGGGCAAGACACGCTGGATGATCATTGACGAAGCATTTGATGCGGACAAGCTCATCGAATTCCTGCAAGCCTTGATCAAGGATGCGGGGAAGAAGGTCTTCCTCATCTTGGACAACCTGCGAATGCACCACAGCAAGCTGGTGAAGGCTTGGGTGGCTGAGCACAAAGACCAAATTGAGTTGTTCTACCTGCCCAGCTACAGCCCGCAACTCAATCCCGAGGAAAGGCTCAACGCTGATCTGAAACAGGAAATGGGAAAACGTGTGCCTGTGCGAACGAAGGCCAAATTACGCGAAGCTGCCAACGAGCACATGACGCGGCTGGAGCGTAATCCTGAGCGCGTGATGAGCTACTTCCAGGATCGCCGCGTGCGCTATGCGGCTTGATACTTCACAGGGCCGGAGCAATAGTCGGCCAACGGCAGGGTGGTCATGGCGCGCATCTACACCCTGATCGCTCAGGGGCGCGGCATGGACGCACCTTTCTCATCCGGTAGAGGGTAGGCGTCCGCCACGTACGCTGGGCCCTTCATCACCCGGACGATGAAGCATCCCAGGGCCACCGTCAGCACCAGCGTCCAGTGCAGCACGACGACGCCGAGCAACATGTAGTCCCACAACAGCAGTGCGCCGTTTCTGGCGCCGGACTCGGGCGTGGCCGGCGCCAGCGCGTGATTCGCGCCCGCAAGCAGCAGCGGCAGCAGCGTGCCCCACAACAAGACCGCCGGCAGGCCCCGCCAGATACGCTGCTCCAGTCCGGGCGCCGATCTCACGAAGCCGGGGAGCTTGTTGAACAGGTTCATGGTGACCTCGCAATGGTTGAGCGCTTGAAGCTCGTCAAGGACAGCGGGTTCTTGGTCGTCGCGGCTGCCACCGACGTTGCGCCTAGCGCACCAGCGCCGCAGCCCCGGCCAGGCAACTGATGCTGGCCACCACGGTCAGCCGTAATCGCATGGGCAGCCAGGCCTGCAGCTGGTAGCGCGGATACAGGACGCTGTCCACCGCAAAGCAGGCCCACAGCAAAGCCGCTGTCAGCACCAGCCCCGGTGCAGTGCCTAGCAGCAATGCCAGCCAGCCCAGCAGGCTGGGCACCACGCCCCAAACCAGCGAAGCCACGGGCAGGACAGAACCCTCGCGCATCACCAAGCCCCAGTGGATCGCCCCCAAAAAGCTGGAGATGACCGCGCCGTACCCCAGCAGCGCCATCCTGGCCAGCGGCCAGTCAGCAGGCGGCGCCACCCAAAGCGCCACGGCCAAGCCCACGAACGGAATCAGCCCGCCATAGCCCAGTCGCCGGCCCCAAAGAGAAGGGCCTGCCGCGTCTGCGTCCATCAGTCCTCGTCCTTCGGCTCCGGCGCTGTCGCCTCGGACGGGCTGCCTGAGGCAGGACGGCACATCTTCTGACCGTCCCACTGCTGGCCACACCAGCAGCGGCCTTCGGTGTCGATGATGCAGGTGCCGCTGCCGCAGCAACGCGGGTCTTCGCTCATGGGGAACTCCTGACGGTCACTTCAAGCTATTTGACGAGAGGCCGCACGGTGGTGAAGCCGCCGTCCACCGCAATCACCTGCCCGGTGAGACGCGCCGCGCGGTCGCCCAGCAGCCACGCCATCACATCGGCCACCTGGTCGGCCGTCTGCACGCCGCCCAGCGGGTACTGGCGCGCAGCGCCGTCGCGCATGGCCGGCATCTTCAGCATACCGGCGGTCATCGGCGTCTCGGTCATGCCCGGAGCCACTGCATTGATGCGCAGACCCTGGGCCGCGTAGGTGGCCGCGGCGCTGCGCACCAAGGCTTCGACGCCGCCCTTGGCCGCAGCGATGGCTTCGTGATTCGCCACACCGATGCGCGCCACCACCGAGCTCGCGAACACCGCGGCGCCGGGCCCACCCTGCAGTGCCGCGATCCAGGCCTGCAGCATGAATACCGCGCTGTCGAGATTGACGCGAATCACCTCGCGGTAAGCGTCGGCGCGGGTGCGGTGCAGCGGCGCAATCAGCGTGTTGCCCACGCAATGCGCCAGCATCGCCGGTGCTGCGCCCAGCACGTCCTGGCAGGTGGCGATGGCCAGCGCTGCGCCTTCGGGCGTGGTGGTGTCGGCGGCGATGCGCACGGCCGCCTCGACATCGGCCAGGCGGCCGGCGTCGCGCCCCACCGCGGCAACGCGGCAGCCTTGGGCGTGCAACTGGCGAGCCAAGGCGCGGCCGATGCCGCCGCTGGCACCGGTGATGAGGGCGATCGGAGTCATGGTGTGTTTCGAAGCTGAATGGGGTGAGATCAACGGGGTGCGCTGTCGTGCGCGTTCGGTCGGCCCAGCCCGGGTGGGTCAAGCCGGGATGCCCAGCGCTGCAACGTCGGCCGGCCGCGCAGGAAGAGTCTGTACGTGCGCTCCATCACCCAGGCCGCGCCGGGCAGGCGACCAGCCCGTGCCAGCCAGCGCCAGCCGGGCAAAGCCGCCCATAGCGCCAGGAAGGCCTGCGCGCCACTGAGCAACCGGCCGTCGCTGCTGCGCACGTGAAAGCGCGCCAGCAGTTGTTCGCGCGTGGTGCCGGCCGGCAGTGGCAACGCGGCGTCGCTGACATCGGCAAAACACACCGGCGTGCTCGAACGCAGGCCGCGGTAGATGCCGATCTCGCGGCGGCACAAGGGGCACGCGCCGTCGTACAGCACGGTCAGCGGCAGCGCTTCCTTGACGGGTCCGTTCACAGGCTCGATCACGACCGGGGAGGGGAGGTCATTAGGAACGCCTTGGGTGGGCGTATCAGCCACATCGGATGCACGCTGCAGCAGCGTTGCCGACAGCGACTGGGCCGACAGCCAGGCCCCCTCGACGCCCGAGCCGCCGAGGAAGTCTCCGCATACGCCCAGGCCCTGGGTAGCGTCCCACCAGCACGACTCGGCCGGCGCAACCCGTTGCGCCTGTGGCAGTGCGTAGCGCCAACGGTGCACCACGCAGTGATGCCAGTCGACGTGACGGCCGAGGTAGTCGGCCAGCGCGGTCTGCATCTGCTGCTGAACCCACGCGGCCGGTTGTTCGAGGTGCCTGCGGCTCCAGCCCGCCTGGGCATGCACGACCCAGTGGGCCTGCCCGGGCACACGCGCGCGACCTGGACGCGAGTCATTGCGCAACACCCAGGCCAACGGACCCGTGGGTAGCCGAGCCAGATCCCAGCCCAGCCCAGGTTCCGAGGCATCCGCGATGCCCATCAGGGTCCAGCACGGCTGCATCGGCACGACAGACGCATGCCGTGCCCAGTCTCCCCGGTGCGGGCTGAGCAAGGGCGCAGCCTGCGCGGGCGGCAGCGCCAGCAAGACCGCGTCGAACCGCAAGGGGTGGCTGTTGCCACCGGCCTGCACCTGCCAGCCGAGCGCATCTTTGTGCAGGCTGTCGACGGCAAAGCCCCAAGTGGCGGCCGCGCCGTCCAACAGGCGGCGACACAGCGCAGGCATGTCCGGAGCGGGCACGTAGAGCCGATTGCCTTCCCCGAAAGGCAATCCGCCGGGGGCCAGCATGGGCGCCCACTCGGCCAACCACCCCGCGTGCAGGGCTTGGTCGACGAAGGTCTGGAAGGCCTCGGAGCGGGCCGTGATGCCGATGGCGCCGTGGTCGAGCTGCGTCGTGCAGGCTTGTCCTTGTCGGTCGATCCATTCGACGCGGCGGGTGGCCAAACGACCCCCCGGCCCACGCGACTTGTCGAACACGTGGACCGAGTGTCCGGTGAGCGTCAGCGCACGCGCGCACGCGGCCCCGGCGATGCCGGCGCCGATCACCGCAACTTGCTGCACTGTGCGAATCACCATACGAGAGATGATACGCTTTAGCGATTCATCATGAGTTCAAAGACGATCCAAATACCGTCTGAACCCGGTACACTCGGCGTCAAATAAGCGTCAAAGCAGCGTCAAAGCAGCGTCACTTCAAAGACACCCATGAGAACAGGCAAGCCGCCACCGCCGCCCGTCCAGCAGCCGAACCGCACAGCGGATGCATCGCTCCACCGCAGCGGCGCCGTGGCCCACATGCTGCGCATGCCGGTGGCGACCCTGCGCGTTTGGGAACGCCGCTATGGATTGACGCAGCCCGCGCTGTCGCCCAGCGGTCAGCGTCTCTACTCGGCCGACGACGTGCGGCGCCTGGCCTTGGTCAAACAGCTGACGGACCTCGGTCACGCCATCGGGAGCCTGGCGCCGCTGGACATGCCGCAGTTGCAGCGGGTGGCCGACACACACGCGCACGCGGCAGCCGCCACCCAGAAAGGTGGGCACTCGAAAGCGGCCGGCTCGCCGCCGATCCGGGCCTGGCGGCTCGCCGTGATTGGCGCTGCGCTGGGCACCCGCTTGCAGCGGCCCGCGCTGTTGCGCCAGCTGGGCCGGCCCATCGTGCTGCTGGGGCCGTTCATCGACGCCGCGCAGGCCGCCGCCGCTTTGGGCAGCTCGGAAGTCGATGCTGTGCTGACCTACGAACCCCATTTGCACGAGGGCTGGTTGGCTTCTTTCGATGCGGCTGCGCCGGCCTTGGCGGGGGTGCCTAAAGCCGTGCTTTACAGCTTCGCTGCCGACCCCTTGTGCGAGGCGCTGGCAACGGCCGGCACGGCCTTGTTGCGCGAGCCGCAGCCCGACGCGGTGGTCGCGCAATGGCTGCACGCCCTGTCGGTGTCGACCACGCCGCGGCAGCTTGCGGCGGACCGTGTCGGGTCCTTGCCCGAGCCCGTGCCGCCGCGCCGCTGGGACGATGCGGCCCTGGCCCAATTCGCGAGCGTTTCGTCGACGGTCGCCTGCGAGTGCCCGCGCCACGTCGCCGAGCTGCTGGTGCAGCTGTCGCACTTCGAGGCCTACAGCGCCGAGTGCGAGCACCGCAGCGCGGCTGACGCTGAATTGCACGGCTACTTGCGGCGGGTCGCAGCAGCCTCGCGTGCGCGCTTCGAGGCTGCACTCGAGCATGTGGCGCTGCACGAAGGCCTGCTGCTGCCTTCATCGCAACGGCCCTCTGTCACTACCCCCTAAACTGAGTGGTAAATCGCCCATGCGCCGCTTCCTGTTGCTGTTGATCATCTCCGCCATGCCTTTGCTGAGCCACGCAATCGAAGAACCGGACTACGAGGTCATCAAGAAATTCGACAAGGTGGAGTTGCGCCAGTACGCGCCGTACGTCGTGGCAGAGGTCGTTGTGGACGCCTCGGCCGAAGACGCCGGCACCCAGGCCTTCCCGATCCTGGCCGGCTACATCTTCGGCAAGAACCAGCGCTAGAAAAAGTTTGCAGTTCGTTCTGCCCAAGGCGGTGACGCTGGCGACGGCGCCCGAGCCCATGGATCCGCGCGTGCAACTGCGCGAGGTGCCCGCCGGCCGCTGGGCCGTGATCCGCTATTCAGGCACCTGGTCGCAGTCCAACTACGTCGAGTACCTGGACGAGTTGAAGGTGGCCCTGCAAGCGGCGGGCGTGGCGACGCAGGGCGAGCCCGTCATGGCGCGCTACAACGCGCCCTTCACGCCATGGTTCATGCGGCGCAACGAGATCTGGCTGGCGTTACGCTGATGTCGCTGCCGGGGCCCTGCAGTGCCCCGTCAATGGGGCACAGGGTGCAGAGGCTGAACCGGATCGCGCGAGGTTTGACTGCCGCGGCGCCGGGTGCCTGGCTGCTGAGTACCGAGCCGAAGACCCGAACATACCGTGTGTGGGACCGTGTCTGGGACCGTGGCGTGGGCACCTTGCCGTGGCAGCACCTCGTGGACTTGAGCAAGCGCAACTGAGCCAGGGCATTCAACGGGCCGACGCCCGGCCCATGCTTCTTTACGGACGCGCAGTCTTGCAACAGCCTGCCCAGGCCCGGCCCGGGCTTGATGCAGCGCAAGGTGCGGCGTGCTCCAGCCAGCAGACTGCGGGCGATGTCCGTCGCACCGATCACACCGCTGGCCCGCCCGACCGGTGGCCCGCCAGCAGGTGATGACGTGAGCGGCTCGCGCCGGGCCGCACCAGCGCCTGCCAGCCAGCAGGCTTGGCTGCGCCTGTCGGGGCTGCGCTGCGCCGCTTGTGGGGGGCTGATCGAGGCCGCGATCACGGCCGTGGACGGCGTGCTCGACGCACAGGTCCATGGGCCCGCACAACAGGCGCGGGCGCGCTACGACCCGTCTCGCACGAACGTTCCAGCGCTGATCGACGCCGTGCGCCGTGCCGGCTACGACGCCGTGCCCGACGAGCCCTGTGCCGCGCGCGACCAGCGCCGTGCCGAAAGCCGCATCGCGCTATGGCGCCTGTTCGTGGCCGGGTTCTGCGCGATGCAGGTCATGATGCTCGCGACCCCCGCCTACGTGTCCGCGCCGGGCGAGCTGGCGCCCGACCTGCGCCGGCTGCTCGACTGGGGAGGCTGGCTGCTCAGCATTCCGGTGCTGCTGTTCTCGGCGGCGCCGTTCTTTGCAGGCGCATGGCACGCACTGCGACAGGGCCGCATCGGCATGGACGTGCCGGTGGCGATCGGGATTGCGGTCACGTTCGTCGCCAGCAGCGGCGCGGCGTTCGATCCCGGCGGCCCGTTCGGCGACGCGGTGTACTTCGATTCACTGACGATGTTCGTCAGCTTCTTACTGCTCGGTCGCTGGCTCGAACTCGGCATGCGCCACCGCGCCGCCGAAGCGCTGGAAGCTGCGGTCGGCGCGATGCCGCTCACGGCGCTGCGTTTGTTGCCCGATGGCACGGCCCGCGCGGTGCCGATCGGCGAACTGGAGCCCGGCGCCCGGGTTCGGGTGCCAGCCGGTGAAGCCTTTCCTGCCGACGGCCACCTGATCGACGGGCGCAGCACAGTCGACGAGTCGCTGCTCAGCGGCGAGTCCAGGCCGGTGCGCAAAGCCATCGGCTCGGGCGTTGTCGGCGGCAGCATCAACCTCGGCGCACCGGTGGTGATGCAGGTCGAGCGTTGCGGTACCGACACCCGCTATGAGGCCATCGTCGCGCTGATGCGCGACGCGGCCGTGCAGCGGCCCGCCGCTGCGCGCTGGGCCGACCGCTGGGCAGCACCGTTCCTGTGGACGGTGTTGCTGCTGGCCGCCGGCGCGGGCGCGGTCTGGAGCGTGATCGATCCGCCGCGTGCGGTGTGGGTGGTGGTGTCGGTGTTGATCGTGACCTGCCCGTGCGCGCTGGCGCTGGCCACGCCTTCGGCATTGCTGGCCACGGCGCAAGCCATGGCGCGACGCGGCGTGCTGGTGCGGCGCATCGATGCGCTGACGCATCTGGCCGGCATCGGGCGGCTGTTCATCGACAAGACCGGGACCTTGACGCTGCGGCAGCTCGCGTTGAGGGGCACCACGCGGCTGCCCGCCGTGAACGGAGAAAACGGCGAAAGCTTTGTGAACGACGTCGAATGGCTGCAGCGGGCGGTTTCGCTGGCCGCTTATTCGACCCACCCGCTCTCGCGGGCGCTCGTCGCTGCCGCACCGCCTGCCGGCGGGGCGTTCGTGTGGCGCGCCGTACGCGAACAAGCCGGCGCCGGCATCGAGGCACGCGACGAAGACGGCCGCCTGTGGCGCCTGGGCGCGGCGGCCTGGGTCGGCGGTGCCAGCGGCCCGGCCGATCACGAACACATGGCGGCCTGCATTGGCCACGACGGCCGCGCGCTGGCCCGCTTCGACTTCGACGAGACACTCGCCGAAGGCGCCGCCGAGGCGGTGCGCGCACTGCAAGCCGATGGCGTCGCGCTGACGCTGCTGTCGGGCGACACGCCCGCCCGCGTATGCCGGCTCGCGCAGCGTCTGGGCATCGATGCTGCCGATGCGATCGGCGGCGCCAGCCCCGAAGACAAACTGCGGTACATCGAAATGGCCCAGTCCCGCGGCGAGTGCGTGGGGATGGTGGGCGACGGTATCAACGACGCCCCGGTACTGGCGCGTGCCGACGTGTCGCTGGCGATGGGCGAGGGCGCATTGGTGGCACGCGCCAACGCCGACGCGGTGATCATCTCCAACCGCCTGGGCGATGTGGTGTTCGCGCGCCGGATCGCTGGACGGATGCTGCGCGTGATCCGCCAGAACCTGGCCTGGGCAGCCGCCTACAACCTGTTGTGCGTACCGCTGGCGCTGCTGGGGGCGCTGCCGCCGTGGGCCGCCGGCCTGGGCATGGCCGCGAGTTCGCTGGTCGTCGTCGGCAACTCGCTGCGCCTGAAGCGCTAACGCGCCAACATCGTGGACAGCCTCTACCTGCTGGTGCCGCTGTCGGTGTTGGCCATGCTGGGTGTGCTGGCGGTCTTCGCGTGGGCGCTGTGGCGCGGCCAGTTCGACGGGCTCGAAGCCGAAGGCGAGCGCGTATTGCTTGATCAGGATCAAGGCGATGTCGGGCGCCGCACCGAAGAATCGGCGCCATGAACTCGGACACCGCACCGCCGCAGCCCCTGCTCGTGTACCACGACACGACGGTCCGGCTGTTTGCCTACGCCGCTGTGTTATGGGGCGTGGTGGGCATGGCGGTCGGCGTGTTGATCGCCGCGCAGCTGACCTGGCCCGAACTCAACTTCGGCATCCCGTGGCTCAGCTATGGCCGGCTGCGCCCGCTGCACACCAACGCGGTCATCTTCGCCTTCGGCGGCTGTACGCTGATGGCCACCAGCTTCCACGTCGTGCAGCGCACCTGCCAGGTGCCGCTGTTCGCGCCCAAACTGGCGCAGTTCGTGTTTTGGGGCTGGCAGGCGGTGATCGTCGCCGCCGCCATCTCGCTGCCCATGGGCTACACGCAGGGCAAGGAATACGCCGAGCTCGAATGGCCGATCGACATCCTGATCGCAGTGGTGTGGGTCAGCTACGCCATCGTCTTCTTCGGCACCATCGGCGTTCGCAAGGTGCGCCACATCTACGTCGCCAACTGGTTCTTCGGCGCCTTCATCCTGACGGTGGCGCTGCTGCATATCGTCAACGGCGCGGCCATTCCGGCCGGGTGGATGAAGAGCTACTCGGCCTATGCCGGCGTGCAGGACGCGATGATCCAGTGGTGGTACGGCCACAACGCGGTCGGCTTCTTCCTCACGGCCGGTTTCCTGGGAATGATGTACTACTACATCCCCAAGCAGGCCGAGCGCCCCATCTACAGCTACCGGCTGTCGATCGTGCACTTCTGGGCGCTGATCTTCACCTACATGTGGGCCGGGCCGCACCACCTGCACTACACCGCGTTGCCCGATTGGGCGCAATCGGTCGGCATGGTCTTCTCGCTGGTGCTGCTGGCGCCGAGCTGGGGCGGGATGATCAACGGCATGATGACGCTCAGCGGTGCGTGGCACAAGCTGCGCGACGACCCGATCCTCAAGTTCCTGATCGTCTCGCTGTCGTTTTACGGCATGTCGACCTTCGAGGGACCGATGATGTCGATCAAGACCGTCAACGCGCTGTCGCACTACACCGACTGGACGGTGGGCCACGTGCACAGCGGCGCTTTGGGCTGGGTCGGGCTGGTGTCGATGGGCTGCCTGTACCACCTGATCCCGCGCATGGTCGGCCGCACCCAGATGCACAGCGTGCCGGCGATCGAGTTGCATTTCTGGGTCTCGACCGTGGGCATCGTGCTCTACATCGCCGCGATGTGGATCGCCGGTGTGATGCAGGGGCTGATGTGGCGCGCCGTGAACCCCGACGGCACGCTGGTCTACAGCTTCGTCGAGGGCGTCAAGGCGACCTGGCCGTTCTACCTGGTCCGTTTCACCGGCGGGGTGTTGTACCTGGGCGGCATGCTGATCATGGCCTGGAACGTGGTGATGACGGCGCGTGCCGGGCAACGCGTATCGATCCCGGTGCCCCTGGCCGTGGCCCGCGCCTGAACCGAAGCACAAGACCATGAGCGAAACCCACAAGCCCACCGGCCACGCGCGCATCGAGACCAACAACCTGTTGATGATCGTGCTGATCATCGCGGTGGTGGCCGTCGGCGGCCTGGTCGAGATCGTGCCGCTGTTCTTCCAGCGCTCGACCACCCAGCCCGCGCCGGGCCTCAAGCCGTACACGGCGCTGCAACTGGCCGGGCGCGACGTCTACCTGCGCGAGGGCTGCTACAACTGCCACTCGCAGATGGTGCGCACGCTGCTGTCCGAAACCCTGCGCTACGGGCCGTACTCGACGGCCGGTGAGTTCGTCTACGACCACCCGTTCCAGTGGGGCAGCAAGCGCACCGGGCCCGACCTGCACCGTGTCGGCGGCAAGTACAGCGACGAGTGGCAGCGCCTGCACCTGCTGAACCCGCGCGACTTGGTGCCGGAGTCGAACATGCCGGCCTACCCGTGGCTGTTGGACGCACCGGTGGCCAGTGCCGAGATGGCGCAACGAATGCGCGCCTTGCGCAGGGTGGGCGTGCCGTACACCGACGCCGAGATCGACAGCGCCGCTGCCGACACCGCCGGCAAGACCGAGCTGGACGCCCTGGTGGGCTACCTCCAGGTGCTCGGCACGGCCAAGAAGTAAGGCGGGTGTGTCCATGGAATTGAACCTGTTGCGCAGCCTGGTCACGGTGATCGGATTCGTGGCCTTCATCGCCATTGCGGTGCGTGCCTGGCGGGCCAGCAACGCAGCGGCCTTTGCCGAAGCGGCGGCCTTGCCGTTCAACGACGAGTTGGCGCCAAATCGGAAGAGCTCGAAGGGTGACGCACCATGAGCGACTTCTTCTCGCCCGCCTGGTCGCTGGCCGTCGGCGCGTTCACGCTGATCGGCTTGCTGGCCTGCCTGGCGCTGCTGTTCTTCGCCGCCCGCCGCACCGTGGTGCTGCGACCTGACGGCACACCCGACGAGACCACCGGCCACGTCTGGGACGGCGATCTGCAAGAGCTGAACAACCCGCTGCCGCGCTGGTGGATGTGGATGTTCGTGCTGACGGTGCTGTTTTCCTTCGCCTACATCTGGCTGTACCTCGGCTTCGGCAGCTACGAAGGGAAGCTGCGCTGGAGCAGCGTGGGCGAGTACGAAGAAGAACGCACCCAGGCCGCGGCGACCGCAGCGCCGCTGTTCGCGCGGCTGGCGGCGCTGTCGCCGCAGCAACTGGCCGCCGACCGTCAGGCCATGGGCGTGGGCGAGCGGCTGTTTGTCAACCACTGCGCCACCTGCCACGGGTCTGACGCACGCGGCAGCAAGGGCTTCCCGAACCTGACCGACGACGACTGGCTGTGGGGCGGTACGCCGGAGAAGATCGCCGAAACCATCATCGCCGGCCGGAATGGCGTGATGCCACCGCTGGCCGCTGCGGTCGGCACGGCCGAAGAGGTGCGTCAGCTGGCGCACCATGTGCTGAGCCTGTCAGGCGGCCCTCACGATGCGGTGGCGGCCCAGCTCGGCCGCGGCAAGTTCGGCGTCTGCGTGGCCTGCCACGGTGCGGGTGGCAAGGGCAACCAGGCCCTCGGCGCCCCGAACCTGACCGACAAGACCTGGCTGCACGGCTGGGGCGAGCAAGCGGTCGTGGCCACCATCACCCAAGGCCGCAACAACATGATGCCGGCCCATGCGGGGCGGCTCAGCCCGGAGCAGATCCAGGTGCTGGCGGCCTACGTCTGGCAGCTGTCTCAGCCGGTGGTGAAAGCCCCGCCGTGACACCCGTGCCGCCCCCTGCGCTGGCCGGCGCGGGCGGCAAGGCCACGACGATCTGGCTCTACGAGAAGAGCGCCAAGATCTACCCGCGCTCGGTCAGCGGGCTCTTTGCCCGCTGGCGCTGGGCCGTGGTGGTGTTGACGCAACTGCTCTTCTACGGCCTGCCGTGGCTGGTGTGGAACGGCCGGCCTGCGCTGCTGTTCGACCTGGCTGCGCGGCGCTTCTACATCGGCCCGATGGTGCTGTACCCGCAGGACTTCATCTACCTCACGGTGTTGCTGCTGCTGTCAGCGCTGGGGCTGTTCCTGTTCACCGCGGTGGCCGGCCGCCTGTGGTGCGGCTTTGCCTGCCCGCAGACGGTGTACACCGAGATCTTCATGGCCGTCGAACGCTGGTTCGAAGGCGACCGGCAGCGCCGGGTGAAGCTCGACGCTGCGCCGTGGAGCCTGAACAAACTGTGGCGCAAGGGCGGCAAACATGCGGTCTGGATCGCGCTCGGTCTGTGGACCGGCTTTACCTTCGTCGGCTACTTCACCCCGATCCGCACGCTGTGGGCGGAAGCCTTCACGCTCGACTTCGGGCCGTGGGAGTGGTTCTGGGTCTGCTTCTACGGCTTCGCGACCTGGGGCAACGCGGGCTTCATGCGCGAGCAGGTCTGCAAGTACATGTGCCCCTACGCGCGCTTCCAGAGCGCGATGTTCGACCGCGACACCTTGATCATCGCTTACGATCCGATGCGCGGCGAACCGCGCGGACCGCGCGCGCGGGGTCTGGCCAGTGTGCTCAAGCGCGCGCGCGGTCTGCTCGATGTGCGCGCCGCCTATGACTATGTGTTCCGCAGCAGCCGCCACCCCACGGCTGCCGACGCGCGCATTCAGACGCGTGGCACGATCACCTTCGACACCGGTTTAGACGCGCCGGCACTGCCGAAGTTCGCGGCCGAGGAACTCGGCGACTGCATCAGTTGCACGCTATGCGTGCAGGTGTGTCCGACCGGCATCGACATCCGCAACGGCTTGCAATACGAATGTATCGCCTGCGGCGCCTGCATCGACGCCTGTGATTCGGTCATGGATAAAATGGGCTACCCGCGCGGGCTAATCCGTTATTCGAGCCAGAACGCGATCGATGCGCAGCCCGCTCGCGTGCTGCGCCCGCGCATGCTGATTTACGGCGCCTTGTTAGTGACCCTGGTTGCCGCGTGGGTGATCGGCGTAAGTACGCGCAGCCCACTGATCGCCGACGTGCTGCGTGACCGCAATGCGCTGTATCGGGTCAACAGCGAAGGCATCGGCAATGGCTACACGCTCAAGCTGATCAACAAGACTGATCTTAATCAGCACTATCGAATTACCCTGGAATCGGCGACCCCTGGAATTGCCTTGAGGACAAGCGCGCAGACGATCGAGGTCGGGCCCGAACAGGTGCTCGCCGTCCCGATCGAGGTCGGCGCACCAGCAGGCATCAGTGGCCGCCATGAGCTCACCTTCGTCATTGA
>ENA-ORBV01004857-ORBV01004857.1-microbial-mat-metagenome-genome-assembly--contig:-NODE-4857-length-25362-cov-5.477793_pt1 | contig 25362 bp, 19 predicted proteins | sample MGYA00237777_ERZ505514 | MGnify/ENA primary metagenome ERZ505514 (study PRJEB26160, sample SAMN06269048) | microbial mat metagenome | isolation source: Oligotrophic lake microbial mat | place... | reverse complement strand
GTCGCCGGCGGTGTTGGCGCGCACCATGGACCAGAACTCGCCGAGGCGCACGATGCGTCCCGCGAGCGTCCCTTCCTCCAAGGGTTCCGCGACAGTCAGCGTGGTGACGAAGCCGGCGTGATCGGGCCGGGCTGCGCGGACGGTAAACTGGCGGCCGTCGTCCCGGAAACCCGGCGAGCTGTCCTTGTTGTAGTAGCCGGGCACGTAGCCGCCCGGGTGCATGAGGTTGTAGGCCGTATCGGCATCGTTCGGGAGCACGACCTGCTCGGGTTGGTTCAGGGCGATCAGGTTGTTGCGGAGGATGGAGGGGCGCAGGAAGGGATTCTTGACGTTGCTGAGCTGGATGCCGCCGCCGTCGCGACCGGCGTCGTTGTGCACGATGGTGTTGTTCACCGCGTGCACCCAGCCGTGGGTGCCGCCGATGCCGCCGCCTTCGCGATCGGCGTGGTTGTAGGCGAAGAGGTTGTTCTCCATCTCCGCCGCCGAATCGTCCATGTGGGCGCCGCCGCCGGACTTCTTCGCCCGGTTGCCATAGAAAAGATTGGCCCGGAGCTTCGGGTAGCTGAATTTCTGGTGGTCGATGCCACCGCCGTCGTCGGCCGAGAGATTATGCACGAACGCGTTGTTCTGCACCTCGGGCCAGCAGAAGTATTCCATGAACAAGGCGCCACCGTCGCTGACGCCGCGCGATTCGTTCGCGGCAAAAAGATTGTGCAGGATCGCGGGCCGGCAGCTGTAGAGCAGCCCGATGGCGCCGCCGTTGCCGGAGCGCGTGTCCTTCCGGTCGGCCACCCCGGCCCGGTTGCCCCAGAAGACATTGTGCGCAATGACCGGGATGCAGTCGTGGCTGGCCCCGATCGCCCCGCCGTAGCCGATGCCGGTTTCGTTGTCATGGAAGAGATTGTTCCGGATGGCTGGGTTGGCGGAATTGAGCAGGCCGACGGCGCCGCCGTCGTGCCCGCGCACGCGTCGCCGCGCCGTGTCGTGGGGAAAGTCCTCCGGCTCGAGCGTCCGGTTGCGGCGGAAGACATTGTTGGTGAGGACGGGCGAAACACCGTCGCACAGGATGCCGCCACCGTGGCCGCGGACGGCTCCGTCCTCGACGATGCAGCCGTCGAGCCGGGCGTCGTCGACCCCGAGGAGCACGCGGGACTTTCCGCCGCCGCTCAGGATGGTCTGGTGCCGGAAGATGTCGCGCTGCCAGGAGCCGGGTTCGAAGCCGCCGAAGAGGTCGGTCCGCGTCCGCATGATGAGGGTGTCCTCCCGGTAAAGACCGGCGGCGATGAACACCGCGGTGCGGCCGGCGCCGGCCGCGTCCGCCAGCGCGCGATGAATCGAGCGCCAGGGGTGCGCGCGGGAACCGTCGCCTTTTTCGTCCGAACCACCCGGACTGACGTGATGCATCGCGGCGTAAACGGACGTGTCGACCACGGTATTGCGCGGTCCGAGCTGGTCCCATAGGAAGCCGGTCGGGGCCTCATTCCAGGCGGCGGTTTTTTCCTCAGGATCGGCGCGGAGGAGCAACGAACCGGCCAGAACGGCGAACAGCAGGGCGGGGCGGATTGGTTTCATGGTAACCCTGTCACGGAACGCCTGCGCGCCCGGAATGGGAAGGTTAAATAAGGAGAAACAGGCCCGGCCGATGCGGCGGACCGGAATGCCATCATGGCAACACCGGAACCCGCTTCAGGCCTTCGCGCCACCAGTCGCCGAGTGGGCCGTTAAGGGCCTCGAGCGCGAACTCCGCAGTGGCCTTCGACAGATCGAGGTCGGCGACGAGGACCTCTTCCTTGAAGATCCCGGCCTCTTGGATGATGTTGCCGTCGGTGTCGATCACACGGCTCTGGCCGTGGGAGCCGGAGTTTACGTCGTTGGCCGGCGGATTGGCGTGGACCAAGTAGACCCGGTTCTCCACCGCGATGGCCTGCGCCTGGGCGCGATAGGGCCCCATCTTCTGTTCCTTGGCGAGAACGGCCTCAGACGAGATATAGAAAATCACGCGGGAACCGGCGAGCACCGGCAGGCGGGCCAGCTCGGGAAAGCGGTTGTCGTGGCAGATGATGACCGAGGCCCGGGCCGAGCCGACGGTGAACACCGGGGAGGGGGCGGAGCCCGGCAGGCAGTGCCAGGCGCGGTCCTGGCCGACCGGCTGGGCCTTGTCGTAGCGCGCGATGATCTCGCCGCTGGCGTTGATGATGAGCGCGGTGTTGAACATCTTGCCGTCGCGCCGCTCGGGCGTGCCGACAATGGCCGCGATCTTGTTCTCGCGGCAGGCCGCGGCGATCTCGCGGGCGGCCGCGGCAATTTCGGCGTCGGTCAGCGTGGAGATGTAGGTGCCGAAATATCCGGAGACGGCGCATTCGGGAAACGCCACGATCTGCACCTGTCGGGCCGCGCAGTCCGTGAGGTGCTGTTTGATCTTGGCGACGTTGGCGCGGATGTCCGGCTCCGAGCGCAACTGCACGGTGGCAACGCGCAGGAAGGGGCCGGGTGGGGGCACCGGCTCGGCCGGCCGGGCGGTCAGCGCGGTTGCGAGCAGGAGAGGCAGGAGGATGTGGGTTCTCATCAGGGTTTTATTCCTTCCGGACGGGAGGTTCGAGCAAGCGGCCATAAAGTTCGGGGTGCCGCACCCGGAACGAGCTGCGGTCGTTGATGCGCTCATCGAGCACAACCCGGCCGAACATCAGGGCGTCGTCCTCACCATGCGCCTGGGCTGAGATCACCCCGTCAGGTCCGACGACGAAGGCATTGTGCGGACTGGCGTAGATCACGTAGATGCCGTTTTCGTGCGCGCGGGTCTGCATCATGATGTCCTCGTCCATGGGCATGCGTTTTTTCCCATAGGCCGGGACGACGATGAATTGCGCGCCCTTGAGCGCAAGGACGCGGGCGTTCTCCGGGGGCTGGCGATCAAAGCAGATCAGGACACCCATGCGCCCCAGCGTGGTGTCGAAGACCGGCAGTTCGCCGCCGGCGTCGTAAAGTTCGCTCGGCAGGGGGTGGGACTTCGAGTAGCGACCGCCCAAGGTGCCCTCCAGTGTGAAGTAGGCCATGGTGTTGAACAAGCCTTCCCCGCGCCGTTCCGAAAACCCAAAGAGGATATGCACCTTCAGCTCACGTGCGAGCGAGCCGACCTTGCGCAGCACCGGCCCCTCAATCGTCTCGGTGTGGTCCGTCAGCATCTTCGCGCGCGTCATGCCTGGGCGGAACACGGGGCTGCCCATGTAACCGTCGAGGTAACACTCGGGTGTGACGACCAGATTCGCGCCGGCGCTGGCGGCCTGACGGGTGAGTTTCTCGAACAGCGCGTAATTCGCCTCCCGGTCCCCGATGGCGGGCATGACCTTCAGCGTGGCGACGACGAAATCACCCGTGGCCGCGGACCCGGCCGGGAGCAACCCCGTCAGCCAGATGGCGGAGACTGCCAGCGATCTTTTCAAATGGAATGGCATGACGGTGGGATTGGGGACCAAGACGGTGGACGGGTTCGCCGCAGGGGCCGGCTGCTCCGTCACGGAAGAACGGCGGGCTTCAGAGAGGAAGCCTGAAATACATGAAAATACGGGCGGTAATGGGTTAACGCTCCTTCACCAGATCGCGATAGAGTTCGGGATGTCGCCGGCCGATCGGGCCTCCGTCTGGATTCCGCCGGGCCAGGTCGATGAGGGCATAGACGATGCCTTCTTCCAGGTGCCCGTTGCTGTGGGCGATGACTTCGCCCGCCGGGTCGGCGGCAGCGAGTTGAACGGGCTGTTGAACACGGTGAACACATTGTTCTCATAGGCCCGGACGCGCATCATGAGGTCCTCGTTGATGAGGTCGACCTGCTCGCTGTGGGCGGGGACCACGATGATCTCGGCCCCCTGCAGCGTCAGCAGGCGGCTGGTTTCCGGCAACTGACGGTCGTAACAAATCAGCAGGCCGATTTTTCCCAGCGCGGTGTCGAAGACGGAAAACTCCGTGCCGGGTGAATAAAGCTCGGTCGCCTCGATGTGCGACTTGGAATAAGTGCCGGCAATGCGGCCCTCGGGTGTGATGAACGCGGCGGTGGTGTAGACCCGGTCCCCGCGCCGTTCTGAGAAGTTGAATACGAGGTAAACCGACAGCTCCCGGGCGAGGGCGGTCGCCTTGCGCATGTGCGGGCCGTCGAGCGTCTCGGCCGCCGCGAGGAACGATTCGCGCGTCGTGCCGGGATTCCGCTTCGTGTTGCCGATGTAACCGTCCAGATAGCATTCGGAGGTTACCAGGAGTTTGGCGCCGGTCGCAGCGGCCTGCCGGGCGAGCCGCTCAAACTTCGCGTAGTTGCCGGCATTGTCCCCGGCTTTCGGAATCAGCTTCAGGCTTGCCACGGTGAAGGGACTCTTCCCGTCCGCCGCCCCGGCCAACGGCGCGGCGCCGAGTAGGACGATGACGAGGAGGCCGGCCGTCGGTGAGAGGAGGGAGGCGAGTCTGCGGAGAGGTGGCATGCCCGGTGTCATTTGGTTTTCGTGAGTTCGCCGTAGATTTCCGGCTGGCGGTCGGCGAGTGCGCCGCGGTGATCATCGCGCGTAGCGAGGTCGATCGGCGCATACAGCACGCCTTGCTCCTCGCGCACCGTGTTCTGGGCGATGATCTCGCCCTCGGGATTGGAGACGAGGGCGTTGAAGGGGTTGGCCAGCACGACGTAGGCGTTGTTCTCAAAGGCGCGCACGCGCATCATCACATCCTCGTTGATGCGGTCCACCACGGGGCTGTGCGCCGGGATGACGATCAGCTCCGCCCCCTTCAGCGCGAGGGTCCGGCTGGTCTCGGGAAACTGGCGGTCGAAGCAGATCAGCAGGCCGATCTTCCCCAGCGCGGTTTCGAAGACCGGGAACTCCCGGCCGGGTTCATACCATTCGACCCTGCCGGTGTGCGACTTCGAGTAGGTGCCGGCCACGCGGCCCTCGGGCGTGATGAGCGCCGCGGTGTTGAACACCTTGGCGCCGCGCTTCTCCGAGAAGCAGAACACGAGATGGACCGAAAGTTCCCGCGCGAGCGCCGCGGCCCGCTGCACATAGGCCCCGTCCAGCGGTTCCGCGATGGCGGCCAGTTTTTCTAGGGTCATCTCCGGGTGCATCTTTTTATGGCCTAGATAGCCGTCGAGGTAACATTCCGAGGTGACAAGGAGCTTCGCGCCGCCGCTGGCCGCCTCGCGGGCGAATTGTTCGAACCGCGCGTAGTTGCCGGCCTTGTCGCCGGGCACGGGAATGAGTTTCAGCACGGCCACTTTGAACGGCGCGGGCGTTTCGCCGGCGGCACGCGCAGTCGGGAGCGCAAGGAGACAAAGCACCGTCAGCGAGGCGCGCAGGATCGGGAACTGGATGGATTTCGGGTATTTGGGTTTCATGGAAGGGGGTCAGCGCGCGGCCTGGCCGAAGACGACATCGGCGAAGGCAACATATTCCTGCCAGTCGGACAGGATGATGTCGTGTTCACCATTGCGCACATGGTAGTGCAGGCGGCGGTCACGTTCGGTCGCGGGCGCGTCGAGCGGCGGGATGCCGAACAGGGCGAAGACGGGTTGGGCGCCCGTGAGGGCCAGCTTTTCCCCGACCGGATCAGCCCAAGTGTCTTCGAACGCGCTGCCCACCGCGATGGCGCGAGGGGCGACGAGGGCGATCACCTGGTGCTGGTCGACGGGTAGGGCCTCCTCGCGGTTGTCGTAGCGCCGGAAGTTCGTGCAGAACCAGTGCGGGAACCGCGTGTTGATTGCCTGCACCGTTTCCCCGGCGATGCGTTTGGAGAGCGCGGCGCCGCCACAGCCGGAATCATTGGAGATGACGAGGGCGAAGCGCGGGTCGCGCGCCCCGGCCCATAGCGCCGCCTTGCCGAGACGCGAATGCCCGATCACGGCGACGCGCCCCGCATCGAACTGCGGATCCGTGCCGAGATAGTCGAGCGCGCGGCTCAGACCCCAGGCCCAGGTTGCGATGGCGCCCCACTGTTCGGGGCCGGGGCCGCGCTCGGCGGACGGGAACAGGCGCTGCATGCTCTGCGGAAAGCTGTTCTCATCCTTATCGGGGAAGAAATCGTCGCAGCAGAGCGTGGCCACCGCATAGCCCGCTGTGGTGATGAAGTCGACCGGCCAGCGTCGCTCGTGCCGGCCGCGCGACGCCTCGTTCGCGTCCAGCACGCCGGTGTCGCGGGAAACGGTCCAGTTGCCGCCGCTGTTTAATCCGAGAAAAACAGGAACAGGCTTGGTCGCATTGGCGGGGGCATAGACCAGCAGCTCGGCGGTCGCGGCGCCGAATTCGCTGCGGAACGTGAGCCGCACCTGCCTGCGGCGGATCCGGCCGTTCTCAATCAGCGAGTCGTCCCGGACTTCCGCGGACATGGCGAGAGGTGTGGCCGGCGTGCGACCGTAGATTTCCCGCTCGAAGATCGCGAGTAGTTCGCCGCGGTGTTCCTGGGTCCACTGCTCCGCCGTAATGGTCCGGCGACCGTCGCGGCGCACGAGCGGATCGGGAATCGGATGGGTCACGACCGTCCCTGAGCCGGTGCTGATGGGCTGTGCATCCAGAACGACGCCGAGACCTAGGAAGAACAGGCCGAGCTTTTTCACGCGAAGAGGGGGAGGGAGAGTGCCGTCTAGCGCGGGTTCGCTGCGTTGGTGGTGCCGTCGGACTTGGGTTTCTCGACGAAATGCACCGGAGCCGGGTCCACGGAGAAATCATCGATGAGGTAGGCCGCCTCAGCCACCCGGTCGCCGCCGCCGGGGAAATCCTCGCCGGGCGTCTTCGGGTCCCGCAGACTGGGTTTTTCGCGGAACGGGCCGGTGCGGAATGAAATTCGCTCGAGCGAAGTCACGGGTTCAAGGATCTCGGCGTCCACGAGCACGGGCATGTGGTCGATGGTCACGGCGAACAGTTCCTTGGCGGTGTCGAAGCGGATCACGACGTCATACCAGACATTCGCCACATAGCGCGTCAGGTTCTGCATCCCCGTACGGTTGCCGTCCATGGCCTGGACGCGGCGCTGCGCGTCGAGGAAGAGCCGGATGGGGGGACGGTAGCCGTGACGGTCGTGCAACTCGATTTCGAGGCGGCCGTGGTCCTGCTGTCGGGCGAGGAGCTTGAAGCGGATGGTGCCTTGCTTCATTTCCGGGAACACACGGATGGCGCGCGCGTAGTCGGCCGGGTCGGCGTCGCACAGTTCGAGACTGCGGTTGGTCGCGGAAGGAAAGTCCGCGAGACGGACCGGCGCCCACTTCGGGCTGTAGGTGTTCCAGGGGAGGTCCTCGAAGCTGCCGGTGTCGAAACTGTCGTTCACGGGTCCTTCCACCGTGCCGCGCACCGGCGTGGGGATGCGGCTCATCCAGATATCGTCCTTGTTCATGCTGTAGGTGAGCCAAAAGCCCGCGCCCGGCGGCGTGCCGTTGCCTTCCACGATGCCGCGCACGTATTGCGGGCCGTAGGCCTTGTCGAGACCGTCGTAGCGGCGCGGAGCCACCTCGCCCTGCACGGTGAGGAGATTGTCAAAGTTGATGCCGTCGTCCCCCGTCACGATTGCCAGCGGCCACCGGTGGCGGTTGTCGCGGCGGGGATTGTAGACGAGCGCGTAGCGGCCGTCGGGCGTGCGCTGGCCCCAGACCTTGGCCTCGGCCATGACCAGCGAGGGCGCCTTGACGGGCGGCGACCAGGTGCGGCCCTCGTCCCGCGACAGCGCGGTCCACGAGCTCTTCCAGAGACCGACCACCGCGCCGTCGGGCCGGTGGTAGAAGGACAAGGCCTTCAGCACGGCGTTGCCCAGGTCAGGATAGAAGCCGTCCTTGGCGCGGTCCTCCTCCCACATCTGGAGCGAGACCAGCTTGTTGGCGAGCAGCGCGGCGCAGGCCTCCTTGAAGCCGGCGTCCGTTGAAGCCGTGTAGAGCGGGTAGAGGGTGTTGTTTTCGGTCCAGCCGTTGTGACGGTTGTGGCGGAGGAAATGGATCGGGCCGAACGAGCCGTCGCGGTTCACCTCGCGCACGAGCCGGCCGATGCCCGTGCCGTCGTTGGGATGGTTGGGAATGCCGAAGAAACCGAGCGCGAGGAGGCGGCCGTTGGGGGCGACAAACCAGCCCATGCGCTGGTGCGGCATCCCGAGCGTGCCGTCGGGCATCCGGTAAGGCGGGAAGGCGACACGGGGTTTGTCCCAGTTGATGCCGTCGGCGGACGAGAAGATGAGCGTCTGGCCGTGGCCCTTGTTTTCGTGGACGGGGCCGCTGAGGTATTGGAGCCAGAAACGATTGTTCCACCATGCGATCATCGGTGCGTGATTGTAGGTCCACCCGAAGTCCTCGGCCATTTCCGGGTGCTCGCGGTTGGCCCGGAAGGCCTGCCAGCTCTTCGCGCCGACGGCGAGACGCAGACCGCCCTCATGATTGGCGTCGACCTGGTCGTTGCCGATGTAGCGGACTGGTTCTTCGGGTCCGCCGGCAGGTGCAGCGAGGATGGTCGCGGCGACCGGAAGAATGAGAGCAAGTAGGAGGGAGACAGCCTTGGGGATTTTCATGATAGTGGGGTGGGGTTTGGCTCCAGAAAGTGGGGTCCGCGACGTTGGCGGGAGGGTATCCGTCATGCCAACGCTCACGACGTGGCCGCCGAAGAAAAGGATGAAATGCCTGAAAATACCGGAGTGGGTTGAGGGTGGGGTTGCAGTGGTGATGCGGATGAACCGGGCTTAGGGCAAAATCGTCAGCACATCGGGGCGAGCTCCATCGGCCAGTGCCGTCGGTTGGCTCGCTGAGGCGAGGTGGTTTGATTGCAGCACGATGTTCCGGTTGCCCGGACCCGTCAGTTGGAGAAACACTGTGGTGCCGTCGGCCGCATGGCATTCGCGGATATGGGCGCCGGCGACATCGGTCAGGCTTATCACCGGCGAGTCCGGCGAGGGGTGCCGCACCTTGATCGCGGCCAGTTCCAGCGCCCGGCTTTGCGCCACCTGCAGGGCCGGTCCTTTAGCCACATCGAGGTCCCAGTTGGTCAGGTTCAATCCGTCAACGAGAGTGGCGCTGATCCCGCGTGCCGCGCCGCGCACGGTGACGCGGTCCAGGCTGATGCCCTCCAGCATCTGTTCCGGGAGTCCGTCGATCATGGCCACTTGGTCGGTTCCCTCGATGATAACGTTGCTCCACTCAAAGTTCCGGAACGTGGGGGTCGTCACGTCGGCGGGTTGCGGGGTCCGCGCCCGGTTGTCGTAGTAGGTGGTGATGGAGAGAGCGATTTCCTTGATGTTGCGCATGACGATGTTGCTCGCGCGGAAATTCTCGACGACGGCGCCCCGGCCGCGCGCGCTCTTCACCCGCAGGCCGTATTCCGTGTTCTCAAAGACACAATTGCTCACGGTGACATTGCGCACGCCGCCCGATGTCTCGCTGCCGATGCCGATCGCCGCCACGCCTGACCCGATGACGCAGTTGGTGATGACGATGTTTTCGCAGATTCGGTCGACGCGGCGTCCGTCCTCATTGTAGCCCGACTTGATGATGATCGCATCGTCGCCGCAGCTGATGCGGCAGTTGGAGATGCGGACGTTCCGGCAGGAATCTGGATCGATGCCATCGGTGTTGGGCGAGTCTTCCGGTGCCAACAGCGTCAGGCCATCGATGACCACATCGTCGCAATACACCGGATGTATCGTCCACGAAGGGGAGTTGATCGCGGTGAATCCGATGAGCCGGACATTCCGGCAGTTCTGCAAATAGACCAACCGCGGGCGCGGGTAGGCCAGCGGTGCGCCGGGGGGATCAGGTGGCTCCCGTCCCTCGATGCCGCGATCCCGACGCAGCTGCCGTGTGGCGCGGGCGGCCGCCCACCAAGGGGCGCCGCGCCCGTCAATCGTGCCGCTGCCGGTGACGCTGACGTTCTCCGCGTCGAGCGCGGTGATGAGCGAGGCGTGGATGTCGCGCTCAATTCCTTCCCAGCGGCCGCGGATGATCGGGTAGGCGGAAAAATCCTCCGTGCCCGCCAGCACGGCGCCGGGAGAAAGGTGCAACTCCACGTGGCTCTTCAGAAACACGGGGCCGGACAGAAAAGTGCCGGCCGGCAGCACCACCCGTCCGCCTCCGGCCGCGGCGCACGCGTCGATGGTGCGCTGGATGGCGGCGGTCGCCAAGGTGCGGCCGTCGCCGGAGGCGCCGTAATCCGTGATATTAAAATCTGCGGCGGTGGCCCGGAGCGTCGGCCCCACCGCCAGAAGGCCGAGGAGCCCAAGGGTTGCGCAGAGAATATTATTCTTCATCGGATGACCTGAACGGGCGGGATTCATAGTTCGCTCATGACGAGGGCGGAATCCGCCCATTGCCTGGTGGCATCGGAATGGCGGAGCGCCTCCGCCGGGATCGGCTTGAATCCGCCGTGTGATGAGCCCCATTGGATTTCCATGAACGAATCCTTCCCGTCGGGATGATCGTAGGTGATCGTCACCGGGACCGCTTCGCCGCGCCGGGCGGAAAGGGTGACCTCCCGGGTGCCGGGGAAACCAGTGCCGTCCAACACGTACTCGCCGCGGGCCTCGATGCGCACCGCTTGGTCGGAGCGCACGCGCAGGGTGAGGTTGCCGTCCTGCGGCCAGATCAGGGTGCCGCGCCACTCGGCGGACCAGCCGCGTCCGCGCTCGGGATCCGCCCAGCGCAAATCGAGCGAGAGGACCGGATCGGCGGTCTTGACGCGTTGCCGCCCGGGATCGCCGTAAAGCAAACCCGCGAGGCCCGCATGGACCGGTTCCGGCGAGGGCGGGGCGGACGGGGCGTCGAACGGCTGGCGGATGAGCTCCAGCTCGCGCTCGAACAGCGGAACGAGATCGCTCCAATGAAACGGCACTTTCTTCAGGCGGGTCGGATGCCAGGCGGGAACATCGCTGATGCTGTCGTAGGCCGGAGCAAGCAGGTCGGAGAGTTCGCGGAATGTTTCCAGGGATTTTTCCAGCGGCGCCAGAAACGCTGCGGGAGCGACGGTGCTCCCCGGTGCCCCGGCCCGGGCCCGCAACACGGCGGCCTGCATTTTTTCCTGATAATAGCGCGCCACCAGTCTGACGGCCTCGGTGTCGCGCGCCCAGGCCTCGGCTTCGGTGCGGTGATGCCGGGCCTGAGCGGCCGCCTGGGTGGCGAGGGTGGCGGACCGGGTTGCCGCCTCCACGAGGGTGTCGATAAATTCGGTCACCGTGGGTTGCGGCGAGGTTGTGCCGGCCCGCAGCCCGGCCAGATAGGCGGGGATGCGCTGGGCCACATCGTTCAGCTTGAGAAAGGGTATGCCGGGGGCCTGCTCGAGCTGCGGCAGGCGGATGCCGGAGGCGAGGATCGTGTGGTTGGAGTCGCCGAGCCAGATCAGCCGCTGCAGTCCGGGCAGGACATCCGCCCCCGCGGCCTGTGCGTCAAGCAGGGAGCTGGCGGCGTTGGCGTCGCCGAAATGCCGGGCCAGTTCCTGTTCCCACCACCGGCGCTCGGCGACCGGATCCCGATCGGGATTCCACGAGTAGCGCGCCCACGCGAGATACCACGACCAGTCGCGCTCCCATTGGACCAGCGGCAAGCCGGGCTCGGAACCTTCGGGCCATCGCCAGGCCTTTCGCGGGTAGAGGTGCAGGCCGTTGGCGCCTCCGGCGAGCGAGTTGGCGACGCACTGGCGGATGTATTCCGGTGCGCACCAGCGGAAAGGCTCGAGGTTGGCCGCCATGTGGATGTTGACGATGAAACGTCCGTTGAGCGCGGCCCATTCACGATTTTCAGGTTCGGGACGCGTATCGGCGATCATCTCGACGTTGAACTTCCGCTCCATCCAGACGTCCGGGTTGGCCTCCGCCACATTCTTCGCATGCGCCAGGTCGGTGCCCCAGGAGCGGAGCCAGATCGGCCCGCGGGTGCCACCGCGGCGCATCGCGGGAATGAGCACGTCGTTCACCCAGGTGTCGGTATACTTGAGCTCGATCGCCTCGCCGGGGGTGATGTAGTAGCCGACCTCGGGAAACTCACGCGCGAAAGTCTCGATCGCATACGCGTTGTAGTCGCGCAACAGCGGGGTCGGCACGCGGATCTCGGACGGCAGGTTGTGCGCCTGTTGAAAGTAGACCGACGTGTGAATGTTGTAGAATTGGAAGACGAGCCGGATGTTCCGGCGCTTCGCTTCGCGGATCAGCCAGTGCAGTTGCTCGCGATTCTGTTCGATCTGCGCTGCGGCGATGCCTGATTGCGCCTCGGCGAAACGATCAAACTTCACGAAGTAGGCGAAGGGGTGTCCGTTCCAGAGCGCCAGGGTGTTGAAGCGCAGCTCTGCCATGCGGTCTAGCCACTGCACCCAGCCCGCGCGATCGTAGAAGTAGGGAAACTCCTCCGGGGTGACGGGGAAGTTGTAGTCGCCGAGCTTCATCAGGAGCAGGCACGGGCCGCGGAGTTCCATCTTCGGCGCATCGCTGGTGCTCCAGTCCGGCGGCAGTTCGCCGGTGCGTCGGACGCGGTCCGCGACCTCGAGGCAGCCGTAAAGCGCCCCGGCCGCATCGGCACCGGTGATGGTGATCTTCGTCGCGGTCGTTTGCAGGGCAAAGCCCTCCGGCCGCCTGGCTGCGGCCGGTAGCAGCGGCGAAGCGGGATCGATATTGGTCTCGATCACAATCGCTCCCGACAGGTAACCGGCCTCCGTCAGTGCCTGCGTGATGCGCTCCCTCCCCAAGACGATGCGGGCGTCTTCAGTTTCGGCCGCTCGTGCACCGAGGCAGGCGAACAGTGATATAAATATCAGGCACCGCGCGACGGTCGGGCGCGCGTGTGCATGGATCGTGCGGGGGTCGCTTTGTTTCATCGTAAGGAAGATTCCGCGGCATTTTCCTGCACGCGGGAGTGACGCAGCCAGCTGTCCGGCACCTGATGCCGGATACTGTCGGTGCCGAGCCAGAGGATCTGCAGCCGGCTGACATGATTCTTGTCGTCGGCATCACGACGCGGCCGGATAAATTCGATCACCAGCGGCTTGGCTTCGCCGGCGGAAAGCGCGACGGGCGTCGCAGGTGCGCCTAGGCTCCCGGGGGCGGTCGCGACGATCTTGTCGGCGAGCCGCACCGTGGCCTCCTCGTTCGTTTCGAGGGTGATGACGATGTTGCCCGTCACGGCGGGAACCAGGAAACCGGTCCAGCGCGCCGACCAGTCGCGGCCGAACTCGCCGCCCCAGGTGGACGTGCCGCCCATGAGCGGACTGACCGCCTGGGGATTGAGGAAACCGGGACTGCCAAACTGGACGCCGGTCAGGCCGGGGCGCGACGGCAGGTGATCCTCCGGGGCGGCGAGCGCGGCGTTGAGGGCGATGCCGTTCGGTTCGGCCGGGTTGCGCAGCGTCACGCCGGACCCGAGCGACGCCACGAGGTCGGGCAGGTCGTAGGTTTGCAGCGCGCCGTGGACGACGTTCATGAACTGGCCGTAGGATTTGTCGGCCCGCACCACGTGGTCCCACGAGGAAACCATGCCATCGAGGGTGACGCCGTGAAAGATCTCCGAATCGGAAAACACGGCGTGCAACGCCGGCACGCCCACTCCGCCCAAGGCGATGAGATCCACCGGCGAGCCGCCGCCGCGCCGCGCCGCCTCACGTGCGGCGATCAACACATCCTCGGCCTGCAGGCCGACATAGGTGCGGCCCAGCAAGTAGGCGGAATAAATATCCCAATAGTCCCGGCCCACGGCGCCCGTCATGCCCTGTTGGTTGCGCTGGCGTGTGGCGCCGGTGCCGCGCACATCGAGCGCGAGCACCCGCCGGCCGGCCCGGGCGAGCGTGGCCAGACGTCCGTTCTGACCGGCCTCTGCCTCCAGACCTTCCGAGGTGAGAAACACGAGCACGGGCCCGGCGACAGGTTGGCTGGGTTCGAGCCAAAGCGCCGGCATCGTCACGGTCTGGTCCGCCGCCTGCACCTGCCACTGCTCGGTGCGGTAGCCTGGTTCCTGGTGACGGGGCCCTCGGGTCCACCGGGAGTCGGGCAGCTCGGCCAGCGCCCGGAAGCTTGCGATGCGGCGCACGGCCGCGCGTCGCTCGGTTCCGTTGAGACGTGCCCAGGCGGTTGAGCGGGTGGCGGACGCCCGGTCGGCGTCGGCCCGGAACAGGTCGCGGATCGAGCGGGCGCCCGGCAGCAGCATGACCTGTCCGGATGGGGTGCAGCGTAGTTCCGTCTCCGTGAAAAGATTCAGCGTCGGCTCGTGGATTTCGCGTTCCTCGCCGAGGAGCCAGCGCGCGAACCAGCGGGCCGCCGCCTCGCGCTGGGTGCGGTTGAAACTGTGGCTGGCGTCGTTCTCCGCGATGGCCATCCGCTCGGGGGCCCCGAGGCGGGTGTAGGCGCGCTGGGCGAGACGGAAGGTCTCCCACGTGGCGTTGATGTCGAAGAAGTCGTGCGTCGCCGCGAGCAGCAGCACCGGAGTCGGGGCCCGCATCAGCAGGAAGTCCGGATGATCCAGCCCGAAGGCGAGGGCGGCAAAGAGATTTTGTTCACCGTCGCCCAAGGAAACGTGAACCTGCGAGGAGAGGTGGCTGATGTAGCAGCTCACCGCCGCCGCCTTGATCCGGTCATCCAGGGCGAGGAGGTAGGAAGTCTGCGTGCCGCCGCCGCTGTGGCCGGTGCAGCCGATCCGCGTCGGGTCGATCTCGGGGCGCGATTGCAGGTAGTCGATGGCGCGCATGCCGTCCCAGATGAACTGGCGCGCGATGCTTTGCCCGAGCGGGATGGCCTGGATGTCGTCGAGCGTGTGGGCGTTGGTGCCCCAGTAGCGCGCCCGGCCCGTGGCGTCGAGGTTCTGCAGACGTTCCCCCTGTTCGATAGGGTCGAAGACCAGCGCGGCCATGCCTTGGAGGGCGAGGAGCGCGCCCATGGATTGATATTCGTCGTGGGCTTTGGCCGGTTGATAATGGCCGGAGGGGATGAGGATTCCCGGACGGGGCGCGGGATATTTTGCCGGATCGGGGAGGTATAGGCTGGCGGTGACGAAGAACTGCGGCCGGCTTTCAAAAATGATTTTATCCACCCGGAATCCGTCTCTCGCGATCGTCCCCGTGACACGCGGATTCAGCGGCGTGCGTTCCGGGAAACCACCGAGCGCGGCGACGAACTTTTCGCGCAATTGCGCGTAGTGGGCGCGGATGGCCTCCGGGTCGGTCCGCGTCTCGTAGGCCTGTTTCCAGCGCGTCCACGAGGCCTCGGCCTCGCGCAGCCAATGCTGCCGCATTTGTTCCGTGGGTGCCGGATCAGGGGGCGCGGCGTGGACGCAGCCGGCCAGCAGTCCGAGCAGGACGCACCGTCGGAATACGCAAGCCTGACCGGGAACTGACGGCGGGATATTCATACTTTCATCAGCGGTCCTGGATGGCGCCGTCGGACGACGAGAAGATGAGGGTCTGGCCGTGGCCCTTGTTCTCGTGGACGGGGCCGCTGAGGTATTCGAGCCAGAAACGGTTGTTCCACCACGCGAGCATCGGCGCGTGGTTGTAGGTCCAGCCGAAGTCCTCGGCCAGTTCCGGGTGCTCGCGGTTGGCCCGGAAGGCCTGCCAGCTCTTCGCGCCGACGGCGAGGCGCAGGCTGCCGTCGTGGTTGGCGTCGACCTGATCGTTGCCGGTGTAGCGGACCGGTTCCTCAGGTCCGCCGGCAGGTGCAGCGAGGCCGGTCGTGGCGACCGAAACGATGAGAGCAAGGAAGAGGGAGACAGTTTTTTGGGTTTTCATGATAAGGGGCTGAGTTTTTGGCTCCAGAAAGTGAGGTCCTCGACGTCCGCGGGCCGGTGTCCGCCGAGGGCGACGCTCACGACGTAGCCGACGATGAAAAGGATGAAATGCCCTAAAATACCGACGAGGATCGGGCTCATCGTCCAGTTGAGGCCAAAATCCACGATCCGGACGCCCTGGCTGTCGGCCTGGGACAGCAGCGCCCACGCAGTGAACAGCAGGCAGGCGGCGATACCGGCGTAGGCCCCGGTCCGGGTGGCGCAGCGCGTAAAAAAGCCGAGGCTGAACAGGCCGAGCGAGCCGCCGGAGATGATGGTGGCGATGACGATGGCGCGGAGCATCACGGGGGCTGAACCCTCGTCCGGGATCAGCAGGATGGCGCCGATGGTGGCCACCACGCCGCCGGCCAGGACCATGCCGCGGCCGAAAAGCAGGCGGACCTTCTCCGAGGATTGAGGGCGGAACGGGGTGAAATAGTCGGTCGTAAGGACGGTTGCGATGCTGTTGAGATCAGCGCTCACCGAGGACATGGCGGCGGCCAGGATGGCGGCAAGGATCAGGCCGATGGCGCCAGCCGGAATATAATGCGCCAGGAAATACGGCATGACCTCATCGGGTCGGACCGGCCCCGGATCGCCGCCGTGCAACGCGAAGAAGCCGTGCAGGCTTCCGCCGATAAACATGAAGATGGCGAACACCGGCAGGCAGGCGAGCGCGCCGAAGAACGCGCCGCGGCTGGCCGCCCGGTCGCTTTCGGCGATGAGGTAGTGCTGCACGATGTGCTGGTCAGTGACATATCGCCGGCTCCACTGGATGGCGTAGGCGAAAAACAGGATCCACAGTGACGGGGTGCCCGGTTCAAACAGACTGGCCCAGCGCAGGTCCCACGAGCCGAGGGAATATTTCCCCGCGACATAGGACTCCCGGATGATCGCGGCCGGGTCGCCGATCTCCGGTGCCAACAGAACGCGGCCGAGGATGAACAGCGCGGCGCCGGACAAGATGATGCCTTGGGCTACGTTGGTCCAGGCCACGGCGGCGATGCCGCCGATCATGGTGTAGAAAACGGTGAAGAGCCCGACGCAAAGGATCACCGTCAGCGGCGGCCAGCCGGTGAACACGTAGAGGGCAATGCCCGTGGTGACGAGCGTCACCGCCAGGTCGAAACTGCGGTCGCCGAGAAATCCGAGGCTGGAATAAAGCCGGCTGCCGAACCCGAACCGCCGGTTGATGTATTCATACGCGCTCATCTGGACGACGCGCCGGTAAAACGGCACCACCCACCGGGCGACAAAAACCAGCACGAGCGGCAGGGAGAGCTGGGGCAGCAGCAGGATCAGGCCGTGCTCGAACGCGGTCCCGGGATGGCCGACGAAGGTGCCGCTGCCGATGATCGTCGCCATCAGGGTGAATGTGACCACCCACGTGGGCATCGTGCGGTCGGCCGTGAAGAACTGGCGCGTCGTCTGCACGCCCCGTGAAAGGTAAATCCCGATGCCCGCCATTCCGGCCAAGTAGGCAATGAGGACCAGCAGGTCGATGGGGCCGAGTTTCATGGCCGGTTAATCACGGGCTGGCGGCCACCTCGGCACTCAGGTCCCGCACATAGGCGGCGAGTTCGGTGATGAGACGGGACTCCGTCGGGTCTGGTTCCGGCACGGCCCGGCGGACTCGGGTCGTCGTGAAGATTCCCTCCGCGTGGAGCAGGGCCTTGGTGAACCGCCATTGGATCTTCTGGTGCGTGGCCATGAAAACCAGGCACGGCAGCAGCCGGCGATACAGTGCCTCCGCCGCGTCGCGCCGGCCGGCGCGGTGGTGCGCCCAGATCCGCGCATAGACCGGGATCGTGTAGGTGATGAGGAACGAGTGCACGCCGCGGTCGAGCAGCTCGATCATGTCCGGCCCGGCGGTGCCGGCCCGCAGCGTCCCGCCGGTGGCCGCGAGGATCGCGGAGATTTTGTGGCAGCGGTCGGCGGTCTCGACCTTGATCCAGTTGAAGCACGGCACCTCGCGGTGCAGCCGGGCGATCAACGGCACCGGAAGCGAGCCGCCGCTCCAGTCCAGGTCCTGGATCATAAGCAGGGGTGGATGCAATCGCCCCAACTCATGCACCGCGGCGGCGATGGCTTCGTCGTTGTTTTCGTAGGGGAGGTAAACGAGCACGCCGTGGCAGCCCATCTCCAGGAAGCGTTTCGCATGGCGCAGACGCGCAGCCGGGTCGGAGTCGGTGGCGCCGCCGATCACTCGGGCGTGCGGGCCGGCTTCCTCGACCAGCGTCCGTACGATGAGCACGCGTTCGTCATCCGTGAGTGTTTCGACCTCACCCGCGACGGCGGGGGCGAGAAAACCGACCGCGCCCTGCGCGAGCGCGTTGCGAGCATAACGGCGCAACGAAGCGACATCCACCTTGTCGTCGTCGGTGAAGGGCGTCGCAGGCACGGCGATGATGCCGTCGAGATGAGGGACGAGGGATGGGAGAGGGCTGCCCGGGACAAGGTTCATCAGTGTGCGGCGTTCAACCGTCCTTGAAGGACCACTTCGCATCGAATCCCCCGAGATACTTGAGGTCGACGCCACGGTAGAACGAAGGTCCCTCCTCCTCGAGGCGGGCGAGCTGGTCTTCATGGCCGAGGCGGCGCACCGCGGCCCATTCGCTGATGCGCGCGGGCCAGTGCTCGCCGTCCCAGAGGCACAGGCCATCCGCCCCGGCGTCGTAGCATGCTTTCGCGAGCCGGGCATAACTCGCGGCCGTCTGCGCCCGCGGCATGAGATCGGGCCACAAATGCACCTTGTCTCCTGCGAGCGCGCGCAATCTTTTCAAGAGCGGCAGGTTGAAGTAGGGGGTCGCCATGATGTAGTCCACGAGTCCCTCGCAAATCCACGTTTCCACGTCGCATTGATTCTCCTCATAGTGGGACCGGCCGCTGGTCTTTCGACCTGAGATCGTGACCGCGAGCTCGCGCCCAGGTTTTGCGTCGACCAGCGTCCGGACCTCGCGGATGAATCGCGTGACGTAGCCCGCGCAGTGGGCGATCCAGCGCGGATATTCACGCGACAGTTTGCGCGGATCTGCGCCATGTTGCTCCTGGAATGCCTGCACGACGGGCTCCTCATAGAATACGAACGGTTCGGAGCGGTTCAGGTGAAGCTGGATGCCGTCGATCCCCCGCGCGAGCGCCGCCCGCAGCAGGCCGAGCCCGTGTCGGCGGGCGCCGGCATACGCCAGGCTCCAGATGCTCACCGGCATGCCCTCCTTGTTGCGGCGGGTCCATTCGGGATGCATCCAGTAGTGGCGGACCCGGGCGATCGCCCTCGGTTGGTGGGGAACTGCGGGCCGATCATGCGCATGCTGGCGAAGATTTTCATGCCATCCGAGTGCGCGAGCCGGGTGAACTCTGCCAGCGGCTCGACCCACTCGTCGCGCCATAGATTGTCCTCTGTCCCCATGTCCCCGAGGCTGGTCTTGAATAGGCAGTAGTTCCCGCGCATCGCCTCGAAGATGAGCAGCTTGATGTCTGAATTCGCATAGGGTTCGAACTCATTCTTGACCAGTCCTGTGAGGTCGGGTGGAACGTGTAGGTACCCCGCGTGTGCCCGGTGAATTGCCCGGTGCAGAAGATCAAGCCGAGCTTTCTCGTGTCCTCCCGCGGTTGCTCCTGCTTCCATCGCGCGATCTCCTCATCGTCGAGTGGATCCAGTCTCACCCATGTGAGGTTTGCCAACTGCGCGTGCTCGGGCCGGTTGTAGTGGTATAGTGGTTGCCGGAAGGTGAGCGACTGGCCCGTGAGGTCGGCCGTCTTCCAGTAGGCCTCCGTGATCATCTTGTCACCGGCCTCGGATTCTCCCGGGAGTTTGGTCATGCCGTCCTCGACGCGGGTGTCATCCTCGGGGTCGACGCGGCGAAATCCCGCGTCGCTGGAAAGCTTTACCTCGAGCCGTCCGTAGGATGACGATCCTTCATAGTGGGACTTTGTGTCGTGTGTCCCGAGGTAGATCCTATGCGGGCCAGTCACCCCGAGGGGGAGTGTCAGCTCGCTGCAATTCTCCTCCGGAACGGCCGAGACCATAAATCCCTTCGTGCCGTCCTTTGTCTCATATTCGATCAACTGCCAGCGGCCCGCCTCGAAGCTGCGCGTCAGTCGCCCCGCCGGTTCGCAACGGGACAAATCCGAGAGAATGATCGTGTCGGGCCGTGGTGCGCCTGTGGGGACTTTCCCGTCGTCTTTCAGACCCGGTTCGGGCGTGGCCGCCCGGGCGGATGCGGACAGGATTCCAGAGATCGGTCCCGCGGCAAGCAGGGTGCCGGCAACGGAGGTTTTCAGGAAATCACGGCGATTGAGAGGATTCATGTGAAAAGGATCTTGGAGCACTGGGCGGTTTCCCGCTTCGGGTCATTCACGTTGGACTGCATTCGGGTCCCAGATGGTCGCGGCGATGTGCTGCTCCGGTTCCTTTGCCGTCGTGATGTAGTAGATCGTGACCACCTTCCCGTCCGGCCGCACGACCATGCGCGGGTAGCCGATGTCCCACGTGCGTGCATCGTCGCGCAGGACGAGTTCGCGGCCCCACGTCCTGCCGTTGTCATCGCTTATGCGCGCGCGGATGCCATAGGGAGGCGAGCGATAGCCGTAGGCGATGACGAGCTTGCCGTCGCGGAGGCGGACCATCACGGGGGGATTGCCGTTGTGGCCTGTGTCGGGCTGATCGGTCGACGCGACCTTGCTCCGAAACTTCCACGTGGCCCCGTTGTCCGTCGACGCGTAGGCGTCGATCCAGTTGTTCTTGCTGTCGTCGCGGCGCCTGAGCACCGACACAAGCTCGATGGCGGACACACGGACAGTCGACGGCATCACCGATCTCGTTCCCAGCGGCTCGTGCGTCATCCACGAGACGAACTTAAACGTCTTTCCTCCGTCCCTCGTCCGCGCCATGAAGGCGCGGTCTTTGTAGCTGCCCGCCTTCACGGCGTCGTGCTTCGCCGAGAAGAAGAAGAACGCGTCGTCCGGGCCGTTGATCAGGTAGTCGGTTCGCGAGGAGAGCTCAAGATCGAGCCCCGCAATCTCATACGGTCCCTTCCACGTCCTGCCGCGGTCGTAGGTATAGAGGAACATGTCGCGCTCGATCCGAAGGGCGAAATCGGGATGGTCGAACTTGATGCCGCCGGGGCTTGGCGCGGCCTTCGGCAGATCGCCGCGGAATTTTGCGGGATCGTCCTCCTTCCACGTGCGTCCTCCGTCAAGGCTGCGTGCCGAGGTCAGGATCTGGGGCTTGGATTCGTCGCGCGAGTGTGAATCCGGCTTGTCCTGATACACGGCGTGCTTGAATCCAACGAGGATCTCGTCGCCCCACACCCAGACGCCCCTGTTCGCGGGATGGGCGATGAAACGACCGGGAACCTTGAACACGACCGCATGCTCCACCTGGTCCGGAGGGAGCGGCGTCTGTGCGTGCGCGAGTGGCAGGCCGGTGGAGACGAACAAGGCCACCGCGGCCGCGGGTATGAGCCTTGCAATCGAGGACAGACGCCGGCGAAACCGCCGGCCGGGGGCCATGCGTTTCGCCGACGCGGACGAGGCGTGGGTATCGGGCTTTGGGTTCATGGGCTATTGCGGCTGCGCACCGGAGAGTTGGCTCCGGAACGCGGGCCTGGTCTACCGTCGTGGAAGGGCTCCCTTACCGAGAATCCGGAAAGGTATTGGAGTGGCACGCGGCGGTAGAATGAGGTGGCCTCCTCGGCCAGCTGGTCGAGTTGGTCGCGGTGGCCGAGGCGTTGCACGGCGGCCCACTCGCTGGGCCGCGCGGTGCGACGCTCGCCGTCCCAGGTGCAGAGTCCGTCGGCGCCAGCCTCGTAGTAGCGCTTCGCCAGCCGTACATAGCTCGCGGACATCTGCGTCCTCGGCATGAGGTCGGGCCAAAGTTGCTCGCGGTCGCCGCCGATCCCGCGCCACCGCTTCAACAGGGCGGTCGAGATCTTCGGCGGGCATTTGCTGGGCACGCAGGGCCGCGGCAGACGCAGTGGCGAGCATGGCACCTACAGCGGAGGTTTTGAGATATTCTCGGCGGTTGAGGTGCGGCTGATTCATGGTGGCAGGTTTGGCTGACGGAATTTGCGGTCGTTCACCGGGAATTCGTCCGGGTTTTGAGGTGCAATCGGAGAAAATCTGCCGCCGCCTGCTCCATGGCTTTGATCACGGTAGGATCGCTGCCCTTGAGGCCGTGTTCGGCGCCGGGGACGATGATCAGGCGGTGCTCCACGCCATTTTGTTTCAGTGCCGCAGCCATCATTACGGACTCTTCCTTGGGCACGTCGGTGTCGGTCTCGCCGTGGATGAGCAGGGTGGGTGGATAGTCGGGCGTGACGTTTTCCAGCGGCATGTATGGAATAAAATTCGCTTTTTCGGTTGTCGGGTTCCAACCCGACACCGCCTCGGGCCAGAGGCCGTTCTGCCGGCAGTATTGGTAGAAGGCCCCGGAGCTGCCGGCCCGGTCCGCGGCGTTTGCGACGGGTGCGCCGGAAACGAACCTGCGGGCGTCCGACTCGGTGACCTTGCTCAGGTTATGCCGCGCGCGGGTGCTCGGCTGGCTAAACCAAGGCCCGATGATCTCCCCATAACCCCAGAATGAAACCAGGGCCACTGGCCTTGGTCTGACCCGGTGACCGGCAACCAAGGTGAGGAAGCCACCGGCCGAGGTGCCGACCACGCCGATCCGGTCGGGGTCGGCGCCGAACAGTTCCGGTCCCCGCTCACGAACCCACCTAAACGCATCCTCCACGTCTTCGACGATGGAGGGCAGCTTGGTTTCCGGAGCGAGCCGATAGTCGATCGACACGACCGTGATGCCGTCGGCCAGCAGCAGATCGACGAGCTGCCGTTCGTCGGCGGAGTCGCGCTGACGCTCTCCGCCCATCAGACCGCCGCCGTGAATCCAGACCACCACCGGCGCCGGACGCCCGTCGGACTTCGCCTGGTTGACTTCGGCCTTGATCTCCAAGGCGCCTACGCGCTTGAACGTGTAGGTCGTCACCGGCGGCATCGTGGCGCCGGACGGGTCGGCGGTCAGCCGCTTGAGCACAAAATCGACCGCCTCGCGCCGGGCCGCCTCCACGAGGTCCGGATCGGCACCGCGGAAACCGTGTTCGCCGTTGGGCAGGAACACCAGTTGGTGCTCGACCCCGTGACGGGCGAACTCGGCGGCCATCAGCCGGGGTTGCTCCGGCACCACGTCGGTGTCGGCGGCGCCATGCAGCAGGAAGGCCGGCGGATAGTCCGGTGTGACGTTGCGCACCGGGAGGTAGGGAACGAATTTCTCCTGCTCGGTGCGCGGGTCCCAGCCGGAGATGGTTTTCGGCCAGCGGGCGTTGCGCCGGATGAAATCGTTGAACGCGCCGCCGTCGCCGTTGCGGTCCTGGGCATTGGCGATGGGCGGGCCGGAGACCTGCCGCCACGCGTTGGCTTCATCAAGATTGCTGTCGACATAGTGCGGCGGATGGATGCTCGGCCGCCGTTGCCACTCCCCGATCAGATCGCCGTAACTCATCTCGGCGAACACCACCCGCGGCCGGGGTTGCACGCGGTAACCCGCCACCAGCGCGAGGTAGCCCCCCGCCGATCCGCCGGCGACGCCGATGCGCGCCGGGTCGGCGTGGAAGAGGGCCGGGCCCTGCTCACGTACCCAGCGGAAGGCATCTTCCAAGTCCTCGATGATGGCGGGCAGCTTGGTCTCGGGAGCGAGGCGGTAGTCGATCGAGATGACGACGACTCCCGCGGCCACCAGCGCCGCGGCGGGCGACCAGTTCTGCACGCTCTCGCGCTTCCCGTTGATGAGTGAACCGCCGTGGATGTAGACCACGACGGGACGCGCGCCCGTGTCGGAGACAGGCTGGTGAACATCGGCCTTGATCTCCAGATTCCCCGTGCGCTTGAAGACGTGGGTGACCGGCGGTGGCAGCTCCGCCCGCAGGGCTGGCGCCAGCAGCAGCCCCACCGCGAGGCCGAGGCGGAGCCGGGTGAGGGTGGTGGCTTTCATCAGCGGTCTTGGATGGCGCCGTCGGGGAATTTCAGGCTGGTCCAGGGCTTGGGGGTGTAAGGATGGCGCGCCGCTTCCTTTTCGTTCAGCTCGAGACCGAGACCTGGGCGGTCGGGCGGTAGGAGGAAGGTGCCCTCGACCCGGGCGCGCCGTCCGAAGAAGAGTTCGTCCCAGCGTTCGCGTTCGCTGCCGGAGGTCTCGAGGACGGTGGCGTTGGGCGTGCTCATACACAGGTGGAGGGAGGCGAAGGTGCAGACGCGGCTGTTCGGGTTGTGCGGCAGCACTTCGATGCGGAAGGCGTCCGCGATGCCCGCAATTTTTTTCACCTCGGTGAGCCCGCCGCAATGCACGATGTCGGGCTGCACATAGTCGACCAAGTGGCGCGCGCAGATCTCGGCGAAGGGATACTTGGTGGTCATGCGCTCACCCGTGGCGAGCGGCGCCTTGGTGTGGGCGCGCAGGTGGGCGAGTTCGCCGAGATCCTCGAGCTGCGTGGGTTCCTCTATGACAAACGGACGGTATTCCTCGGCGCGGTTGCAAAACTCCACCGCCATCGTCGTCGTGGCCTGGCCGTGCAGATCGATGTGAATGTCAAAATCCGGTCCGACCGCTTCGCGGATGCGTCGCAGTAGGTCGATGCCGCGCCGGATGGCCACCGGCGGGTCGATGGTGCCGTCGGGCTCCTTGTGCAGAAACCCGAACTTCGAGCCCGTCCAGCCGTCCTTCTGGATGCCGACCCATTCGGCGATGATCTTGTCCTCGCCCTTGAGCCGCAGGTCAATGGGTTGGAGCGTGTGTTTGACGTAGGCCTTGACCTTGTCGCGGGCGCGGCCGCCGAGGAGTTTCCAGATTGGCACACCCAGCGCCTGGCCGAGAATGTCCCAGAGGGCGACGTCGATGGCGCCCAGGGCGGACATCAAAATCGGGCCGCCGCGATAACGCGGACCGCGGAACATCGCCTGCCAGAGGTATTCGATGTCGGTCGGATCCTTGCCGACGAGGTAACGCTCGTGCTCCTCGATGGCCGCGGCCACGGTGCGGGCCTTGCCGGTCATCGTGCCTTCACCGAGGCCCGTGATGCCCTGGTTGGTGTAGATCTTGACGAAGACATAATTCTCGTCGGTGTCCGGGCCCGTATCGACCACGAAGGTCTTCAGGCCGGTGATTTTGAGGTTGAGGGCCTTGGAGGCGTCGGTGTTTTCCGCCCCCAGCAGCCGCGTGCCGGGCACGGCGGCCGCTGCGCCGGCGGTGGTCAAGGCGGCGGCGCATGCGGCTATTGTTCAAGGGCGAGCTGTCGAAAGATCTCGATGAGCATATTCGTTTCTTTTCGCCGGATTCGCTGGCCCGCGTAGCACGCATCGCGGGCCTCGAGGCTATCCGTTTCTGCGCGTATGCCTGGAACAGCACTTCCGTACCCAGGCTGCCGATTGCGCTGGCTTGGGGTTTCGTTGCGGTTCTCCAGCGACGCGCAACATGACGCCCGGGCAAACCGCATCGACCTATGACGAAATAGCCGCGCACCGGGACTGCCCGCAGTTCAATCGTGAATACGGCCAGTACCCGGAGAATCACGTCTATGTTATCGCTCGAAGAGGCTAGCAGCTCACCGCCGGCACGACGCCCCTGAAGGGTGAGCTCGAACGTCAGC
>ENA-ORBV01004854-ORBV01004854.1-microbial-mat-metagenome-genome-assembly--contig:-NODE-4854-length-25367-cov-8.397548_pt1 | contig 25367 bp, 16 predicted proteins | sample MGYA00237777_ERZ505514 | MGnify/ENA primary metagenome ERZ505514 (study PRJEB26160, sample SAMN06269048) | microbial mat metagenome | isolation source: Oligotrophic lake microbial mat | place... | reverse complement strand
TTTTCAAGCAGAAGACGGCATACGAGATTCGCCTTAGTCTCGTGGGCTCGGAGATGTGTATAAGAGACAGATCCTCTAGAGATCAAGAAGAACAACAACAAGCGCCACCTCGAGCAAGAGGGCGTTCCTATTCGTTTGCTCCCATTTTGTGTGCCTTGTTGGTGATTCACATGTGTTTGGAATCCACAACACTCGCTTCGACGGTAAAAAGCATGGGTCTGGCTGTAGGAACCATGGAACAAGTGGCCCCGAATTCTTCGAGTCTACGTGGCCGCCAAACCTCCGAAGTATTGCCAGAAAACGACGAGAGAAAGGCGGTAGACAAAGTGAGACTGTTGACAGAGGAACTCCAACAGTTGTCTACAGAAGAACTCGCCAAACTGAAACCGCTAGTTCTTGGCTCCAAAAAACAACAACAAGACGAAACAGACGGGGAGAATGAGGTAATGAACTCTCTGAGGAAGCAAGTCTTTGAACTGAAAAGGGACTTTCGTGCCGCCCAAGAGACGGCCATCGCCTCGACTGAGACTACCGATGAAAAGGCTGCTCCAAAAACACCACTACCAAAGTTTAAGGCAAGGCAACAAGGCCAAACGGACGAGGAGCTCCAGGAGCATGTATCCATGCTCAAGAAGCAAGTCTTTCTACTGGAAAAGGACCTTCGTGCCGCCAGAAAGGCGGCCATCGCTGCTCTAACAGCACCATCAACAACAAATGTACTACAGACAAAAGAAGACGGCCTACAATTGGACATTATGGTGGGCTTGTCGGGTCTGGACCCTCGCTTGAAACGCTTTGCCAAATACCTTGGCGAGGCGATTGCCGAGTACCCCCAAACTTACACGCAACTACTCGACGAATTCCATCAACAGGACCCCAAAGATTGGGAAGCCAATGATGTAGTGAAACCCATTACCAAATTTCGGCTTCTTACGACGCGTTACACACAAGACGAAAAGGACGCCAGTGCCAAATTGAGGCAAGAAATTGCCAGTCTTTCCGGATTGCCACTGGAGGATATCATCTTTGTGCCATCGCCCGCCAATGTCACGACCTTTGCACGAGCCCATGCCCTCAACATGCTGCACAAAGCGGCCTGTTCCGACGCCAATTGTTTGGCCACGGCCTTGGATGTCGATTTGAAGGTGGGACCCGAATTCTTTTTTCATGCGGCCGAGTATACCCAAACGGGCAAAAAGACCTATTTTCCCGATGTCTTTTGGCAACACGATCCTTCTACCGTCCGATTGGTGCACAACTATTTGGAATTGGTCCAACAAGAAAAGCTTCAAGAAAATTATACTGGCGATGAAGAATTGGTCGCGGAATTAACCGATCCCTTTGGACCACACTATGGTTTCTTTGGAGATTATGGCAATGGCATGTACGTTCTGGGAGGTCCCGATCTTGGCAAGTTTTTGTACGATGAATCCTTTGTCGGTTGGGGTGGCGAAGATCATGCCTTTTCCTCGTCCTTGCGGGGCAAACGCAAACGGATCCGCAGAGAGGAACGTGGCCTCATCCATGTTTGGCATCCTCGCCATTGCATACTGGGCAAGACGGTCATGACGCAAAAAATTAAAAAGTTTTGTCACGTGGCCGCCCGTAAATTTGGTGGATCTGATTTGGGACGATATCTCATCAAGAAATGGCGATTGGGAGTCGAGGAAAAGGCTCAAGAAGAAGCCGCCCAACAGATTGCTGCTGTGGCGGATGGCAACCAGACGGATCCCACAACCACGACAGAATCCAAGACGGACAAAACCGATGACGACGAACAGGAAGCAAGCTCGTAACGTAATTTTGAAGCTTTCTACGGAGATTCCTTCGACAGACACGATTGTGATTGTATGGCTGACGGTAAGACAGACGCCACGACAGCAAGAGTCCAAGACGGAAACCAACGCTCCAAAAGCGTGTTTATTAATTTGTAACTTTACGAAAAGATTAGAGATGTAACGATTTATTTGTAATAACCAGAGTGTGCTCCCCGTCAGCCCCCCCCGGCCCTTGTTACTAGTGCAACATAGTCCGTCGCCGGTTGCAGCATTTTCGGTACTCTGGATATCGCTGGCCATTTTTCAAAGAATTCGGATGCCTGGGATGGAGCAAAATCCCTGAAGTAGCGCTTGCAGACTCCAGGATATCAGCGGGAAAAGTAAAACACTGAACAACTTAGGAAAGTCGGCACTATCTAGGGAACCTCATTCCTACAGACATTTGCAGCTATGGGGGCGATTTGTCTTTTCTTTTATCTTTTATAGTCTATTACTTTTTCGTGATAAGGTATTCATTTAATTTCTCAAGCCTTGACTTGGATGAGCTCCTGAAGCATGCCACCAAAGTTAGCATCTTTGCTGGCGTCATAACTGTACAACAGCTTTCCTGTCAGCCCCGTTGGGTCGTATCCAGTAGAGTCTAGAACCTTGACAAAGCCTTTGTCGCCCACCATTCCTTTTCCATACGCGCTGGTCACGACCAATCTGTAAACTCCAACAGGTGTAGGTCCGAATATCGCTCTCACATAGCCGGGGTAGTTGCTGTTACGAAAATTGTCCTGCATCCGTACCTGTCCAGTGCTTGCGTCAATCAATTTCCAAGAGATATCTCCGAAATTTTCTCCCACTTGGACTGTCACGGTGATGTTTCGCACTTTACTCCAATCTGTCGTAGCATTGTCAAAGGGAACAATTTGAAGATCACCGGTAATGATGCCATCGCGACGACCGCCCCTGAGCCCAGTACTGGCACTGCTAGCAGCAGTGGAAGTAGATGATTGTGCCGATGCACTTGCAATGAAGAAAAAGGAAGACAAGAGAGAGATGATGGAAAAGACCTTCATGATTGTTTGATTTGGTTTTGTTGGTTTGTTGGTTTCGATGTTTTGTTTTGTGAGAAGAAAAAGTTGGGGATGTCAAAAAGCTGCAGATCCGATCGGATGTTGTGGGAACATGAGACGCACATGCGATTGATCATGCTGGGCGCCTGAGAGATGAATTCGTTCATGACTGCAAAAAACATGCATGTTTCAACCTTGCTTGCGGGATAGCCATCTGTTTCGATCTATTGTGCGACTGTGAGAATCCGTTCGATTTATCAAATGACCTCAAGTTGGGGATTTCCAAAGGGGCTGGAGTCAGCCGCCCATTGATTACCATGCCCTCCGTCAAGTGTTTGAACAGATTGCTCAAGACTTTCCGGACAAGCGTGTTGGACACCCGAAAACAGGGGCCGGTGTGGCCGGGGGCGACTGGGAGATTATCACCTCCATTGTTGCCGAAGAACTGGAAGGCTTGGATCATACCTTGGTGCTGTCATCCCCACAACGACAACAGCAACCGACTAAGCAAGCAAGCAGGAAGAAAGCAAAAGAAGGATGTGCAAAAAAAGGCCAATCAACGAATACTAAACAATTTGGGAAAAAGAAACTTAGATAGCTACTAACAAGCAAAGTGTATTCCTTTTCTCGCCTTCCTAATCTTTCTTCCGCTTGCTTCATCAGTGTAAGCCAACCCACCCGCAATTGTGTGTCGCTCTGACAGATTCCATTCATTCCGTTGGGGCGCCCCGTGGGATGTGTGTCTTAATTTGCAGCTAGCTCGGAACTACATGTTTCCTTCCCGTACAAGAGTCGATTCCTTAGTAGCAGCATATTTATATATTATTATTGCTTGTCGTCTAGAACATCGCAGGGTCACCCCCGTGGTCCAAGAACCGCACACATACATACAACAACCCACCCTGTAGTGCATTTTTGTACTGCATTTCATTCATTTTCCTTAGGCATAGACTACTAGCACCAAACCTCACCGGCACCATGATCAAAGCATTTATTGACCACATCGGGATCCATGGTTTCCAAATAAATATTGTAAGCTTCGGCGGTATCTTGTGCGGCCAACATATCACTCTGCAACAGTGCTTCTTGATTGAGTTCCCGAGACAGACTTTCAATGTCCGTGGTGGGTGTGGTGGGGGCGGACGATAGCAAATTCCTCAAACTACGACTGCTCGTACCCGTCGTCGTCGGTTGCTGTTGCTGCAGTAAATTTCGAAAGCTGCCCGTTCGGCCATACTGCTTTTGTTGCTTGAGATTTTCTTGTGCGGCGGCCAATATGGTTTGTTTGTTTTGGTGAAAGGCGTCGGGTTTGCCTTCTTTTTCGGCCATTTCTCGTCGATGCGATGCCACGTGGTATTCCAAACCCCGATCGGTATGTTCTTCTGCCCCGGCAGCCGCTTCCTTGTTGAGAATAATCTTTTTGACTTGTTTTTGAAGCTTGTTGATTTCCTCGGCATTGTACCAAATGGCATCCCGTTCTTGTTGAGATAAGCTGGCGCGGTCTTCCACACAAATGAGTTTGGAAGGAATGCGTTCGGCAAAGGTAACCGAATAACGAGGCTTGCGGCGCCAGTAGCGTTGATATGCCATCTTTATAGTTAGTTGTATGAGAGTTTTATTTGTCGTATATATCGATGATTATGAATTTATGATGGTCCTTTTGCCGGTAACCTAGAATAGCACTTGGGGCGAGAAAATTATGGGTAATGCATCAAAGGTTTTTAAAACTTCGTGATGGCAAACGTTGTCACACGGGGCAATACACCCATAAATCAAAATGACCCCCCAGGTGTACTGGTAAAAATGTGAGTCACACTAGCTTAATTCTTTGTATGGTATTGGACGACTCTACATCGCGTCTCGGCGTCGTCTCACAATGACTTGATCGTTTGTGTGTCTGAAGCCCGCAACTCCATGCGCATGTGCTGCAGCACACCAAGCTTAAATGCTAGTCACTTCTTTCTCATGAATGAAGATGATGGGACTGGATGATAGCCAAACAACACTCAACAGATTTTGTCTTCTCTGCTGCTCTATCGATCCTCAGCAATGGGCCTAGCCAGAACAACCACAACCATCAAACATGTGATGTGAACAACATCGAAGAGCAATGACAATTTTCCTGCTTCCAGGTCACTGGCTAGACGCTGCCAATGCTGCTGGCACTGGCACACCATCAATGACAACTGAAAGCACGCATTTTGACAGTCATTGTGAATTTGGCATTGCATGTGTGTGCTGCTCTCTCACAAAAGTGGTGCAACAGTTGATGCATCTCTGTCTGCAAAAACCAGACATCTCAATTGCAATTGCAATCACAATTTTTTTGTGATTGTGCATGCAGAAGTTTGCAACACACAGGAGTGAACCTTTCTGGGCCAACACAAGAATCAAAGTAGGACTAAATTGATTGATTGACTCATGAATGTCCCATTTTGTTCTCAGACGACAGAATGCATTTTCAAACCAGAGCTCTCTTTGGATGCACATGTGTCGGTGCATCGCAGTTGCATCACTGTTGAAAGGACAGATCACTTTGTCACAGACATCATGCTGGTGCCTTTCTGCCAAACCACATTTGTTTTCCTTCATGACTGTCATGATCATTCATGAGGAAACTGTGAGCAAAGTGACAAATGCAAAGTGGAAGCTGCAATCTGTCAAAAGATTCTTTGCAAAACTTGAAGGCTCTTGCAATTGCATCATCCACTTCTTCCTTCATGTTCACAATGCAGCACAATGTCAACTGGGCATTTACCTAGCTAGTAGCCAAAGTGTTTGCCAGGAACTGTCTGGCTCACCATGCATGGGATGAGGAAGAGCTACAAACAAATGACCACAAGTCGTTCCACTGTGCGACTAGCTAGGAGTTGAAGAGACTATGCGCGACCTCGTTATTGGCTCTTTTTTTTTGGATCCCGTTTCGTGTCACACAATTCTTGTTTTCATGGCAAGGTTAGGTTCTCCACCTAATTCTGTAGGTGCCGGTACGGCACAATTGTAGCTAGCTACATGTAGAGCACAACGCAACCAATTGTCATTTTTGAACTCCACACATCAAAAACAGTAAATGTACGAAGGGTTCGGCGATGATGATGATCATCATCATGAACAGCGGACAACAGTCATGACAAATGCAAGATCAGCGGCACCAGCAAGAAGAAGAAGAAGAAGAAGAATGCGGCTGTTTGCAATCTCCAATTTGAATAGTTTCTGGCTGATTCTTATTGCGCTACTGCTATTGCAACTCATCCATGCTCAGCAAAAGGTTTCCCTGAATCTTCCTTTGTTTGCCGAGACTATCACGCGAGTCCACACGAATAGCACTTCCGACATCAATGCCATTGGTCCCCAGCATTGTAGTTTCCGTCAAAATGTGTGTGATCGGTATCTTCAATTTTCACGAGGACAGGTCGAATTGCGATACGCTTTGGAGGGATTGCAATTGCACACGGCCGCGGGGAAGAGTCAATTTTTTCGGACCCAAGGCGACAATTCTTTGTATCATGAGGACACTGCGATTGACCCCAAGAACCCAGGTCTGCTGGCCGTCCTCCTGGATGAATTGGCCTTTCGCGGACGCTTTACGTGGCGAGATGCCTTTGCCGTGTATGACGGTCCAGGAGACAAAAGCTGGACGGAACTCTTGTGTTGGACCATTGAAAATTTTGATGTCAGTGCCGATTGGTGGGTCGAGTCCTTGGGCAGATTAAAAGCTGGGGGCATGTTTCCACACGGATGGTGTCGGAGTGATTTTATTCTTGTGGCAGCCACCACAGAAGAAGACGAAGAAACCACGCAAAAAATCAACATGTGGGGCTTTCTTGCGCCCTTTGAACCGGCAGTGTGGTTACTGATTGTCATCACTCTACTGGCTTCGGCGGGGGTATGTCAATTCTTGGAATTTATTGGACATCCGGATCACAGGGCCAAATTTTCCAGAAACACCTACAACACACTTGGAAATAGTATCTTCCATTCCGTTTTGGTGTTCACTCAGCACTTTCAGTTTAAACCCAAAACTCCCGAAGCAAGAATGTTTTCTGCTTCTCTGGCTGTGTGGGCTCTTTTGATTTCCTCTGCCTACACTGCCAATTTGGCGTCATTTTTTATCAGTGACAATAAACCACAGGATGCAATAGTGTCCATTGAGGATGTCATCCGTGCCGGATTGCCCATTTGTGTGTTTGATACCACAGCCCCCGCCGAATATGTGCAGCAGAATCATCCCAAGGCTTTTTTGGTCAAATTTGATAATGAAGTTGAGCTGTATAATGGTGTCAACACTGGTGAATGTGCCGTAGCGGTGACAACCTATGCCAGCTTCCAAGAATACAGCTTGGTCAAGTCGACCAATGCCGAATGTACACTCAAGTGGGTAGGAAGAATCATTGAACCACGCTCGGCCAGCTTTGCCACTTTGGCAGACAGCGCAACATTGTGTAAGTACCAAACTATTTTTGCTAGTGTTGTGTGTGTGCCTTTTGTTTGTGATCTCCCTGCAATGATGCTGACAGTTATACTATCGTATCTTTCTTATGTCTCCTCCGCGACCCTGCACCCACCCACTCAACCAAAAGGCACCAGGTGAGACAATGTTTTTTTTCTGGATCGGTCTAGATCTTAAAACCTTGGGAGCTCATTAAACTTTCTTGAAAACCTTCCTTTGCAGTTTGATTTATAATGTCCTCAATATTCACTTGGTTGAAATGGTACAAGATGGCTTTGTAGAGAAAGCTTGGGCTGACCACTTGTCTCGGATTAACGATGTTGGATGTGCCGCGGAAGGCCAAGACGGTAGCGAAAATTCGTCCAAGCGCACCATCGAGGAGATGGCGGGTACGTCTCGTGATTGTGTATTCCATCTAGTTTTATTTGTGCCGTGATTTGAAGTCTCTGAACGCACCTCCTCATCGACACTTACCCTTTCACGAAATAATATATAGGGACCTTCATACTGCACGCTGCCATTGGCAGCGCAGCAATCGTCTTGGCGTTTTGCCACCGGTTCTATAGAATGTATCGAAAAAAAGAGATAAAGTCAAAAGGCACGGATCCGTCAACCCGTCACCACTCTACAACGGATCGCGCAGCCAACGCCTCTCATACTTCTCCTTACGATCCCCATACTATTACTCCTCGATCTTCTCGGATCCCTATGGATTTGTATGATGCCGTTCGCGATTCCTCCATGGCCATGTATTTAAAACCAGATCCCAACAGCGATGGATACTACGATCCCAACGACCGATATCATGATGAACCAGATATTCCAATATTTCCACAAGCACCGCAGGTTGTGGTTCCACAACAACCGCAATTTGTGGACGCCGAATTGGAACGCATGCGACTCAGAACGGATGAGTTAGAAGCAAAAATGTCAAAAATGTTAAGAGGACAGGAACAACTGGATGGGAAGATGGATCTAATAATGGGGCTCTTGATGAAAAAGGAGAAGGGAGAGAATCATCACCAGGAGCATCCTGATACATCTGAAACGAAAAGCTCAGGGGAAGATTTTTGATACTTTGGGAGGCGCTTGGGAGATGCATACAAATCGTGAAGACGTAATCAATAGATATATTCTTTTCAGTTAAATGTTGAGTTCTACTCTTGGTGGACTAAGCCATATTGTCGTCATATTCTATTTTTATCCGTCCACCAACTGATTGTTCATTTCCAATAATAATCGAGCCACCTGGCTCGCCCCTTCTTCATCGACACCTGTATCCATAGCTAGTAGTAGGGCATTTAGAGAGATTCATCCCAGTGGGTAGGACCAGCGGCCGGGATGACACGGATAATGTTGGCGGCACCGGGCGAGCCAAAGGGGAAACCGGCAGTCACCACCAACAAATCATTGGGATCTGAAACCAAACCCTTCTTCTGAGCGATGGCGCAAGCCTCGTAAAGCATACTGCGGAAATGTTCCGTGTCCAACCTGCCTTCCTCGACAATTTCAGCATATACACCCCAGCTGAGTGACAATTGGCGACATGTCTCTGGTCGTGGAGATATGGCGAGGATTGGCACATCGGGGCGCTTTTTCGATGCACGCAAAGCAGTTGTGCCGCCAACCGTGAAACTGACGATGGCCTTGGCACCCACGGTTCGGGCAATCTGTCGTGCTGCCAAGATGATGGCAGCCGCCGAAGATTTGTCGGGAAGGGGATTGAACGACTGAAGATATTGGTGATAGTGGGGGTCACCTTCGACACGATTGATAATTCGCTGTTGCATCAAGACAGACTCTTCAGGGAACTGAAGAAAAGAAAGAGAAGGAAAATCATGTTTGGTCAGGTTATTCGGTACAAAGCGGTTATTGCCCAACGCCAACACATGCAAAGAGAAAAAATAATAATGACGTACACTTCCGGCAGCAGATTCAGCACTCAACATAATAGCATCGGCACCATCATAAATCGCCGTAGCAACATCACTTGCTTCGGCTCGTGTGGGTGTTGGTGAGTCAATCATGGATTCCAACATTTGTGTCGCGACCACAACAGGTTTTCCTTGTTCACGGCATTCATCAATAATGTTTTTCTGAAGGATTGGAACGTCTTCTGGGGCACATTCGACTCCCAAATCTCCACGGGCCACCATGATACCATCGCAGAGCTTGACAATTTCGTGAAGAGAATTTCCGTCAAAGCAACTTGGTTTTTCAATTTTGGCCATAATCTTGGGACGGACCGCCACATTGGGGTTATAGGCATGAATTAGTTGGGTAATTTCGACAATGTCTTCAGGTCTTTGCACAAAAGAGAGTGCCACCCAATCAACACCGATGCCAAGCATATAATCCAAATCGGCCCGATCTTTGGGAGTCAAGCAACTGATTTCCAATACCGAATCGGGGGTGTTGACTCCCTGTACATTTGTAAGAAAAAAAGAGAAAAGATGAGCAGATGAAAAATTGTAACGGCAAGTGCAGACAAGTTGGCGAAGGATTCACACCCAATTACCTTTTTGTCCTTGATTTTTCCCGGTACTTCCACCACACAATCCAAATAGCCAGGACCCGTCGCTGCGACTCGAACTTTGACCTTGCCGTCATCAATCAAAAGGGCGTGTCCCACTTGAGAGGCTTCGATAATTTCGGGATGGGGCAACATCACACGTTGATAATTTCCTGGTGTGGGATCCAAATCAAATCGAAAGGCTTGACCGGCTTGTAGCGTCTCGCCTTCGGGATTGGCAAAGGTACCCACTCGCAATTTGGGTCCTTGCAAATCTCCCAAAACAGCAATGGGATGTTCGTACTTGGCTTCGACGGCCCGAATAATGTCCAATAATTCCTTCTTTTGAGCGTGTTCGCCATGAGAAAAATTCAAACGAAAGACATCGGCACCCGCCAGAAACAACTTTTCAATCATTTCGAAGGTGGACGAAGCCGGTCCCAAAGTGGCCAATTGTTTGGTCTTTTTACGAAAACGTTGACCTTGTTTGAGACCACCGGCAGGGGTAAAGACCATGTTGGCGGCAGGATCATACGATTGAATGTTATTTGGAACAGGAGCCGCCACGCCACCATAGGCCTGCTGCTGCTGCTGCTGTTGCTGGACAGGAGGAGGATTATTCGCGGCAGCTGTCATGGCCCGCATTTGAGCGTCGTAGGCCGCCATGCCATCGTACAATTTGGTTGAAGATGTTCGAGTATTGGCGGCGGAAAGACCGGTAAAGGCAGCCACAGGGGCAAGTGCCAAAAAGGCGAAGGCGGTTTGGAACTTCATTTTCAATTAGAATTTAATTTATCTTTTTGATTTTCTCAATAAAATCAATCAAAACGTCTAGTGGCTGGCTGGACAAGAAAAATAATGAAAGCACCAACGATTATTATTATTTTGGGTGATGGAAGTTCATTTACGTACCTGCTCCTTTACTGGCTAGTTTTGGATGATGAGAGTGATGGATGATGGGATCTCCAGTAGAAGATGGAAGATGTCACCGCTGCCCGGAAGCAAAAACGTAAGCAACATTTCAATCGGCGAATCAGAAACGCCATACAAGTTGATGGGGGAGCTTGATAGGTTGATGTGGTAGATACCACGAGACAAGATCCAAATGTATTTAGTTAGTCTCAACATGCGATTGTATTGTTGTATTTGTGTTGTATTTGTTCTTTTTCTCGCATAGACTCACTTGACTAAGTAGAGTGATGTCGATGGTCCAATGACAGCATCTCAAACGTACCACTAATTTAGTACGTACGTGCCATACTTACATGTTTGGCCACGTAAGCCTGAAAAGTTTGGAGCCACAGTGCTTCCAAACATTTGAGGGAGCAACATCACGTCCGGAGGTTTGTTCATTCTACTATGTTGGGCAACCGGTACTCGGAGTAGTCTTTATGCATGATTGGCTTTTCTTTATGACTCCGAAGGAATGCCATCTGTACTACCGTTTAGTCATTGTGCGGATTTCATAAGAAACTGTGGGTCATAGTTAGAAAAGCGTTGCTATATCAGGATTACGAGGAGTCGAGGACCAGTAGTCTTCCAGTCTCCCAGTCTTTACTACTATGACCACTATCTTCCTAGTTACACAGTGTACAGTACTCTGTAGCTATCTACGTCCAGAACTACTAAAGCTAGCTACAGTAGTAGTAATACCTGTATAGTATTTTGAAGCTGGGCATTGCTTTTACTTTAATTTCACGTGATGCATCTTTTTTCTCGACCTGTCTTCACAAAACTCCCACTTGATTCCTTTTCAAGCATACTGTATCTAGCTATCTAGAAACTATACTCAACACCATGGCTTGTCTTGCACCGGCTCCCGAGAGCAATCCCTTTCCCTTGGAGGATGCTGCTGCCGTTGAAGAAGAAGGAGTATGTGCTGGAGCAGCATTTGCCGTCGTCACGGACGACATGGCCATGGCGGCCATTAAAGAAATTGAAGAAGAAGCCAAAAAGGCTCAAGCCTTTGTCATGGATATGGAAGTTGGATTTTCGACGGAGGAAGCAGAATGGGAAAAGGACCGAGAAAGTTGGGAGGTGGGAACGAATACCATTAATAGCAATCCCGTCAATGAGATTAATTACACGGATGCCTTGTTGAGTGGAGAGAAAGTCGAAGTTGACCCATTTCAAGCCAAGCCAAAAGAAAAAGAGACCATTGGTTGGAGTGATGTCGTTAGAGGTGAGGGTATGGATGACGATGTTACAGCCAAAAAGCAGGACGTACCGAAAGGAGATGCGGAACCAAAAGAAGAAGAGGATGACAGTAGTGCGGATGATTTAAGTATTGATGAAGATTCTGATGATGACGATGATGATTCTGACGATGATGAAAAGACTCCATCTTCGTCAGAGACCAAACAAGAAGTTACGGACAAGAAGAAAACATCCCATGATAATGCCAATAAAGAAGAAGCGCCTGTCTTTTATGATTGGGCCAAAATGCGACGTATCAGTCGTCTCAAGGGCAAGCGCTCCTCTGGCAATATGAAACGACAACAAAGTGCTCCCAATGTCACGGCAGCTTGCAGCCAGGAGGGTATAGATTCCGAAAAATCTGCCGAGGATTATTATGACTGGTCTCAGCAGCGACGAGATGAGTTGGTCAAGACCAATTCCATGTCGGCTATCCCAGTGTAGCACGCAGCTTGTACTCCGTCATGAAACCAAGCTAGGCGGCATTTTAGGTTTCTCTCCAAAACACTCGTGAACAGGTCTAAAGGAGCTCTAGTACAACACACACAAAACCTGTCGGTTGACACAACCGAAGTACAAAACACAAAGAGCCCTCACATCACATACTAAGATAAATTACACAATTTTCAAATGACAGTTTCTGGAACCTCAACAGGTAGTAGTGTAGTAAGTAATGGATCGCCATGGGTGTGTAGAGCTAGGTGCCTCTCTTATGTTCTGATGTCTACTGCAGTACAGCCACATCACATTCCGAGACGTAAGACAGTTGTTTGTCCATTTTCGCTGTTTTGCCTCCTGCTAGTTGAAATGGCCCTATTTGTTGGACGGGAACACTCAAACTCCTACTGTAGCTTCGCTAGTAGTTTGATGGCAGGGAACTTGTGTTTGCTGGCCTCCTCTTTCGAGTGCCATATGGGTTGCAGGCTCGGTGCCATTCCATTCCCTTTCATGTCCCGATCGTCAGAAACGTTCGTCCAAAGGTTCCCGCGTCACGAGCCGATTGGGCTCCTAGACAAAGTCAAGGAGAACGAATGCTTCCCGCCGACGACTTTCTTTTTGTTCTGCAGCCACAGATCACTGGACGGTATTGCGATGCATGTTCAGGTTGCCTCTCGCTGGGCTAATTTGTTGGCTGGCATAACGAAACGCTTTTTCAGGATTTTCTAGCCATCTCGCGTCATTCAATGATAATGCCCATACCCTTGTCGACGGCCGTAAGCACTCAAATACGGCAGGCATAATGCCAGCTGATCTTGCCCGACGTTGGTTCGAACCAATGAGCGCCACTTAGAATGATAATAAGCAAGGCTCCCTACCCGCCATGGCGACTTTTGGGATTTCTCTCAAACTCAGCTTTTACCTTATCTCTATGCAGTTGAAGTGCCACATTGCATCTATCAAGTTTGAGTCAGACTGAGGTTGCCAGTGTGCTAATGTTGCATGGTGCTTTCTTTGGTGGGACACGGAGCTGATATGTTGACGTTCCAATCTTACAGTACAGTACGCAGGAACCTGCATAAGAGATCGTTCGAGGCCCGTGAAAGACTGTCTTGAGATCGTCGAAAGGCTGCTTGTACTGTAGTATGACTCAGGAATTAAGTAACAGCCAAGTGTAGCTGTGACACTTGTTGTGACAGCTATGCGTAAGCCACTAATAGCTACTAGCTAGTACTGTACATGTACAGTAGACTTCATCTATTTCGTCCGCGCCAAAAAATCTAAAAGCAAGTCCCTAGTGTGCGTCTAAACTTTTCAAGTGTCGCGGTACTCGGCTCCATAATTCTTTGTCGCGCGTGCGTTGCCAACGGTTCAAAACGAGCTTCGAAGCAGAAATATATTATGCAACATTCGTTCATTATTGACTGACTGCTCAGCGTTGCCGCATCCATTTTACACCATCCTTGCTTAGTCTTTGACGACAAGACATCTTGGTCTCCTTCCTTATTACCGAACATATTTTCAAACATGTCGTTTGGACGTCGCACGACTGTTGCCGTTGCGGCCGGAGGCCGGCATGCCCTGCTACGATTCATTATTTTGATGCTTTGGTTGATGCCTGCGCCGACAATAGTTGGTGCATTGGGTCCGTCGCCTGTGAATTGCACCGGCAACGAACATATTAAGGGGTACACCTCGTATCAGCACCTCAAAATCGCGATCGAATCGGCCGAAATTACCGAGAACAATCCAAAGACCTTCATTCTCTGCCCCGACACGATCCTGCGTCTCGATGGTGCATCGTCTCCCACTATTACGCTGGACACAATTTTGGGTGTGACAATCCAGTGCGGTGTCAACGGCAACCCAAGCGATAGTTGCGTCATCCAAGGAGGAGCCCAGCAACAGCTCAGCGTCATCGGCGAGGGAGCCGAATTAAAGGGTGTTACATTTCGAGGTGCCAAACACTCGGGAGCCGTCGACGTAGAGAAGCCGGATTGGCTTCGCAGCCCAGGCGCCACCATTTTCGATCGGTGCATCTTTGAATACAATCAAGTTGCAGGTGCTTTCTCGCAATCCGGTGCCGCTGTAACTGTTCACGCTGGTAGTACTGCCGTATTTCGTGACTGCGTCTTTCGTCGAAATGTGTCTTGGCTTGGGGCTGTATTTGTTTCTTCTGGATCGGCAATGTTCATTCGGTGCACATTCGAGCGCAATGCATTTCTAGGTCCCCCACAGGGTGCCTTTTTCGGAAGTCCTTCGATCTCCGTCTCAGATGGTTTCGTTCTAGTCCAAGAAACGTTCTTTCTCGAAAATAAGCGAAGCTACCCTCAAGTCTATCTATTGGGTTCATCTGTAATTGGGGATAATCGTGGCAATTTAGTCTTTAGCGACGACAACGACTGTGACAGTGGCAGCTACAGTGACACGGGAGGGAGTCAGTGCAGCGGAATCTATCAAAATGAAACCCTCAACTGTTTTCGCTTTGACTTAACGTGCGAGGCACCAAGTTCCAGTCCCGGTGATATGCCTTCACAAACGGCCGCACCAAGCCCATCGTCTATTTCTGGAGCAGCTTCCATTCCCGCGACCGAGGAAGAAACTCTGCTTTTATCATCTGGTACGGTGATGAAAAGTACTATCAGTCGAGCGCTTTCTTGTTGGGCCGTCCTTGCTTATTTCGTGAATACTTTTCTCTAAGTCGGCCTGCTCGGACTCGGCATTACAAATATATTTCTTCAACATGGTCATGGAAGAGCCATCGGATTTGTTGAAGTACTGTGCCAAGTTTGTAGCAGTTGACAGCCAGCGCTTGTCGATCCAATCTTCATTGACTTGACTGCAGCAGAGCCGCAGCAAACCAGGAAAGCTAGTTTCTAAGATAGTCATGCATATAATTGTCATCAATTTGCTTTTGGGTATTTTACGCATGTATGTCCCTAGTGCGTCCTGCCCCTGGCTATTTTGAGATCCTACCTTACCAACCTCTCCTGATGAAAATCTGTATTACTCCTGTTCATTGATTGTTGGTCATCCTCCTTCATCAAACGTCACCAATACTTTTATGACTCCATCTTGATAATTTTGTGCGATTTCGTATGCCTCTGGAAATGACTCGTGAAATGGTATGGTATGCGTAAAGATTCCGGTGGGATCAAATCGTCCTTGTTCTAGCAATTCCATAGCCAACTCAAAGGTTTCCATTGGAGGTGAATGTGATGTTATCAATTTCAAATTCCGATGGAAGGTACGGGTGGAAATGGTAAATTGCGGTTCGTCTTGGGCGGGAGGAATGCCAAATAAGAGTACGGTGCCATATGCTTTCGTCAACTCACAACACATTTCCATGGTTTGACTTGGATGACCCACCATGTCGACAACGACATCGCAAAGTTCGCCATTGGTAATCTCCATTATTTTGGCGTGCGTGTCTTGAATCATGGTTTCATTGTTTGTCACGTGAATAGCATGCGTAATGGCATAGAGTTCTTGGGCGACTTCGAGCCGATCCGGCAACAAATCCAAGACAATCAATCGTCGTGGACGGTGTCCCGCCAATAATTGGGTCATGAGAAAACCATTTTGTCCTTGTCCCACGACGGCCACGGTCTTTCCCGTCAAATTGCCGTCCAAGTGTTGGCAAGCGTGCAAAACTGTGCCGAGCGGTTGGGCCAATACAAACCACCGGGGATCAAAATCCGCCAATTTGTTGTGCCGAATGGGAGGTGTCACTTTGGGAACGGGGACGCAGACGGCGTCATGGGAAACAAAATATTCGGCAAAGCCACCTTTGGTTTCAAAGATGGAATCGAGATCCACAAGCCCCGTGGCCCGACGAAGTTTGTCGCCAAAGACTTGTTTGAAGTAAATGGGAGGAAAGGCCAAGACACGCTGTCCCACTGGATACTTGCAAGGCTCCACAATCTGAACTATTTCTCCCAAGAGCTCGTGGCCGGTTCCACCACAAGTAAAGGTACCCAAGGCATCCAAGGACTGTCTCCAACAACAACCATGACAGGAGTTGTCGGGACCTTTTCCCACAAAGTCAGAACCACAAATAGACGCCGCAATGGTCCGAATCAAGACCGTACCGGGTGGATAGGGACGATCATCGAAGGATGGCAAATCGAGGGAGGGTTTGACACAGGACCGTAATTCATAGCAAGCAAGTTTCTCGAGTTTGGCGGGGTTTTCCTGAAGAAAAGCTCCCATCATCATTGTACTGTCGTAGTGCAGATATTAGCGGCTACTGTACAGTATATGGTGATCGGATAGAGCTCCAATCATAGTTGTAGAAGTATCGACTTGGCAATTTCTTTGTTGTTTCATGGTCCGTGCTGAATAATAATAATAATGTGGAGGCCAAAATTCTCTTGTCTGGGTTTTATTTTACGGGGTATGCACACATGCCCCAATTCCCTTTGGAAGCATATTCTATTAGTGAGTCCTCTTTCGCCATAATTATAACGATAAAACAAAGTTGCACTGAATGCCACAACAATGGAACTGGATCAAGCTGGAAGACCAAAAATGGCTTGCCTTATGATTGGTCCAAGAGAACGGCTTTGGCCAAGAGCAAATCCTTCCGTGTCTAAAGGAAGAGTGGTTCGAAGGAAAGCCTACCGCAGTCGCTCCGTCCCTTGGCTACAGAAAATGACACGGTGAGAAAAGGGTTCAACTTGGTGTTTGCAAACGAAACCGAAGCCCCACTACGGATTTCTGTGCCAGGATTCTAGCTAGTAGCATTGTTGGCCCCGCCGTGGTAGTAACCTCCTGCCTAGCTAGACGGCGTACTGCTACTGCTGTGCAAGAAACAGTGTCGCCCGCATGGTGGATATCGCCATGGATTTTATGCTCGTAGTAGCTCACATCTATAGGTCATGAGTGGGGCATCACTCAAGTGAGTCATTCATAAACACAAATTTGCTATAGAATACAAGTATCATTGGAATTGCGGCACATGCAGGTATCAAATCGCCAAGTTTCTGAATCATCCGAAGAGATTGTATCCCAAAAACGCCGAAGCTGTCACATACGAGGAGACCAGAAGGACAAACAGCACCTGAGCTTCAATTTTTAAATCATCTGTTTCTTCTTCGGTGGCAGCTCCGCCGAAGACAAGAAGGTACGAAACAGCCAGAAAGCATAAACTGAAGAATAAGCATACGTTGAAACTCTCTGGGGTATCCTCTTCTTTGGTCTCTGTCATTATGCCAATTGTCGATAAGATTTTCTGGATCAGAACCATAACTGTTCCAACCATACATAACGCGAAGACACAGGCCCAGATATCCCCAGATCGCAAAACAACAGCATATACGGCCGAACAAAATAGCGCAAACATAGAAGGATATTCCACCTCAATCTCTCCAGAAGTCGTTGGTTTCATTTCTGGAGGCGTCTCACTTCGTCCTGTTTTCACTTCTTGGGTCTTCTTTTTGTTTGACTGAGCATCGTTTCTTTCTTTCTTTACTGGGGATTTCTTCTCACTGTTTGCTGGGTTTGCCTTTGTTAGCTGAGTGGTCGGCTGCATCTTTACTGGGAACATCTTCGTTTCTTGCTCTGTTTTCGCTGCAGGTGCTTGCCTTTTTGGCTTCTTTTGGCTTCGTTCCGATGTGGCGGGATATCTTTCTCCCTCCGAATGAGACTTCTTCTTCATGTTGTCTGGAGTCTTCATTTCTTTCTTTTTGCCATCTTCTTGAGTCTGCGTTTCGCTCCGTACATCTAGGGCTGGCTTTCTTTCGTCCTCGAACTGCGCCTTTGTCTGCTTCTGTCTTGGAGCCACCATTTCATGCTCTATTTTGGACCTGTGCATTTCCCATTCCTTTTTGGCTCGAATGACAAAGTCAATTTTTGGACCTTGTATCTGCATGGCATCACGCATCTCTCGAAGAGCGTTGTTAGTTTCATCTTGAGTCCTGCTGCTTTGTAGCATTTCAGCCACTACCTGTTCACCACCAAGTGTGCCTGCCATCTCCGAAACTACTTCAGACTGCGCCTTCATTGCTAGCAACGTGTAATCTGTCCAGCTGCTAATCCTTTCCGCCAGTTCTTTGTGATCTTCATTGTTTTTTTCGACGTTCTTCTGCAGCGTATCAAGCTTCGTTACCACTTCAATGTTCGTCTGAGCGATCTGTTCGAGTCGCATAACCAGGAGCGCGAAAGCTAGTATGAAAGTGGCGGCAACGGCGATCGAAAACCTAGTAGGGGTCTGCGCTTTCATCATTCTCTCATACTCTTGATGAATCAACCGTTTTACTTGCTGCTCGTTAGGACGCTCCTCCTCGCCGAGGAAGGAAAAGTCGTCCTCAGAGTTAGCGGGGGCATGATGCTGCTCACGATCGAGCGTAGGAGCGACATCGTTGTCCGCAGATGACGGCAACGAAGTCTCTTCCCAATTCTTACAGGAAGTCATGTTACTTTCGTGAAATAGAAAGTCAGGATCACGTTATCGATGCCTACTAGCGGAGTTTCTTGTGATTGCTTCTACATCTGACATCCGTTGATCCTCAAGCAACGGACGATTCGAGTTTTCGTGCGAGAGGTTGTCACACAAAGCGTCATTTTTGCCAACCTTGTACACAACATTGAAAATGTGTTCAAACACTGTTCAAACATGCACTGTCCTGGCAATGTTCTGCCACCAACTGAGTCATGAATAGACTCAAGGAGTTGCATACATACAGCACAGTGCAGTACGTCGTACAGGTAGTGGATCTAGCTGAGGATGGTGGGCCAGACACAGCACCTCCGAGAGTGGAGGGTACCTGTGGGTCCAATGTCGTTGAAACAGCCCTAAATTACCCCTAATTTGCTCTCTACGCACGCACACGGTATCATGCATGTCTTGGTCAATGACTGCTTTTTGGAATGATGAGGCTGCCGCCATCCACCATCAGCCGATGACAATGATGACCACCATAATTATATACAACAAACCAACAACAATTTGCTAGCTACTCGGCTAATCAATAACTATCAGTTGACAGATACAGCTGATTGTCTAACTATATTTATACAATAATAATTCATCATGGGATCCGATGACGATTCCTCCTCGTCCTCTTCCAAATCGTCTCGATCGGAATCGGAAAGCAATCGCGAGAGCGACGATGACGGTGATGATACGGCCAGCAAATCTTCCGCGGCATCCGGAAGCACGAGTCGCTCTTCTGGTTCGTCTGCTTCTGGTAGTCGTGCATCGACAGCTACCAGTAAAAGTGGGGGCAGTGGAAGTAACAGTCGAAGTGGCAGTCGAAGTGGCAGTGGCAGTGAAAGAAGTGGCGGCGATGACGAGTCCAATCATTCAGAAACAGAAGACGCCGAGCCAGCACCTCCTCCTCCTCCAGCAGCACCGGCACAACCCAAGAATTTTTCCGAATTAGAAGCCCTCGAAGAAGAACGGGTCCAAATGGAAACCAGAATGTTGGGATTTACCATTTTTGCCAAACGCGGAACGTTGGAGGATTTGGAAGACAATTTATTTCACGGTGACGACCAACATCATGCCGATGCTCCGGTGGAAAATTTGCACGCCGAAGCCCAAGATACGGACGATTTATTGGATACGTTGGGAAAAAACTTTGCCAATATTTGTTTGAAATTGGACGATGAAGAACATCACGAAGAATTGACACGCCAATTAGACGAGGAAGAAGAAAAGGAACGAAACATCAGTCGGGGTGGCGACAATAAGGGAGCAGCAGATGACGACAATAAACCTAAAATTTCGGTCGATGATATTGACAATCATGATGGCGATGATGTAGGGGACAAGGATGAAGATATTGAAAATAGTTTGGCGGCCATGGTGCGAGCTCATGCAGGAGAGGATGCTCTGCCCTCCACGGACCCACAACAGCAACAGGATGATGATGATGATGACGATGATGACGATGATGATGAACCCATGTCGGCCATGCCCGATTTTTCCAACTTTAAAAAAGAGGCGGAAAAATCCCTGAAGAAAAAAGAGTCGGAAAAAAAGAGAGGTGTCACCCGCAGCAATTCGTCGCCCATGATCTTGAGACCAGGAGAAGAGTCCTTGTTTTTTGATTGGCGAAACTATGCCAAAACAAAGCAACACCACGTGCAAAATGGATTGACGTTTGATTATGAAGCCTACAAGAAGGAACAAGATAACCGTGTATTGAGCAAACATGCCAGTTTCGGGGAAGCGGGCGGCGCTAATGATCCCTCGAGTAGTAGTGGTGCCAACGTGGTGGAAGATAAAAAGGAGGAAATGACAAATGGTAAAGACAACAACGACAAGAAAGCGGACAACAATTCCAAGTCAAAGAAAAGTAGCAGTAAAGACAAAAGTAAATCGAGCAAATCCAGCAGCAACAGCAAACGCAAGGGGCTTGCACGCTGCAATACGGCCCCAGCCGGAGGGTTGCGACGGCCAGGGGAAGAATTCTTTGATTGGAAGCAACACGCAAAAGAAAAGGCCAAGGCATCATCATAAACAAATGGAAACGGGGATGGGGGTCTCCATCTATGATCTCTTGAAGTCCTGTGCAGTGCGTACTGTAGGTGCTGGTTGGAAGAAGGTACAACCCTGGGATTCAATTAGCAATTGGAAATGCAAGCCTACCAGAACACTCGCAAAATCCTTTTCACTTTTTGCTAAGCCATCAATTGAACTATCAATTTTATGCCTCAATGTACCTACAAGTTCGGAGGACCCAAGCAACACGATTCCTCATTGGTTTACGTGATTTGGAAGCCACCTTTCCCCAGGCCTTGTTTCTTTATCTTGCAAATCTTTTAAATGATTTGTCAGAAGTATGTTGAATCACATTGGTTCGAATGCTTGGCTGCCAAAATGCAAGCAACTGGCTGAAAGCTGAATTGGGCGTTCGGATGTTTTGCAAAGATGAATGCTCCTCTGGTATAGGCCCATGACGGACATCATGCCACAAGCATAGCAAAGAGAGACAAGCAAGTATATAGCGGTTCAGAGTACTACCTAGGATGAGTACCGTTCCCGGAATTGTAGCATCCCAAGAGCAAGCGGCTGGCAGATCAGAAAAGCATGAACACCTGCCCAAAAAAATATGGAGTGTTTTTTCACAAGCTGAGATGTCGAACCAATGTGTGACGCAAGGACAGCGAACGACAGGGTTAGAGTTCTTTGTTTAAGCATGGAGTTCATAATAGCAGGGTTAGTGTTCTTTTATTAAAGCATGATTGTGCGTGGAGCTCATGAAAACACAGAGCTACTAGTAGGGGTTCTCAATAAGTCGCCAGGAAGTTTACCAGGGTTTTTGCCAGGAACATACAAAGTTAAAGTGGTACTCAACCTTAAGTAGTTAGTGCCTCATAACCTATTACTCCCTGGTAATGTTCCTGGGTCTAAAACTGCACCAGGAATTTTGTCAGGTTTAACAACCATGCATTCTGGCACAACGACCATTTTCTGAAAGTGTCATCAAGACAACACGCTACAAGCACTACTAGTAGTAGCACTGCAGCACGTTGGTTCCATCCATATCGATCCAAGCTACAGGATGTTCTACTGCCTCCGAGTGCTGCTGCACCTCTAACAGGGTGCCATCCGACGTTTGCGACTGAATCGGCTTCCGGTTTGGGCACAAACACCGGCCACGATCGGGCGTTACATGCTATCTTCAAGTTGAATTTGCCCACAACAGTTCAAGTGATATTCCGTACGCTTTGATTGACATTCCCGGAGCTTCTTTTTGCCTGATAAACCGTGGGAAACACAAGGTGCTCGCCGACATCTGCAGCTCGTTCAGAGTCTGGTTTTGGTTCAATTACCGGCCAACTGTCAACACAAGTGGAGTTTCCATACGAAAGTCAATGCGAACCATACGATACGATCCATACGAAAGTCATGCCGCTTTTTCTACACCCATTGAACGATGGAACGGGCAAATGTGATGCACAGAAGTGTCCGTTTGCTAATGTTGCCGCCGACACTTACATGTGTGGAATTGACGAATGCACTAAGAAGGTTCATGTCGAATGCTACACTCGTCTAGTTCTTGTCCAAGTGGGAAAAGAAACGTTGCCCCCGCTTCCCGACGAATGTTTGGCTTGTACGAAAAAGCATTGCTATGCAGTGATTAAGCTAGCTAAACCAGTTAAAGCACATAGATGGGGCAATGATGCCAAACCCGAAACTCCAACGGTGACCGGTGAATGGATTCTAGTCGATTGGTTAACGAAGGAAGACAACTACATTAAGTACAAAGGTAAGGACAATGGTGGCCATACGAAGAAGCACTGCTGTCTGATCATGGCTAGCAAGTGCACGCAGTTGACTATTTGCGAGCGGACCCACGAAACTGTTTTGACGAAGGTGTCGGCGATGGAAGATCAATGGAGGCAGACACACGATTGGGTCAACAACACAGGCGTGGGCGTCTTGAGAGATGACGGAAAGGAGATATTCGATGGCCTTGTAACAGGACGTTGTTCTTTCTATTATGACTTAGAACCTATAATGATTGATAGAGCCGGAACTAATCCAGCTGTCACTAGTGAAAACTTAGATGATTCGGATGACGAAGATGATGTTGATGATGTTGATGTTGATGATGATGAAGATGCGGGTTCGGATTCTAGTTCCATTCCCAAAACCATCACTCAATCGACACCGGAAAGGACGGCTGATGTTGAAAGTGCAAAGAAGATGACTGTTGCAGAGAAGAAGTCTGCGGATGAGAAGAAGAGGGCGTCTTGCTCTGGTGGTAGCCTTGCGGGATCTGTCTCCGTCATCGACGTTGAGACCAAGGAGATGTTCGCCAATGCAAAGAGCTCTTCGGCCGACCGATTGAAGCAGACTGCGGCCCACCATCGGGACCTTCTTGCACATCAGCGAGAGATGAAGTCTTTGGAGGAACGCAAAGTGGTGTTGCAGGAGAACGCGGCAAAGGCTGTCAACTGGTCGGAGATGATGGCAAAGACCACTTACAAGTACGAATTGTATTTGAAGTACAAGTCCATGAGCGAAGATGGCTGGCCGGACGAAATGATCTTGGACTTGATGCCTGAACTAGCGGTTGTCATCAAAGCCAAGTCGGCAACGGCCAAGCGTCCAGCTGAATCTCCAGCCGAATCTCCAGCAAAGAGCAACAACAACAACAACAACAACGACAGCCCTGCAAAGCGAACTCGATCCAAGAAGCCTTAGTTTAATTTAAGAATGCCAAACGTAGTCATGGAAATGTTGCAAGAGCTGATTTCTGCGAGTGTCGTTAGGCATCCATTCAGGCACGGCTTTCATCAACTCCGTCTGATCCTCCTCTCGCCCTTCGGCATCGTAGGCTGAAATGTCGTCCTCATCAATCCATGCTTTCATTTCCATGTTCTCATTGCAGGTTAGCAACATGTTGTGAAGAATGATTGTGGCTTCCACCAAACGCAAGATGCGACGCAAAGACTTCTTCTCTGTCGTGATCTTCATTCGGATTGAACGCAACCACGGGAAACGACCCTTCAGGATTCCAATTGTGTGTTCCGATCGCATTCGAACCTTCGACAACAACTTGTTGAACTTTTCATGTTCTTCCGTCATCTCTTCGCCATGCTGTTTCTTGAACGACGCAACCATGTAAGGACTGTTCGAGAAAGCACTGTCTCCAAGGTTGAATTCGTTTTCGCTAAAATAGTTTCGAGGATTCAAAAACAAATCCATGTTGCGGTAAACTCGCATGTCATGAGCAGATCCTGGAAATCCTGCATGGTAAAAGCGGATCTTGCGGTTGTAGTCACAAACAATCATCACAGTCAAAGTGTAGAGATGTTTTCTTCCTTTGTAGTCAGGGGCATCTTCGGTTTGGGGTTCGAATGCCAAAGGAAACAACGTTCCGTCGGCAATCCCAACCACGTTCGGAAATCCAGTCTTCTTAAGCACTTTCTTCGCAAGTTTCTTTCGTTCCTCCTTGTCGGGCCATCCATAATAAATCGGCTTCAATTTACGAATGGCTTTCATGACACGATCACGATAAACATCCGAAGTTCCTTCTCCAATTCCGAACATGTTCCTTTGATTCTTGCTTGCGGTTCCCGAACCTTCAGTGCCAATGCATTTCAAAAACACCATCAGTTGATGAATGACTGGAGCCTGGGGACGGCCTTCCTTCTTGTTGCCCACTGTCGTGAAAACGGGGCAATCCTCGATCTGGTCCAAAACCCAATCGAAAGCGAATCTGGACATGCGGCATTTCTGCAAGAATTCATCATCGTTCAACCAACGATATTCGTTTGCCGATTGTTCAATCACAGCCGCTTCATCTGCATCAGCTGGAAGCTCGGGCAGCAGATCGTCGGAAAACTTATCGGGTCGTCCTTTGCGATTCGTCTTTGGACGAAAGAATTAACTTTTTCCTTTGCAATGAGTGATTAGCGACGTCAACGCTTCATCCTTCGCATCCACCATGCCATCGTCATCACTTTCCTCTGTCGAACGGCAAACTCTCTCCTTGACGCGTCGGCTCATTAGACCACGCAGATGCCTGATGAACCGAACTCGCTTCGAAAACCGAGGCATCTTACCGTTTTCGATGCGAATGACTGCGACAACCCACTGCGAACACACTGACTGACACTAGCAGAGCTAGTAGCAGAGCTAGCAGCAGAGTTGAACGAACGAACGCCGATGATCACAACGGTCGAATCGAAAGTGAAGTGCTGTTGTTGCCACAGCAGCAGCCACTGTTTCGACGCACTCGATGTGCTTGCCATTGTCTTTCGGAAAATGGTCGATGCGATGCACCAGGATGCAGGGTGACACACCTGGCAAAAATCAGCGGTTGTGGGGCACTCAATGTGTACTTTCGAATCGTGCAACCAGGAAGAGGTGCTGTAATTTGATTGGTCGAGCCATGTCACAGCAATCTCCTGGTAAACAATCTGGGAAACTTCCTGGCGACTTTTGAGAACCCCTAATGTGCGTCATAGAG
>ENA-ORBV01004853-ORBV01004853.1-microbial-mat-metagenome-genome-assembly--contig:-NODE-4853-length-25396-cov-5.588807_pt1 | contig 25396 bp, 22 predicted proteins | sample MGYA00237777_ERZ505514 | MGnify/ENA primary metagenome ERZ505514 (study PRJEB26160, sample SAMN06269048) | microbial mat metagenome | isolation source: Oligotrophic lake microbial mat | place... | reverse complement strand
ACCTCTTTAGAGGTTTCCAGATTGCGCGTAGCTCTGGGTTTTGAACCCGGAGCGGCTGGCTGCGTAAGGTGAGTTAATGAGTCCGCGAAAGTAACGCAAAATCGGAACCACCAAGACACGGAGGACACCAAGAAATTTTCTTAAAAATCTTCTTGGCGCTCTTGGTGGTTAAAAATTGAATCTCTTTCATGGTTTTACCTTTGCGTCGCGCCGCAAGACTCACGCACGATCAATTCAATTGGCAGCATGAAGGCTTCCGTTGGTTCGCCTTCAATCAATGAAAACAGCTTTTTAACCATCAATCTGCCACCTTCATGAATTTGCTGGCGGACAGTTGTTAAACGCGGGTTACAATGGGCCGCCAATTGAATATCATCATAGCCGATGACGGCAATATCTTCCGGCACACGTCGCCCTAGCTCATGAATAACCTGCATCGCCGCAATAGACATAAAATCACTGCACAAAAACACTGCATCCAATTCCGGTTCTCGTGCCAACAATTCCGTAATCGCCTGATGGGCAGCTTGCGGCGTAAAATCGGTATACGTCACTAATCGCTCATCAAACGTCAGGCCGGATTCACCTAATCCTTTTTCATAGCCCTGCCGCCGCAAATACGTTTCCACCATATTTGGATTGCCACCTATAAAGCCGATTTTCCGCCGTCCGTATGAAGCCAAGTGACGTACCGCCATCGCTGCGCCTGCGACGCTGTTCCCGCCCACAGAAACATAATCCTGCCCATCCAGAATCGGCCCCCAGACAACGAAATTTGCGCCAAGCTCTTGTAGTTTTTGGATCCCGCGATCTTCCAAAGATCGGTCAATCAAGATTACGCCATCGACTCGCTTATTCTGGGCATAACGCAAGCACCAGTTATCATCATCGGAGCGAACACGCGAGACAAGCATATCATAGCCATAACGATCTAATTCATCCGTGATTGCGCCGATAATCTCCATGTAGAAAGGATCAGAAATCATGCGGTGGCTCTCGCCAACGTAAGGAAAGACCGTTGCGATGGTCTGTGAGCGCTGCAACCGAAAATTTTGCGCTCGGAAGTCCATCACATAATTGTTTTCAGCCGCAATTTTAAAAATGCGATTACGCGTTGCTTCGGGGATAGAGGCATTCCCGCTGAGTGCGCGTGAAACTGTCGAGACAGACACACCCGCCAAGCGACTAATATCAGCCATCGTCATACGTCTGGACACAGATTATAACCATCACTTACGTTAAAATTTATCTCTTTAGAGATAATGTTATCTTAAAAATCCCACAAAACGGAGCCCAATGGGACTATCTTGGCACATGCGTTGTCAGAATTTCGACCCCATCATGCCTAATCAACAGACCATCTTCAAAACGCACACCGGTTTCAGTTGGGAAGTAAATCCCCGGTTCCAGCATAATGACCATCCCCGCCTCTAAAGTTTCTTCGTTATAGGGGACAATACGCGGTGACTCATGGGCGGAAGCCCCTACCCCATGTCCAGAGTGATGCGGATACACGGGATAGCCTGCATCCGTAATAAACTGCCGCATTTTCTGATCGACTTCATTGGCTTTTACACCGGGACGGATAAGCGAGATCGCGTAATCCAACGCATTAAGCGCATCCTGCCGCATCGTTTTTTGTCTTGGCGTAAGTTCGGAAGTGTAATAGGTCGCGCAGCTATCGCTCCAATAACCCTGATAATTCGTGCTTAAATCCACAATCAACGACCCATTCGGCGTGATTGGATAATCTAAAGGCCAACCGCCAATGTTGTTTTGGCGCTCACCCACCACACAATCATTGCCAAAGGCGACACGCGCCCCCACCTCACGCTGAATGGCGCTGTGCATCGCCGTCCAAACATCAATTTCGCGCAGTCCGGCCTGAACAACCTCCGCTGCAACTTTATGCCCGATGTCAGTCAATTGAAAATTGCGCCGTAGTTTAGCGATTTCCTCATCGGTCTTTATCATCCGCAGCGGCACAAGCCACTCATCACTGTGAACCAATTCACCGTTAGCGGAAAATGTCGTTTTCAGTATCTCAAAAAGATAAGCTGTTAGATGGTATGTTTCTACGCCGATCTTCCCCATTGAAGCGGCTGATTTCTCAAACAGGCCGCGCAGTACTTCGCCCAAGTTTTCGACAGCTTTCACAGGTTCATCAATCGTATAGCCTGTATAGGTTAAAATTGATCCATCCGATTCTTGTGCAAAAAAAGCTGCGTCAGAGTGTTGTGAATCCAGCACAATCAGCGTAAAGTGTTCATCCTCGTACCAAACCAGACTTGGCCCACCAGCGAATAAATTTAACCCAAGCTGAATCGGCGGCGCATAGCCCGTGAGCCATTTAACACTGTCCAAATGCGCGAAAAGGGCGCGCTCCACGCCTTTGGATTTCAACATCTCGATTGTTTTTTGGCGCTGCTGCTGGTGCATGGTGATCTTCTTTCGTGCCAACCATTTAAAATCGCTGGCCTAAAACGTCTGAAACCAATTTTCTGCCAGCGCAGGACTGCCTATTTTGTCCATCCACGACGTACCGTATAAATTACAAATTGCGGTCAATGCGCTCATCCGTGCTTTGCCTGTCGTTGCAAGGAATTGCTGGAGCGCTTCACCTGTAAGTGGCAGTGCCTCTGCCCAAACCGCCCGACCTACCATCACCCCGCTTGCGCCAGCTTTGCAGGCGAGAATGGTTTGCCGGAGGAAAATATCATAGGTTACGCCTGCGCTCAGGATCGTCCAAGGGACTTCACTGGCAGAATTTAACTCATCCAGCGCATCTGCCCAAACCGATTCATCGGGCTGCTGCTTAACATCCAGCGGAAATTCAGCTTTGAGGATGTCGATCCCGCGTGCCGTAAAATGCCGCACGGATTCAATCACCACCTGCCGCCGCTCCTCATTGGAAAGCGAATTTTGAGGGTCGAGAGAATAACCAATCGGTTCAAGGAAAAACGGGATACGGTGAACTTTGCATTGTTCGATAATGGAATCCACGAGGTCTGTCTGAAATTGGGCATTTTCCGCGTCTGGATGAAAATACAAAAGCAGTTTCACCCCACTGCCGCCTGCACTTTTGATTTTCGACACATCCCAATTTTCGATAAAGTTCGTCAAGCGTTGGCTTGGATGTGGCGTGTAATCCGTCACCTCTAACGGTGATAGCAGCCCCTTCCCTCCGGAAATGCCGCTTTGGGTAAAGGCCGCAAAGCCATATTCGGGATCAGTCAATACAGCGGTGGCCTCATCCGCAAGGTGATGGATAATGGCGCGTTTGAGTTCGATTACGTCCTGGCGTGTGATGGGTTTCTCTCGCGCTTTTTCCATATCCGTCAACAAAACGCCGCGATGGTCAATCGCCAAAACCGAGAATAGCCCTTTTGTAGTGCTGCATTGGCGCAAATGGCGATAGGTCGCAAAATCACTGGTCATTAAAATCCACCCTGACTTTCAATAAAAGCGGTCACTTGCTCATGGGTTGGCATGTCATTGGCGCAAGCATGGCGCGTGACGATAATCGCCCCGGTGGCATTGCCGAAACGAGCACACTTTGCCCAATCCCAACCACTTAAATAACCAAAAATAAAACCGGATGCCCACGCATCCCCTGCCCCCAACACGTTTAATACTTTAACTTTAAATGGTTTGGCGACATGCGAACTCCCGTCAGGCATAAAAATTTCTGAGCCTGCCTGTCCGCGTTTGACGGCAATGGCCTTCACTTTGACTGCTGCTTGTATCAAAATGTGTACCGCTTTTTCAACATTTGCTTCATCCGCCGCAGCGGTAATTTCGTCTTCTGTGCCAATCACAATATCGACCAGCGGCAGCGCACTCCGCATATTCGCGCCATACGTCCGCAAATCACGCCAGAGCGTCGGGCGTTTATCCAAGTCGATTATCACATCAACGCCTGCGTCCCGCGCCCGTTCCATCGCTGCCAGATTTGTACTGCGTGAGGGTTCAGCGCTAAAATTCGTCCCCGCGACAAATAATACCCGGCTGTGCTCCATCGGCACACGCGCAAGATCGTCTAAGGTGAGATAAAGATCAGCCGGATCAGGCCGATAATACACAAGTGGAAATTTATCCGGCGGCAAAATGCTTAAAAATGCCAATCCAGTGAGATGCTCTTCATCATGCACCACATAATCGGTATGAATACCTTCAGCCCGCATAAAATCCATTACACCATCGCTGAGGCCATCCGTACCGATACGGCTAACCATCGACACACGCAGACCTAAGCGGCGCGTCCCAACCGCCACATTCGTCGGGCAGCCACCAGCATACACATTAAAACTTTTGACCTTCGCAAGTTCCGAACCAATTTCATTGGCATAGAGATCAATCGCCAGCCGCCCTAAAGAAATGACATCAAAACGTTTTTCGTCCATTAAAATCATCTTTTTCGCATTACTTCTCGAATAAAATAAGTTACGCAATCGATTGCATAATTCTAATCCGTCTGTTATGATCGTGCAAATGAATGGTTTTGCTTTATTAAAAGGACGTTTTTTATGAAGGCTGTGATGAAAGTCGCGGCAGGCGTTGGCAACATCGACCTGCGCGATATTCCTGAGCCAGCAGTGCTGCCGGGGCAGGTAAAAATAAAAGTCCAAGCGGCAGGCATTTGCGGGACAGATTTACATATTTACAAAGATGAATTTCGTTCCGTTCCACCTGTCGTATTGGGACATGAAATTTCTGGCGAAATCGTAGAAATCGGTGAGGGCGCAGGCGGAATAGACATTGGCGCTCGCGTAACGACAGAAACTTATTTTTATACCTGTGGCGTTTGCCGTTTTTGCCGCAGCGGACAGAATAACCTATGCCTGAATCGCAAGTCGATTGGATCAGCGGTCAACGGCGGTTTTACCCAGTACGTCGTCGTTCCGTCTAAAAATATTCATCGCTTACCCGAAAATGTAGATTTTCATGCAGGCGCATTAACCGAACCGCTGGCTTGTGTGGTGCATGGTGTCCTCTCGACACCGACTGTCGCACCGGGGGATATTGCCGTTATCGCGGGACCCGGCGCGATTGGCTTACTTGCGCTGCAAGTCGTTAAAGCGGCTGGCGCAACCGTAGTCATGCTCGGCACAGATGCGGATACCCATCGTATGACGCTTGCCCGTGAACTCGGCGCGGATTATGTCATCAATGTGCAGCAGGAAAATCCTAAAACGCTGATTCAAGACATCACGCCCGAAGGATTAGGCGCAGATGTCGTTTATGAATGTTCCGGCGCAGAGCCGGCTGCCTCTCAATTATTGGAATTGGTGAGGCGGCGCGGGCGTTATGTTCAGATTGGGCTGTTCGGTAAGCCTGTCGCATGGGATTTGGATCAGGTTTGTTACAAAGAACTGATTGTGACAGGCAGCAACGCCAGCATTCCGTCGGCATGGGTACGTGCGATCCAATTGATGAAAGCGGGATTAGTGCAGACCAAGCCTCTCATCACCGATGTTTACGACGTGACAGCGTGGCAAGATGCTTTTGATGCCTTCGAGGGCAAGCGCGGCATCAAAATACTGCTCCAACCTGTAGGCTAGAAAGGCGCGATGATGAGGCTTAAAGGCAAAGTCGCGCTGGTTACAGGGGCAGCTAATGATCGCAGTATTGGCTGGGGGATCGCAAAATCTTTAGCCGAGGAAGGCGCGGATGTTGTTGTAAACGACATCGCTCATACCGATGAACTCGAAGCTCGCGCCAACGATATTCGAGCGATGGGCTGTCGTGGACTTGCTGTAGCCGCTGACGTGACGCAGCAGACACAAGTCGACTCGATGTTTGAACGCACAGTACAGGAACTCGGCAGAGTCGATATTGTCGCCAGTAATGCAGGCATCATCCGCTGGGAAAGATTTCTGGATATTACGCCAGCAAATCTCCGTCTCATTGTGGATGTCAACCTTAAGGGGAATGTTTACGTCTGTCAGGCAGCGGCGCGTGAAATGATAAAACAAGGCGAGGGGGGGCGGATTATCCTCACATCATCTGTGCAATCGGATGTCCAATTCCCGATTAATCCGATTTATGGCGCGACCAAAAAAGCCGCGCATTCCTTCGTTGGCACACTGGCGCTGGAACTCGCTCCTCATAACATCACGGTCAATCATATCGGCCCTGGTTGGGTGCGCTCGGCCTTGAATGATCCCGCGCCGGGGTTGCAAACGCCGCAAGCCATCGAGCAGCAGCGATTAGTGGTTCCTTTAAAACGCGACGGATGGATTTCCGAAATGGGACGGGCTGTGGTCTATTTCGCCTCGCCAGATGGCGCATATACGACAGGTGCATTTTTGCGGATTGATGGTGGATTGGGCATCAGCAAATATTCTTAATAGCTCTCAGTAATTTTGGTAAAAATGATTGATTTATCCAATAAAACAATTTTAGTGATCGGCGGCATTCATGATTTAGCGCTCGGTGTCGCGCAAACGCTGCAATCCGCAGGCGCGGAAATTATTCTAGCCGTTCATCAAGATCAATTAGTCGCCCCTCAACTTCATGCCCGTGTGCAACCTGTAACTTTGCATGATCCAATTCAATTGAGTCAGCAAATTCAAGCGATGGGCAAACTTGATGGAGCCATTTTAAGTCCGAGTTGGTTCAACTTTAACAGCTTTCTGGACACAACCGCAGCGGATTGGGACACGGCACTGGCGCAAAACTTTGAAAATATGACTTATGCCGCGCAAGCTATCGCCCGTCATTTGATTGCTCAAGGTAAGGGCGGGCGACTCATTTTTCTCTCGTCTGTTGCGAGCATCATGCCATTGGTTGAGACGAGCATCGTGGGAACATCGCTCACCGCGTTGTGGGCGTTAGCCAAAATGGCGGCAGTTGACTTAGGCCCACATGGAATTACAGTCAATGTCGTCGCCGGGGGATGGATCGAAGCAGAATGGACAAAACCCTATTTGCATCCCACTGGGCGCAGTTACATCCAAGAAGGCATCCCCTTAGGACGAATCGGCATACCGCAGGATATTGGCAATCTATGTTGTTTCCTTGTGTCGGATTTAGCCGCTTATATCACAGGCGCAATCATCCCTGTCGATGGAGGTTATCTGCTCACGCCAGCGGAACAAGGTCATTCGCCTTATCCTGAAAAAATCGACGTTTAGGATTCAAAGTAATCGCTATGCTTGCTCGTTCTGTTGCGAAGCCCACAGCGCCGCGCCAATTGCCCCTGCATCGCCGCCTAAGCTGGCATAAACGACCTGCATCCGGTCAATGGGTACAGTATGGCAGCGTTCACGAATAGCTCTCAGGATGGGCTGCATAATCCAATCGCCCATATTGGCGACTCCGCCGCCGATAATGACGCGATCAGGCGCAAGAATCGTCACCACATTCGCGATTCCAGCCCCGATGATTTGCCCCGCTTGATCTAAAATATCAATCGCAATCGCATCACCCAATTCGGCAGCCCGCATAATCACTTCGGGCGTGATGCGATTTAGATCAAAATCGGCTAATTGACCAATCTTGGTCGTAATCCCTTGCATAACGGCTTTCGCGCCCATCGCTGCGATGGCTGGCCCGCTGCCATAGCCTTCTAAGCCTCCCCGATTGCCGCTGCCATCTGGGTTGCCATTATACAGGATGGTTTGATGTCCAAATTCGGCGGCGGAAGCCCCTAATCCCAAATGAAGCCGACCATTCAGCGCAATCCCGCCCCCAATCCCTGTGCCGAGGGTAAAACAGACAACCGTTGCTGCACCTCGACCCGCGCCGAGGGTGGCTTCTGCCAATGTAAATGCCCGTGCATCATTCACCAATGCAACCGGACGATCTAACAGATTTTGCAAAATACTGACGACAGGCTTGCCATACCATTCTCCCGGCATATTGGGCAGCATCAAAGTACATCCCGCGTCGAGATCAATCGATGCAGGCACACCCAATCCAACAGCCACGATTTCAGTCAGGGCAAGACTTTGTGCGATACAAACATCGCGGACAACTTGCGCGATGCGGCGCAAAACCGCATCGGGTCCTTCCTTCGCTTCTGTCGGGACGACTCGCTGCCCGTAAATTTTTTCTGTTTGTGTATCAAAGAGTACGGCGGCAATTTTCGTGCCACCCAAATCGATGCCGATGTATTTCCCCATAACCTGTTTTCCAATGTTGAGTTAAGCGCTGTGAAGGGTAAGCGCTCGCGCCGGATTGCGGATGAGCATATCCATAATGATCGTTTCATTCAACCCGGCATCGCGCAGCATGGGGACAAAATGCTCAGATAAATATGTCAGACCGGGTTTTCCGCCATAACCGGGGTAATTGGATTTCCGCGCCAGATCGCTGGAAAGCATGATTTGCTGACCAAAACCTGCTTCGATCAAACGCAAGATAAAATCCACGCGGGTCTCATCAGGATAATATTTTGTCTTGCTGATCTGGTCAAAACCGAAGTAAACGCCAAGCCGCGCCAAAGCTAGATGCAGTTCCCAATCCAAGTTGCGGTCAAGATGCCCGATGAGGATGCGTGAGGGGTGAACGCCTTCTTTTAACAGCATCGCAGCTTGTTCCAGCGCCATCGTCCCCATTTCGGTATGCGTAGAAATAAGTGCGCCAGTTTTGTGATGCGCCATCGCCGCCGCCCGAAACACTTTTTCTTCATTCGGCGTAATCTTGTTCAGGCTGGATGCAGCCTTAATCACACCTGCACGAACACCCGTATCCTCAATCCCAATTTCGATTTCATGTACAAAACGCTCGGCAAGGCGTTCAACTGTTTCATCAGATACAAATGGCGCGGCAAACTTTTCTTTCAAAAATCCCGTGACGCAGATGATGTGTACGCCAGTCGCTTCGGAAAGTCGTTTTAATCCAGCGGGATTGCGATGGTAATCAATCGGGGTCATCTCCACCAACGCCCGCCCACCCGACTGATAAAAATCCAACAAATCGCTTTGGGCAGCAGATTCGCTGTCCAGCACGAGATCAGGTTCTTCCGTCGCGTAAGGCTCAGGCGGAATCGCCAGCAAATGTTCATGGGGATGACAAAAACCAAGTCCATCCGGCGCGATATCGCCTAGAACGGTACGAATGATAGACATGGTTAGATTACTGCTCCAACTTCGCGTAGTTGATCTTGCAGCACGGACAAATTCACTTCACGGGGTTGCACATTTTCATGGGTCGCAATCACGGCTGCGATTCCTGCCGCCTGCCCCATCGCCATACACTGCCCCATACTCCGCACCGAGGCATGAGCATCATGATCGGCGGAAAGGCAGCGTCCCGCCACCAACAAGCCCTCTACTTTTTGCGGCAGCAAGCAGCGATAGGGAATATCATACGTCTCGCCTTCCGGCAAATATTCCCATTTCGTATCATTCCCAGCGTGATGATCTTCAATCGGTGCGCCACACTTAGCCACTGCATCCTCAAATTTTGTGGCTGCCAGAACATCCACCCGTGTCAAGCGATATTCCCCATAAATGCGGCGGCTTTCGCGCACACCAATCTGATGGCTTAAACCGCCAAGCTCGGCATGTTCGTAACCGGGAACGCGATCCACCAAAAAGCGGGTATATTCTTCTGCTTGCTTGCGTCCTTCGATTTCAGCGGCAGTCAATTGTTCGGGATCAGTCGCATCAACATCGCCCACACGAGTCATATTAGTTGCCATCACCCCCGCTAACGGTGTGATATGGATGCTCCCTTCGCGGCGCGGCAGTGCATATCCGTCTGTGATCGCCTGCGCCATCAATTCATGCAAAGCCGCTTTTTTGACAGTCTGCGCCCGTGCCACATCGACATTAATCAGCTTGAACGTTGTCGTCAGCGATTGCACCGGGCTGTCCGCCGCGCTTTCATAAGGAACGCCAGCCGCTGCTGCTACATCCGCATCACCGGAGGCATCGATCACGACTTTTGCCTTTAGCCGGATAAATCCGCCCTTACCAACGGCAATCACGCCAGTCACGCGCTGGCCTTCCATCACGATATCCACGACAAAGGTGTGATACAACAGCTTCACACCTGCCGCACAAGCCAGCTTCTCCCAAACAATTTTGAGCGTTTCGGGATCATACGTAATGCCTTGTCCGGCACCATAAGTATTCGGACGCAGCAGGGCTTTTTTGCGCTTCATCAATTCATCCACGACCAAATCTGGTACACCGCCGACGACTTTAAACGGTTTTTCGCCGGGTGTATAAAAGCCATAAAAGGTATCAAGCACCTGCGTACTGATTCCGCCCATAAAGCCGTAACGCTCAATGAGCGCAACCGACACGCCTTGTCGTGCAGCAGTAATCGCGGCAGTCGCCCCGGCTGACCCACTACCAATCACAAGCACATCGGTTTCCCATAAATCGTGTACCGGAGCACTGTAAATATCCATATTTAGCCTTTCTAACGGATGGCTTCGGCGGCAGTGGCTAGTGCGCTGAATCGTTCTGGCGTGATTTCGACATCAAAAACGGCGCTCACAACTTCTGCCCAACCTTCAAGAAAATAAATCCAACCGTCTTCGATGGTCAAATGCTGCATTTGTGCTTGTGCTTTCGCTTGATGGAGAAAATCGAGTTCGCCGCGATAGTTGAGTTCCCATGCGATGCCGTTTTGCGGAAAAATACCCACATCTGTGATCGGGGAACCGGGAGTATCTTTACCCATCCCTGTCGCGTTAATCACCATTGAATGTGGCGGGAGCGCTACCATCAAGCGGTCATTTTGAAGCGGGTCTTGGTTGCATACAAATTCAAATTGGATGCCGGAAACAGGTAGGCTCGCTACCAAACTTTTGAGCGTATCCAGCTTGCCTTGGCTCCGATTGACGATCACCATCCGGCGCGGACGATCTACCTGTGTTGTATGCGTCACAAAATGTACTGTAATCGCAACTGCAGAACCGCCCGCGCCCAAACACAAAATGTCCGCTTGATGCTCGTTCCAATAGCCTTCTGGAATGAACATCTTCATAGATCGTGCCGATGTCACAGGGTCAACTGCATGACCAATCAGTCGATTATCTCGCTTATAAATGCAGGATACTTCCCTACAAAGTTGAGCATCCGGCGTAAGTTCGTCAAATAAATCCCGCGCCGCATTCAAAACATTAATTTTGTGCGTCGTAACCAATGCGCCGAGTGAAAGCGGATCATGCTTAATTTGGTTCACTGCCGCTCGATACTGTTCGACAGGCGCATTCAACGGAAAATCCACACCAACCAAGTCGCCCGTTTTACCGAGAATCTCCATCCATGCAGGGAACATTTTCCGACTGGATGATTTGCCCGTCGTCACACCAAAAAAATACATCGTCGGCTGTTCGCGGGTAATAAATTCAAATGGCGACATTGTTAACCACCATACACGCGGCGTACTCGCGCCCGATAATCGTCATATGAGTCATCAAAACGCTTTTTGCTTTCTTCTCCACCGATAAAATATCCACTCGTCAGCACCAACGGCGGATGCCCCTTCGCGGTTAATTTTTCGGCAATCGCGCATTTGAGGGCATTCGTCACAATCGCCGCGCCAACAGTTGAACCGGGGCCAACCGGGTCTTCTAACCCGTCTACTTTTACGAGGGCATCTCCGGCGGGCGTACCATTATCAAGTGTCACGTCGGCAATATCCGATAATTTTTTGCCGGAACTGTGCTTGGGCGCGGAATGTAAGCAGTGATCTTTGGAAACTAGCGCAATCACAGGTAAGCCAAGTTTTTTCACTTCCAGCGCCATCTCGACGACCACTTCATTCACGCCACTGTTAGAAAAAATGATGAAACTATCGGGCGGCTTTATCACAAAATTACGCAAAATAACGGCGGCTAATCCTTCGACATGCTCAATAAACATGGCCTGTCGCTGTCCATTCGCGCCGACAACTTGATTATGATACGTCATTGATAATTCAACAATTGGATGAAAACCGGGGAAACTTCCGTGCCGAGGATACATCTCTTCCACAAACATCCGCGAATGTCCAGTCGCAAACAGATGCACCAATCCACCACCAGCGATAGTCGTCGCACAGATTTCTGCGGCTTGGTCAATCGCAGGCATTTCATGGGTACGAAGGCGATTTAAAATTTCCTGCGCGGCATCCATATAACTCAAGGCAGCATTCATAAGATAATTTACTCCGAAGTGATTTATTTTAAATGTCCGAACATTTGCACATTATCGTATTGTTTTTAGAGACTTTTGTCAAGAAGTGCGCTTTATGGCTATTTATCCACCTTCGTAAGTATGGGTCGTGCTGAATTCATAACGATCTGCGCGATAATAGCTGGTGGTTTGTTCAATGATGCGATGATCGTTCACAAAAGCAGTGGTCTTAACCACAAGCAGCGCATCACCCAATGAGACTTGCAGCAAATCGGAATGTTCTTTAGCAGCAGTTGTCGCGCTGACGACATGGCTGATTTCAGTAATAAGCAGGTTGTAGTCATGGTTTAAAACTTCGTAAAAAGATTCAGTGGCAAAATCATGAGATTCTAAACCGGGACATAATTCAGTCAGAATGAGCGCGATTTGCAATCCGATAGGTTGATTATCACCATAACGCAATCGCTCTAAGCGCATATAATTTACGCCGACCTTTCCATGAAATGCCCTGGGTGCAGTTAAATCGACTATTCCCGTAGCAACTTCCAACACTTCAGAATGGGGTTGCAGCCCCATTTCTTCGATTTGTCGCGTAAAACTACGATCAAGGTAAAAACGGGTTGGATCGGGCAGCGCCTTAACGACTGTGCCACGTCCAGCTTTACGAGCGATCAAATTGTCTGCTACCAGCCGCGAAAGCGCCATCCGCATAGTATGCCGCCCCACCCCATAAACACGACAAAGCTCTTGCTCAGGAGGGAGCATATCATCCGAGCGAAGTTTCTTGGCGGTAATTAATGCACGCAAATCCATTTCGATTTGGTGATAAAGCGGAATTGGACTGTTAGGGTCTACGGGCGTAATAGGCAGCGCACTAATTTCCATAAGCGTTAAACTCTCTTGATGCCAATAAGTATAATTAAAGCCGTTTTCCAGTTCATTGACACACAATTTTTGACTTGTTATAATTACAAAATGACCGGACATTCGGAGAATAGATATTTTAACATACGTCTGGCTCATTCACAATTTACGATGTGGCATTGGCAATTTAGCACAAATAATTTGCGGTAAGTTTTGCCTGATGGTATATTGTGCAATCGATTGCGTAACCACACGCAGCATAAGTAGACAGTTTAAACAAGGAGATTTCTTAAAATGAAAAACCGTTCTTTAATTCTTTTAGTCCTGATGGCGCTGTTCTCTATCATGATGACGGTGACAGTCAGCGCCGCCCCACCACGACAGGACAATTCCTTCGTGATCGGCGTATCCAACAGCTTCGTCGGCAGCGAATGGCGCACTCAGATGATCCAAAATATGGAAGATGCCGTCGCTGATCTGGAAGCCGAATATGGTATCAGCATTGAATTGGTGATCGAAAGCGCAGATACCGACGCGCAAGGTCAGATTCAACAAATCCAGAATCTGGTCAATCGTGGTGTCGATGCCATCATCATCAACCCCGGCGATCAAGCCGCCCTCAACCTCGCCCTAGAAGAAGCCACCGCTGAAGGCATCGTCGTCATCGCTGTCGATCAGGAAATTGCCGCACAAGGCGTTTACAACGTTGCCATCGACCAAAATGAATGGGCTAAAACCAGCATCCGTTGGCTGGCGGAACAACTGGACGGCGAAGGCGACATTGTGCTGATCGAAGGCTTTGTTGGGCATCCCGCCAATGAAGCGCGTATGGCAGGTGTCGAAGAAGTCTTGGCTGAGTTCCCCGGCATCAACGTCGTCGGACGCGAAACCGGCTCTTGGGATCAAGCTACCGGACAGCAAGTCATGTCCGACTTCCTCGCTTCCATCCCCAACATTGACGGTGTTTGGACGCAAGACGGCATGGCGACTGGCGTTTTGACCGCCATCCAAACCGCCAATCCCGAAAACTGGCCGATCTCAACGGGTGAAGCCCGCGCCAGCTATCTGCAATTGTGGAACGAAATTCTGCAAGAACGTTCCGACTTTACCTCCATCGGTGTGGTCAATCCTCCCGGTGTCGGTGCGGATGGACTGCGGGTGGCGGTTGAAATCTTGCTCGGCGGCACAGTGGACGAAAGCCAATTGGCAGGACCCTTTGGTAATACGCTGTACGTCGATATTCCCTACGCCGTCACACCCGAAAACTTCGCTGACTATTATGCCGAAGTCGCCGATTTGCCAGAAAGCTATACGATGGACGGATTGATTAGCCAGGCCGAAGCCGGTGCTTTCATGGTCGATGGCAGCATGATCGCAACCGAAGAAATAGCAGCAGAAGGCCCCGATGCCCGTATGGAAGCATTGGCCTCTATGGAACCGCAGTCCTTCGTAATCGGCGTATCCAACAGCTTCGTCGGCAGCGAATGGCGCACCCAGATGATCCAAAACATCGAAGATGCTGTCGCCGAGTTCGCGGCAGTCGGTGTCAATATTGAACTGGTGATCGAAAGCGCAGACACCGACGCGCAAGGCCAGATTCAACAAATCCAGAATCTCGTCAATCGTGGTGTCGATGCCATCATCATCAACCCCGGCGATCAAGCCGCCCTCAACCTCGCCCTAGAAGAAGCTACCGCTGAAGGCATTGTCGTCATCGCTGTCGATCAGGAAATTGCCGCACAAGGTGTTTACAACGTTGCCATCGACCAAAATGAATGGGCTAAAACCAGCATCCGTTGGCTGGCGGAACAGCTTGGCGGCGAAGGCGATATTGTGCTGATCGAAGGCTTTGTGGGTCATCCTGCCAATGAAGCGCGTATGGCAGGTGTCGAAGAAGTCTTGGCTGAGTTTCCCGGCATCACCGTCGTCGGACGCGAAACAGGCTCTTGGGATCAAGCCACCGGACAGCAAGTTATGTCCGATTTCTTGGCTTCTATCCCCAACATTGACGGTGTTTGGACGCAAGACGGCATGGCGACTGGCGTTTTGACCGCCATCCAAACCGCCAATCCCGAAAACTGGCCGATCTCAACGGGTGAAGCCCGCGCCAGCTATCTGCAATTGTGGAACGAAATTCTGCAAGAACGTTCCGACTTTACCTCCATCGGTGTGGTCAATCCTCCCGGTGTCGGTGCGGATGGACTGCGCGTGGCGGTTGAAATTCTGCTCGGCGGCACGGTTGATGAAAGCCAACTGGCGGGACCCTTCGGTAATACCTTGTACGTCGATATTCCTTACAGCGTCACACCCGAAAACTTCGCTGACTATTATGCCGAAGTTGCTGATTTGCCCGAAAGCTACACCATGGACGGCTTAATTAGCCAAAGCCAAGCCTACGCTTTCATCGCGCAATAAGAGTTTACTAAACATCTGGACTGAAGGGGCAAAGTATGATTTGCTCCTTCAGCCACCCTACAACAGGCATCTTAATGGCTCAAATTAGTGCTGAAAAAGTAACTTATTACAAGAATGGTCATACTAAATGGATGTTTCTCTTTCCGCGCAGCATATCGTTAAACGCTATGGCGGCGTGGTCGCGCTGGCGGACGGCAATCTTAATGTGGCTTCGGGTGAAGTGGTTGCGCTGCTGGGTGCGAATGGCAGCGGCAAAAGCACCCTCAGTAAAATTATCACAGGGGTCGTCTCGCCCAATGAAGGCTCACTCCTCATTGATGGCCGCCCGACGACGCTTTCTTCACCACAAATCGCAAAAAAACTAGGCATTACAGCGGTTTATCAGGAATTGAGCCTTATTCCAGACATGACCGTCAGCGAAAATATCTGGTTGACACATGAACCGCTTCGAGGTAAGTCTTTAATCAAAAATCGGGAAGTCCGGGCGCGAACCCAAGAGTTGCTTAATCTATTTTCTGGCACCTTCAAATCGCTCGCGCCGGATATTCCTGTCAAAATGCTGCCGCCGGATGAACGGCAGATCGTAGAAATCCTTAAAGCACTCAGCACGCAACCCCGCTTAATCATCCTTGATGAAGCCACCGCCAGCCTCGATACGCAGCAGGTGAACCGCCTGTTTGATCTGGTCGCGGACTGGAAATCACGCGGGATGGCAATTGTGTTTGTTTCACATCGTATGGAGGAAATTTTCCGCGTGGCGGATCGTGCGACAGTCTTACGCAGCGGACGCAGTGTTGGCGATATTCCTATGAGCGACGCAACCCGTGAGTCGTTGGTTGAATTGATGATTGAAGGCGCAAGTACACCACGCAACATCGCTATTGATAGCGTAAAAAGTGATGCACCTGTGCGTTTATCCGTCGAAAAACTGACGACCTCAGTGCTGAAAAATATTGCGTTTGAATTACGCGACGGCGAACTTTTAGGTCTCGGTGGGCTGCACGGACAGGGACAATCCGATTTACTCCTCACCCTATTTGGAGATATTCCCCATACCGGGAAAATCATCCTTTCACAAAAACCGGTTAATTTTACCCATCCGCGTCAAGCAATGGATAATCAAGTAGCGTTTGTGCCGGGTGATCGTGCGACTGAAGGCTTGCTGCTCATTCGATCAATTTTGGAAAACCTTCAACTGCCCTCGTGGGCGAATTTCGGAACACCCCTTAATATCAACCGCGCTCGTGCAGAAAGCCAAAACACCGCGCAATCCCTCAATGTCGTTATGGCTTCGCTAGATGCGCCCGTCAGCAGTTTAAGCGGCGGCAACGCACAAAAGATCGTTATTGGGAAGTGGATGAGCCGCAATCCGAAGCTCTTGCTCCTCAACGACCCCACCAAAGGCGTAGACGTCGGCGCGAAAGGCGAGTTCTATAATTTATTGGCGCAGCTTCAACAGCAAGGAACTGCCATTCTTTTTTACAGCAGTGATGACGACGAGTTATTAGGGCTTTGCAACCGCGTATTAGTGCTGCACGATGGTGAAATCACCGCTGAACTCAGCGGCGGCGATTTAACCCATGCGAATCTCGTCAGCGCCAGCATGGGGACACAGCAGGAGAACAACGTATGAATCAATCATCACTACAAAGTTTTCTTCGCCGCAACCCGTATCTTTTTACGCTGCTGCTGCTGGTCGTCGCTATCTTTTTCAACTTTCAGTTTCAAGATAATTTGTTTGAAGCAAACGTCGTTAATCGCAATATGCGGGTGCTGCTGCCCACGATGCTGCTGACGGTTGGGCAAGCGATTGTCATCATCGGCGGCGGGATTGATCTTTCCGTCGGCACAATGGTGTCGATGATTAATGCGATTCTCGTAACGCGCATCCTGCCTGATTCTACGAGCAGCGAAATCGCGTTAGGATTTTTTCTCGCTTGCGGCACGGGCATATTGGCAGGCATGTTTAATGGCTTATGCGTCGCATACTTACGATTGCAGCCTGTCGTCACCACTTATGCGACTAGTTTTGTCTTTTCCGGCATCGCGCTCGCCATTTTGCCGCGTCCAGCGGGTCAAATCCCGCGCCCACTCACAGACTTTTACCGGAATCCGCAGCTTGGCATCCCAACGGCGGTCTATATCATCATCCTGCTGCTCATTTTCTGGGTACTCCTTCGCTCCACACGCTACGGACAATTTCTTTTCGCCACAGGCAGCAAAGCAAACGCAGCCTATACAACAGGCGTTCCTGTCGTGCGGATACGCTTTAGCACTTATGTCTGGTCGGGGTTGTTCGCGGCATTTGCGGCGATTGCACTGACGCTCCTTTCCGGTTCAGGTGACCCGCGCTTAGGCGATGATATGACGCTGCCGACGATTGTCGCGGTTGTGTTGGGCGGAACGCGCTTAAGTGGTGGTCAAGGCGGCATCGCAGGGCCATTGATGGGTGTCGCCATTTTGACCGTCATCGGCAACATCATCTCGTTTGCCAATATCGATTCTTGGTATCAAGATTTAGTGAATGCCTTGATTATCATTATCGCTCTAGCAGGCCCCGGCATTGTTCGGCTTATTCGGAGGCTAATCGGACGATGATCAACTCACTCAAGGCACTGCAAACGCGCCTTAGCCCTCCCCTCTTAGCGCTACTTTTGGCGATTATCCTCTATTTTATCGGCGGGATTCTCGCGCCGGGATTCGTCAATGTGGAACAAGCGATCAACATTGTGCGCTTGGCAGCATTTTTAGGCATCATTGCCGCCGGACAAACGCTTATCATCATCAGCGGAAGCGAAGGAATCGATCTCTCGGCGGGTGCAGTCGTCACGCTCGGCGCGATTTTGGCTTTTCGTATTTCCAACGGTCAAGACAGCATGGTTATACCCGGTCTGTTGGTCGCCCTAGCTGCTGGTGCATCGATTGGTTTCAGCAATGGCTTAGGGATCACCCTCTTTGGCATCCCGCCGCTGGTGATGACGCTCGGTATGACGGGCGTAGTTGCTGGGACAATCCGTGCCGTGACTCGTGGCGAACTCGAAGGCGGCACCCCCCCTATCATGGGGAAACTGATTTCTGCGCCATTGGTGGCTGGCCTTCCTGGCGTAATCTTCCTTTGGCTGCTTATTGGGTTCGGGATGTGGCTGCTGTTGGAGCGCACGGCTTATGGCAAACAGCTTTTCGCCATCGGCATCAACCGTACAACGGCGCGTCTTTCTGGTGTGCGTGTGCAACTGGTGGTCTTGGCGACCTATACACTTGGGGGTCTATTGGCGGCATTGGGTGGGTTTATCTTGTTGGCTTTCTCACAAACCGTGTTTTTGAATTTGGGGCAGCCCTATTTATTCCCGTCTATTGCGGCAGTTGTGGTCGGCGGGACGGTCTTGGCAGGCGGTCAGGGCAGTTATTGGGGTACGATGTCCGGCGCATTGGTGCTGACACTGCTACAAAGCCTACTCCGCGCCCTGCAAATCGAAGAGGCGCTCCAATTGATTGTGCTAGGCTCGACACTGGTTGTGCTGATTTCATTTTACGGGCGTGAGCGCAAATTACGGCAATAAATTGTCACGACAAATGTGGATTCTGGAAAGTAAATGAAAATCGATTAACTACAGAGCGCACGAAGAACACAGAGGGTTAAGTTCAAAATCTCGGTGTTCTTGGTGTCTTGGTGGTTCAAATTTTTCAATTATTTACCGAGGGTTACTAACATTGCCGCAATATATTTTTACTATAGGAGACAACAAAATGCACAAAATTACGATGCTTGGGACAGGCTTAATCGGCATGTTTTATACGATGAGCCTCCATGGAAACCGAGGACGCGATGCCGTCCATGTGGTCTACAGCCGCAACGAAGATCGCGTAAAGCAGTTCGCTCATGACTGGAACATTCCAACCTGGACAACCGATATGGAAGCCGCGATTAACCATCCCGAAACCGATATTGTGATCGTGGGGCTGCCAAATCATCTGCACGAAAAAGCGATTGTGATGGCGGCGGCAGCAGGTAAAGCGGTCTTTTGCACCAAACCGCTGGCACGTAATGCGAAGGAAGCCAAACGCATCCTTGATGCAGTAGAAAAAGCGGGTGTTTTTCATGGGTATTTGGAAGACCTCGTTTATACCCCGAAGACACTGCGTGCGATTACGTCTGTAAAGAACGGCGCACTAGGCAAAGTCCTGTGGGCGCGTTCCCGCGAAACACATCCCGGCCCGCACAGCGATTGGTTTTGGGATAAAGAACAATCCGGCGGCGGCGCGATTATCGATCTCGGCTGCCACTGCATCGAAATCAGCCGCAACTTCATCGGTAAAGATGTAAAGCCACTTGAGGTGATGTGCTGGGGCGATACACAAGTGCATCCGATTGAGGCCGAAGACAGCGCTGTCGGGTTGGTGAAATATGCCAATGGCGCAATTGGGCAATTTGAAGTCAGTTGGACATTCCGAGGCGGCATGGATTTGCGTGATGAAGTCTCTGGTACTGAAGGCACAATCTGGCTAAATCATTGGCTGCGTACTGGCTTTGATATGTTTACCGCCGTCGGTGAAGGCGGTTATGTAGCGGAAAAAGCTGAAACCGATAAAGGTTGGCTGTTTCCTGTTGGCGATGAAGTGGGTTCACTCGGCTACCGCGATATGTTCACAGATATGCTCGATTCGCTTGATAATGGACGCAAGCCGCTAGAAGACTTCTACGACGGCTATATCGTCAACGCCATTATGGATGCCGCTTATAAGTCCATGAAATCCAAGCAGTGGGAAACCGTCCTTATCGACGATTGGCGCGGCTCAGAAGAAACCAGCGGCGGCGTTCAAATGTCGGAATATGACGACCAGCACTTCTTGATTAAAGAAGAAAAAATGCCCGATGGCAGCACGAAGCTCATTCTCAAAGAAAAAGTGGGTGGCAAAATCGTCCAGAAAGTCTTGGCCTAATTACAGTGAGCAATAAAATGGATCAAAAACTTCCCCTCATTCCAACAAGCGTCATTGGCTCGTATGCTTGGCCTAGCTGGTTGCACCTCGCGCTGAAGGCGGCTCAGAATGGCGATATTGGCGAAGAGGATATGCTGGAAACACAAAACGACGCGGTAGATATGGCGCTGCGCGATCAAGAAGATGCCGATGTGGACATCATTACTGATGGCGAGATGCGACGGGTAGGATTCTTTACCGCTGAATTTTACAGCCATATCAGCGGGCTTGCCGAAGTGGGGCAAAAGCGTAAATCGGGCGTGGCAGGCCATGACCAACGTGAAAAATATGAGGCTGTAGAAGCACTAAACTCGCCACACGGTTTGGGACTGCTGGAAGAATATAAATACGTTAAAACGCGCACCCATCGCCCGATTAAGATGCCTATACCGGGGCCGTTCACTCTGGCAGGGCGCATTCAACCGGGCAGCATCTATAAAGACCGTATGGATGTTTCGTATGCGCTGTCGGAAATTATCAACCGCGAACTTAAGACGCTTGTGGCAGCGGGGGTGACGTTTATCCAGATTGATGAACCGTCTTATGCCGTACATTCCAGCACACCCGCTGAGTTCGTGCGATTGTTTAATCAAACGGTTGAAGGCGTAAATGCTAAAATCGGCGTACATCTTTGTTTCGGTAATTTTGTGGGTCGCCCCGTCGCCAAGCGCACGTATCGTCCATTGTTCCCCCACATTCTCGACATGAACGCGCATCAATTCGCTTTAGAATTCGCCAACCGTGAACTGTCCGAATTGGGCTTATGGAAAGAATTTTCTAGCGATAAAGAATTAGCGGCGGGATTGGTCGACGTAAAAAATTATTATGTCGAGACGGCGGAAGATGTCGCAGAGCGCATCCGTGAAACCTTGAAATTCGTTCCGGCGGAAAAGCTAACCGTCACACCCGATTGCGGCTTCAGCCAAACAGCACGTTGGGCAGCAAAAATCAAACTCAAGGCAATGGTCGAAGGGACAAAAATCGTCCGGCGGGAATTAGCGGGATAACCAGATTAATGTACTGTAGGGACACGGCATGCCGTGTCCGATCTTATATCCAAAATATATTTTGTCGTTAAACTGTCTTATTCTGCCGCTTCTTGTGTAAAGCGATAAGCAAGCAAAATCGGCACAAACGTAATCGCAATCACAACCAACGCCGCGACATTCGTCACCGGACGATCACGCGGACGAGTGAGCTGCCCCAGCATCCAAATCGGCAGCGTTTGCTGCTGCGTACCAGAAGTAAACGTCGTCACGATGACCTCATCAAAAGACAGCGCAAAGGCCAGCATCCCACCCGCCAAAAGCGAGGTCGCAATATTCGGAAGAACAACATAACGCAGCGTTTGGAACGAAGTCGCGCCTAAATCCATTGACGCTTCGATTTGCGAATAGGCGGTGCGGCGTAATCGCGCCACGACGTTGTTATAAACGGTGACGATACAAAACGTCGCATGACCCACCACAATTGTCCAGAAGCTAAAATCCAAATCAAGGGTATTAATTCCAGAGCGCAGCGCGATACCCGTCACAATACCGGGGAGCGCAATCGGCAAAATCACGAGAAGCGAGATCGCCTCTTTGCCAAAAAAGCTGCTTCGATATATTGCCGCTGCTGTTAATGTCCCTAAAATCAACGCAACCAACGTCGCCACCAGCGCGACTTGCAGCGACATCCCCAACGACTGCCAGAAATCGGTGCGGCGAGTCAGCTCACCGAACCATTTCAGTGTCAAACCCGGAGGGGGAAATTGATAGGTGCGTTCTTCAGTATTAAAGGCATAAAGCGCGATAATCGCAATCGGGAAATGGAGGAAAATAATCGCCGCTAGTGCTGCCAACCGCAGCCCCCATGAGGCGCGTTCTGAGGTAACTTCTGCCCTAGAGTGCATCGAAAGCCCCCAATCTTCGGGCGACGAGCAGATAAATCCCCATGATGACCATCGGCACAATCGTAAAAGCCGCCGCCAATGGGACATTCCCGCTCGTCCCTTGCAGGCTGTTCACCGCTGGGCCGATAAAGAAACTTGAATTGCCGATCACCGTCGGGATAATATAGTCCCCTAGTGTCAGCGAAAATGTGAAGATCGATCCAGCGACCACACCCGGAAATGCCAATGGAAAAATCACTTTGCGAAAGGTATAGCCCGGCTTTGCACCCAGATCACTTGAGGCTTCAATTAACGAGCGCGGCACCCGTTCCAACGCGGCATTAATCGGCAAAATCATATAGGGCAGCCAGATATAGACGAACACAAAAAACATGCCGAGATAAGAAAAAGACAGCGACGGCCCCCCAATTACAGGGAGATCAAGCAGCCAGTCGCGCACCCCGCTTAAGCCAATGGTCTGAAGTATCCAATTGAGGACACCTTCATTCGCTAGAATCAGCTTCCACGAGTAAATCCGCACCAAATAACTTGACCAAAGCGGCACTAGCACCGCCAGATAAAGCAGACTCCGCATTCTGCCTTTGGCATAACGTGCCATATAATAGGCCAGCGGGAAAGCGATCAGCGCGGAGGCTAATGTTACGATTGCCGCCATTGCAGCGGTACGATAGACCACTTCCATATTGGCAGGCGTAAAAAGGGTTTTATACGTCTCCAGCGAGAATTCACGAATCACTACGCCGGAAAAATCATCTACACGATAAAAACTCTGAATAACGAGCAGAAATAACGACCCAAGATAAAAAATACCCAACCACAATAGAGGCGGTGCTAAGAGCAAGAACAGGAGTAAACGCGGACGGCGGAACATCAAACTGGAAAAGCGCGTCGCCAGCGATGCTTTTTTGGGATTCTCAGCGATAAGCGCCATCGTCACCCTACCCTTGCAGCAGTCGGCAGTCGCTCTGCTGCCAGATCAACTGCACTTTGCGCCCACGCGCCGCCGCCACATTCATCGAATCTTGGGCGAGATTTTGCTCCAACACCGATAATTCGCCGCCTGTATCCAGATCAACGACATAACGGGTGTTCACACCGAGATAAATCACCTCACGGATTGCCCCTATCGCACAAAAGGTGTTTTCCGGCGCAGGGGATTCGACTGGAACAATATGAATTTTTTCTGGGCGAATAGCGAAGTTTCCGTCTTTGCCCATCACACGCCGCGCCTGATCGCCACGCACAATGTTGGAAACACCGACGAAGCCCGCGACAAATTCCGTCTTTGGCTGTTCGTAGATTTCTGCGGGTGTACCAATCTGCTCAATCTTCCCTTGATTAAAAACGGCAATCCGATCACTCATTGTCAGCGCTTCTTCTTGATCGTGCGTCACAAAAATGAATGTAATCCCGACTCGATGTTGAATTGTTTTAAGTTCAAGCTGCATCTGCTGGCGCAACTTAAGATCAAGCGCCCCTAGCGGCTCATCAAGCAGCAGCACACGCGGACGATTAATAAGCGCCCGTGCTAAAGCGACGCGCTGACGCTGACCACCGGAAAGCTGTGTTGGCTTGCGTTTTTCCATGCCACCAAGCTGCACCATCTCCAACATATCTTTGACTTGCAACTCGCGGTCAGATTTCGCAATCCCCTTCACCATCAGCCCATAACCGACATTTTCGCCAACAGTCATATGCGGGAATAAGGCATAATCCTGAAAAACCGTGTTCACGTCACGCAAAAAAGGCGGCAGTCCGGTCACATCTTGTCCATACAACTGAATGCTGCCAGAGGTGGATTGCTCAAAACCAGCTATCAATCGCAAGCAGGTCGTCTTGCCAGAACCCGATGGCCCCAGCATAGAGAAAAACTCACCATCATAAATATCTAAATCAACCTGATCTACGGCACGGACATCGCCAAAATGACGGCTGACTTTGTTAAACCGGACGGCGATTTCTGCGCTCGGTGGTGTGTTGCGCTCACTCATGAAATTTTCCCTGAACAGTCATCAGCCCGTTTTAACCATAACGTGTTTTGTGATGCGATAATCCGCCACTGCTTCCGCGGAAAGGTCTTTACCAAAACCCGATTGTTTAAATCCGCCGTGCGGCGTTTCCGAAGCCAGCGGGATATGATCGTTCACCCATATCGTGCCGAATTCTAATTCCCGGCTGACCTTCATCGCTCGTCCAATGTCGCGTGTCCAAACCGAGGCCGCCAACCCATAAGCAACATCATTGCCCAATTGAATCGCTTGATCTTCATCCTCAAAGCTGTTGATCGTCAGCACGGGGCCAAAGACTTCGCTCTGGATAATTTCCGCTTTTTGCTCCGCATCTGAAATGACCGTCGGTTCAAAATAATAGCCACTGCCCATATTGGTTCTGCCGCCGCCCGTCAAGATGGTTGCGCCGCTGGATTTTGCACGGGCGATAAAGCCTTCTACACGCTCCCGCTGGATGCTGCTAATCAGCGGCCCCATCTGCACATCCTCATCAAATGGCAGACCGATCTTGACGGCACGCATGGCTTCGACTAAGGCTTCCTGCACTTTGCTGATTTGCGATTTTTGTACGTAAACGCGGGTCGCGGCGGTACAATCTTGGCCTGTGTTAAAAGTCGCTGCTAAAGTTGCTGTGGCAGCGACGACATCAAGATCGGCATCATCGAAGACGATGAAAGGCGCTTTTCCGCCCAATTCCAGATGAACACGTTTTAGCGTATCGGCAGCAGTTTTCATGATCTTTTTGCCCGTGCCTGTCGAACCGGTGACGCTCACCATCCGCACGAGGGGATGCTCGACCAACGCCTGTCCTGTATCGTTCCCGCCGCTGATAACATTGACTACGCCCGCCGGAATTCCAGCTTCGGCAGTCAACTCCGCCAACATCAAGGTCGTGATCGGCGTTCCGGGTGCAGGTTTAAGCACAACCGTGCAGCCTGCCGCCAGCGCGGGACCAATCTTCCAAACCCCCATCATCAACGGATAATTCCAAGGGGCAATTTGTGCGACTACCCCAACAGGCTCGCGCCGATAAATCGACGTAAAACCCTTCGCATATTCGCCCGATGAGTAACCGTGTGTATCCTGTCTCTTATACACATCTGACGCTGCCGACGAATAGAGAGGTGTAGATCTCGGTGGTCGCCGTATCATTA